>JAABUZ0100002774.1_pt1 | contig 28006 bp, 25 predicted proteins | sample 5562091 | NCBI WGS metagenome assembly JAABUZ01 (sample SAMN12813069, study PRJNA571459) | rock metagenome | isolation source: Antarctica rocks | place: Antarctica: Victoria Land, Linnaeus Terrace sud | collected 2015-12-21 | reverse complement strand
CCAAGTATCTTATTCTAGTAGAAAACTTCCCATCAAGTCACGCCGCAGCGCAGCCATCTCGTCTTCATCAATCTGCTCTGGCTTCTTGATCGTCTCTCTTTTCTGAACCGGGCCTTGCCAGACGGCTGTAGGAGAAGTCAATGCAGCGGAAAACTCATCAATCATAATCTCTTCCAGAAAGGAAGCGCGCTCAACCTTCTGTTCTTCCTCGTCGGGCAATGGAATAGTTATAGTTTGCTGACGCCCAGAAATCTCTTCTTCGAAGATAGGCTTGAGTTCAGGAGCAGGCTGCTCAACTGATTGGAATATTTGCGGAGCGGAATCTGCTGATATGACAAGTGGGATGCGCTTCCCCTCAATTTCAAGGAAGAGACCACGCCCTGCGCGCAAGTTTACCAACTCCTGGTGCAACCAGCGATTCTCCGCTTCCATCTCTTCCATTACTTTCTGCTGTCTTAGTAGCTCCTGCGCAATAAGGTCGAAGTTACTGCCACCCATTCTCTCTCTCTCCTTGTAGAAACATGTAGCATGCTTTCTCTATCGCTTATTCAAGAATGTATTTTCTCTTGTTATCTGGCTATAGAAACGGATCATCCCATACGAAGTAACAGCAAGAGATATTCTACCCAGGACTCTCCAATGCATAGAGTGTAGCGTCCATCTTTATCGCCTGCACGTCTGCTCATGTGTAAATAAACGAGAGTTATAAACACTATAACGTACAAGCTGTGTTGATCTTGGAATACATAGCAAGATGAAAGCTCCGTCATTGAAAAATAAAAAGACTCGACTCCATTTGGAGTCGAGTCTTCACTGCTTGAAAGCACTATCAATAGAGCTGCGTACCTGCTTTAGTTCCAGTTCTCGACACCGACCTCATCGCCCTGGCTCTCCAGCCAGCGCTCCAGATCGATTGCCGCGCGACAGCCATCGCCGGCAGCGGTAATAGCCTGCCGATAGCGATGATCAGTCACATCGCCTGCCGCAAAGACGCCGGGGATGTTGGTCATGGTGAACTCTGCGGGGACGATATAGCCAACGTCGTCCATGTTGATGATGCCTTTGAAGAGATCAGTGTTGGGTTTGTGGCCGATGGCCAGGAAGAGGCCCTGAACGTTCAATATGTTCTCCTCGCCGTTGCGTACATTGCGCACACAAACTCCCGTCACCGCATCCTCGCCCAGCACCTCCGTCACCTCGTTATCCATCAGGACACTGATCTTAGGATTCTTCAGGACGCGGTCCTGCATGATTTTGCTAGCGCGAAAGGTATCGCGGCGATGGATAAGCGTGACGTGATTCACATAGCGTGTCAAAAAGGTCGCCTCTTCCATCGCTGTGTCGCCGCCACCGATGACCACAACATCCTTCCCCTTAAAGAAAAAGCCGTCACAAGTCGCGCATGCAGTCACGCCGCGACCCTTCAAACGCTCTTCACTGGGCAGATTCAGCCACTTAGCACTCGCGCCGGTTGCAATGATGATTGCGCGTGACTTATATTCGCCCATATCTGTTTTGAGCGTAAAAGGACGGCGGCTCAAATCAATCTCTGTTACATCTTCTGGAATCAGCTCTGCGCCAAAGCGGCGGGCCTGACTCTCAAATTTCTCCATAATCTCTGGACCCAGGATGCCAGCCTCAAAGCCGGGAAAATTTTCCACCTCACTGGTCTGCATCAACTGCCCGCCAGCCTCGTATCCCTGAAGTACTAATACAGAGAGATTAGAGCGTGCGGCATAGATAGCAGCAGTGTAACCCGCGGGCCCAGAACCAATAATAGTCACTCCATAAACTTGTGTCATAGATAAATTCCTCGCTTACTTCTACTGATATGCTTCCGCACATAATAACACACAGGTCTGCTATTTTATGCCGTGTACGGCTGAGATGCGGAGATACCAGAGAAGTTCACAGTATATAGGATTATCCTAGAGATCCTTGAGCCTTGATAACTGCCGATGAGTATCTGGGCGCGTAAATACCTCTGGCAGCAATGTCGTTCCTAATCCTGGACCTGTCAGGGGATAGACGTAGCCGTCTTTGACTTGAGGGACGTTTGTAACTAACTCTGTGTACCAGCCGGTATAGAAGGCACGCACGCTCTCCTGGACAAGTGTATTTGGAGCATTTATCGATAAGTGAACAGCCGTTGCAAACTCGACTGGTCCGGTACAATCATGTGGAGCAACTGGTAGTTGGTAGGCTTCAGCCATAGAGGAAACTTTCTTACTTTCTGAGACACCCCCTATCCACGCGGGATCAAACATTACAATGCCAATAGCATGCTGTTCCATTAAAGCGCGAAAGGACCAGCGTGTGCCCAGTGTCTCACTTGCTGTCGTCGGTACTCTGGTGGAGCGCGCGAACTGCGCCAGGGCTTCCAGATTATCCATCTTGATCGGATCTTCATACCAGTAAGGACTGTATTCTTCCAGAGCACTAGCGATTTTGATGGCACAGGGAAGATTCCAGAGCCCGTGAAGTTCTACCATGATGTCCATCTGATTGCCGACGGCCTCACGTATTTTGCGAAATGGCTCAAGACCAGCTTGAAGATCAGAGAAAGAGATATACTGTCCGTTGGATGCCTCTGCGTACGGATCAAACGGCCAGATCTTCATTCCAGTAATTCCTTGTTCAAGCAGACTTTGTGCCAATTCGCCTGCATGATGCATAAAGCCGTCCAGATCTTCGTATGGTCCCTGACTGGAGGTGCCGAGCCCCCAATTTTCGACTGGTAGCCCACCTGCTTGGGGAACGTTGCGCACATAGCGATAGCCCGCGCAGGTATTATACGTACGGACCCGGTCGCGACAGGCTCCACCGAGCAATTGATAGATTGGCTGACCACAGATCTGGCCCAGGATGTCCCATAGTGCGATATCGATGGCCGAGCGTCCACGATTCTCGACGCCTGTACTATTAAATCCAACAAAACTATTAAGTCCTTGCCAATGTTTATCGATTTGCAGAGGATTCTTGCCTAGCAGATATGGAGCGGCCGTTTCGTGAACCCACGCAGCCACTGCATGAGCACCAAAAAAGCTTTCACCGAGTCCAATGATGCCTTCGTCTGTGTGGACACGAACGTAGATAATATTGGGAAACTCGTCGATTAAAATAGTCTCTATTTCGGTAATTTTCATCGAAAAGATCTCCTAATTCGTCTCTCATATCGAGCCCAGTTTTTCCCAGGCGACAATGTCGTTTCGTTGCAAGCGGCGGATCCGCTGTTTGCGTTCCAGCCATGTAAGATGGGCGGCGAGGGCATACTCAAGGTCTGGCGGAAAAGCAAAGGGACCAAGAAGTGGGTTGGCCAACGCAATGAGTTGTGCTAGCGTCAACGCTTCTTTCTGGTCTCGGAAGAGACTTGTAAGCATCTCATCTGTACGTAGGACGAAATTTCTGCTTGCATCTATAAATGTAGTCACTTCTTGCCCACGCATTATTGGATAATGACCGGTAAGTAGTAGTACGGGATGAAGAGCCTGAATGGTTGAAATAGATGCGAGGTAGATATCGCGATCAGTATATGGTGGAGGAGCCGTCCATGTTCCATCGCGATCAATCTGGCTCGCGCCGTTAATCGCATCGCCGATAATGGCAATGCGTGCTTGAGATTCCCAAAGCATCAAGTGACCTGGTGTGTGACCAGGTACCTGTAAAACCTGAAGAACAACTTCTTCACTGCAGCGCAGATCCTCTCCTCCGAGCAGGCCAATATCGACTGGAACAGGAGGTCCGTGCCATGCGTGCAGCATCTGTGTCACCGACGAGTCATAGGTAAGGCCATGATCGGCGTGGTAGGCGTCGTATCGCTCGGCAAAGATAATCTCAGGATTTTCTATCCAACGTCTGTCGCGGGCGGGAGCAAGAATGAGGGCCTTCGGGCAGGCCGCTTGCAAGACGGCGAGACCTCCGTAGTGATCGACATCAGCATGCGTAATCAGGATCATCGCGAGATGTGCCGGGTCTCCTAATATTTCAGTAATCCATGGGAGTAAGGTATCGTGGGCCAGTTCGGGTGTTCCCGCGTCAACAAGCATGGCCCTGTCTCCAGTAATGAGATGGTGAGCAACCAGTTTTTTATCGATGTATGGTTCCAGGCGATGGATACCAGGTGCGATTTCCATGCGTTCCTCCTTCCTCTTAGCACCAGCTTCTTGAGTACTTCTTCCACTGAAGCAAGCTATACGCCTTAAGCACTTAATCCATAGGGTATAGACTACAGCCACCATCCATTAGTAATACTGAGCCGGTCATATAACTTGCCATAGTGGAGCAGAGAAAAAGAAAGCCATTGGCAACTGTCTCTGGTGGTTGCATATAGCCAAGAGGGATAGCTTTTTCCGCTCTAGTGCGATAAGGGGGTTCTGTGTCCCACTGCCGTTTGGCCATACCAACTCCAACGATCCCAGGAGCAATAGCGTTCGCACGGATATTATAAGGAGCCAACTCGCGGGCAAAACCGCGCATCATCGTCCGCATACCAGATTTACTAACCGAGTAAGGCATGATTTCGGGCCAGGGCACATCCTGAACCCACGAGGAGGTGAAGATAAGGTGCCCTGGAAGCTTTTTCTGCATCCAATAGCGTGCAGCGGCTTGAGCGAGTATAAACGTTGAGCGCAAATTAAGGTTGAGCAATTTGTCGAAGACGTCTAAAGGATATTGGTCAACCGAGTGGGCCTCCACCATGCCTGTGTGACAGCAGACTATCGTAGGAAACTCCCAATGCTCTACAACACGTTTTAGCATTATATCTACAGCCTCTGGTTGTGTTACGTCAGCCTGAAAATAAGCAACATGAGATGCGGCAACATTCATTGAGGCAAAGATTTGAGCTGCATCTGTCTCGGGTACAATATCGTTGACCGCTACTCTGGCTCCATACTCAGCGAGGGTACGTACCACCACCTGCCCAATCGCTCCACATCCGCCAGTTATCAGGATAATTTCGTCTGTGAGGTCTAGCAAGCTCATTGCCCGGTCTACTCCTTTCTCTATGAGAATGACGCTTTCTGGCACTCAGATTGCGTATTACTGACGCGAACAGAAAATCAAGTGCTAATGGCTCAGCGCGTATCCAACTCGAATTCTTGCAAGCACAAAGCATACTTACTTCCGACCGGGTTAACTTCAAACGTTGAACCAAAGAAACGATTGGTAAAGTTAGCTGAGTAGCATAACCACGCACGCTTGCCGTCAATAAACTTCGAAGGAATATTCACGAAATATGCCTGCGACCCAAATTTTTCCATGAACGTCACCAGTCGCCAGGGGCCAGTAATAGTATCAGCCTCTAGAATATATGTGTTCATAGTTTCAATAGTCGGCCAGCCATCGGTAGCGCACAGGAAATACTTCTTGAGAGGAGCATTATAGGTGATTGTTGCATGGCCCACCCGGCCGTTCCACTCTAGAAGCGGTTTCATGCGGTGAAAGTCACTGCTCCAGAGAGGTTCGCCATCAGGAGTGTGGCCTGCAAAGAACTCATAGCGAGAGCTATCGTTTATCGTGTCTAGCGAGGGTGTGACACGGAGAAGATATGCCTGATCTCCAGCAATCCAGCCTAGATTTGCATCTGGCCGAGTGGCCCCATGTCCGACAAGATATGCTTTCTCATCAGGTGAATGCTCCAGCTCCTTACCAAAGTCGACAAAATGAGGTGCGCCAATTTTTACTTTGCTTCCGTTCTTACCAGACTCGCCGAAGATTGGAGCTTCAGGCGTATGGGGGGTGTCCTTCCAGGTTTTTCCATAATCTGTGGAGGTACGGAAGCCTACGAAGGGTCCTAATATGTCCCAGTTGAGGCCACGACCAGACTCGTCCAGACAATAGGTACCATAGTACCACACGCCTGCGTGAACTAGGCTCCCACAGGGATAGCGACCTCCGTAGGGAGCGGGGGAGGCATACTGAACACCCAGGTCTTCAACTATCAGGTTGAGGGGATCATTGCCGATGATCTTTGCTTGCCCAGTTCCCGATTTGCCGCTGCGTCCAGCATTAAGAGGATGGCGTCCATCCGACAAACATTCAAGGTGGTCGAGTGTTGATCCATAGTTATCGGGCTGACCAACATTTCCATCAGTCCAGGGAGAATAGAGATTATCATCAGCAGCCCAGGATGGATACCAGGTATCCGCATCGGTATATTCAACATGCCGACCAGTAAAGTGAAGTCCGGCAAATTGACTGGACGGTGCGAAGGGACAATCGGCAGGAGGCATTGAAGGCCATTCTTTATGTATTTGCATCTAGCCAGCTCCACTTTTCTTATGCTTAGGACTATAAATTCGGTGAGAGAGCAGAGAAAGTACGATCACGACACCGTACACAAACTGAGTCCAATAGCCTGTCAGGCCAGCAGCGACAATACCCGATTCGATAAAACCCACGGTGAAAGCTCCCACAACACCTCCGGCTACTGTACCGACACCTCCGATGACTGGTGTACCACCTACAAAGACGGCAGCCAGCGCACTTAATAAATAGCCATCACCGACTGTGGGGTAAAAATTATTATTGATCAGGATTGTCAGAACTCCGGCGAAGCCAGCAGCCAGACCCACATATATAAAGCTCGCCACTCGAATGGCACGCACATTAATGCCCATCTCGCCTGCTGACTCGGGATTATCACCGACGAAACGAACGTAGGCACCGTATTTGTGCCGCGCGAAGAGCAGAACGCCTACCAGTGCAAAGCCCAGTGCCCAAAACATCTGTGTTGGAAAGATGCCTATCTGCCCCACGAAGACATCATGGAACGTCGTGTTTTGCAAAAACGTTAGAGGAGCACCGCTACCGTTCGTGACAATCTGAATCAGGCCGCGCCACAGGAAGTTCATGCCCAGCGTTACAACTAATGAAGAGAGACCAATATAAGACACCAGGACGCCATTGAGAACTCCTGCAATTCCGCCTGCCAGGATCGCTAGCAAGACGCACACGTAGGGATTCCAGCCAGCCAGCGCAAACTCGCTAAAAACCAGGGCTGAGACGCCCACGATTGAGCCAAACGAGAGATCGATTTCGCCGCACACGACGATAAAGACCAGCGCCACTGCCAGAATGATATAGATGGGCAAAGAGACAAAGACCGCGCTATAGGACTGAGAATTCAGCCAGACAGTGGGACTGGCAATAGTGAAGACAATCATCATCACTACGAAGAAAATAATAGCGCTGGCGAGCTCACGGTGCTGACGAAGCGGAGCTGTAAAGGTTGTCAACCTTCCTTCAGGCCGCACAAGTCGAGAAGGCTCCTGCGACCCGGAAGGGACTGTCGCTATCTCTTGTTGAGTATCCTTCTGTTGACCAATGTTCATGGCGTGGCACTCCTCTCAGTATCGGTGGATGCCGTTTCCTTCTCATCTTGCCGCCAACTAGAGCCCTTAGCCGCCAGCAGTGCTCTTCCTCGTGCCACATCTTGCATCAACTCAGTTAGCTCGACTGCTGAAAGTTCATCCTTGCGCATTTGAGCGGCGATGCTGCCTCGGTCCACGATCACAATGCGGTCGGCAACCTGGTGAGCGTGGAAGATATTATGCGAGATGAAGAGAACAGCAGCTCCTTCCTCACGCGCGCGCTCGACAAACTTGAGCACTTCCTGTGATTGGATGAGGGAGAGAGCCGTCGTCGGTTCGTCCAGAATAATCAGGTCGGCCTTGAAGAACAAGGCGCGAGCAATAGCGACTCCTTCACGCTCGCCTCCTGACAAACTGCCGACAATAGAGTTGGGTGACATCACTCTCGAGGTAAAGCCGATACGGCGCATGAGATCCTCAGCCTCCTGGCGTTGTTTCTTCTCATTAAGAAAGCCAAACCAGGTTGTAATTTCACGACCCATAAAGATGTTGCGCGTCACATTCTGATGTTCGGCCAGGGCTTTGTCTTGATAGACCGTCTCGATACCCATTTGGCGGGCCCGAGCAGAAGTCCAACGCGTGACCTTATCACCCTTGACGAATATCTCACCTTCGTCAGGAGAATGCACACCAGAGATAATTTTGGTGAGCGTAGACTTGCCAGCTCCATTATCACCCAATAAGGACACAATTTCGCGTGGATTGATCGTGAGGTTTACATCGCGTACCGCGTAAACATTTCCAAACGATTTAGAGACATGGCGCAGCTCCACAACAGGTGTGGTCATGATCTAAGATCCTTCCTGATACTAGGTTGCCTTAGCGGATACCATCTTTCACCATTGATGTGAAGGATTGATAGTTGTCCTTGGTCACGTAGGCGGCTGCAGTATTGTAGTTCAGAGGAGAGAACAGCCACTTTTTCATAAGGCAGATGCTCAGGATCGGCAAATATCCTTGCAGGAATGGTTGCTGATCCGCGGTAATCTGAATGTAGCCACCCTTAATTGCCTCAAGAACCGAGGGATTCAGGTCAAAACCGATGAAGTTGACCTCACCGGGCTGCTTTCCAATGGCCTTCATGTATTGTGGAACAGAGGCCATTGTCTGACCGCCAGCTAGCACAATGAGTTTCGTATCAGGACTACGTCCGAAAGCGCCGGAGAGTATTGGAGTAAGCAGGTTGGGATCGGAGCCTGCTGCGGGAGGTGATACGATGCGTTGAACAGCCAGGCCAGCGGCTTCCAGGGCCTTAGCCGTCCCTTCTTCACGAACTTGACGACCGGGTTGGCCCCAGGCACCAAATACAATAGCCTTGTTACCAGACTTTAGACCAAGAGTTTTGATGGCTGTTTGACCAAGCTGTTGACCTTGCTGACCGAGATCCGCACCGATGTAGCCACCTCCGAACGACGAGCGGACTTGCGGAACATCAACATTTTGATATTCCATCAGAGTACCCTGAGTCGAGGCTTGCTGTGCCAAAGGCTTGATGGCAGAGTCGCCTGGATGTCCCATCATCGCAATGCCATCTGGACGAGCGGCTAATGCCTCACGGAGCTGGTTGGTCATTTTCTCTACATCCCAGCCTGAGAAAATATAATCGACGTTTGCACCAAGATCAGCCTGAGCCTGCTTGGCACCTTTAAGTACAATTGAGGCAAAGGCATCACCAGGGTCGCCTCCCACAAAAAATCTAATGTGAATACCATTGCCCCATCCTCCTGATCCACCGCCATTATTTGCAGATGAAACGGGAGCTGATTGACCTATTGTTCCACAACTGGCGAGCGCGGCTGCCACTCCTGTGAGACCCGCAATCTCAAAAAAACGACGACGACCTACAGACCGAACATCCTGTTCGGCATCTTGCAAAGAAAACAGCTGCTCATCCCGGGTTTCTTGTGTCATGGCTATGACCTCCCTGGCACGGACTGCAACGTCCGAAGCTAAATAATGAATACCCTTCACGAATGAAATTAGCAGTGCCGACCTATCAAATGAGTCCCTTACAATAATCGCTTATCTTCACCTGTCGTCTTCTATGCTCTGCCTATGCATGTCTGGCTATAAAAGCCTTCACACGCTAGAGCTACCTTGACTTATCAGATGAGTACTAGTATAATACACAGAATCATCTGATAAGTCAAGGTTCTGATGATGAGAGACTTGAGATAGAGAATAGATGAGCAGGAACTAGAAGAAAATACAACATGCTGGGTGATAAAGAATGACGAAACAGATTCTCGTATATGAAGTAGTGCTTGATGATATCAAGCGTCGGATTGCTGATGGTGAATTGCAACCTGGAGAACGCCTACCCAGCAATCAAAAGTTATCAGAGGAGTTTGGTGTAGGCGTATCTTCGGTACGCGAAGCCTTGCGGGTTCTGTCCGCGACTGGAGTAGTACGCATTGAGCAGGGGAGCGGAGTATTTGTGAGCGCTCAACCACCCGCTCCAGATGAGCTGCGTGAGAGATTTACTTCAACAGAAGTTGTATCGCTCGCTCATCTGATGGAGGCGCGCCTCATCATTGAACCCGAAGTTGCTGCACTCGCCGCCGAGCGCGCTACTCCAGCACAGGTAAAGCAGATCCGAGAACTCGCTGAGCGTATGGATCGCCATTTCCGAGCAGGACGGGATTGGATGGAGGCTGATCTTGGCTTTCACACAACTCTTTGTCAAGCAGCAGGCAATCCCGTCATCGAGGCAATGTTGCAACAAGCAAATGATCTTTTAGTTGACAGTCGTCGTCAGACTATGCGTGATCGTGAAGTAAGCGAACGAGCCTGTTATTATCACCTTCTCATTGCTTCAGCAGTAGCTAGCCACAAGCCTATGCTGGCGCGAGCATTAATGCATGAGCATATGAAAGATGCGGTGGAAGTGTTCTCACATCTCTATACAGCTTCAGATGCAAAGAATACGGTAACACCAGAACGAAGTGAGTCAGTATAGTGGGCGCTCTGTCAACTACTCCTTCAAGTGCTACTCTCGTAGTATTTACACAGTCTGAGTGCGCCACAGGTATAAGAGCTGAAGTGTATCGGTAACTAATTGTTCTAGTGGTGCCAGGGCAACGTGTTCGTCGACGGTATGCTCATCGAACACACCGGTTGAAATCGTGAGCGCTCGAATTGCCGGGCGGAATCCGCTGGTGTCGCTGCCAATAAATGTTGGTTGCATCTGTAGTGTTGCGCCACGTTGTGCGAGGGCGACCTGATAGGCGTTTAGAAGTGGTTCGTCCGGGCTAATAGCATAGCCTTCGCCATGCGAGGCGAAGATGACCTTGACGCGGCCCCCCAGGCGTTGAGCAGCCTCCTCAAACGCTTGGTGAATTGCTTGTCTGTAGCGCTGGCGGGCTTCTGGCGCTTCAAAGCTGCGAATCTCGCCTTCAAGAGTAACGGTATCTGGAATGGCGTTCCGTGCCTGCCCACCGGCGATGTGGCCAATATTGATGCGCGTCTGATCCAGGGCCTGTGAACCATAGGGGAAGTGTGCTTCTCGAAAGATCGTAAGAGCGTTAACCGTCCCGGTAAGATCTTTACCGGGATGTCCTGACTTGCCCGTAATCTGAATATCAAAGGCATCATAGGCTGCGCCTCTTGAGACGACGACGCCAGCATCGAATGCGTTATCAAAGACGATGCCATCGCTCACATTCCACTTTGAGCTATCGAAACCATTGGCTCCACACAATCCAGACTCTTCCTGCACCGTAAAGACAAGGACGAGGGGAGGGTGTGCTAGCTCTTGCTCAATTGTCCGGCGCACTACCTCTAGAATCACAGTGATGCCGGCAGCATCATCTGCTCCCAGGTTGGTCTTCCCGTTGCTATAAAGGATGCCCTCACGCAAGACTGGCTCGTGGCCCAGACCGGGTTGAACGCGATCCATATGCGCGTTGAGCAAAATTGGTTTTCCTTTGCCGCTGAGTGTTGCAATGAGATTCCCTGAATCATCGGTCTGGCAGGGTAGCCCAAGTGCGGTCAGTTGTCTTTCGATATAGCTGCGAACATGCTCTTCATTACCAGAAGTGCTGGGTAGCCGTACGATATCGACCAGAGTTTGATAGAGACGATCAGCATATAGAAACATAATGAAATTCCTCTCTTTCAGTGTAGCCGACAACCAGATTGCATTGCAGATGAATGTCTCAACTTAGTTGTCTCTTAGTCCCCATTCGTCTATAATTGGCGCTAGAGTACATTCTACAATCTGGCCTGCTCTCTGCCCAATTAGCAAGGAGCACCACTGCACGTACTCGATTACCACATTGTGTGGAGGGGGGATTTTCGTGCATGTCTCGTAGTTCGACGGAGTTCATAGGAACTCCTACTGAGTTATTTCACTGGGTTCCTGGTGAAATAGTTGTTGTTGTTCGTCTGCCTCGTATTCCGCTGGACGATGCTCTCGATGTATTAATTGGGCAGGTACGCGCGCAATTGAACGATTTCCTGTCCGACTATCAAATTGCGCTAGAAGTATATGGTACAGCCGGCCGTTGGAGTGAGAATCCAACCATGCCGCCAGTACGCCGCCGTGCATTTATCTTTGGACTTCAACGGAAACAACCACTCGTTGCTCTTTTCTTTCATACTCGTCGTCTGGACACCCAGCCGGACGATCCAGTAGCCCGGACTCTTTCTTATATTCATGCAAATCTAGAGCAATTTGCCCAGGTAGGCTTATCAATTGTTTCGGCCATGCCGAACTGGCTTATGACGACGGCTCCGTTAATGTTTAGTGAGGGGGGACCATTCGCACCTCCTCGACCGGCTCCAATGCTGGATGTACCTGCAACTGCCAATTCATTGGTTGGCTGGCATATGAAGTTTCAGGACCAGAAGATCACGCGTGATTTGAGGGATGCGGAAGATGTCGTTGTAGCCGTATTAGACACGGCTCAGCATCCTGATCGTATACGCAGCGCCGCCACACGACCAGAGTTGCGCCGCAACTGGCTTCTACAGCGTCTTGCAAATGATCTACGGCAAGAAGATGGATCGTTTGTCGTTGAATATGACCGCTATCCCTTGACCAACGAGGTACGGACCGGACATAGCACGACTGGTGATGCCCGCTATTATCTTATGCCAGACCACGGTCTCTCAGTCGCAGGAATCATACGCGATCTGGCACCGCGCGTGCATATCCGCCAGATACGTGTGCTCAATGATTTTGGTGGAGGCGATATCTATACGCTGTTCGCCGCTCTGACGGACCTGGAGCGAGAGCTGGTCTCCGGGACGGTGCGTCGAATGGTGATTAATTTGAGCCTGACTATCATGCCAGATATCCGGCGCTTGCCCGCTATCTGGTTTGATCAGAGAAGATGGCCCACGACTCAGCTAGCAAGTATCACCCGGTTTCTTCAGCATATAGAAGAAGGCTTGCGGCTCTTATTCGAGAGTCTCTTCGCGGAAGGGGCGCTGATCGTCGCGGCAGCCGGCAACGATTCATTGTTGGCGCAGCAGCAAAATCTATCACCACGGCCACCGCGTGCGCCGGCACGCTACGAGTCGGCATTAAGCGTGACTGCACTCAATAGCACGTTTGCTCCCTCGGGCTTTGCTAATGCTGCTAATCTGCCAAACCAGATGAGCGGTATCGCCACCTTTGGAGGTGATACTATGGGCGTATTGGATACAAATGGTCTGCCAGATGCCGTGCGTGGAATCTACATCTCCTCAACATTTTCGGGTGGAGAGCAAAATGTTTCGGGATGGGCCGATTGGAGTGGTACATCCTTTGCCGTGCCAACCGTAAGTGCGCTGGGAGCGCATCTGCTGGCGCAGGGGTGGTCGGCTGAAAACATTATGACGCGGCTAGCGGCGAGCCAGGAACGTCGGGGTGAGGCCCTATTTGGTACAGCTCCCGATGTGCCAGAACTGCTTGCCAATAGGATTCGCGTCCAGCAGCGTTTTGGGCTCTAGCCGTGCATCTATCCTTGACGCTTCATTTTTTGTAGTTTATAATACAAAAGAAATGTAGTCGTTCAGAACTATATCTAATCTAACTGATAGCGAGGGGCTGCCTATCAACCCCTTTGGAGAGGTGAACATAATATGATTGAGCAGAACCAGCAGTCGGCGATTGAAATGGGTGTGGTTGAGACAGGTGTGGTCACCATGACGACCGCCGCCGCAGAAAAAGTTCATGAACTGCTCAAGCAGGAGAATGACCCAACCCTTGGTCTGCGCATTTTTGTCGCTGGCGGTGGTTGTTCAGGTCTGCAGTACGGTATGACTCTGGATGAAGAGCAGGATGGTGACACCGTTGTTTCCATGAACAACGTTAGAGTGTTCATCGATGACATGAGCCTGGGCTACATCAATGGAAGCGAAGTCGATTATGTCGATAGCTTGATGGGTGCGGGCTTCACGGTCAACAATCCAAACGCAGTCTCAAGCTGTGGCTGCGGTCATTCCTTCAAGACTGCCGACGGCGGTGGCGAGGCACGTAGCTGCGGTTGCGGCCACTAAATCTGTTAGCGTGCTGTTATCTCGGCTGGCTTTTACCAGGACGAGAGAAGAGAGTTTCTTTTGACGTAGTATAAGATGTCAGAAGAAACTCTCTTGTCGTTTTCATCGTGTTGTAATAGACCGTATTCGCTGTTTTGTTATAGAAGGAGCGTGTATGAGTAGTCGCATTGCGCATCGTCCTCACTATCGCACAACACAAAAACCTATTCCACCTTCAATCCGCTCTAAGCAGTCGTATCTCCGCACGCGTTGGCAATATCGCAGCCGTTCGGTGGCTTACGAGAAGCATAGCCTTGGCTATCAGCTCTCGCTCCTCCCACTTCGCCATCGTCTGATGCAGTACCTGATGCCGTACCAGACGTTTTAACAAAAGGAGAAGAGGAAGAGAGCTTATCCCTCTTCCTCATCATCGCTATCATCAACAGGTGCAGCGGAGCTCGCCCCCGCAGGCTCCAGCATCCGCTGCACCAGGGCGGGCATGTCTTTCGCGAACTTAGAATTGGCCACGACCTTCTGTGCTCCCGCTTGTAAAGCTCTGGCGCGAGCATCCAGATCCATGTGTGAGCCAAAGGCCAGAACAGGAAGGCTGTGAGCGCGCACCATACGAATAGCGGCCTCCCAATCTACCCCTTTACTGGCGATATCGACGATCACCAGGGCAGGCTTTGCCTCTCCATCTGAGGCCAGACCTTGCTCTAAGGATGCAAGAGTACGAATGGTTGTGACATCCATATCATAGTGGCGCAACGTATCGCGGATCTTCACCGAAAAGAAGAGATCTTTTTCTAATGCAAGAATAGCAGTTGTCACGTTTATGTTTCCTATAGTCATAATAGGAAGAACTAGTCTTCTGGACTTTCGTAGACGGGGCGGCGGAAAAGATCGCCGAGCTCCTGGTTGATGACATCCATATTTGTATACAGATCAGGTGTCAGCACATGATGCGTGCCTGTACAGTAAGGCTTGTCGCACTTCTTGACGTGGCTAGTCTCAAAGACCAGATTGCCGTCTACAACGGTGATCCAGATGTGTTTGCGCGAGTAGCCATCGCCCCACTTCAAGAGCAAACCATCTTTATATTCATCGAAGCGCCCCTGTCCGTAGAGGTAATCGCGGTTGAACATATCCAGTACCTGTCGCACTCTGCTAGCCTCGACCACGCTCGCCGTTGGGGGTGACATCGTCGTCGTCGCCTCCTGAGCCAGATCCTCCTTTGGAATAAAGAGTTCACGCGAGGAATGCTGCTCTTCGCGGATCATCTGCTGGATCATACGCCCCTCATCATCATTAAGTCCATGACTCTGCCCAAGAATTGGCGACTTTCCGGGCTGTTTGCCGCGCCTGGATGTATTTTCAGATCGGTAATTGCCGGCCACGATACAACTCCTTGCCAGTAATAGCGAATCGCTACAGTATAATAATGTAAGTAATCTGTATTATCATAGCTTACAACCTTGTGCAAGAGTGTCACAAGGTCCTTATCGAAAAATGGTTCCTTTTTATCTCGGCGTATAAGTAGATAGAGATATATAAGGAAAGGGCCACTGTAATGCATAAAAGTAGTGTTGCATCCATCAGAGAACAAATTGCTTTAGAGGCTCAAGCCGCTAGACTTGCTCTCGATGGCTATAATGCAACCGCACAGCATAGCATTATCGACTCTAAATATAAGCAAATAGGCATACACCTTGAGGAATTAAAGCGGGAATTGGGTGAGCAGCAAGCGTTAGCGTTGGTAGTAGATGTAGATATACTAAATCAGGAAGAGTGACAGTTGTATTGAGACGTTGTCTTCTCACATGAAAGAAGCAATGATGGTGGATGAGCACCATGTTTTCAGTTTCCCTCGGTCTCTTCCCTACCGAATGGCCAAAAGGATCACCGACATAGTAAAAGAATTATTGACACACATGGAGTAATTCTACTCATGGATGAAAACGCACACAGCAGCGATGACGCCCTGCTTCGCCGCTTTAAAGGTGGCGATGATAGCGCTATAGAAGTTTTGTACCAACGCTATGCTGCAAGCTTCTACAAGTTGACGCGCGCCAAAGGCTTCAAGCATGAAGACGCCGACGATATCGTGCAAGCAAGCTTTCTCAAAATCGTGTCAGGAATCATGAACTACGATGAGAACCGGGGAAGCGGAACTGCATGGGTGTGGAGTGTCTACGGGAGCGCGAGGAGCGACTGGATGAGAAAGAGACAGCGCACGCTGGAGACAGAGCTACTAGAGCTTCATGTCGAGCATCTGCTGGATCAAGCAAGTGATCCGGGCAACGAGGCGGAGGACCCCAGTGGATGCTTTGTCAGCCCTCTCTCTCAAGTAATAGCTCAAGCCTGGATAGCTATCTCGCCCTCTGACAGAGAGGCGTTGCGACGAGGTCGTGGGCCTGGTGTTGGAAGAAAATCATGGTATGAAGCAACAAAACGCTTTCGCCAGGCCATTGATGTTGCCTGGGACAATACCTCAGATAATGACTGGAACGATGACTGGAATAAAAACCAGCGAAGCCGGGAGTCTGCCTTCACCCAGAATTCGCTGCTAAAAGATATATACGAATTTTCTGATCATCTCATCTATGCACTCAGCAATGCGTGGGAGCAGATCTCACCTGCGCGTCAGCAAGAGCTACAGCAAGCTGGAGAACAAGAGACGGCGCGGGATGTACGGATTAGTGCATTCCAACGTTTCTGGGTTCTCTTTCGCTTGTTTCTTTAGTGAGTTGGATGATACGAGGAGAAATATATGGCGACCTCACAACAGGGACATGACGAGGACTTTATCAAAAGGGCCCAGGCACGTCTCAAGAACATAAATGAACGATCTGAACAACTGAGGAACGAGCTGCATCTTCCAGCGGAAGAGAAGTATGCGCTGTCCTCCCTTATTCAGGAGCAAGAAGTATCTACAGGTGCTTCGATACAAGTAGCGTTGCCAAAAGGAGTAAGCGCACGAAGAAGTAGATTGAGTAGCATACCTGTGCTAGCTGTTAGTACAGCTATAGTCATAGGCTTACTCATTTTCGGGCTTGGACTGGCTATTACGCGAGTGTCAGGAACGAATACTGCATTTGCCACTCCACTTGCCACTCTTGTTACTGCATTAATCCTTGCCTGTATAGTGAGCGTGCAGACGCAACGAGGATGGAACACGCTGCTGCCCGCCTGGAGTAATGCTCATGCTTATGATAAGCACAGTCACTATTTTAGTGCAGTGTTTAATGCGCTCCCAATCTACTCCACTCAGCCAATGCCTGAGAGGAAAGAGACAAGCTTCACTCAACCAGTTCGTCCAGCGGCAAAAACGCGAGCGAAGAGAGAAGAACTGTGGAAAGATAAGGGCGTCTTGCTCTTTGTCGCGCTCGCTCTCATCGCGGTGAGTGTTGCTTCCACGTTCCTCAATCTTGTCTCTCCCAACCAGGGGCATACCTCTGGGAATGCCGTAAACATTGAACCGACAGGCTTGAGTTATGGGGCAGTTGCCTTTGATATTCAGCGTTCTGATGGAGGACTAAAGCTTCAGGCGGCGGAGAAGATGAAGCAGAGTGATACAAAGGGTGCAGTAGCTCTCTGGAATCAGGCAATAGCAAAGGAAAGGGATGATGCAGAGGCATATATCTATAGTGAAAATGCGCGTGTCCTTCTTTCTAAGCAACCTCACATGACGCTTGTCGTCGGGACGCTCTTTACAAAGGGAGTAACGGGTCTTGGAAGAGACAATTTGCAGGGTGCGTACATAGCTCAGAAGGAGTACAACGAACGGGTGCAGAAAGTCGGTGGAAAGCAGTTGCTGCTTCTGATTGCGGTGGCGAGCGATGATCCTACGAGTGTAACAGATATTGCGAAACAGATCGTCAGTAGGACGAAAACTGATTCGAGCATACTTGGCGTGATGGGTTGGCCAACCAGCACCAGCGCGCTGGCGGCTGTAAAGGTATTGGACGCCGCACACATTCCTATGTTCTCTGAAAGTGCAACCAGTGATGTATTGACAGGAATATCTCCCTACTTCTTCCGTATGGGAACTGATACGCAACAGGCTAGCTTTGGAGCAAAATATGTGCTGAATGAAATGAAGGAGGTAAAAAACGTCGCATTGGTCGAAGATCCAGCAAATGCTTATAGCAAGAGCCTGGCTGACGCATTCTTCAATACGTTTACTGCTGATGGAAAACATACCGTGTCCAGGCGATTCTATACAGTAAAACAACCAGATAGCATGAAAGATATGATAAATACCGTTATACAGGATATAGATCATGGGAAGATAGACATGATTTATATGAGCGGCTATGCGGCAGATGCCAGTACACTTTTAGCCGCACTGCCTTCATGCGAGAGCCCTTCGCCATGTGTACAGATAATGGGCGGCGATGCGCTCAACACTCAAGGGGATTATACAACCGACAAGAACCTTTCTCGCGTCCATTTTACCGCCTTTGCCTCCGCTGAATTATGGAAGAAGGAAGGCAAGCAGGAGCCTCAATTCTTCTCAGACTATCAAGACGCTTTTAGCGCCAAAAAACAACTGGCTTCTAAACCTATCTCGCCTGACTCTGACACAATGCTATCTTTCGACGCTCTCAGCACCCTTCTTCATGGGTGTGAGCAATTGCAGGGGGGAGACCAGCGAGACTTGCAACCTGAAGGTCTTGAGAAGGTGCTAACCAATATCACCTTCCAGGGAGTAAGCGGGCTCATCCATTTCGATCAGCAGAAAAACAATGGAAATGCAGTCGATAAAGCCGCCGTCATGCTTCATATAATAGATGCTCATAATATAGAGCTTGATCAGCAACCGTAGCTAGAATCTGAGTTGTAGGAAGCACCTTCTATCCTTCGTTGTAGGTTCGCATAGCGTCTATCGCTTTACGAACCTACAACGAAGAGTTTTAAAGGGCAGAATAATCTGCTACGAGCGTGACGTAAAGATGCTTTGTGGTAAGAAAGCACCCACGATCCAGTTTGGCATATCCACCACCTCGCAGAGCTTCAGATCTACAGCTACACTACAGAGCATGTAGGCATCTTCACGCGAGAGTCCATAGGTGCGTTGCAGATGCTGAATCATATGGCGTACAGCCTTCCGCGTGGCTTCAACGAGATCAGGGCCAACACCATCAGTGGCGTAGTAAGGTGCAGTGTTGACACGCTGAATGAGTGGTCCACCGGTAAGAAACTGTGGCTCATTTACTGGAAAGTCCTTGCGAACCGTCAGGCGTACTGTCGCACGCATTGGCGTTTCGATAGCTGTGCCACAGACTTCACCGTCGCCCTGGGCTGCATGTCCATCGCCCAGCGAAAAGAGTGCGCCGGGTACCTCAACGGGGAGGTAGAGGTGCGCGCCCTTCGTCAGGTGTTTAGTATCCATATTGCCGCCATGGCGATAGGGCGGAATGGTTGACAGGGCACCATCAGCCGCGGGTGCGAGGCCGATCTCGCCACAAAAGGGAGCAAGAGGAATACGTATACCGGGCGCGAACTCCGCCACTCCATCGGCACCACCTTCGAGATGCCAGATTTTGAGCGCTGGCTCCGGAAATTCATCGGCAAGCAGACCAAAACCGGGAATAAGAGCTGTCCAACCCCAATCGGCCGGTTGTAGATCTAGAAATTCTATCTCCAACGTATCATCAGGAGTGGCACCCTCGACATAGATTGGACCACTGACCTGATCTACACGCGAGAAATCCAGATTACGAATTGCATCAACCGTACTTGTCGATCCGATCTGACCGCATGAAGCATCCAGCGTATCAAAGGAGACCGTCTCCCCTGAGGCAATCGTTGCGATCGGTGTAATACTATGATCCCATGCCAGGTGCCATTGTTCGCGATGAACATGAATTGTGCGCCCCGACTGTGGATGATCGGTCATAGACTAATTCCTCCCTTTCGTACTTCCAACGTTACAGCACGCGCTTGAAGCTCTTATAGATATCTCTAGTAAGTATATTCTAAACTGTCGGGCCTGCGTGTTCCTCGACACGCAATCTTTCCGTCTCCCTAAAGTGAGCGCCAATACGCTGAACGAGGGCAGGACTCACTAGAATAACTACCAGGCCGATCAACAACCAGACCAGTGCCACGTATGGCAGAAGATTGCTGGGTGGCGCAGGAACTGGATAGAGATTGCTATAGAGCGTGTAGCCGAGAATAAGTATAGCTGCTGCTGGAATAATCCACTGCCAGGTCCATAAGCGGCGGGCCATAAAGAAGCGGATAGCGCCGATGTTCGTCATGATATAGGCCACCAGGATCAAGAAGACTCCAATGGTGCCTAAATAGCCAAAGAGAGCGGCACCATTGATGCCAGGAACTCGGCTCCAGCCAAGTAAAATAACGAAGGCAATCACCATCACCACCGCCAGGGCGATAGCTGGTGAGCCGGTGCGGCGACTCGTTGAGCCAAGTCGATCGCTAATAAAGCCATCACGTCCCATAGAGTAGAGAATACGTGAACCGGCATTAGCCGTACCCAGGGCACTTGCAAAAGCGCTAATAGTTGCTCCGAGGTTAATTAGAGCCGCCATAGTTGTACCAACATAGCGCTGACCCAGATCTCCAAGTGGCGCAGTTGAAGCGGCAAAAGCCTTGATTCCCGCATCATTGATTCCAAAACCAACCGTTTGCGCATACGTGACGATGACATAAAAGACACCAGTTGCGGCCACAGATACCAGGATAGCCAGTGGAATGTTGCGACGTGGGTTTCGCGTCTCCTCACCCAGAGTGGCTGCCCCCTCAAAGCCCGCAAAGGAGAGAAAGCCAAAGACGGCGGCCAGACCAACATTACTAAATGGTTGATCGCCCGGCGTGAATGGTTGTGCCGTCAGTTGTCCACTCGCGCCACCTCTGGCCAAAATAATAACCGTCAAGATAGCAATCAGAAGGATCGAGACCCCTTCCAATATTAATGTAAGGCGCGTTGAGAGCGCGATATCACTATATGCCAGAAACCAGATAAGAGCTCCCGCCACAATTGCCAATGGTAACCAGTCGATATTCACATGGAGCTCGGCAAAAAATGTCTGGGCGAAGTTCCCTGCCTCAGCCGCTGACGCGGCTGTAAAGGCCAGGTATGTCCCCAAAAGGGCCCAGCCGGAGAAGAAGCCCGCTCGTGATCCTAGAGCAATACCATTAAAGGCATAGACGGAGCCGCTGTGGGAGAAATAACGGCTGAACTGGATAAAAGCAAAGCTCGCCAGCCCAACCGCAATCGTGGCAAGCAAGAAAGCCAGAGGAACAGCGCTTCCCGTCGTACCAGCGGCCAGCGAGCCATTCAATGCCATCGCCGCAGTCGGAGCCATGATACCAATAGAGAGCGCGATCGCCTCTACAAAAGAAAGTTCACGTCGCAAGACACCTTCTTGCTGTTGCATACATTCCCCTCTTTACAATGAAAAACTACTAATGAAAAACTAATTACGCTCTGCCTCACTCACTTGATCTTGCCACACAGCTTCGCTCGTACAAGCTAACGACGGCATAAATGATGAGATAGAGTGTTGTAAGACAGACTACTGACAATCAATTTCCATACATAATAGTATACACTACTACTGGAACGTTTGGTCTTGACAAATGTTCTTATGCCCGATTATACTTCCTTTATACAAACCGTGTCATTGTTCTTCTCTCTATTGCTATAGATGTATTGCATTATGAACATATGTTCTAGCTAAATGCTAGAATAGAGCTATACGGGACAACTGCCCATGAGCGATGATAAGGGGGTAGCGGTCGGGATAGAGATCGGGGGTGAGCAGGCGACGATGGTGTTAGTTGATCGTCATGGTCATATCTACCGTCGTAGTACGGCGAAGACGCTCCGAGGTCGGCCTGCTCTCGCGACGCTGGAACCATATGTACGTGCAATTGATGCTCTGCTTGAGTCTGCACAGACTGATGGTTTCTCTGTCGAGGGAATAGGGATAAGCATCCCTGGTTCTGTCAACCCGATAACACGGCGTCCTGTACAGGTGCCGATGTTTCCCGCGCTCAACGGCTTTCCTCTCTGCGATCTACTCGAAAGTCGCTATCACGTCTCTGTCGCGCTCCACGCTGATGTAGATGCTGCCATCTTAGGCGAACATTTCTTTGGTGTAGGTGGAGAGCAGCAGCGTCTCCTCTTCTTGACAATGAATGCGGTTGTCGGGGCATCGTTTGTTGCCGATGGCCAATTGGAGCGAGAGGGGAAACAGTATATCGGTCATATCTGTCATGTGCCGATATCGACTTCGGGTCCCCGCTGTAGCTGTGGCAAATATGGATGTATCAATACCCTTATTTCTATTGATGCCATGAAGCGTATGGTTCAACGCGCGTTGCGACGGGGGGAAGAGACAACGCTCACTCAGCGCTTCCTCAATCATGAATATCTCAGCTATCAGCTTCTAGCGGAAGAGGCAAATCGTGGCGACTCGCTCGCTGTGCGAATCTATAGAGAGGTTGCGCGCTGGTTGTGTGCCGCCATTATGCAGTATATTAATCTCTTTAAGCCCACTATTTTTATCGTTGGTGGCAGTGTGTTGGATGCCGGTGATCTCTTATTTAATCAGATACGTATCGCGCTCGATGGAAAGCAATTTGCTGAGATCTCTCATTCCTTAAGAATAGCGCCTGCTTATCTAGGGCGCGACGCAGCCTTGATTGGTGCAACGGTGCCGTTATTTTAATACTCTGGAAGTCGATAAACAAGTACAGAGAACGTGTGTACGTCTTCTAGACAGGCAGAACGACAAGGGTTATAATGGTGGACATGATAAACGGGCGAATTCCTGTCATTGTCATCGATGATACTCCTGTGAAGAGACGTGGAGTCTGTGAGTTTGTAGAAGAGACTCCACTCCTACAACTCTCGGCTCAGGCCGATGATGCGCCGAGCGCACTTGCACTTATAGAAGAGCTCGCCCAGGAGCGAGAGCAACAAGGAGCTCTGTCTGGCTGGCTTGTTTTGTCTGACCTACGGTTGGGCAATAGCAATGGTGTAGAACTGGGACGGGCACTTTTAGAGATGGCCCCTGGTTTACGTATCGTTATCTATACGCAGGACCCCAGTTGGACGTTAGCAGCGGAAGTGTTTCGTCATGAGTACACACGGCGTGGAATTCCACGTAGTGCCAGCAGACGTTCCGATAAGACCTCGGGTCTGCATGGCTATGCCCTGTTCAACAATATGGAGCCATCGTATTTAGAACATATCGCCTCCGCTGTCGTCTTGCGTAAAGAGACGTTCATTGACCCTGAAGTTTTAGACTATCTTCTTAAGCGCCTTCATGGTCAAAGGCTGACTCCTCGGCAGGAAGAATGCGCCATGTGGATTTCAAAAGGGTTGAGCAACGATGATATTGCGCTTCGCATGAGTTTTTTAAACGCAAAGGGAAGTCCAAACATTGGCCCCGTTGAAAATCTTGTGAGTGAGCTCTACAACTTCTTTTCGATAGATGGAGCCCCCAGCGATCCTGGTCGAAGAGTATTATTAGCTCACGCATACGAAGCCTACGCCGGCTTGCGCCAGGGACCTTTCGCTCCGTAGACAGATCAGCCATGTTCTATCTATGAGCTTGCTTATATGTTATGCATTTCGGGTTCAAAAATTGCCCTTGTGTCTGGTTTAGGCTCTTCAGTCTGTGGCAAGGGAACACGCAGAGATACGACAGTGCCATGTCCCATCTGAGGACGAGTTGTGGAAGAGATTGTCAAAGATCCGCCCGCCTCACGGGCTTTTAAGCGTGCTTTAAAGAGACTCGTTTTTTCCAGCGGAATATTATCTGCATCGAAGCCACGCCCATCGTCAGTAACCAGCACTTCCAGAACACCAGTATTGAAAGAGGTACGCACCGTAGCGAAGGTTGCTCCGGCGTGATTATAGATATTGAGCAGAGCTTGCGTTACTGCATACGAGACCGCCTCGGCGATCTTCTCGCCCTCCGCCGTCTGCTCCAGATCTGGACTAAGTGCATCCAGCGCCCAGAGGTCGGCCTGTACTTTTAGCGGTGACTCTGGATGGAGCATAGGCAGATCTTCACGCAGTAATTTTTCTAAATGGAGCTTGAGTCCCAGACTTTTGCGCTGGTATGTATCTTCCACAAGCAGTTGGAGGCCGCGCAAATCGCCTTCTAAATCCTCACTAATCTTGCGTACCTTGCCCAGAGCCTCGATGATAGGCTGTACCGTCGCCTTGCCGTCAGAATCGCGTTCAGCTTCTAGACGGAGCTTGTGCTGCCAATGACCGAGCAGTGAACGAATACGTAGCGCTTGCTGCTTCGGCTGATCGTGAATGCGCTGTGAAAGAATAGAGCGCAGGTGAGCGTCCGCATGCAGTAAGAGCGAGGTTGCCTGCTGCAGTTCAGCATTTGTTTTACGCAGCACCTCAGCAGTCCGTTGCTGCTCATGCAGCGCATCCTCTTTCTGATCAAGTGTTGTATGCAGCCGAGATATCATGCGTAGCGAACGGATTGCGTAAAGCAAAAGAAAAGGGTAGACGGTAGCCAATGTAAAAAATATCGGCAGAGGTAAAAGCGTTTGTCCAGTCAGAAGGATAGGTAACACTCCCAAGCAGAAACCCAGTCCCACGCCTCCAATCCATAACGTCAGCAGATCACCGATATAATGGCGAACGCGCAGAGGAATGGCGGCTGACTTTGAGCTCTTTCTGAATGGCAATCTTGTTCCTATACTGAGCAATGAAGTGACACCAACGCTAAAACTGATGATCCCACCTACAACGCCATATCCAAGACTAAGCAGAATGTTAGTACGCACCGGCACATGGCCAGTCAGCAGGAGCGATCCCCATTCATAGCCCAGCAGAGCCACTAAGGGCAGATAAGGCAGGCCATCGACAGCCAGACTTGGCATACGGACATTGCTCATTGCTTCTGGCCGATAAGTCAGACTGAGATGAATAAACGTAGCCCCCAGCAGTGCGAAAGAAGGAATCCAGAGCAATTGAACAACAAGGTCGGCGGGATATGCTGTCTGAATATTGCCCCAATGGCTATAAAGGAGGAGTAACATGGCTGGAGGAATCATCGGAATACCCTCGACAGCTCCGGTCCACTCTGTCGCCGTCGCCAGCAGAAAGGCACCGACGATAAGCCAGCTCATACCAGCAATAAATGGAAAACCAAATGTCTGCCACCACATATCGGTTGTGAAGACCACGGCAGGACGCGTAATAGTGTAGGGAGGCTTATTGTTCATCTCCACTGTATACGTCATAGGCTCATTTGGACGAGCACGCTTATAAACCTGCTCAATGCCTGCACTGCCCTTTTGTCCATTGACAGCCGTAATATGTGTACTATTGCTGACAGAATCAGCCGAGATAGCAAAAGGAGGCAACTGTGGCGGTATAGAGATGATAACGACCTTATCAGCACTATCCCTATTATCAGAGTCAATGCCCCAGGTGAAACCACCAAACACCTTCCCAACCTCGTTTAGGAGGCGAAGGTGTCCTGCGCCACTAAATAGAAGCAAAAGAATGGCGATTACCACATATAGTATTGTTAGCTTGGGACGCAAGCTCTGCCACCATACATTCATTGTCTCGTCTCGGTGAAAAATGGAGTAGACATATTTCAGTGTAGCATTTTCATGTCACTTGATGCAAGCACAATCTTTTATCGTTGCCATTCTCACTGGCACTATTCCGGAGGAATGGCAACGTTTTACGCATCAAGCTCTCTATTCAGCACTATTTCTCAATTTGTACACCTTGATTGCAACCTGGAGGGTGAGCCAATTGCTCCGTTCTTGCAGGTCAATCTCACATAACGATTGCAGACGTTCAAGGCGTTGAATGAGCGTGTTGCGATGGACGAAGAGCCTTTCCGATGTTTTTGTGAGATTGCCAGCACATTCAAGATAGGTCTCCAATGTATCGAGTAGATCGGTGTTTTTACGCTGATCGTAACTATCAATATGTGCAATCTGATCCTGATACACATCGCGCAAATCATCCATATGCGCGATTTTGTAGAGATAGCGATAGACTCCCAGATCATTAAAGTGAGTCACAATAGGGGGGCGTTTGGTCTCGCCGCTCTTCGTTTCTTGAAGGTTTTGTCCCATCTGTAGGGCTTCCGTTGCCTCTGCAAAACCCCGGCGATAGTCGATGATGTGCTGACAGGTATTACCAATCCCAATTGAGAGGTAGACATCGTACTCGTTATGCATCTGATGAGCAAGGTCCTTGAGCCAGGTTTTTAAGCGGGCACCACCAGGATCTTTACTGAGAGGAATGATGCACGTCAAGAGATTCTCGTGTTCGTAGCAGACCGAGCCGGAATAGCTATCCTGTATACGGCGGCGCACTATACCGCTCATTCGTTTATAGGCAGCCTGTAATGACACACCTTGAGCATAGCCATTGGCGTCGGCTGGAACAGGAGGTCGAGGACGCTCCGCTTTTGCCGCCGGCCGCGATGTACCCGCCTCATCCCAACGTGCATCGACGTGCGCAATCTCAATCATCACTGTTGCGTGCGGCCGAGTCAGATCGCAGCCCAGGAAGTGCGCGCGCTGGCGCAGCGAATCTTCCGAATCGTTCGTTCCATGCATGAGATCGTCAAAGAAGCCCTTGACCAGATTTTTCTGCGCCAACTGATTGACCAGATAGCTATTCTTAATGGCGATGGCGGCTTGATTTGCGATCGTCGTCAGTAAAGTCTGATCCTCGGACGAGAAGCGCCGTTGTTTGTTTGAGTAGCAATTGATCAACCCGAGGTGCTCTGTGCCCGCGATTAATGGTGCAGAGATGAGCGCTCTATATTGGGTATCTTTGATGGGATTGAGACGTTCAAGTGTATACGCGCTCTCATTGTCGGGATCGATAGGAAGTTGAATTCCCTCTCTATGAACTCCTGCTTCATTAATTTCACGCAGGCGATCTAACGTCGAGCGATCGACATCGATCGTCTGAAAATGCGCTCGATCGTTTAAATTAGGTGATGTAGCACGCACTGTAAGCCGACGAGCCTGCCGTGGAAGCTCTAGATCTCGTTCTCGCGCCTGGTCCATAAGCATAATGACACAGAGATCTACCTCCATAATCTGAACCGTAAGAGTCGCCAGCGAGCGGAGCATATCATCGAGATAGAGGCCGGAACTAATAGTCTGGCTTAAGACCGAGAGCGAGGTAAGAATACTGAGTTTGCGCTGTGTATTCTCGTATAACTGAGCGTTCTCGATCGCGCTGGCCACCAGGGCGGCAGTGTTACTGATAAATGTACGATGCTGTTCAGTAAACTCGTGAGGAGCGACGGTTTGCACGGTAATTACGCCGATGAGGTGTCTATTTTTCGTAATAATAGGTACCGTCATGATCGACTGAAATTTCTCCTCCTCCAGTTCGGGAAAGTAGAAAAAGCGTGGATCGTCAAGGGCTTCATCCACCAGAAAGACCGATTTACGATGAAGTGCCACCCAGCCAGCAATCCCCTCACCCACCGCCAGCGTAATCTTCCCGACCAGATGCCGATATTTCTCGTTCGTGCTTGCCAGCACCAGGCGTTCTTTATCCTTATCGTAGAGATAAATGAAAGCGCGATGACAGGAAGTAGCGCGGACCACAGTGTCCACAAGGTGACGTAACACTTCATCAAGCCTCAACGTTGAGCCGACGGTCGAGATAACTTCATTGAGTAGAGCGTTCTCCTGGGTCCGAGTCTCGATCTCACTGCGCAGCTCGTGATTTTCATCTCGAAGCTGTGTCAGTGTCTGCTCTGAATCGGCCGGGGAGGACGAGGGAAGCTGATGATTTGTACTTGCCTTGGAAGACATGCAACCTCCTGATCTAACTTGGAATAGCACAGGTATCCACGCCCATCACCACTGCTACAGCCGTTGGAACTGGAGTTTCAAGTGAAGCCTCCAGCCCTATGTACATGCCCTTATGTATTAATGGGCGACCAACGTCATGCTGCCTGAGCGTCACAACGTTGGTCGCCCTTCATCCTGGTTAGCTGTCTATGGATACTCCGTCCATAACTATATATGAGCTATTGTACCCACTTTCTAGCGTTACGTCCAGAGTTTAACCTCCGCTTAACGCTCTTTGCGCGAAACCCATTCCATACTCTTATTTTTTATTTACTTTATGTTCTTGGTGTTCTTCAAATTAAGTTTTTCCGTAT
>JAABUZ0100002773.1_pt1 | contig 28006 bp, 25 predicted proteins | sample 5562091 | NCBI WGS metagenome assembly JAABUZ01 (sample SAMN12813069, study PRJNA571459) | rock metagenome | isolation source: Antarctica rocks | place: Antarctica: Victoria Land, Linnaeus Terrace sud | collected 2015-12-21 | reverse complement strand
GAGGCGATCCTGGCGCTGGCGCACGCCTATCGCGCGTTCGCCCGGGAGCGCCCGGGGCTCTACGCCGCCGCGCAGCGCGCCCCCGCTCCCGACGACCGCGCGCTCGCGGCGCCGAGCACGGAGATCCTGGCGGTGCTGCGGGCGGTGCTGGAGCCGTACGGGCTGCGGGACGGAGCGGACCTGCTGCACACCGTCCGCGCCTGGCGCAGCCTGCTCCACGGCTTCGTGTCGCTCGAAGCGGCGGGGGGGTTGGGCTGCCGCTCGACCTCGACGAGAGCTTCGCCCGCCTGGTGCGCCTGTTCATCGCCGGGCTCCCCCGGCGCGCCGCTGCCCCGTCCAACGAGGGCAACGCCGCGCGGGACGCGGCGGGGGCCATGACCGCGTGATCCCGCGATCGCGCCGGCCGGCGCGCGGCTTCGTCGCACGCCGCGCCGGCCGGTTGCCATGGCGCGGACAGGGGGCATCTAACGGGACAGCCACGCTACAAAGTGAGAAGCAGCGCGCGACACCGCGCACGATGCACCAAGGCGCAGAAAATGACCCAGCGGGACGCCGGGCCGATGGTGAGAGCTTTCGGGGTGGGGATCGTACCGCAGGAGCCCAAGGATTACGTGCATTAGGTGCAAGGCCACCATCGGCGATCCGTGGTGAGTGACCTGGGCTGTCGGTAACGCTGCCACACAGGCGCCTCGTCGCTAGCGCAAGGAGTGCATAAGCATGCAGGACGCTGTCGCACCCGCCACCCGGCGAGAGCCGCGGCGAGGACGGCGGACAGGGCGTGTCGGCGAACCGTTTCGGCGCTTAGTGGGCGCGCATAGCGCGCATCGGCGACGGCGGAGTGGCCATGGTGGGGAGCTGCCGCCCATACGGAGCGACGCGCGGAGAGGGAGCTAGCGCATCAGCACGACGCGCCTACGAGCACGGTGGGATGGGGGCTGTGGCCGGTTCAGTGGCGGCGAGCGCCTCGGCCATGACGCGCTCCAGCGCGAGGGCCTGTCCACCGGCCCACGCCGCCGCAAAGGCGTCGTTCCCCAGCGCCCCGCGTGTCACCGCCATCGCCCGCTCATGGTCGGCGCGATCGGGGAGGAGGATGGGGACGCCGATGGCGGTCCGTAGCGTCGCGGCCGCGCCGAGCAACCGTCCCGCTCGGGACGGTTGTCCGCGCATGCAGATGCACCCGGCCAGGTACTCCAGGGCCATAGCTACCCCCACTTTGTGCCCCACCCCCCAATACAACGCGAGGCTCCGTGTATAGAGGGTGATCGCCTGTCCCCACACACGTTGCTTGCGCGCCACATGGGCCAGATTCATGACGGAGATAGCCAGAGACCAGGGATCGCCGAGTTCCTGCTTGAGCGCCACGCTTTCCTCCAACAGGACCACCGCCCGCGGGTCGTCGCCCACTTCCAGGGCCACACCGCCCAGGTTCGTGAGCGCCGTCGCGACGCCCTGGGTATCGCCGCACGCGCGCTTGAGCGCCAGGCTCTCCGTGAGCAGGGCCTCGGCGCGCTCATAGTCCCCCTGGTCCAGAGCGATGATGCCCAGGGCATTGAGCGCGTTGGCCGTGCCCCACGCATCCGCGCTGTCCCGGCGTAAGGCCAGGCTCTCCTCGAACAGCGCGATCGCCTGCTCGTACACGCCCTGATCGCAAGCCACATTGCCCAAGTTGGCAAGCGCATTGGCGCTCCCCTGTGTGTCGCCCCCCTCGCGGCACAGGCGCAGGCTGGCCGTCGAGAGCGCGACCGCGGGCGCATAGTCCCCCTGGCCGCGCGCCAATACGCCCGCCGCATTGAGCGCCGTCGCGCGCACGGTGATGGCTCCCACATCGCCGTTCTGTCGGGTGAGGGTCAGCAACGCGTCCAGCCACTGCCGTCCTTCGCTCAGATAGCCCCGCGTGTACCAGAAGCGCCAGAGCGCCGCCGCCAGGCGCAGCCCGCGCGCGTGCTGGCCCGTCTCCCGCGTCCAGGTGAGAGCCGCGCGCAGGTTGTCGTGGTCTCCCTCCAGTCGCGTGAGCCATTGCACCTGGTCCGGTCCCGTTAACGCCTGCTCCGCCGCTTCGGCCAGGGTCAGGGACCAGTCGAGGTGGCGCTCCCGGGCCTCCCCGGCCTCCCCCGCGGCCTCCAACTGGTCCCGCCCGTACTGCCGTACCGTCTCCAGGAGGCGGTAGCGCCCCCTGTCATCCCGCTCCTCCAGCGCCAGCAGCGACTGGTCGATCAAGCGGGCGAGCAGGTCCACCACCCCCACATCCCCCGCATCGTCCATCCCCGCGCCGACGCACACGGCCGCGGCCGCCTCCAGCGTGCATCCCCCCGCGAACACGGCGAGGCGCCGCAACACCGCCTGTTCCGCCACGGTCAGCAGCCCATAGCTCCACTCCATCGTCGCCCGCAACGTCTGCTGCCGCGGTAACGACGTCCGGCTGCCCCCGGTCAGCAGCGCGAAGCGGTCATCCAGCCGCGCCGCCACGTCCTCCACCCTCAGATGCCCCAGCCGCGCCGCCGCCAATTCAAGGGCCAACGGCAGGCCATCGAGCCGCCGGCAGATCCGCAGTACGGCCGGCGCGTTGCGCTTCGTCAGGGCAAAGGTGGGCCGGACTGCCTGCCCGCGCTCCACCAGCAAGCGCACCGCGTCGAACCGCAGCAGGTCCGCCGGGTCCGCCGGGTCGGCCGCCACCCCCGCATGGGGCACGGCCAGGCCAGCCAGGCGCCAGACGGTTTCGCCCGCGATGCCCAGGACGTGCCGGCTGGTGGCCAGGAGGCGCACGCCGGCGCACCTCTGCAGTAGGAGCGCTGCCAACGCGCCGCAGCCGTCCCGCAGGTGCTCGCAGGTATCCAGCACCAGCAAGACCTGGCGCGGCTCCAAGAAGGCGCACACGGTGGCCGCTAGATCCTGCCCCGGCTGCTCCCGGACCCCCAGCGCGCCGGCGACGGTCCGCGCGATCAGCGTTGCGTCGCCCAACCCGGCGAGCTCGACCAGCCAGATGCCATCGGGATACGCGCCGCCAGCCGCTCCCGCCACCTCCAGCGCCAATCGGGTCTTGCCACACCCTCCGGGTCCCGTCAAGGTGAGCAGCCGTGTGGTGGAGAGCGCCGCCGCGACCTCGCGTTGCTCCCATATCCGCCCCACGAAACGCGTCACCGCCACCGGTAGGTTGGTCGGCTCAGTTAGGCGTGGCGCCGGCGGGCGGCGGGCGGCCGCGCGGGGCACCGCCTCCTGCGCCAGCAGCCGCGCGCGCAACGCCTCGATCGCGTCGCCCGGCGCCAGCTCCAGGTCCGTCTCCAGGGCGGTGGCCAGCGCCTGGTAGACCCGCAGCGCCGCACTGCGTTGGCCTGCCGCGGCCAACAAGCCCATCAGCGTCGCCGCCGCGTCCTCGTGGCATGCATCGCTCGCCAGCACGGCGCGCAGGCATTGTTCGGCCTCCTCCAGGTCGCCCACGGCCCCACTCAGGCGGGCCAGATGCAGCAACAGCGCCTGGCGCCGCGCGCGTAACGCCTCCCGCCGCGTCACGACCCACTCGGCGTACGGCTCGTCGGGCAGGTAGTCCCCGCCGTAGTGCTCCAGCGCCGCCCGACAGGCCACGGGGTCCCGGCCAGCCAACGCCACCGCTGCCGCCTGGTCGAACACGGCGGCGTCGAGCCACGCCGCCGGCGGCTGTGCCGCGGCGTCCGGCTCGAGCGCCAGCACGTTGTCGACGAGCCGCACGCGGCTGTGCGGCGCGCCCGGCACATCCAGCGCGGCGCGCAGCAGGTGCAGGGTGGCGTGCAGGCGCCGTGCCACGGCGGTGGGGTCCACCTGCGGCCAGAGCGCGTCGCACGCCTGTTCGCGGTGCAGGCGATAGCCGGGCGCGCCGAGCAGCAGCGTGAAGAGAGTCCGCACGTCACGCCGGGTCCAGCGCGTAGCGGGGATACGTTGGTCGCCCTGCCACACCACAAAGGCGCCCAGCGTTCGCACCCGCAGGGGGGCCGGGGCGCTCGTTGGCGCGCGGACCGGGGAACCAGTGGCCGTGAGATGGGGGACCCGCTCCTCCGGCGGCGTGGGGATCGGGGGGAGATCCGCCGGCGCGTCCTTTCCGAGGTAGCGCGAACGCATCCGGCCGCCCTCGCGCCAGTAGGCGTACCAGTAGGGTCCGTGGCCAGGGCCACCGGCCACGCACCGCGCGCAATCCGCCTTGCCGCAGCGCCGGTACTGGCAGCTGTAGCTGACATGAGCAGTGGTGGGCGGGATTCCAGGTGGCATAGACGCCTCCTCGGCGGCGCCAGGGTTTCCCACAGCCTACCATGGCGACGCCGTCGTTGTCACACAAGGGTGCTGCCCCCTTGTGTAGCACGCGGCAGCCTCACAGGCGGCAAAGAGCCGCCTGCCGCGCGATACGAAACGGAAGAGGCGTCGCGTACAGTAGCAGTAGTCCGGTCACGCGGAGCGCGGGCCGCCGCATCGGACAGCCGGCGGACGGGTGAAAGGCGAGGGGAGGGAGGCACGGCATGCTGCACTATCGGTCCTACCTGCTACGGGTCTGGCGTGGCAACCGGCCTGATCGTCATCGCTGGTCGGCCCGATTGGAGGGGTTGCAGGACGGCCGCCGCCTGCAATTCACCGACCTCGACGCGCTGCTGGCCCACCTGCGCGCGTTGCTTGACGCCGACACGCCCGCCGGAGGCAGCGGACCCACCCCCCTCGGCTAGCGCCACGGTCGGACCTCACATGAGAACGTAGAACACCACGGGGCAATACGAGAGCAATACGAGGACAACACAGACCGTCCCGCACCGATCACCACCCGCCCTGGACCGGGCAGGTGACCCAGCGACGCGGCGACCCAAGACACACCGAACACAAAGGACTCGACCATGATCACGACCATCACACCCATGACCTCGCTCCGCATCATCGCGGCGCTCGCGCTGGCTAGTGCGACTCTGCTTGGCGCGGCGCGACCCGCGCGGGCCGCCGGTCCGCGCGCCCTGACGCTGCAGGACTTCAGCGACACGCTTGAAGCCGACAATGCCACTGGGACACCCGATGGCACGGTCTCGGGCGTGCGCTTCACCCGCGCCATCCTCCTGCACACCCACGGCGCGACCATGTCCTACGTCACGCACAAGTTCCCCGGCTACGTTGCCCTCTCGTTCGTGGTCGGCGTGCCCGACAGCGGCACCGCCGGCGACGCCTGCGAGTTGCTCCTGACCGTCGACGGCAAACTGGTGAAGGATCTCACTAAGACCTACGGCCAAGTCGGGACCAAAATCGTGGTGCCCTTCGGCCACGCCAGCCTCATCAAGCTGACGATCGGCGAGAAAACAGCGCCCTCGTGCTATCTCACCATCGGCGATCCCATGGCGTTGTCCAACTAATCACCAGCCCCCGGAGCCTGGTGGCGGAAACACGGCTGGTACGGGCACGACAAGAACCGCGGAGTGGAAAGGAGCGGACAGATGACCCAGCGTGTCTCACGATCATTGGCCTCGGCTGTCGTGGCCCTGACCCTGCTGACGGGGTCAGAGTTGGCCTCCGCGCAGGGGATGGCGCTCCAGCCGATCGTCGCGCGCATGCTCACGGCGATGAGCGCGGCGACCGCCTACCGCATAGTCGTTGACAGCACGATCTCGGGAGGCGGGACGCCGAGGGGCGGTGTAGCCAGGACGCACATGGAGATGATCCGGGTGCATCATGGCACGACGACGCAGGTGTATATGCTGATGGTGACCACACCGGCCAAGGGTACCGTGACGCTGCGGGTCCCCGCTGTACCAGGGATGTAACAGCCGAGACCCCGCTCGTCAGGGCCGGGGCCGCACGATCCGCCCACGGTGGGTGGTAGCGGTCAGCAGCGTCACTCCGCGCCAGCGGTCGTGTCCCCCTGCAGGTCGTGTGGCTCGTCCTCGTACACCACGACACGCTAACCTCAGCGCAAACGGCCCGGTCGGCCCGATCGTGCGATGATGTGCAGGGCAGCACCTGCGCCGGAGGTAACCGATGATATCATCCACGCGCCCGTCGCGCGACACGTAACGGTCAGTCTGCCAATCGACCCAGCGGTGGTGGACCGTCTCGCTATGGACGGGGAGGGGCACCCCGCAGTTGCTCGGCGGCAGGTCGCGGTGGTGGCCGTGCGGGAGGAGTGCTGGCCGATACGTACGTCCGCGCTCAATCACTCCTGCCACCCTCATCCGCAGTTCCCACAAATGAGGACAGGTGTCGTAGCACTTCATTAACATAAGCATCATTCAAGTGATTAGCGCCCAGCATGCGCATAGCATCGCTAACTAATTACGGAAGACGGGCGACAGACGCGCCCGATCGCAACGCCGCGCGCTCTTGGTCGACTGTAAGGCTATGCATGGTCTTGTAAGTTCATGCGCGCGCCGGCGCACCCCGATCTACCACAAGGGTCGCCTCACACCACGCGTAAAGGCCGTCGTTGCCGTCCGTGTTGCCGCGATGCGTGGCGTAATCATACAGGGCATGGATTACTTTCGACCGCGCCGACCAACACCACGGTGCATCTCAACATAGTGGACTGCGTCCGAACGGGCCTGCGACTGCTCGGCTGGCCCGGGACCGGCCGCAGCCGGTCGGGGGCCAGTCCGCATGCGTCGCATGGCACACCACGCACACTGTGGTGTCAGAACGGAGCCAGGAGCAGCGGGGCAGCGGACCACACCCGACCGCGGTCGGCCCGTCGTGTGGCACGCGACGCATGCGGACTGGCCCCCGACCGGCTGCGGCCGGTCCCGGGCCAGCCGAGCAGTCGCGGGTCGGATTCCACAATTTTAAGGTGCATCCGGGATCACCTTCGCCGCTTGACATCCCGTCGAGAGAAGCCTACCTTATGCACAGGACCTCATGACCCGCGCGGTCGACCGCACGACGCGCCGAGGCGGCGCCGGCCTCTCGGGCGGCCACGGGGCGCTGGTATCGTATCGACAGAGTTGGGGAAGGACGGTTGCGATGATGCGAATGGTTGCGCGCTGGGGCGCCGCGCTTGTTTTGACGTCGGCCCTGACGGTCGGCGCCGGCCACGGGGCGGGCGTGGCGCGCACGGCGCGCACGGCGCGCGCCGCGCGCGTCGCCAGCCTTGGCTATGGCGCGCCGGTCAACCTGGCGCACCTGGATTTCCTGCGCGCGACGGTCCCCTATACGACCGCGAGCCCCGGCCACGCCACGACCGATCTCGGGACGCCGCTCGACGCGTGGTGGGTCTACGCCAACTACAACGCGGCCGATGGCAGCTATACCCGCACCGGCGGCGGCGACTATCACCCGCTCACCAACACCTACGGGCAGGGCGCCTACGACACCGACGACGTGGCGCGCGCGGCCGTGGCCTATCTGACGCACTACCGCTACTACGGAGACGACCATAGCCTGCAGGCGGCGCGCGGCGCCTTGCGCTTCGTCATGTATATGCAGACGACGAGCGGACCCCACGCCGGCAACTTTGTGCTGTGGATGCAGCCCGATGGCACACTCAACCCGACGCCCACGCCGCCCGACGCGCCCAACCCGTCCGACGCCGGCGCGTCGTTCTGGCTGGCGCGCTCTCTGTGGGCGCTGGGCGAGGGCTACGCGACCTTCAAGACGGCCGATCCGGCCTTCGCCGCCGTGCTCGCCGCGCGCATGGACCTGGCGATGGGCGCGCTCGACGGCGAGGCGGTCGGGCCGCGCTATGGCCAGTACGCCACGCTGCACGGCTATCAGGCGCCCACGTGGCTGATCGGCGATGGCGCGGACGCCTCGTCGGAGGCGCTGCTCGGCCTCGCCGCCTATGTTGGCGCGACGGGGAGCGCCGAGGCCGGCAAGCTGGCGACGGAGCTGGGGACCGGCATCGCGGGCTACCAGTTCGGCAGCGCGCGCGACTGGCCCTGGCAGGCGTTGTTGCCGTGGACGGGGTCCGTGAGCGACTGGCACGCCTACGCCGCGCACATGGCGGACAGCCTCGCCGTGGCCGGGTCGGCGCTGGGACGGCGCGACTGGATCGCGGCGGCCGAGCGCGACGCCAACCTCTTCGAGACGCACCAGCTGATCGCGTTCGGCCCCGTCAACGGGCTGCTGCCCGCGCTCGACGACGCGACGCAGCTCGCCTACGGGGCCGAAACGACGACCGACGGCCTGCTCGCCGTGGGTCGGGCCAGCGGCAAGCGGGTCTACCGCCAGTTGGCCGGCCTCGCCGCCGCGTGGTTTTTCGGCAATAACGCGGCCGGCGCGGCCATGTACCAGCCCGACAGCGGCGTCGTCTACGACGGGATCAATGGCGACGGCACGCTCAACCGCAACTCGGGGGCCGAGTCGACCATCGAGGGATTGCTGGCGCTAATGAACGCGGTCAACGATCCTATTGCCAGCGCCTCCCTCGCCTACAGCCACGTCGACCGGCAGGATGCGGCGACCAAGGTGGAGGCCGAAGCGGGCGCGCTGGCCAACGGCGCCGCGGTCGTCAAGCCGGCCTCGGCCTGGACCGGCGAGGCGCTGTGGAGCGGCGGCGCGTACGTCGACCTCCCCGCGGGCGCGAGCGACACCGTCGCCGTGACCGCCCCGGTACGCGGGCGCTACCTTGTCTCCCTCGTCTTCGACAAGCAACAGGCGCCGGCGGGGGCGGTCGGCGTCACCGTCGGGGTGGATGGCGTTGCGGCGGGGACGGACGACGAGGGCGGCGCGGGCGCACCGGGCGTGTCGCCCAACCCCGATCTGCTGTGGATCGACAATGTGACCGTGCCGCAACCCCTGGAGGCCGGCGCGCATGCGGTCACCTTGACGGGCTTGGGCGCGACGCACGCCAGGATCGACGCGGTGCTGCTGCAACCGGCCGTCGAGGATAAGGTGCTCGACGACGGCGCCGGCGGCGCGCTCGCTTTATACAAGAGTTTCGCCAGCATACCGATAGGCGACGATGTGCCCGTTGCCGCGGGCGTGGACCGCTGGGTCGTCTCCGTCTACCGCAGCGATGGGCGCCTCGTCCTGGCGTACCCGGCGTCCGCGACCTACCTTCACACCATCCTGGTCCTGCCCTATGGCTACACGATCGTGAAGGGTCACGCCGGCTGACCGTCAACAGGGACGACCATTGTTCAACACGGATGGTCAACTTTGTCGAGGCTACCAGACAACCTCAACCTGGCGACCGGCCGCGGATACATGGGCGCATGCTGTCCTGTGGTTCGCACGCGCCACTGGACGGCCCGTTGGGGTAACAGACATGATCGCGGACCCTGATTGGGTCCGTTGGTGTTCCCAACGGATATAATGAGGTAGAGCGTCCAGTGCCCCATACCTAACCACGGTCGTCCCGTGGTTGACTCGCCCAGCATGTCATGAGCGCGACACGCGACGGACCAGCGCGGCGTCTGGCCATCTATGTGGCCGCGCTGGCAGGCCGTAGGGCCGCCTGTGGCATACTGGGGAATAGGGGATACGCGCGGATGAGCACGAACATCGACGTTAAGGTACAGGGTCGGCCGCGCGGCATGGTACGCCACGCGGGAAGCGCCGGCGGCCCGCGCCTGCCCTGGCGCCGCCTCACCTGGGGCGCGGCGCTGCTGGTCGTGCTGGCGGGCCTTGGCCTGACCCTCTGGCCGGCCCCTCCGCCCGCGCAAAGCGCGCCGCCTGCCATCCCCTTCGCCCTGCCCCTGGTTTGGAACGGGACGTCGGGCGCGACGAATGGCACGCTGTCCTTGCAGGGCTTGCGCGGCCATCCCGTCCTGCTCAACTTCTTCTACAGCACATGCCCGTCCTGCATAGAGGAGATGCCTGTGCTGCGTCAGGCCGCCCGCGACTACCAGGCGGCAGGGGTGCAGGTCGTCGGCGTCGCCACCAACGGCGATACCCCCGACGTGGCGCGCCGCTTCGCCGCCGCCGAACACCTGCCCTATCGCGTGGTGGTGGACGGCGGGGAGCAGGCCACCTCGTGGGCCTATCAGGTCGCGGGTTTCCCCACCAGCGTCTTTCTTGATGCGCAGGGACGAGTGCGCGCCACCTACGTTGGCGGACTACATGCCCCGACGATCCGTTCCGCCCTGTCCGCGATGGGCGTGGTCGAGTGCGACGCGTCGTGCCAGCAGGCCGCCCCTCCCGACGGACAGTCCGCCGCGTCCGGTACAACCTTGCCGGGTCATACGCCGCCCTTCGCGCTGCGCGACCAGACTGGCAGGCTGATCACGCTCCAGGCGTTGCGCGGCCGGGTCGTGGCCCTCACCTTTATCAGCGACGAATGCAAGGAGCAATGCCCGCTGGTCGGGCAGACGCTGGCGCGGGCGCGGCGCGACCTCGGCGCCGACGCCAACCGCTTCGCCATCGTCGCCATCAGCATTGCCCCGGAAGAGGACTCGCCGGCCGCGATCCAGGCCTTTGCCCGGCACTCGGGCTGGCTGGGCACGGATTGGCACTACCTCAGCGCGCCGCGGCTCATGCTGGAGCGCGTCTGGAAGGACTATATGGTCGACATCGTGCCCGAGGCGCCGATCTACCTGCACCCGCAACTCGTGCATGATGCCGCCGTCTACATGATCGACCCGCACGGCCAGTGGCACACCTACAACCATGCCCCGTTCCTGGCCCAGGATATCGCGGCGCAGGCGCGCGCGCTGCTCCACGGGTCATGACAGCGAGAACGTAGCCTGCGACTAAAGTCGCATGGCAGGGAACGGACACTGAAGTGTCTATATGGTATCATAACGTTAGGATCGCCTGCGATGTCAGTCGCGTGGCAAAGAACGACGACTAAAGTCGTTGGGACGGCCTGTGTCGAGACACTTCAGTGTCCGGTCCCTGCCATGCGACTTTAGTCGCAGGCCACTGTCACGTTGTAGTACTAGGGAGGGGGAAGAATAGTGACACAGGTACTATCACACCATCGCGGTGTTGTTGCCGCGGGGCTTGCCGCCCTTATCGCGGGTGGGGTCCTTGGGAGTACGGGCGCGCGGGCCTGCGCGCTCGACAACAAGCCATCGCTGTCGGCCAACGGGCGCCTGGTGCGCATCAATCAGCAGTCTCCGCGCACCGATGCGGAGGTCGCGCGCTGGACCTACTTCGTCGTCCCCGGCGCCTATCGCGCCGGTCAGGGCGTGGCGCTGACCGAGAACCGCCAGGAAGTGGCGCAGACGCTCCTGCCCTCGGTTATGCTGCGCCCGTGGCGCTGGGAGTTTGGTGATGGCGTCACCGCCTACGGATGGGGCGTCAAGCATGCCTATACCCATCCCGGCCAGTACGTGGTGACGGCCGACTGCTACAATCCCGGCGATGGCAAGTGGTACAACTTCGACAAAGCGACGCTCACCGTGACGCGCTAGGGTAGCGGACCATGCGACAACCAACGGTCCAGACGCGACCGCGCGGCGCCGCCCGGCGGACCGCGCCCGTAGCGCGCGCCCCAATGATCGCCGGCCTCCTCGCCCTCGCCCTCGCCGTGGCCGGCGCGGGCGCGGCGACGTTCGCGGCAACGCGCGGCGCTGTCCATAATGCGACGACAAGCGCGAGTAGCGCACGCGGCGCGATCAATGCGGCCGCGACGAACGCGGCCGCAACGCCGCGCCTGGACGTGGCTCCAGGCGCTTTTGGCCCCAACCGCTTCCTGCTCACCATCTCCGGCGCGACGGGTCCGGCGCTGACGGCGGCCCATGTCACCCTGACCTTCGACATGCTGGATATGCCGATGGGCACGCCGTCGCTCGCGGCCTATCCCGTCGGCGGCGGCCGCTACCAGGCCATGGGCCGGCTGACCATGCCCGGCCACTGGCGGGTCACTGCCACGGCCACGGGGGCGGGACTGCCGCCCGGCGGCGTGCGCGCCTCACTGCGGCTCGATGCCCCCATGCAGGCCAGCCGCGCCGTGCCCCGCCCGCTGCCGGTCGTCGGACCCACGGCGCGATTGGCCAATGCAGTACGTGTCTCGGCCGCCGCGGTGCGCTGGACCGGTCTGCCCTACCGCGCCGTGGTCACCTTCCTGGGCGACGGCAACGTCTACATCCCTGGCCGGGCCACGATGCTGCGCGTCGGCGCGCTCAACCACAGCGTCGCCCGCGCCCTGGACGGGACGATGTGGGTGACGGACTACAACGGCGGGCGCGTGGCCGTGGTCGACCCCGCGCGAGGCCGCATCGTCGCCTCTATCCCCACCGGCGTCTACCCCGTGCATATCGCCTTTAGCGCGGACGGCCGCAAGGCCTACGTGAGCGATTACGTCTCCAACGACATCGCCGTCATCGACGTACATCAGCGGCGCAAGCTAGCCACGATCAGTCTGCAGGACAACCCAACGGGACCACCGGGACTGCACCCGCACGGGCTGGCGCTCTCTCCGGATGGACGGCAACTGTGGGCGCCGGTCAGCATGGGCGGCGGCATCGACATCGTCGACACGCGCACCGACGGGATCATCGCCACCGTCTTCACCGCCGCCAATGGTGGCGCCCCCCATGCCGTGACCTTCGCGCCCGACGGCCGCACCGCCTATTTAACCGACGCGGGGAGGCCGGCGATCCCGGCCACGGCAGCGTCCGCGGGCGCGCCCGCGACGCCCGCATCGCCGGCCGTCCCGTCGCAGCTCGTGGTAATCGACACGTCAACGCGGACGATACGGGCCAGGATAACGATCGGAACCGGCTCGGCCATGGTCGCGACCAGCCCTGACGGGCGGCGCGTCTACGTGACCGGCCAGGGTGGCAATGTGCTGACCGTGGTCGATGCCCGGACCCTGCAGATCATCGCGCGCGTGCCGGTCGGCGGCGCCCCGCACGGGCTCACCTTCACGCCCGACGGCCGCCTGCTCTACATCGCGAGCAACAACGGCTACGCGGTATCCGTCGTCGACACCAGGACGTTGCGCGTGGTGTCCACCGTGCCTCTGCCCGATCAGGCCGACGAATTGGCCCTGTGGCGCTAGGTACAGGGCCTGCGACTGCCCGGCTGGACCGGGACCGGCCGCAGCCGGCTGGACCGGGACCGGCCGCAGCCGGCTGGACCGGGACCGGCCGCAGCCGGTCGAGGGCCAGTCCGCAAAGCGCAGCCGGTCGAGGGCCAGTCCGCAAAGCGCAGCCGGTCGGGGGCCAGTCCGCATGTGTCGCATGGCAAACCGCGGGCCGACTGCGGCCGGGTGGGGGATGGCTGATTAGAGGCCAGAGCCACCAGAGGGCATGGTCCGGCGTCCGTCTCCATCGCGTCTCCCCTCTCCCGCGGTCGGGTGTGGGGTTGGGGGTGTGGGTGAGGGTGACCCTATGACAACCCCAACCTCGCAGCGCGCGCCGGGCGGGACCCGTGGGCGATGGCGCGGCGGTGGTCCCTTGCCCCGACGTGTGCGGGGCAAGGGACCGTTGGGCGGGCGGGCGGTCGTGCTGGCGCTGGTCGGGGTGGTCGTGGCCGCGGTCGCGGTCGCGGTGGCGCGGTCGATCTTGCAGGCGAGCGGTCCCTCGCTCACCGTCGGCGCCTGGACCGCCGCGCGCGTCCCGCAAGCGACGACGATACATGGCTTCTTGCGCGCGCCCTCGGGGACGGTCTACGCCGCCACCGCCATGGGCGTCTATCGCAGCGCCGACAACGGCGCCACCTGGACGACCATGGGCCAGGGTTTCCCCGACGCTGGTACCCAGGCTTTCAGCCTCGCCGTCCTGCCCGGTACGGACGCGGCTCAGCATACGGATGTGCTGCTGGCCGCGGCCGACGATGGGTCTATCTACCGGCTCCCCTTGAACGACCGCTCGGACGGCGCGAACAGCCGCTGGGAACGGTCGGGCGCGCCGGTGGGCGCGGGCGCCTACTCCCTGCTGGCCCTCCCGGCGCCGGGCACGGCGCTGGCCGGCACGGATCGGGGCATCGTGCGCAGCAACGACGGCGGACGGTCGTGGCGCCTCGTCGCGGCCATCGCGGGCGGGGACGTGGCGGCCTTCGCCCGCGATCCGGCCAGCGGCGCGATCTACGCGGGACTTGCCGGCCTACCGCGGCCCCTGCGCGTCAGCACAGATGGGGGCCTGACCTGGCGCACTCCGTCCGCCTCCTTGCCTCCGCCCAGCGTGGAGTCGTTGTTGATCTCATCCGGCCGCCTCTACGTAGGGGTGATGCAAACGAGCGGCCAGTTGCCGGTGTGGAGCGGCGCATTGGCGTCGGGAGGGCGGGCGCCGGCCTTCGCGCCGTCTTCCACCGGCCTGCCCGGCGCCAATGCGCACGGTATGGCCCTCGCCGCCTCTGATAGCGCGGGAGACCGCGTGCTGGTGGGCACGATGGGCCTGGGCGTGTTCGCTCGCGTCGGTCACGCCGCCTGGACGCCGTTGGGCAATCTGGCCAGCCTCGACCCCAACATGGGCGCCGGCACGGTGACGGCGCTGGCCATCCTGCCGGGCCAGAGCGCCGCGCAGCGCCCCATCGTCCTGGCTGGCGCCGGCCAGGGCATCTACCGCACGCTGCTGCCCTGAGCGTCAAGACGCTCACTTTGCCCTGGAGTGCGACGCGCGATCGTGAGACGCAGCCTGCGACTGACGTCGCATGGCACACGACGGACACTGAAGTGTCTTTGGCGCGGCGCCCTGAGCGACTTCAGTCGCCGTCTGTTTGCCATGCGACGTCAGTCGCAGGCTCGCAACTGGCAACTACGCCACCTCAAGCAGATCGAACGCGGGGCCGTCTTTACATAAAAGCCCGTAGCCGCCATCGCGCAGGGGCACGGCGCAGCCGTCGCACGCCGCGGCATAGCAGGCCAGCGGCGCGGTCATCAGGACGGTTGCAAATCCGCGGCGCGGGCGCAGGCGGTGGCGATGCACCAGGTCGCGCAGGGGCGAATAGGCCTCGACGGGCAGGGCGGCGTAGAGCGAGTCGGCCCACGAGAGCAGGTCCGGCACGAGGTCGAGCACGGTCCCGGCCACGCCGGCCGAGCCGTCGGCGGTGGCAACATGGTACTCCGCGTCCGCCGGTAGGAGGGAGGGCGGCAGGAGCTGCGCGGTGGTTGGCGCGTCGTGCAGGACGACGACGAGGACCCCGGCCTCCACCAGCGTCCGCGCCAGGGCCAGCAATCCGGTGAGGCGCGCGCCGCTGCCAAGCAATACGGCGCGACGGGCGATCGAGGCGATAGGCAGCGGACGGCCCCATGGTCCCAACAGGTCGAGCGCACTGCCGGCCGCCAGGGTACGCAGCCACGGGGCCAGGCGCGCGACCTCCGCCTCGTGGTAGAGGATCTCCGCGCCGCCCTCACGCGGGGAGAGGGCGGTGAGGGGGAAAGGATGGGCGACGATGGAGAGCGAGTCCGGGCGGCGCAGGGCGATCCACTGTCCCGGCTGAGCCGCGGCAAGGGGGGGCGCGGCCAGGCGCACGCGCACCAGGTCGCCTACGACGGTCTCAACGGCGACAACATGGGCTGCGAGGACACGCATGAATTTATCTCACCTGTCGCCTGATCGTTGGGCGCGGTCAGCTGGAAAGAACTCAGCAACGCGTTGAAGACCTGCTGGAAGGCGCTGACATCCTGCCCGGGCGGATTGGCCGCCAGCAGCGTAAAGTGGTAGTCGCGCTCGAACCGCGGGATATAGACGTACACCTGCTGCTCGTAGAGTCCGCCCTGGGTCGGCGGCGCCGTCCAGTGGGCGAAGGAGACCGCGGGCTGGCCGGCGACGGTCAGGGGTCGTGGCGGCAGCGGCGAGAAGGGGCTCGTGACCGTGGCCTGATAGAGCGCGCCGCCGGGGTCGCACGCCCAGTCGACCCCCATGTCGCCCAGGGTCGTGGGGATCGACGCGTGGTCGGCGCTGACGGCATCGTAGCTATGGAACCCCAGCCGGGGCTTGGCCAGGTCTTGCCGGGCGTCGTCGTACCACCAGGTGGGCGGGACTGTGAATTGGCAGGGGCACGAAGGAAAGCTGGCGACCCCGTTCTGATACCCCTTTTGGCTGGGGTCCCGGCCGAGCGGTGGGGTCAGCGGATGCGGCAAGGCGTCGACGCCGGCCACGACAAGGGCGGCAACGAGGCCCAGCGCGCCCAGCGCACGGCGGCGCGACAGGAGTGCCCGCGGATGGGCAGAGCCGGGCACGCGAGGCGCCTGGGGGGTGCGAGGTACACGAGGTAGAGAGAGGCGCAATCCCGTGGTCTTCCTATTCCTATTTCCTACGTCTTACTTCCCCGCGCGCCACCAGGCGCGCAGGAGGCGTCCCAGCGTCTCTCCGCCATCGGGGACACCGGGCAGAGGGGGAGACATCAGGCGGAGCGTGGGCCCCTTCTCGCGCCGGATACAGATGATGATGCGCCCGAAGGCATACCAGTGCCCGCGCTCGATCTGGATGATAGAGATGTCCCGGCGGTGTAGCCGCGTCGAGGGCACCAGCGGGGGCAAAGGGCGTACCAATAGCTCGTCGCCGGCGACGGCAAGCGCGGCCCGGATGGGGAAGGGGCCATGCAGGACCAGGACGGGCATCCCCGTGCCCGGAACGACGATGTGCCTGGAGTGGGGCAGGGCCAGAGCGGAGGGGCCAGCCGGGAAGCCGGCGCGGGCCGGGACCGTCACATCCGTGGCCGCGGCTGTCTCGGAGGCCACGTAGTCACGGTCGAGCAGCGCGAGCGGCACAGGCGCGAGAGGGGGCCGCGATGGCGGCAACTCGACAGCCTCTAGCTCATACATGACACCTATCCTGCCCCTGACTCTTGAGCGTGGTTTGGACATCCCATAGTCACAAGGTATCATATCGTCCTGTTTCGTGCGCGTCCACACCTGACCTTGCCCTCTTGCCCTCGCTTCAGCGGCAACAACATTGGGGGCCGCCTGCGACTAAAGCCGCCGACTAAAGTCGCAGGGCACGGAACGACGACTGCAGTCGTTACGGTGATGCGTGGTGAGACACTGTCGTGTCCGTTGTCTGCTGTGTACAGCGCGGATTTTCATGCGTCGGGCGTCCCGCAGGGACATGACCATCTGCTATGCGTATACGACGCGGGTCAAAGGTCGCCGCCACGTTGTAGTGCTACATAGCGTCCGCAATGGTGGGCGAAGGTTGTGGTATATTCTATTCAGAGTGTTGCCCGATTAATCAGGAGCATTAGAGGAATGGTCACGATCGTCAAACCAGAGCCCAGCGAATGGGATAAACTAGGGCCGAGGAAACCCGCTAAACCCAGGAGTCAATGGGACGATGCAATAGCGATACTTGAGAGCGGCGAGGTTGGCGTCAAAGTCTACTTCGCGAATGAGAAGGAAAGAAAGGGCAGCCGGATCGCCCTTGGACGACTGACTAAAGAGAGAGGGATCGACACGGACGCACGATTCGGCGAGGATGAAAAGGGCACGTTTTTCATCCTCAAGAAGGTGGACGCAACCGCCTCGACAGGGACATCAAGAAAGAAGCGTTCACCCAAGACAAAGGCTGATGGGAATAGCTGAGCTAGCAGGGCAAGCGCGCCTGGTAATCGAGCCCACCGGACACTAGCAGGGTCACCACAACCAGCAAGAGCAGCCCGATGGTGGCGCCGCCCGAAAGATGACGCCGCCGCCACCCTGGCACGAACCAAGCGGCCACGGTGAGGCAGACGGCGATCACGGTGGCCACGATAAAGGCAGACCCTGCCCAAGGGTATTTGCCGCCTACCATGCAGTCTGGTCCCCGCTGCACAGCCATTATCAAGAGGCAATATGGCGCTAGCAGCGTGATAAGGGCTGCGCCAATCGGATAGATGTAGCGAGACGCAAACAAAGAAGCAGGGGCAAAGGCCTCTGCTTCTTTTGATTTGTGAGTGGAGCTGAGGGGAGTCGAACCCCTGACCTCTTGAGTGCGATTCTGACAGCCCATCATCCACAGGGTATCACATGATCCCGCTACGCACGTTTTCAGGTGTGAAATGGAAGTTAGTCATACCGTCACGTAGCGGTTGATCCGCTTTTTATCGGGCAGTTCGGGACCGTCCGTGAGATTTTTGTGAGATGTGAGATGCCTCTAGAGGAGCGTCAGGAGACGTTGACATGCCCAAAGAGCTAGACCACCACCATGATGAGCAGCGTCGCTTAGAAGACCTCCTGCGTGCGTACACTCGTAACTACGAGAATGCACCCGACCCGACCCACGAGCGATTCGAGTGGACCGACTCGCCCGAGAAGGAACCGAGGACCTATAGAGTTACTGGTGCTCCACAACGTATCGAACCGCCTAGTTATCTTGAACGCGATCACAACGATGACGGGGAGGAAGTGCGTCTTGCTCTAACGGTAGAAGCAGAACGCCTGCAACGAGAACGAGACGGGATATATCAGTCGATTGACCCGCAGGTGCATTTTGATCCAAACGCAGAAGCAGCACACCGAAAACGAGAACGAGGCGAGATAGATTGGTCATCTGACTGACAAAGGTAAGTTGCTGCCTGGTGAAAGCGATCAACCCTGAATAAGGTCAGCAAAGTTGAGCCAGGATTGTGCTATATTCTATTCAGGATGTTGCTCGATTAACTAGGAGCGTAGAAGTCTTGGCAACTATCGTCAAGCCAGAACCCAACGAATGGGATAAGCTAAAGCCGACGAAACCGGCTAAACCCAAGAGTCAATGGGACGATGCGGTAGCGATGCTTGAAAGCAGCGAGGTGGGCGTCAAAGTCTACTTCGCCGATGAGAAGGAGAGAAAGGGCAGCCGGATAGCCCTTGGCCGATTGACTAAGGAGAGAGGCATCGACACGGAAGCACGGTTTGGACAGGATGACATGGGCCAGTTTTTCATCCTCAAGAAAGCCGATGCAGCCACCTCGGCGGGTGCTTCAAGAAAGAGGCCTTCACCCAAATCAAAGGGTGATGCGAATAACTGAGGTCGTATAATGCTCGACTAGTCGCGTATTCTTCGAGGCGAGATAAGCCCTGACACCTAGTAAGGTGCCAGGGCTTATTCTATAAAAAATATAAAGCTATCTATCTCAATTAGTCTGGTGTAAAATGTCTAAACATTATCTTAACCCTCACAATTTTGCTAGAAAGCGCACAAACCAATAATGACGAGGCAGACATTGCAGATGTTCTAGAAACATATCTCATAGAACAGCACGCATCCCTCTTTGTGAATCCATTGGGTCATGGGTTATTCGCTCTCAACTTTGATAGAGACGGCGAGTACCAAGTCTACATTTGTCAGCCTGAGACCTGCCGATGCACCTGTGGCCACCAGCACGGTGTCTGCTTGCACGTGAATGCGGTTCAGTCAGGACTGTACAGGAAGCCAACATTTCTCTACAAGTGAACGGTCAACACCTGTTCCTGGTAGAAATTAAGCAGATGCCACCATTGCTTTAATCTGACCAAGTCGCCCCTGGCCATGATCCAGCCGCCGTGAGCTCGGAAACACCAATCGTGGCTGGCCGACGAGGAAATGTTCGCCTACTTTCCTCTAGTTGTCTTGCCTCAATCCCAGTTTCGGCCTATTGCGGCAGTAATACATGCCTGTTGCAAGCGCATTCCAACTGATATAGAATGGATGCATCGTACTATAATTTGATTTATCAAAGAAATACCACTATGTATAGAACTGATCTAGTTAGAAAAATAGCAAAAAGGACAAGGTTGAGTCAGAGACTTGTATCTGAGGTTATGAGTTCAACTTTGGAAGAAGTCGAAAGGAGCTTGGCGAAGGGAGAGCCCGTCCGACTCCTTGGATTCGGAACCTTCTATACACGCAACCGGGCAGAGTCACAGGCACTAGACTTCAAGACGAAGGAGCGAATAAAAATCCCTTCAATGCGTGTTGCTGGATTCAAACCATCGAGCCTCTTGAAAAAGGCTGTACGAGATGCGAGAGTCAAGAAGAGCCGTCAGCAAAAGAGCAATACAGATTCTCAATAGTTTACGTGGAACGAGGGTCAAAGCCACACTATCAGGCAGAGCAAGCGAGCGGTCAGGACGCGGCGTTACGAGGGGTCATCGACCAAGCAGTGCAAAATTTGCTGGGCGAGCTACAACAGGGCAAGTCAGATCGCCTGCTTGACTATCTTGCATTCTCAGCTCGTTTTCATCGCTACTCGCTGGGGAATCAACTGCTGATTTATTCCCAATGTCCACAAGCATCCCACGTTGCCGGCTACAAGACCTGGCAGGCCTTGGGGCATCAGGTCAAGAAGGGTGCAAAGGGAATACGCATTCTCGCACCACGGCCCTACATGAAGGCTGATAAGGAGACGAGCGAGGAAAAGCAAGCGGTACGTTTTGTGAGTGTCGCAGTCTTTGATGCGTCTCAACTGACCGACACCGGCGAACGACCACTGCCTCAATTCTTCAGCCCTTTACAAGACGATCAGGAAGAGCTGTGCAGCCGGCTTGAGGAGGCAATGCGAGCAGATAAGATTGAGCTGTACAAGTCGAGTCACCTCGGCGCGACACAAGGGTACAGTGCTCATGGCAAAGTAGTGACGAAAGAAGGTTTGGATAGCCGCAGCAGGTTATTCGTGCTGACGCATGAATATGCCCATGAACTACTGCACTGGAACGGTGAAACTCAAAACGTGTCGAAGAACGTACAAGAGTGTCACGCGGAGGCGGTCAGCTATATAGTTGCTGCACACTTCGGTCTTCATAATCCACGAAGCTCGGACTATCTACTCAATTGGGGCACAACACCAACTGAGCTAATGGAGGAGTTGGACGTAGTACGACGGACTGCCTCTTATATCATTGAGAGAGTTAATCGCTAGACCAGTTTACTTGGAAATTCGAGGAATTGACGCAATTAATGTACTAGAACTAACTCCGACAGGTAGCGTTGTGTTACCATTACTGGGGATATCCCGTCCAGGGTCGAGAAAATGACAGGTTGTGTGCCGAGCATTCGGCGCGCCACGAAGGAGGAAAACGAATGAGAAAAAGGACACGGGCAACTCTGCTCGTCGCTGCTTGCGTTGCAATGCCGACGGCCTCTCTTGGGAGCGGAACCGCTATTACTCTTGCGACAAGCCGTGGATGGACCGAAGTGCCATCTTGCACGGGTCCCCACGATCTCTTAGTGTCTTCGGGCACAAGCGTCTCGCTAGGAACGCAACGAAATTTTGATCGTATTTGTTTGTCTCCGGACTCGACCCTGAATATAAACTACACCTCCGCATCTACGCCTCCAGATGTGACGTTGCGCGTGGGTGAACTAATTATTTCCTCTGGGGCTTCCATTATCGACTACGGCAACGATGGCTTCATGCCCAGCTCTCACGACTGCATGGGCAACGTTCCTCAGCAAGCTGGAGCGGGAGGGAATCTCACAATCATCGCACGAAGCGCCATCATCAAGGGCTCCATCAATGTGAACGGAGGCGCGGGCTTATCCTACGTCTTAGGTTGCCCTGGCCCATCGAACGCAGGGCCGGGAGGAAACGGAGGTCATCTCACCCTCATCGCCGGTTCACTCGCTTTCGGTAAAACCACGCTGCTCTCCGCAACCGGTGGCAACGGTGGCAGTTCCAATGACCACAACGAGTATCTCCCTGTGACCCACGAAATGTCAGGGTCTGGCGGAGCTGGTGGCATTGTAACCGTGAATTCTCCACACGCGTCTACCCTCGTGACAGGACACGTCTTAGTCACGGGTGGCTCCCCAGGCGTGCCCACTAAGGGGGCACCGTCGGGGTCCGCCGGCACATCTGGTTCGATCCACACCCAAAATACCCTCCCCTCCGGCCTTCCCCCACTTCCAACTCCTCTGGTAACTCTTGTCAATGGCGGTCCAGTTCCGATCTCTACGGGGCCAGCCCCCGCCTCTGCCTGCCGTCCTGGGGCGGGCGCGCTCATCGTTCCTAAGGGCCAACATAAAACTATCCATGGCATTGTTCATGAGCGAACAGTGTGCGTTCTTGGGACCCTTTACGTCGGGGGAACTTCCCTTACCGTCCAGGCATCTTCCTCGATTGTGGTGGGAGCCAGTGGATCCATCGCGGGATCAGGAAGTTCACCCTTGTCCATGAGTTCTAACGGCTCGGGCCGTTATGACAGCGTGGGGGGGGCCTGCTCACCTGCCGCTGTTCCCCACTCTGGCGACAACGGCGTGAGCCAGCAGAGTAGCGGTGGACCACCTCTCCCCTTCGCCGGAGGAGGTGGAGCTGCGCTCCGTCTGTCGGCTCCTTCGATGTGGATTGACGGCACCATCAACGTTTCTGGAGGCACGGGACAAGACGGTCAACCTGTCCAGTTCGGTCCCCAGACGTTCCAGATTGCTGGGGCCGGTGGCGGGTCGGGCGGTGGGCTCCTTATCGTTGCGCACCGCCTCCATCTCGGCCATGCCGCGCTTCTCTCTGCACTAGGAGGACAGGGCGGTTCTCCTAGTGACTCCTCGCAACCGTCGGGAATAGACGGCGGGTCCGGGTGCATCGTTCTGGCAACCTCTGGCCTCGACGCTCCTTCCACCCTCCGGGTCGCGAGCCAGTTGTTCTTGCGCCCTGCTCCCTCTCCTCGTCAAGCCGCTGCCTTCGGGCGAACATCCTGACCGAGGGAGCGCGTGGTGGTGTTGCACCACGCGCTCCTGGATAACGCCCTTATAGTGTACCGTGACTTATTCTCTACCCACCGCATTTTATGAGGTTTTCACCTACGCTCCTACGCTTTACCGTCGCATAATTCTGTTTATACGACCGATGCCTTGCGCTTCATCTTTTCTAGCAAGAGTCTTGGGAGCGTGTACTTGCAGTAGTTGTATTCATCTCACTAACTCGAAACAAGTCTTTACTATCTAGTCTACTGCGTACATCTACCAGATGTGCGTAGCGCACCTCCCTGGCCTGCCCCCCCGCGCGACGATATCCCACAAAACCGCTTGTGGATGTACGTAGCATTTTGTGGTAGAGTAGGTGTGTCCAAATTTCCCTCAATTGGAACTAGGTTTAAGTTTATGCAATCTGTCCTATGGGAGACTCTCCTACACAATATCAATTCTTACGAAGTAGCGGTAGAACAACACTTGCTGAAGCCTTCGAGAACTTTACCCTGTTCTACATGCCGGCAAAGAACTGGTCAGCAACCACTCGGCGGGGCTACACCTACGATGTAGCCGAACTCCTTGCTTACTTGGAAGAGGACGACACAACCTACTGTGACCAGCTCGACGTACGACGCATCAATCAATACTTCAGTTCCCTCGACGGCCGCGGACTCAAAGGCAACTCTCGCCGGCGCAAGGTAATCGCCGTCAAGTCTTTCCTGGCCTACCTTATCAGCCAGACAATCCTTGGCCCCGACTTCGGGCACAATATCATCTGGCCGGCAGCACAAGAGGATGAGCCACGCGCTCTCACGGTTGCCGAATACACAAAGCTCCTGGAAGCGGCACGAGGCAACGTCAGGGATGCTGCTATCGTTATGGTGCTCTTACAGACCGGTATCAGGTTGTCCGAGCTGACTGCCCTTACAATGGACTATGTGACTCTACCGGCAAAGCCAAGTCCTAATCTCAGCAATGGCTTCGGCGAGATCAGAGTGAAGCGGAAGGGAAGAAGGCTTCGAGCAATTGAGCTGAACTACAAAGCATGCAGAGCTGTTCATGCACTATCTTTGCACTTTTCGATTATGGTCAAGTAAAGCGGCCTCTACGCTCTATATGTTGTGGTTTCGGCGCTTGATGAACCACAACATGTGGTAGGCAAACAAAAAGTGCAAAGATAGAGTTCATGCCTACCTACCTAAATTTGGTCCAAAATAGGGGCGGTGAGGAGCGCGTGGCGTGAAAGTTGGTGATGACCCACTCTTGTCGGAGTGTTGGAGCACAACGCACAGGAGGATCATCACCATGGGCCAGTCTACCACGGTACGGAGCGAACGGCACTTCTCGGCGCATGCGAGTCTGGCGGGGATCGGAGTGCTGCTGCGGCAGCGGGATGTGTTCGGACCGATCCGAGCGCGGGTGCGCATCGCGCAGAAGGCGGTGCGGCACACGCCGCTGGACAAGCTGTACGACGGGTTCATCGCGATTTTGACGGGGGCGCACGGGTTGGTCGAGATCAATACGCGGCTGCGCGGGGACCCCACGCTGCAGCGGGCGCGGGGACGGACAGCCTACGCGGAGCAGTCGGTGGTGCAGCCGACGCTCGATGCCTGCACGGAGGAAAACGTGGCCCAGGTGCACGACGCGCTCGACGCCATCTACCGCCAGCAGGGGGCGGGGTATCGCCACGACTATACCCACGCCTGGCAGGTGCTCGATGGCGACATGAGCGGCTTGCCCTGCGGTCCCAAGGCTGCTTTCGCCACCAAGGGCTACTTCGCCAAGCAGCGCAACCGGCGCGGGCGGCAGGTGGGCCGCGTGCTGGCCAGCCTCTACGGCGAGGTCGTGGTGGACCGCCTCTTCGCCGGGACCGTGCAATTGGCCGGGACCGTGCAATTGGCCGGGACCGTGCAATTGGCCGCCGCCCTGCCCACCCTGGTCGCGGCGGCCGAGCGGACGCGGGGCCTGGCGGGGGACGACGCGGCGGCGGCGGCCAAGCGGGCGCGCACCCTCTGGCGTCTGGACGCGGGGGGCGGGAGCCTGGAGGACATCAACGCGCTGCTGGCGCGCGGCTACGCCGTCCACGCCAAGGACTATTCCGGGCGCCGCGCGCCGGCCCTGGCCGCCACCGTCGCTGACTGGATCGACGACCCGCGCGTGCCCGGCCGCCAGATCGGCTGGGTTGCCGAGCAGACTGACGCCTACGTCCGCTCGGTGCGGCGTATCGCGGTACGCACGCGCAAAAAGAACGGCCAGTGGGGCGTGGGCGTCTTGATCTCCACGCTGACGCCGCGCGACGTGATCCTCCTGACGCGCCAGCCCATCGACCGCGCCGCCGACCCCATCGCCGTGCTCCTGGCCTACGTCGCATTCTACGACCAGCGCGGGGGCGGCGTCGAGACCTCCTTTAAGGAGGACAAGCAGGGCCTCGGCTTGACCCGACGCCCCAAGAAACGCTTTGCGGCCCAGCAGATGGTGCTGGCCCTGGGTACCCTGGCACACAATACCCTGATCTGGGCGCGGGCCTGGCTGGTCGCCCACGCGCCGTCCTTGGCGCGGTACGGCCTGCTGCGCCTGGTCCGCGATCTCTGGCAGGTTAGTGGCTTCCTCTCCTTCGACCGGGCCACCGGCCACGTGCGCCGCGTCGTCTTGGCCGCCGCCTCTCCTTTGGCGGCACCCTTAGTCACCGCCTTGCGTGCCCTGCTCGCCCCCGCCCACGTTGCCGTTACTTTGGGCCAAACTTAGGTAGTACTACAGTAAGGGCAAGGTATAATGTTGCGTGCTGCCTTCCGTGTATAAGTGCCGTTATACGCGGTTCTCGCCTTGTGTGCTTCACTGAGACATGTATAATGGTCTGATCGTCAGCTATCGACTATAGACAATTATAATCACCTGGCGCACAGGTAAAGGCGTGTACTGTGGCCGCTATCGCTCTCCTAGCTCAGTCTAGTGACCAAGGGTTGGAGGTACACGGTGGACATTGCACTTCGGCATACATGGAGTGGCCATGGATAGTGTCGCAGCAGATTCATCGCGGCTCGCCTATATCTACGCGCTCACCGATCCGCGCACGCGTGAAATCCGGTACATTGGCTCGTCTACCGATCCGCGTCGTCGTCTACGTGATCACTGCAAGGCAGAGGACGCAGGCATACAGAACTGCTTGGGCAAACATTAGAGATTGGGTTGTGGCACAGATGGCTCTAATTGATACCAGATGGTAAAGGTCGAGGAGGTGTTCTTGCCATATATCGTAGACAATAACGGAGCGAGCCTATTCGAAAAACTAGAGCAAACACACTTCTTGCTCGAAAATAAATAACCTATCGCTATTCGTGTATTAAATATAATGCCAGAGGAAAGAGGCTCGCAGGACAATCGAGAACAACCGCCCCAGCAGGACTACTACCAGGCCTCACGCTTCGCCCAGGAACACCATGAGGCGCTCGACACCTACGAACAGCTCCAAGCCTTGCTCTTGGACTCACCCGACGTTGATCTCTCTACCTATCGCTTCTTGTTCAACCAAGTCTCTTATGTCGCCATCCTTGGACAGCAGCCACCCGACGAGATAGAAGCCCAAGTGATCGGACTCCTCGCAGCCGGCGAGACGGCTGCGGTGCCTGATAACGTCTTGAAAGTCCTTCGAGATCGCCGAGCACATCTCTCAAGGCAAGCGCCATGGGTCGAAGGCCATTACCGACCCGGCAAGCCTATGGGTGACAGGTAGCTGTGCTGCCTGTGCTCGTAAGCCAAAGACAGGAGAGCGTGAAAGAAGGCCTTGTCGCTTAACCACAGGGCTCGTGGTATAATAGGTGCATTAACTTATCAAGAAACATGACTATGGATGTAGGAGAGAAGCAAACGATGGCTACGGAAGTCAAACGAATCAAAGTGGATAAAGATACACACATTGAGCCAATACTAGAAGCGGCGAAAGATAGGGCTGTCATCATCGAAATGGACGGCTTCGCTTACCGTGTTAATCCGGTCGGTAACATCGCTTCCCCATTTACTGCTCGGACAGCCTATGCATCCGTGAAGACTGTGGACGGACGATCTGGAGGGGACGTCTCGAACGATGAGATAGAGGAGGCCATCCACCAAGCCAACGAAGATAACGCACAGCATATCATTAGTGAAATGCAGAACAGCCTATGAAGTTTGTCGATACCAACATATTTATCAGGTACTTTACAGGTGATGACCCAGCGAAGCAACTGGCTACCCAGGCACTTTTCCAGCGGGTCATTCAAGGTATGGAAGAGATCATGACTAGTGAGGGTGTCATCCACGAAGTATGCGCTGTCCTCAGTTCGCCTCGGCTTTATAACTATACACATCGGGATATACGCGACAGGCTCTATCCTATCCTCGACCTGCCGGGTGTGTACGTTACCGATAAGTCTGTATGCCTTGAAGCATTAAACATCTATGGGAATAATCAGAGCATTCGGGATTACGTTGATACAGTAGCGATTGCCAAAGTTCAAAATGGCGAGTGTGATGGAGTCTATAGCTATGATCGCGACCTTAGCCGGATACCTGGAACTAATAGAATAGAACCGTGAACACCTCGACCTCTCAGCTACTGGCCATACTGGAACACAAGCGCAGAACACAGTTGGCTCAGGATATAGACGACATCAAGGTGACTGCTCCCGAGATATTTGCTGATGCAGAAACCTTTGTCTCTACCTCTCACCTACTTCCTTGGGACCTACATGCAATGAACGTAACGGGAGAGTTAGGGCCAGAGCTGACAGCGATACAAGAAAAGTACGACACATTCCATGCAAGGCGACGACCAACCCCTGACGGCCTCACGCCGGAGCAGCAGCTATTCTTTGAAGCCTGTGAACTCCTCTACTTTAGTTGGCTTCTGGAGATCAATGAGGATAATCGTGTTGGCTACAACGTCTACAACTGATGCGGAACATGCCAGATTTGAATAATTTAATTTAGTACTAAATATCATGCGAGAGAATCAAGAAGGAAATACTCAAGGAGAGACAGAACCGCAGCAAGACTACTATCAGGCATCGCGCTTCGCCCAGGAACAAGAAGCAATCGACATCTACGATCAGCTCGATGGTATGTTCTCGGAGTTGCCCAATACTGATCTCTTCGCTTATCGCTTTGTGTTCAACCGCACCCCTCACGTGGCTATCCTGGGGAAGCCACCATCAGATGAACTGACAGCACAGCTTATCGATTTCCTCCTGGCATCTGGCGAAAGAGTGGAACTGCCGGAGAATGTTTTAAGAGTCCTTCGCGAACGCCGGGCGGAAGCATCAACGCAGGTACCGTGATAGCGTTTTAACGTCTCCTCATCTCTGATTGGGATCTGATCATTCGGTCGTCCGTTCATTCGACCGAATGATCAGATGATCGGACGGCCGTTAACTTTCGGAACAGACTGCTTGGCACCTTTTTGATCAATATCTACATTGGTCACTTCATTGACGTTTTAGTGCTTTAACGTTTTAACCCTATAACGTTGTAAGCGCCGGTTTGCAAGTGGACGGCCTGCCGGGATAAAACTGGTACACCATACCGACTGCCAAAGGTGGTCCGTCGCGCCTAAAGAGGGCCGTCGCGCGGGATCAACGCGCGCCCGCGGGGCG
>JAABUZ0100002772.1_pt1 | contig 28019 bp, 29 predicted proteins | sample 5562091 | NCBI WGS metagenome assembly JAABUZ01 (sample SAMN12813069, study PRJNA571459) | rock metagenome | isolation source: Antarctica rocks | place: Antarctica: Victoria Land, Linnaeus Terrace sud | collected 2015-12-21 | reverse complement strand
TCTGCCGCCACAACGAGCGGCTCCCTTCAAACGACCTTATCCGGAGTGCCCCGGCCCCGCTCTGTCCGGCCTCTCCACTCTTTCTGCCGGGTCACCCCCGATAAGGTTCTCACGTTTCACAATCTCAGTTTCCGGGTTGCTGACCAACAAGAGACAAACTTCCTCCCTCAATCAACAGATGACTTTGTTCGTGACTAATCCCAGGCAGATCTGTTCGGCTTGGTTGGTCAGTGAGTGAGCGCAGGTCCACGATTTTCGGGGCGGCTGCGATCGCGTTCAAAGCAAAGGTCCCAGACGCGAGATCCACTGAGACTCAGACTGCTGATCTTGCCGAAGGGATCTCGTATGAAATGGAGATCAGCGAGATCGCTTTCAAACCAATCGCTTTCGGCCGGTTTGAGGTCGAAGTGATCGTCGGGACTGCGATGGAGGACCAACTTTCCCTTCTGGACACTCACGGTGAGAGTCGTCTGCGCCTCGCTGCTTACATAAATACCAGCGAACTCGGAGAGGTGGGAGGGCTTCCATGGCGTGACGCGTCGAGACACGTCGTCGATGGAGACCGGATTTGAAAGAATCAGATCGTTTCCAGAAACGCGAGCGGGGACACGGAATGGTAACGGCCCGAGTAGAGGTGGCCATCCTTTTCGTTCACGTGCATTGAGGTATGATCACGAACGTTGCGGTAGAGGCCAGGGGTGAAATCCTTGGGAGCCGGAGGAAGCGGCGGCAGGGGCACCCCCACATAGAGAGCAGCGATACGGTGCGCTAAATCCGTAGTCTCTGCGGTGCCCGCATTGCAGGCCAGGGCGATGGAGAGATCCTTGGCAGGGATGCGCCCGAGCCACGCGCGATAGCCCCCGTCGCGCCACCGTGACTGATTTCGGGAAGCCCCACAAAACTATTTAGAAATAGGCCAAAGCCATAGCGGATCTCACTGCCGCCATTCAGAGCGCCGGGCGTCTGCATGTGCCGGAAAACATCGGAATGCAAGTTGCCAGATTGCATGTTGCGGTTCCACTTCAATAAGTCGCTGACGGTGCTTAACAGACCGCCATTGCCGTACACGTCTTCAAACGGCATATCCTGATACCAGACGGACTCCTTGGCATCGTAGGCAATCGCACGCTGCGGCACAATGCGGCGGAAATCGTCCCGCCATTGCGTAGAGTTCATTCCTAGCGGCTCAAAGAATTCTTTGCGGCAGAAGGCTTGGAGTTTTGCGCCCGTCACACGCTCCACCAGCATCGCAGCAAGATTATAGCCGCTATTGGTATAAGACCATGCCTGGCCGGGCGCGTAGTTGAGGGCGTGTTGGCGAGAAAGGATTTCGAGCACATGAGCGTGCGTGTATTCGCGCGTCGTGCGCGGCCAACCGGCTATTTCTTCCATCTCGCCCCAATCGCGAAGGCCGCTGGTGTGGTTGAGAAGATGCCGGACCGTAATCGGGCGCTCGTATTTCGGTAACTCGGGGAAGTAGCGGTGGAGATCGTCGTCGAGCGAAATTTTGCCGCGCTCGACTAAAAGGAGAACGGCGGCGGCCGTGAATTGCTTACTGACGGAGCCCACTTCAAAGACAGTTTCTGGCGTGTTGGCGACCGCGTGCTCCAGGTCGGCCATGCCGTAGGCGGCGGTCAGAATGGGTTGACCAGGCGCTTCAATGCCGACCGCGCAACCGGGTGTATCGGAATGCTGGTAGGCCGCGAAGAACTCGGCAACTCGCTGGGCATAGGACTGTGCGCAGGAGACGAGGAACAAGACGACGAGCGCAGTTCCGAGACGAAACATGGACGGCAGTATAGCAACTGGTCTGAGGAGCAGTTGGGATTCGCAGTGGACACCGAAAAACGGAGACTCCGGATCGAATCGCCGACCATGCCGTTCCTGCCCAGCCTCTCCGTCCACCGTTCGATGAGTTAGCTATCTGAGTTACACCTGAATGCGCTCGCCACAAGACGGCAACCAGACATTCCGGATAGCGCCAGAATGACGGGTAATTTGGACAATGATGGGCACGATACCAACTGGCGGACCGAATCAGGTTCACTTTCCTGTTTCTCGACAATCCACCCGGAACACGAACCAAGGCCTCCTCGATTGGCGCATCGGTCCTTTCGCGATAACTGAGAGCGTACCTCGCTGGCGCCCGAATGCCGCGAATTGTATCGCCCGGAATGTCCGCTGCTGAATCCAGGATCCGCCTGCTATCTTCTCGTGAGCACGACATGCATCGCGTGCTCCGTGGCCTCGTGCTCCGTCACAGAAAATCCCAGCGCGGGCAGGTCAATACCGGTAAGGAGTGCCTCACCTTGGCCGAGGGCAACTGGTGCAAGTGCAAAGTGGAGGGAATCGATCAGCCCAGCCTGCAGATACTGCCGCACGGTGGAAACACCGCCTCCGATTTTGACGTCCTTGTCACCCGCTGCTTGCTTCGCGAGCCTCAGCGCATCTTCGATTCCGCCGCTGACAAAGTAGAAGGTCGTCCCGCCTTCCATCACGAGCGGCTCATGCTCGTAGTGCGTCAGAACGAAGGTTGGCGCATGGTATGGCGGATTGGTACCCCACCATCCCTTCCACGAGTTGTCCTGCCATGGGCCACGGACCGGTCCAAACATGTTGCGACCAAGGATGAACGCGCCAAAGTTCTCCATTGACCGCCGTGCGAACACGTCGTCCACATCGGTAGATCCGCCTTCCTGCCCGTGCATGGCGCGGAATGATCTGGTATGGAAGTACCAACTAAAGATCTCTGGGCCGCGCTTGCCCAGCGGATCGTCCAGGCTCTGCTCTATCCCTGCGCTGAAACCATCCAACGAAACACCAAATCCCGCGACACGAACCTTTGACATGTATGCTCCTCGCTTTCGAAATGCATTCCTTACCTTGGGCTCGCCCTCATCGCGGGGTGTCCCTTCGCCGTCGCTGCTCGCTTTCCTTGATCATTTCGTTCAAATCCGCAGTTGGCCGGATCTCGAATGGTCCACACTTCACTCCAGGATGTTGGGAGATGAGCTGAATGGCGTGATTCAGATCCCGCGCTTCAAGCACCAGAATTCCACCCAGTTGCTCCTTCGTTTCCGCGTACGGGCCGTCTGTCACGGCAACCTTTCCGTTCTTCCAATACACGGTCATCGCCGTGTTGGCGGGCTGAAGAGCTTCGCCCGCGGCAAAGTGTCCGTTCTTCCGCAGTTCGTCGTCGTAGGTAAAACACTCGTCCAGCATGGTGTTGCGCTCGCTCTCAGACATGTTTTCGAACTTGCCGGGCTCGATATATCCCAAACAGACGTATTTCATAACTTCCTCCTGGTTTCCTGTGACCTCAGAGAGCCGTAGCTCATCGTTCTGCTATCAGATTGTCGTTCGGGAGACCAAAAATCGACAGCTACTCCATTGTTTTTTTTCGTTTCCATCCGCTAGGTCCAAACCCACCGCCCTTCAGGGGGCAGCTTGCAGCGGCTTTCTCCCTCGGCGCCGGCCTCAGGACGCGCCCAAGCCGTAGCCAACCTCGCGGCTTCAGCCGGCAGTTCGTTTAGTTCAACTGCCGAAGCCGCTCTTGCAGGAAGTTCCGCTCTGGTTCCTGTTGGGTCAGCGTCAGAGCTTTCTCATAAGAGGACCGAGCCTCGGCTGCCCTGCCGAGCCTGAGGCACACATCTGCACGCGCTGAATGCGCCGGGTGATAATTTGCCAATTCGCCATGTGCCATCACCGCGTCGATACGCGCCAGACCGGCTTCTGGACCATCGCGCATGGCAATTGCTACGGCACGATTCAGCTTTACAACTGGCGAAGGTTGAATTCGTGCCAGTCGGTTGTAAAGCGCAACAATCTGCCGCCAGTCGGTCACAGCGGCCGATTCCGCCTCCGCATGAACGGCCGCAATGGCAGCCTGCAGTGTGTAAGAGCCGAAGCGGTGGGACTTCAGAGCTCTCTCCACCAATGCCACGCCCTCCGCGATCTGCTCTCGGTTCCAGAGCGAGCGATCCTGGTTCTCCAGCAAAATCAGCTTTCCGGCTGGCGATGTTCTCGCGGCGCGACGGGATTCCTGTAGCAACATCAGGGAAAGCAGCCCAATGACTTCCGGCTCTGGCAGGAGTTCGCTCAGCGAGCGGCCCAGTCGAATCGCCTCGCCGGTTAGCTCGGCCCGCGTTACCTCCGCTCCCGCCGCAGCCGAATAACCCTCGTTAAAGGCGAGATAGATGACCTGAAGCACCGCGCCCAGTCGCTCTGGCAATTCCTGCGGAGACGGCACCTCGTACCGGATCGGTGTGTCTCGAATCTTTGCCTTTGCACGCACAATGCGCTGCGCCAGCGTACGCGGAGTGATGAGGAAGGCCTTCGCAATCTCCTCGGTCGTCAGCCCGCACACCTCGCGCAAGGTGAGCGCAACATGCGCTTCCGGCGGCAGAGATGGATGACAGCAGGTAAAAATCAGGCGCAGCCGATCATCCTCAACGCTGCCCTCTTCATTGGACCCTTCCGCCGAACTCCACTGCGCTTCGAGATATCGCCCGAGCTCGTCTTGAGACGCGTCAAATCGTGCCCGTCGACGCAGAGTATCAATTGCTTTGAATCGGGCTGTTGAAATCAACCATGGTCGCGGGTTATCGGGTACTCCATTCCTGGGCCAAAGGCTCAGCGCAGCCGCAAAGGCTTCGTGCATCGACTCCTCGGCAAGATCAAAATCACCGAGCAAGCGGATCAGAGTTGCCAGGATCCGTCCCGAATCCTCGCGATAAAGGGAGTCGAGCCATTCACGTATCCGCTCCGTGGAACACCCGGACATGACGACGACTTTAGCAAGCCAGCTACCCCGAAGCAATTCGGAAAGCGGCGGATCGATGCACAAGTGCCCCGGTCGCGACTCTGGAATCTGGAGCAACGGAAGCGCTTCCTCGATGGACGCAAAATCGCCGATGCACTCATTGAGCTTCGTACGAACTCGACGCTTCCGCGGTGCTCCCGAATCACGGGCGATCCGGAAACTGGATATTGGATTGTCGCTGTTAAGTGGGGTTCCCGGTAACATGACTTTTGCTCGGCTGCCATCCTGTTCAGCGCATTTCGCAATCTCACTTTCCAGTTTGCCGACCACACGCCCGGAACGCATGTAGCCGTAAAAAGAGGTTAGAAGGACGTTTGATGCCGGCAGGCTAACGCGGCTTCAGGCCGTGGATAATGATGCCGATGGTATCTTCTGCCAGTTTCTCGATGGGGACACCGGCGAAACGCCCTTCGGAAGAAAGCGAGATGAGACCTTCTACGGACGAGAAAACCGCGAGAGCGAGGCGCTCAGTATCACCCTTCACGACAGCGCCGATGCTTTGACCATAGGCAATGGTTCGGGGGCCAACAGAAAGCGCCCTGTAGCTTGCTTCGATGAGCTCGCGAGGAGATCCTTTGCGCTGCTTCGCCGTAAACATGAGCTTCATCAAGGAGCGGTGCTTGCTGGCGAAGCGAATGTTAGCAGGTGCCAACTTGACGACCCGTCGTTCAAAGTTAGGCTCGTCGTCAATAATGGCGCGATCGAGAGCTGCACCCAGCCTTTCAAAACCACTCGTAGCTAAAGCGTCCAGAAGGGCTTGCTTGTTCGGAAAATGGCGGCGTGGGGCATTGTTGCTGACTCCGATCTCGCGTGTGAGCTCGCGCATCGATATTGCGTCAGCGCCGACGCGCTCCAGCATGGCTTCGGCAGAAGCAAGAAGAGCGGAGCGAAGGTCGTATGGCCCGAAAATTTAAATGTGTTTTCTTGGGGCCTCACGTAATGTTTGTAACCTCGCCGTAACGTGTTGCTTCATTTTGAGCTAAGTAATTGATTCCGTGGCGCGACGAAATTTCCGAGATGGACAATTCAGCGGGCCGGGGGAGGCGCTGTCCGGATCGGTGCCGGCTTCTTGTCGGAAGGCGTAGCCGGAGACGAGGTCGGATTGACCGTGACCGGGCTGGCCTGATCGTACTGAGCCACGATGTCCTGCGTCAAATCAATGGCACTGGAGGCATACAAAACCGGCGTATTCGGATTGCTCACATCCAAGACAAGGCTGTATCCCTTGTCTTTGGCATACTTCTCAATGAGGGCCATCATTTTTTGCCCGAGACCTTGCAGAAGGCGTTGCTGCTCCGCCGCCAACTCGTCCTTGGCATCGGACATGTCGCGCTCCAGAGTTTTCTTTTTCTGCTCGATCTCTCGGACCAGTTGATTCCGTTTGTCCTCATTGAGGACACTTCCCCCTTTGTTGAATTGATCTTGTAGTTGAGCGAGTTCACTTTGCCGCTGGTCAAACTCTTTCTGCTTCGGTTGAAATTTGGCATCCAGCTGTTGCGAAGCCTTCTGCCCTTCTTTCGTGCCGACAATGGCTCCTTGGATGCTAATGACTCCGACCTTGTTGGCTGGCGATTGCGCAAATCCTGGTAGACACAGGCAAAGCGTAACTACCATCCGCCAGCTCATTCTTCCGATTCTCAATAACATGTTTATGACTCAAAATGGGGAGAACGCACCAGAACAGAGAGGCACCGGTCCGTGTGCAGCCTAGCGATGGTAAGACCTATAGGCACAGAGCAACAGTGACCGGACCCGCCAGCACGGATGAAGCTCTAAAAGAGTCTTCGGGCAAATCCAGCTTTCCGCTCACTTCACTCCGGTTTAGATTCCGATGGCGTTTCTCTCCGCCTATCAAACAGACGAGTTACTTCTGTTTTCTTGCAATCTTTTTGGGCCTATTTCAAACATTTTTCCCTGGAACGAAACAGGGGCGCTCAAACGTCAGACAGTTTCTGGTTCCAGTTTGAGGACTGGCGGTTCCCTGCTGACCTCTCGAAGCCGGAAGCAACGTCACAGATTGTATTCACTCGGCCATGGACACTCTTTCTCTCTCTGACTGGCGGTGGCTGTATCAGCTGTCCGAAGCACATGATCTAGGTCTCAGCCTAACGGCTTTCCGCGAAGCGCTCCGAGCCGTGGCCGAGAAGTTCTTGCCTGGCGATGCAACCCATTCTCAACAGAAAGCGTTTTATGAAAAACTGCACTTGCAGGACTTTGCGTTAGCGCAAGCGTGCAGTGGTGGACACGCGATTGCTTGGGAACGCTTCCTCCAGCGCTTTCAAGGTCGGTTGTATGCCGCGGCTCTTGTGATCGTCAAGGAGGAAAAACGAGCCAGAGATCTGGCCGATTCGTTAGCCGGAGCTCTCTTTGTAACGCAACAGCCGCCCGCCGAAGGTCCTTCCTCCAAGCTGGCCTCTTATAGTGGGAGAGGATCTCTCGAAGGATGGCTCAAGGCTTTTCTCACCAATACGTATCTGGATCGGTATCGTGGCGAGCGGCGCATGGTCAGCTTGGAACAGCAGACCGACATTCTGAAAACTCTGTGCGTCTGCCCAGACACCGTTCCGGGAGAAGCCGATCCTCGTCTGAATCGGGCCATTCAACGAGCCTTTTGGCACTGCGGTCCGCAAGAGCGCTTTCTCTTAATTGCCTACTTCTTTGACCGGTGGACGTTAAAGGAGATCGCGACAACACTGGGCATTCACGAATCCTCGGTAAGCCGGCGTCTGGACCGGCTCCTTCGCGAGCTACGCCGCAGCATCAACCGTCATCTCCAGAAAACAGGGATGAGTTCCCGGCAGATTGAAGAAATCTTCCGAGCCGAGACTTGGAGCGTGTCCGTTGACCTGCGTGGGCTTTTGTCACGCGGCTGGGTCCGGGAGTGAATGCCAATGCCGAAAATAATTCAGCTTCCCACAGACCGGGACGACCATCTTGATCCCGATACTCTGGCAGCCTTTGCGGAAAAGGCACTGCCAGAGAGGGAAGTTGCTGCAGTGTTTGCCCACTTGGCAGAGTGTGAGCACTGCCGGGAGGGCTTGAGAATACAGGTCCGCTTAGGAGATTGGGACGGGAGGGAAAGGCCTGCTCCTCCGCGCACGTCCACCTGGTTCACGGCTCCGTCTTTGAGGACAGCCGCCGGTTTCTTGTGTGCCGTTCTGAGCGTAGCGGTGATGGTGCTATGGAGCTATGATCCACAAAAGTACTTTGCCCCCTGGCCGCAAAGGACGGACGCCCTGCAGGAGAAATCGCGGCCGGTCCAACGAGAATCTCTGGCCGCTTACGGCCAAAAGGCAAGTCAGAGAAAAGGTCCTCCAGGAGCAAAGCCTACTCCTCGTGGGAAAACCAACGTGGCTCCTTTGGGATCATCCGATACTCAGTCGCCTTTGCCAGTGGCGGGACTACGGCGGCCTGGCAGAGGAAGGGTGCCTTCTGGTAAAGCGCACTCTTCGGATCTGGTTACCAAGCAAAAGCAAACAGAGCTGGCTTCGTGGCACTTGGCGAAACAATCACAGACTCTGGGAACTCTGTGGAGAACGGTCCGTTTCCGAACTTTTGCATCCAGTTTTGCCTTCCGTTCTGAGCCTGCTCGATCCAGCCTTCCCGGCCCGTTCGCAACCGCTCGGCTTGACCATCAAATGAGCTTCGGAACCGCTTCACTCGATGCACCAGACGGAGATCAGGAAGAAAGTCCAGCATTGAGCGTTCATCCGATTGCGGTAAAGACCGCCTTAGGGGAAAGACACTTCTATTGGAACGCTTTCGGCAATGGGTCGATGGTGGCTCAGTAAGCTTACCTTCCTGAAAATGTCAGTTGCGGTGAGATTATTCGGCGATTTTGGCAAATTGCTGTAAGGTTTTTGTCCGGAAAGTGTGTGTTGCAGCCTCAACCGTTTTGACATTGCCCCAGCGAATCTCTTCGGGGCCGAGATGCTCAGGCGACCTGCCAAAGTGTTTGGCGAACTCCGCAACCTCGCGCACATAGCATTCCACGGTCGAGGGAGCGTAATTGCGAATGCGGAGATCTTCATTCGTTGTCTCAATGTTGTCATCGGTGAAACCTCCTGCACCGATGACAACATCAAAAGCTGTGGTCAGGAAAGGCAGTGTGTGTAAGTCTCTTGCAAACCAACGCCGAATTCTCACGAAACACACGTCCAAGAAGCACTCCGCACAACTGCCGCTTGCGGCTTAGTTCAACGTTCTTTATGTCGGGCTATCCGGCAACCCGGCTTTTCAGATTTTTGATACTTTGCAAATCAGTTGGCGCAAGGCAACGGAACGGGTAATCCGTTGTACGGTGTAAAGAGGTGGCTACGGTTAAGACACGGTTGGAGCGTCCGCTTAGGCGGCGTGTGAGGCAATGGCGCGCAGCAGGCCGGCTACAAACGCCAACGCCGTGGCGAGCAGCAACAGGTGGGCGGGCGCAAACCCGCCGCCGATAAAGCGGTAGAGCATCCCCGCCGTGGCCGCCGGCACCAAGGCCAGGAGCGCCACCACAGCGCCAGCGGCCATCGCGGGCCGAGCGGCTACAAGGCCAAACACCACCGCCAGCGTCAGCACAGTAACGGATTCAATGAGCCAGAGCGCCTGGAGCGACTGGCCGAAGAAGGTTGTCAAGTTCGAGGCGGCCACGGCCGCCCGCGTGAGGGCGAAGGCAGAGGTGTGCAGGACGGCAGTCAACAGGAGTAGGGCTGCGGCAATCGCCAGAAGCCAGCGGGGAAGAGCCGTGTTCATCGGGGTAGCTTCAAAGCGTCCTATGCCGACGAACAGTCATAGCAGGCCCGGTCGCGGCGAAGATCATCGGACGCCATTTTATGTGGGGATGATAGCACCGTGGCGGCGGGCAACGCGAGCAGAGCGGGATTCGCCCTTTTGACTAAAGTTCGACGCCAAAAGTCTGCTAGCGACCGGGACTGGCTTCCGGCAGGTTCCCGAAGGGCATACATTCGTCTCAGCAAGGTGAGCAGATTTCGTACTTATTGACAGTCTATAAGGACATGTGCAAAGCTTGCTTATAGCATATCTATAAGAGTTAATGGGCAGATCACGAACAGATCTTCTGCAGGGCACGCTCGCTTTGCTCATTCTGAAGGCGCTTGCTCTTGAAGAGCTGCATGGCATGGGAATCTCTCGCCGCATAGCGCAGATCACAAATGGCACATTTGACGTTAAGCCGGGCTCTCTGTTTCCAGCCCTGCACCGGATGGAGGAAGCGGGTTGGTTGACGTCCTTATGGGGCGAAGCGGAAACCCATCGACGCGCCAAATTTTACCGGCTTACCAAAGCAGGCCGACGCCAGCTCGATACCGAAACCGAACAGTGGGAACGGATCTCACTCGCTATGGCCAGCGCCTTACGAGCGACATAGGAAGCCATTGTTACTTCGTCAGTTCTGCCACTTCTGTCGGAATATCTTCCAAAAGCGGAGGGTGGCGCAGGATCTTGATCAAGAACTCCGCAGCTATCTTGAGCTCTTAGCGGAGGAGAAGGCACGGCTTGGAATGAGTCGGGATGAGGCGATGCAACAGGCGCGCCGGGAGATAGGCAGTTTGGAACAGCTCAAGGAAAGCGTTCGGGACGTCAAAGTGGGAACTTCCATGGATCGTTTGCTGCAGGATCTTCGCTATGGTTTGCGGGTGCTCAGGAGAAATCCTGGCTTTGCGGCTACCGCTATTCTGACTCTCGCGTTGGGCATCGGCACAACCACAGCGATCTTTAGCGTAGTCGATGCGGTGGTCTTCAAGCCGCTGCCTTTTCCGACCGCTGATCGCTTGGTACGAATCAAGTCGGTGATGGCCGCCACTGGTCACGGCGGTATCGCGTCCTATCCGGATTTCGTGGATTGGCGGACACGGAACTACGTCTTTAATGGCATGGCTGTTTTCCGAACGGACGGTTTTACTCTGATGGGCCCCGGCGAGTCGCTCCATTTGCAAGGCGCGGTCGTGTCCGCGCACTTGTTTTCCCTCCTGCAGGTGACGCCTTCACTGGGGCGCAGTTTTTTGCCGGGGGAGGATCATCCCGCGGCGGCGAACGGTGCCGATCCCGTCCTCTTGAGCTACGGTCTGTGGCACCGCGAGTTCGGTTCTGATCCGTCGGCTCTGGGGCGCACTATTCGGCTCGGGGACCAACCATTCACGGTAATTGGGGTCATGCCGCAGGGATTTCAGTTTCCCCTGCAAGCGGAGCCGGTCGAACTGTGGACCACGATTGCTATCGATGCGCGAGGCGGCGCGAACGCGATGACCGCACAGCGAGGTGCCCACTACCTAGACGTGATCGGCCTACTAAAACCCGGGGTTAAGCTTCAACAGGCGCAAGCGGAGATGGCGGCGATCGTAAGCACGTTGAACCAGCAACATCCCGAGAACAAACCACGCACAGTTCGGGTTGTGCCGGAGATCCAGGGCCTCGTTGGCCCGATCCGTACTCCTCTGCTCGTGCTGCTCGGAGCCGTAAGCTGCGTTATGTTGATCGTGTGTGTCAATGTAGCAAACCTGCTATTGGCGCGGGCCACTGGGCGGCAGAAGGAGATGGCTGTACGAGCTGCTCTGGGTGCTAGCCGCGGCCGAGCGACTCGCCAGTTACTGACAGAAAGCCTGGCGCTATCACTCTTGGGTGGGGGGTTGGGGCTGGCCCTGGCACTCGCGTCGCTCCGGTTGCTGGTACAGATCGTGCCCCCCGAAGTTCCGCGTCTGAACGCCGTCGGGCTCGATGTTCGAATGCTCAGCTTCGCTTTCTTACTTTCGTTGCTGGCGGGAATTTTTTTTGGAATCGCTCCGGCTTGGCAGGTAGCAAGAATCAGTCTCACCCCATCGCTTAAGGAGAGTGGGCGAGGGTCCGGCAGCGAAGGGAAAGGCCATAGCCGAGTGCGCAGCGTCCTCGTTGTGAGCGAAGTTGCCTTAGCTGTTGTGCTGCTGCTCGGTGCGAGCCTCTTCATACAAAGCTTTCTGCATCTCACGCGAGTTGATCCAGGATTCGACCCGCACCACGTTCTGACGTTCCAGCTCGATGCGCCTGCCGGGAAGCCCGGACTCACCGCGCCGGCGTTCTTTCGAGACGTTGTGGAGCGCGTGAGCGCGATTCCTGGCGTGACGTCGGCCAGTGCCTCCGCGTCGCTTCCGCTAGCGGGAGATGCCATCAGCTCGAGTATTGAAATGGGAGGACAACCCACTCCGTTGGGGTCCCGGGCGTCAGCTGATTTCAACGCGGTAACGCCGAAGTATTTCCGAACTATGGGCATACCACTCGTGCAGGGGCGCGACTTCACAGAACACGACGATTCGAAATCTACCCCGGTTGTCATCGTGAATCGAACGCTGGTGCGGCGCTTCTTTGCGAATCAAGATCCGATTGGGAAGCAGGTTCGCCCCGGTATCGGGAATGGCTTTGGCCCAGGCGAGCCACCGATGCGTGAAATCGTAGGCGTGATCGGCGACGCGAAGCAAAGCGATCTTACTACCGAGGCCGCTCCCGAAGTGTATGCGCCTCTCGCGCAGAGCCCGTCCGGCACCATGTTTATTGTCATACGCAGTGCGAATGATCCCCGAAGCATGGTCGGAGCTGCTCGCCGCCAAGTAGCCTTCTTGGATAAGAATCAGCCCCTCTATCATGTGCTGACCCTCGATCAGTACCTCGCTCATTCGGTCGTGCTGCCGCGCTTGCTGACCATACTCCTCAGCATCTTTGCAGGCTTGGCGCTGCTATTGGCCTGCGTGGGGATCTACGGTGTGATCTCTTACATCGTCACCCAACGTACCCACGAGATGGGCATCCGCTTGGCGCTAGGGTCGCAGAAGCGCGATGTTCTCACGATGATTGTGGGAGAAGGGCTCAGACCCGCCCTGGCGGGTGTCGTTATGGGAATCGTAGTCGCCCTGAGGCTAACGCGCCTTTTATCAAGCCTGCTTTACGGCGTGAAACCGAATGATCCAGTTACGTTTGTGGCGGTCGCGCTGATTCTGCTGGGCGTGGCGCTACTAGCCTGTTTCATTCCTGCCCGCCGAGCGGCCAACGTCGATCCGATGCTCTCTTTACGTGACGAATGAGTGAGCTTGCCGGAAGGCAGAAAACGGCAATGCGTCGTCTATATTGCGCAAAGGAACGTTTTCGCACGAGACAGAATCAACGGATAGCGCCCCTTATAGAGAAACTTTGGCGGATGAACCACGCCTTTAAAGTTGAATTAATCGTGCCGCAAAATAGACGAAGGCTCAAGTCTGATGACACTGCTGGCGGGAAACAGGCAAGCTATAGCCGCTGTGACAATCAGGAGAAGACCGACGCCGGCCATGGTGACAGGATCACTGGTGCTGACCCCGAATACTAGGCCACGCACAAGGCTTCCCATCGCCAGAGACGATAGAAGTCCGAATCCCAGTCCCCGTATGGCCCGGAAACTCGCACGGGTTCTATGTGGCCTTCAGGTAACGTTTGTAACCTCGGTGTAACGTGTTATTTGTTTTTGAGATAAGTAATTGATCCTATGGCGAAATCAAATTTCCGATATGGGCAAATTGATTCTATGGCGAAATCAAATTTCCGATATGGACAAGCAAATTTGGGAGTGAAACCATGCAAGACAACCAACGCCGTATTCATGTTGCCGCTTTCTTCGGGGCAGCGTGCCTTTCTGTTTTGATTGCCCTGTGCCCGAATGCTGCTGCGAACCTGTCACGCTGACTTTATCGGGCGCGCTGACCAGTTCCAGCATCAACGGCGTGGTTGTTGGGGCAGGAACTTATACGGTTCAACAACTGGCGGATGTCGGCTCCGTTATCGGAACGGTGACCAACTTACAAGTTCTTGCCGTGCCCGCGCCGAGGAGACAATCACGCAGGACGCTATGTTCCCAAACTGGACCGGTTGGAAGTGACCTCGGTCCCGCAGGCCGGCACGGTCCTGCTATTTGGTTTGAGCTTGTTGACGTTCAGCTTGCGCGCTCGGGGTGAGTAAATTGATCATTCAGATACTATTTATCACTTCAGTGGAAGAAAGGGAACGCAATGGACTTTTCCGTATTCTGTTAACTTGCTCGTTGTGCCTCCGCTCGTCGCGAAAGCTTCCAATGAGGCCGCACGAAATGGCACGTATAGCCGTTCGGGTAACGTTCCAAGTAGTCCTGGTGCTCGGGTTCGGCTTCCCAGAAGGGACCAGCTGGCGCGACTTCGGTCACCGCCACCCCGGGCCACAGCCCGGAGGCATTGACGTCCGCGATGGTTTCGTGGGCAATCCGCCTCTGTTCCTCGTTCGTATAGAAGAGGGCCGAACGATAGCTGGTTCCCTGGTCGTTTCCTTGCCGGTTCTGCGTCGTCGGATCATGAATCTGGAAAAAGAACTCCAGGAGTTCCCGATAACTGAGCTTCTGGGGATCAAAGACGATCTCGATGGCTTCGGCATGGGTGCCATGATTCCGATAGGTCGCATTGGGCACGTCGCCACCCGTGTAACCAACCCGCGTAGAAATCACGCCGGGATAGCGGCGGATCAAATCCTGCATACCCCAAAAACAGCCGCCTGCCAGAATGGCCCGTTCGGTGGACGCCATTATTTCTTCACTCCTTCTTGATCTTGGAACAACTTGAGATAACTGCCGTATCCTGCGCTTTCGAGCTGGTCGAGAGGAACGAAGCGCAGGGAGGCGGAATTGATGCAGTAGCGCAAACCGCCTGCTTCGGGCGGGCCGTCGGGGAACACATGGCCCAGGTGACTGTCACCGGAATCGGAGCGCACCTCTGTCCGAATCATGCCGTGACTCATGTCGCGCTTCTCAACCACGTGTTCCGGCTCAATCGGCTCTGTAAAGCTTGGCCAGCCACAGCCGCTGTCGAACTTGTGAAACGACGCAAACAGGGGCTCACCCGACACGACATCGACGTACAGACCGGGCTCTTGGTGATCCCAATAGACGTTCTCAAAAGGCCGTTCCGTTCCATTACGCTGGGTCACACGGTACTGCTCGGGAGAAAGATGAGAGACCGTCTCCGGATTTTTCTGATATTTCGACATGAAGCTTACCTTTGATTGGATTGCAATCGTGGGAGTTGGTTGCAGACTCTTCCGAGGTTGGTTTTTCGGAAGAGGGCGGATTGTGTAGAACTTCTGAGTGAGTCCCGGGGGGGGGCGTGTGCCGTAGTTTCGAAAGTTGCTGTCATTCAGGCTCTGCCTTTGTGCCGTCTCCGACTTGCCTTGTACGGCTGGGAAAATCACTTTACCGAGAACCCCACTTATCGTGCACAACGGCAAGAATCGTAAACACATCGCAGTCAGGCGCGATCTATGCGGCGGCTTTCGACTTCTCTGAAAGTTGGCAAAGCAGTTGTCCGGAAATGTCACGGGACCCTTAGCTCGACTTTGGCCATTTGGTGAGGGAACAGTAGTGTGAAGATGACCTGGGAAGTGGTGCGACTTGCTGTCTTTGCCTCCGCTGTTTATTTCTCTATGGAACACCTTTGCTCCGTTGTTTTCCGATCGTGTCTGGCGGCACGCCCAGGTGCTTCTGATCGGGGCCATCCTCGCTCCGGGCCAGCGGACTGTCACGAGTTGTCTACGTATCGTAGGACTGGGAAGGGAGCGCCGCTTTGTCAACTATCATCGCGTGCTGAGCCGCGCTCGCTGGCATGGTCGTGCAGCGAGTCGCCTTCTGCTGGGGCTGCTGGTCCAGCGGTTTGTGCCCACCGGTCCGATCGTGCTGGGCATTGATGATACGATCGAACGCCGCCGTGGCAAACGGATCCAAGCTAAAGGCATCTATCGCGATCCGGTGCGCAGTTCCCATTCCCATTTCGTGAAGGCCAGTGGCTTGCGTTGGGTGAGTTTGATGCTACTGGCCCTAGTGCCGTGGGCCGCTCGCACGTGGGCCTTACCGTTCTTCACTTGTCTGGCGCCGAGCGAACGTTATAGGCAGAAACACCGGAAGCGTCATAAACCGGTGCTGGCCTGGGCGCGGCAAATGATTTTCCAAGCCCAGCGCTGGTTGCCAGATCGAGCGCTGGTGGTGGTAGGCGATAGCGCCTTTTCCGCTCTGGAATGGCTGCCTACACTGGTTCGGCAGAATATTACCGTCGTCACCCGCTTGCGATTGGATGCGGCTCTGTATGAACCGGCCCCCGTCCGGCCAGCCGGCACGAATGGCCGTCCGCGGAAGAAAGGAAAGCGACTCCCTACCCTGCGGCACCTCCTGCATCACAAGACCACACGTTGGCAACGTTTGACCGTGCCGGGCTGGTACGGGGAGGGCCATCGTGTCATTGAGGTCTGCACCCGTACGGCCGTTTGGTATCACACCGGCTTGCCACCCGTGCCGATCCGCTGGGTACTCATCCGAGACCCGCAAGGGCGCTTCGATCCACAGGCCTTGCTGTGTACCGATCTGCAGCAGAGCCCGCTCACCATCGTGAGCTGGTTCGTGCAACGCTGGCAAGTGGAGGTGACCTTTCAGGAAGTCCGCAAAAATCTTGGTGTAGAAACTCAGCGACAGTGGAGTCATCTGGCCATTGCGCGAACCACACCGTGCTTGCTGGCTCTGTTTTCGCTCGTGACCTTGCTGGCGGATCGGCTCGTTCGCCACGGCACCTTACCGCTGCGGCAGGATGCCTGGTACACCAAGAGGCGTCCCACGTTCTCCGATGCCTTGGCCGTTGTGCGGCAACACTACTGGAGGCAAGCGGGTTTTCGCGTCTCTGGTCGCCCAGAGCAGGTGAGAAAACTACCGAGCACCTTGCGTGAGTGCCTCACCTATGTACTCTGCCGTGCGGCCTGATGGCCAAAGTCGAGCTTAGTAGATAGTCAATATGAGGAGGCAAGCCTACCAGAGAAACGCATCTTGATCACCGTTTGGTGGACAGGCAAACTAAAAGGATGCGTCTTACTGCTCTGCTTCTAAGAGTTCGAGCATTGTTCTAAATCCTGTAAAGACTTTCCCAATTCTCAACTATAGCGGAACAAGGCGTTCAAAGCTTATAGTGGATGCGGGACCGTTTGCGAAGGATGGTCGTGCATCGAAGCGAACCGGTTCGCTGTTCAGCGCGTGAAGTTTGAGACGCGGTATACGAGCGTATGTCTATTAGACCTGTTAAACGGATTGTGAAGGCAAAGCCGACGTTGGAGGGGGCGGGCGTCCACCTTCGGAGAGCGTTCGGTTTTGAAAATACCACTGACTTCGATCCATTTTTGCTGCTGGATGACTTCCGCAACGACCTGCCCGAAGACTACTTAGCTGGGTTCCCCTGGCATCCGCATCGCGGAATCGAGACGATCACGTACGTCTTGGCGGGAGAGGTTGAGCATGCAGACAGCTTGGGAAATCGAGGTTCCATCACGGCGGGCGATGTTCAGTGGATGACAGCCGGCAGCGGAATCATTCATCAGGAGATGCCGAGAGGAGATATCACGGGCCGGATGCATGGTTTCCAGCTATGGGGTAATCTGCCTTCGGCTCTCAAGATGACCGTCCCGCGCTATCAGAAAATCAAAGCGCCCGAGATTCCCGAGATCACTGACGACGATGGAACGCACGTGCGGGTTGTGTGCGGCGACTTCTGGGGAAAGAAAGGACCGGTCGAGGGCGTCGCGTCGGATCCAATCTACATTGATGTTTCTGTTGCGCCGGGCAGAAAGAAAACTCTTCCTGTTGCGACAGTTCGTCACGCATTCGCTTATGTTTTCGCCGGTAGCGGGAAATTCTGCAACGCCTCGGCTCCGCTATCCGTTCCGACCGAAGAAGTCGGGTGGTTACATACAACTCCGCCTGCGACGGATGCGGAAAATCGCGCGCTGATCTTATTCGACAGCGGCGATGAACTCACAGTCCAAGCCGGCGATGAAGGGATTCGATTTTTGTTGGTCTCGGGAAAGCCGCTGAATGAGCCCGTAGCTTGGTATGGACCCATTGTGATGAACACTCAAGCTCAGCTCCGGGAGGCTTTTGACGAGTTACAGAGGGGAACTTTCCTCAGGTAGCGCCCTCCGCAAACAGCCCAATGAGCAGTAGCGGCGGTCGAAACTGTAGGTAACGACTCCATGCCAGACCTCAACTCGCTGATGATCTTCGCACACGTCGTAGAAGCCAGTAGCTTTTCGAAGGCTGCTCGGCTTCTGAAAATGCCTACGTCCACGGTAAGCCGCAAAATTGCGGAGTTGGAGCATGACCTGGGCGTTCGCCTGATCGAGCGCTCGACGCGTAGCCTGCGGGTCACCGACGCCGGTTCAGAGGTTTTGGAACACGCGCAGCGTAGTGCGGAAATCAACGACGCGATCGCGAGTATCGCATCGAATCACTCTTCAAAGGTCTCGGGAACCTTGCGGCTCTCTGCACCGCCAAGCATCTCGGATTCTCTACTTGCGCCTGTCGTGGGCGCCTTCCAAGCGTCCTATCCCGATGTACGCGTGCATATTTTTATAACTGAGCGGATCGTGGATCAGATCTCCGAGGGCGTTGACTTGGCTTTCAGAGTGGACGAAGAGATCAAGGATTCCTCGATTGTCGCGCGCCGAATCTTAACCTATCGACACCAGTTGTTCGCAACGCCCGGATATCTTGAGAATTGTCGGCCTCCTAGGACTCCGAAGGATCTGCTCAACCACCGTCTCCTTGCGTTCTCTTTCTGGCGGCCCGAGAGAACCTGGAATTTCGCTCATGTGAATGGAAAGGAACGCGAGTCGATTACCTTCAGGCCTTACCTCGCAATTAACGAGTACCACGGCTTGGCGACGGCTCTTCTGGCGGGTACAGGAATCGGTGATCTCCCGCCTATTGTTCAACCGGAGTTCGTGCGCTCTGGGCGGCTCGTAGAAGTCATGCCAAAGTGGCATTTTTGTGTCTTCCATCTCTCGCTTGCTCACCTTGGAAATCGGCATATGCCAAGGCACGTTCGTGTATTCAAGGAGTTTGCGGTACAAAAGGTGCCTACGCTCTTTCCGAGTTTGCCCAAATGACTGAACGGAACGATTCGACGATCCCGAAGGTAATTTCCCAAATTCGCAACACTGATTTCCGATGTAGCAGGCTAGTGGTTCCCGCGCGTATTTGGATACATTGATCAATGCGGGAAAGTCCCATTTCACAAGACGCCATCATTGAGGAAACTACGAAATTACAATGACTACGAACCAACAAGCTGCTTCCTTGATTCTTCAGGAATACGAACGAGCGCTGACCGCAGCTGAAACAGAGGCTGTTATGCCGCTCTACACGGACTACGGAATTCCATGCAGTCGAATCAGAAGTTGTTCATCGTCCGTAAGTAGAGGGATGGCGAATTTCGGATCGACCGCTACAGTTTTTCAAGCACAAATGCGAAGAGCGTGTAGAGGCAATCGAAGTTAACAGGCTGGCCCGCCATAAGCTATGGATTTCATGAAAGCTGCCGTGCTGCGTTCCCCTGGTGGCCCGGAGGCTCTGCAATTGGAGAGAGCTCCGGTCCCCGTGCCACAGCCCGGTCAAGTCCTCATTCGAGTGAAAGCATTTGGATTGAATCGCTCGGAACTGTTCACGCGATTGGGCTATTCACCCGGTGTACAGCTTCCGCGCGTACTTGGAATCGAAGCAGTCGGGATAGCAGAAAATTCCCCGAGTGGAGAATTTCGCCAGGGAGAGACGGTTGCCACCGTCATGGGAGGGATGGGCCGCCAGTTCGATGGCAGCTACGCCGAATACACTTGCGTTCCGGCGAAACAAGTTCAGGCGATACGCACAAACCTTCCCTGGCAAATGCTCGGGGCGATACCGGAGATGCTCCAGACAGCCTGGGGTTCGCTCTTCACGGCATTGAAGTTAGAGAAAGGCGAGCGTTTGCTGGTGCGGGGCGGCACGACCTCGGTTGGCTTGGCCGCCGCGGGCATCGCGAAGAAGTTAGGCGCAACGGTGGCGTCTACGACCCGTAGTCAAACGCGTGAACCGCTGCTTCGCAAGGCGGGGTCGGAACACATCTTTATCGATTCCGGGTCGATCGCTCGCGACGTTCGGAACGCATTCCCCGAAGGCGTCAACAAAGTTCTTGAATTGATCGGGGTAACCTCGCTCCAAGATTCTCTTCGTTGTGTCCGGCAAGGCGGCATCGTTTGCATGACTGGAATGGTCGGGAATAAGTGGTCATTCGACAATTTTGAGCCGATGGAAGTGATTCCGACCGCCGTCTGTCTAACCACCTACGACGGCGGAATCGAGGATTTCATGAGCATGCCTTTCCAAGATCTCGTCGCTCAGATCGAGAGCGGCGATCTGCCCGTGCAAGTTGGTAAAGTGTTTAGACTGGATGAGATCGTTGAAGCTCACCGTGTCATGGAGAACAACCAGGGTGGTGGAAAGATTGTGGTCATTCCGTAAGAATCCGGCGTTGATTCCGGTAATGGAATAGCGCCCGAACCGTTGGCATAGGTGAGGGTGGACCATGCTGATGAGCAAGGGCCGGCTCGAGGCGTTCAGCGATGGCGTGTTGGCCATCATCATCACGATAAGGGTTCTGCAGCTTCCAGCGCCGCACGGATCTGACCCTTCATCTCTGCACCCGCTTGTGCCCGTATTTCTTAGCTACTTGGTGAGTTATGTCTACATCGGCATTGACTGGAACAATCATCATCTGCTTCAAGCGACTCAATATGTCGCAGGCGGAATCCTGTGGGCGAATTTGAACCTACTCTTCTGGTTATCGTTGATCCCATTGACGACCGCCTGGGTGGGCTCCTCTCCTCTGGCACCCCTGGCCGCTCGCGCTCTACTCCGGCGATATGCTATTCGCCGCCATCGCGTACTTCATTCTGTCGAGAGATCTCATTGCGCACCATGGAAAAAATTCGCTGCTCGCGCCTTCCATAGGAAACGACCGCAAAGGCGCGATGTCCCTGGTGCTCTATATAGCGGCTGTTGCTCTCTCGTTTGCGCAACCATGGGCGGCAGTGGCCTGTTTGGTGATCGTACCCATGATGTGGTTCCTCGCTGATCGTCGCATCGAGAAAAGTCTGAGTAAAAATAATGCGCTGAACTGAGTAGCGGCCAGAGAGCCGACGAAGAATTTATCCCTTTAAAAGAGATCGCCAGTTATAGGGAACATTACCAGCTGGGCCGGGCACTGGCTGTGTCTTGGGATGGGACACTGGAGGTAGCAGCTCAACCCCAACAACCTCCTCGTGCTTTTCGTAGTCATAAAACCAATCCTCTCCAGGCTCGAAACTTGCAATGATCGGGTGGCCGGCGTCGGCGGCGTGCTTCGACGCGTGTTGGTTTGGAGAACTATCGCAGCATCCTATATGTCCGCATTGCGCGCACCTCCTCAAATGAAACCACCATCCTTCGGATGCCAGGCATTCCACACAGCCCGGGCCGCTAGGTTTTGAGTTGGGATTGATTCCTGGCCGATCTCTTTTCATACTGACAATTGACCTCCGCTCATGTTACTTTTGCCATGCAATTGCCCGAACCGAGTTTATTGACCAGCCTGTTACTCGGCCAGGAACTTATGAATAAAGCTAATCGCAAGCGACCCCTCACCCACACCGGAGGCGACTCGTTTTACGCTCCCTGAACGAACGTCGCCGGCGGCGAAGACTCCGGGCACACTTGACTCCAATAAATATGGTTTGCGCGATAGCGGCCAAGATGCTCTGTTGAGTATTTCTGGCGTAAGATCTGACCCGGTCAGGACAAAACCCTTTTCATCCAGCGCAACACACCCTCGAAGCCAGTCCGTGTTTGGGCTCGCGCCTGTCATCAAGTAAACATGCCTAATACGATGTTCTTGGGTCTGTCCTGTCTGATTATCGAGCCAAACGACCGATTCCAAATGGTTGCCCCCGCGAAGACCGGCGAGTTCGGTATGCGGATGTAGCGTTATGTTGGAGCTCTCCTCAATGCGGCGTATCAGATAGCGCGACATCGTACTTGCGAGACCAGCCGAGCGGATCAAAATGTGAACTTTCGATGCCCACTTTGAGAGAAAGACGGCAGCTTGTCCCGCTGAGTTCCCGCCTCCGACAACAATGACTTCGCTCGCCACGCACATTTGAGCTTCGATGGTTGCCGCGCCGTAGTAGATGCCCACTCCTTCGAACTTCTCCAGATTGTCCAAAGGGAGTTTTCGGTATTGAGCTCCGGTAGCGACCACGACCGTCCTGGACCGGATTTTTGATCCATCGCTCGTTTGTAATTCGAAAGGACGCACGCCACAGGCGAGCTGCGCGCCGGCGTTCGCAACGAGAACTTCGGCACCAAATTTTTGCGCTTGATCATAGGCTCGGGCCGTCAACTCGAGACCTGAAACGCCGTTGGGAAATCCAAGGTAGTTCTCAATCTTCGAACTGGACCCGGCCTGCCCTCCTGGGACCGCCGCTTCGAGCATTATTGCAGTGAGCCCCTCGGAAGCGGCGTAGACCGCCGCAGACAGCCCGGCCGGGCCCGCTCCCACAATTGTGACGTCGCGGAGTTCGTCAGCCCGAACCGCCGCATTCAGGCCGAGCGACGCCGTTATTGCTTCGATTGTCGGATTTCGAAGCACGTTTTCACGCTGGATGAGAACGGGAATTTCCGCGGCAGAAATCTGGAACTCATCCAGCAACTGTTGGACATCTGCTTCCTTGTCCAGATCGGCAAAAGAATAGGGGTAACCGTTTCGAGTGAGAAATTCACGCATGCGCAAGGTACCCGGAGAATTTAGCGAACCGAGCACTATCGTATCGCCGGAGAACGTTGAGAGTAGCTCGATTCTGCGCAGGATGAAGGCGCGCATGAATATCTCGCCAAGTTCCGCATCGTCTTGCATCACCGCCTTGAGGCTGTGTCGGTCAATGGTAAGGATCCGGCCAGACTTCGACATGCGTCCGCGTACTAAGCTCGGCCGCCCCGAAAGAGAATGAACGTCCCCAAAGAATTCGCCTGAACCATGGACGGCGACCTGCTCTACCCCCACACGGCTGCTTACTTCAACAACAATCTCGCCCTCAAGAACGACGACAAATCGCTCCATGAGCTCGCCTTGGTCGACCACGATCGTATCTGCGCCAATATCGGACTCAGTTCCATAACGGAATAAACGTTGCACGGCGCTCGCGTTCAGCGTCGGATACGCCTGCCGATCCCTTGAAAATGCCGCCATGGTGAATCAGAATCTGTCATTCCAGCGAGCGTAAATGAGGGCAGCCCGTACCTTGGTATCCCGCCACACATCACTCTCTGTTGGAAAAGTGCTCCTAGAGCGCAATCTTTCCTTTCATATCAGTCCTCTTTTGCGTTCGTAACGAGTTTCGCTGCTTTCCTCGGAGAGCACTAGCCGCAAATCGTTACCGTGAGCGATGCAAATCATTGTTGTGGATCTGAAGATCACTGTAGTCAACAATCCGCGGGGTTACTAGACAGCAACCGTAAAAGGGTGAGTTCCAGTTTTGGGAAAGTCGGGCTATCTCGGTGCAGAGATCATGTTTTGCAAGATTGTCTCGATTACGGGATGAAGTTTCCCATAACGAGGGCTGATTGTCGCCACGATGCGATCGTAAAGTAGGGACCCGAAATTTTCACCGAGCAATCGCGGTAATCTTTCGTTCTGAAATGGGTTCGCGAGAGAGATGCTGGCGTCGATATGATCCTGCGCAATTCTGATATCGGCCGCCGCATCGTTGACGGAATACGGTCGCGCAATGGAGGTCTTGCCGGGACGTTTGTCTTCTGTAACACGTCCCACCATCGGCGTTGCGGGCGCGATTGCGCCTTTCAACTCACCGTTGGTTCTTACGGTGCGGTCTCTGGCCTCCTGCGCTATACCGCCTCACATAAGTAACGAGACATGATGCAATCTCAGCGAAATGGCTAGAGCAGCGTGTCCAGTTGGGCGGGTGTTCGCTGCACGCTGCGAAACACGCGGACGAGGGTTGATTTTAACTCGCTCAGTTGCGCAAAGTAACGGTTGTGGGTTCCGCACAGGCGCGTATGTCGCCAGAGCGGTTCGGCAGCGTTCAACTCCGGCGAGTATTTCGGCAGCGCATGCGTGCGCCACCAATGACGCTCGTTTTGGAACCAGTGATGCACCTGTGCGTCTCGATGAAAGCTGGCATTGTCGTGAATGTAGTGGACCGGACGCGGATGGTAACGCCGTGCCACCTGGTCAAGAAACATCAAATAGGTCTGGGCATTAAACACCGGTCCGAAGTGGTACAAAAACCGCCCCGAGTACACCTCCACGCAGCCAAATACTTTCAAGCTTTTGCGAGTTCCTGTAACAGGTACAGCCGGGCGCTGGCCACGACGCGCCCCAGTGCGATGAAGGGTAGAGTCCTGACGGAAACTAGCCTCGTCCGCAAAGACGAGAGCCGCCCGTTGCGTACGACAGACACGTCGGATGGCCGGGTACACGGAACGGGTCCAGCGTTGCTGGGCCGCCGCATCGGCACGAATCATCGTGTGGCGCGGCTTTTGCACCGAGAAGCCTAACTGATGCAGCAGACGGCAGACATGTCCTGGGTGATAGTGGACGCCGAACTCCTCTTCGATGACCCGGGCGATTAAGGGCGCGGTCCACACACCAGAGAGAAAACCGTAAGCGGTGTGACCACTATCGACCAGATCGGCCAACCGCTGTCGCTCGATCAGGTCGAGAAGGGGAGGACGCCCAGAACGCTCCCGTTCCCGTAACGCGGGCCAGCCCTCTTGCTCAAAGGAGCGGAGCCAAGCGGAGACTCGCGAGCGCGGGGCTTTGAGAACAGCGGCGATCTGGCCGCTGCTCAATCCATCATGGTTCAACAGGACGGCATGTAATCGTCGTGCCTCGCGATGAGCGCCATCGACTTCGGCTTGCTGCTTGCGGTCCATCAGTTTTTGGTAAGTCTTGGGATGAAGATAAAGCAAACGAGGCTGCATGGTAGGCCACCACCGTAGTCTGTCTCCATCCTTCAGCATGTCTCGTTACTTATGTGAGGCGGTATAGCAGGCCAGGATCTGCACACGCGTATCATCGCCGATCAGCACTCCAGCTTGGGCCGCTACGGTGCGCAGATACAGATAAACCGGCAGGAGCGCGTTGGCGACCGCTTCGGCCCGCTCCCATGGCACGGAGGGTGGCAGGGGGACACCAAACGCTTTCTGCCTCTGCGCCAGCCGATAAAACGGAAGTCCCACGGCGTATTTGGCCATCACGATCGCCACATCGGCGGTGGCATCGTACTTTTCCGCCGGCACGTCCTCCGGCAAGGGAGCCGGGAAGCGCTGCTGACAAGCCGAGCACCGCAGCACCGTCTGCTCGTAACAAGTCGCTCCCACCAAAGGCTGACCGGTGAAGCGAAGAAACACGGCCGGTGTCTTGGTATCGAACAGCTTGCCTCCACACGCACAACGATCTCCGGGCTGCCGGAGCGGATCCTGGCAGAGCACGCGTTCCGCACCCGGGTAGTCGGAGGCACTCCGCCGGCCATGGCCCGGTCGCTTGGCTTCCCTCGTTTCCTGTTCCGGGCGGGCCATCTCGAACGAACCCGCTGTCTGCTCAGGCTCTTTCTCTCCTGTGGCAGAGAATGATCCGGACAAAGGCGTTCCGGCAGAGGAGCCGAGTCACTGCTGCACCAGGCGCATCAGTAACTGGCGATCACTCTCCTGGAGTGTGTCGTCCTGCCAACGAGCCCATACCTGTGTTAACTCCGTGGGGCTGGCTGGCAAGGAAACTCGATACTGCTTGCTCATAGCAAGGGGACAGGTACTCGCTATCGTAACTCCAAAACCACCGATCCGCGACCGAAATTTTCGACGTTGTGCAAGCCGTCTTCCCGAAAGAACACGGTCGATCATGCCGAGAGAGAACGCGCCGAAACAGCAGAGTATGCGCCTTTGATGAAATCGCTCGGCATGATCCGGTTCTCGGCATGAGCAGCAATCGTTCTCATGGTTGATCTATGGGGCGAGCGAATGAACAGTTCGTACCGGGTTCCGAACAACAATCTACGCTTTGTTGCTTACTGCTAACATACCCTCCAATGTTAGGGACCTGGAGTCCGATGACGTCACGCTGTAATTTCCCCTGCTGGTGCATTGTAGTAGGGAGCGTCGTCGCGTTGTGCCTCGTGGGCTACGGAGTGTTCCTCACCCCCGCTACGAGTCCACTGAGTATCGCAGCGGCAGTTACCGTACTGCTTGCATATGCCGCGACTGGATGGTTCGTGATGCCACTTTTATCGGATCGCTATCCTGCCACGGTGAACGTTGCGACATGGGCAGGGTTGACTGCGGCGATGGTGTTCGCGGCAGAGATCTGTTTGGAATACGTGCTTCTGCCGAAGGACAACGCGCCTTGGGGAATGCTGGAATTTGGCGTCGTCTTCTCTATTTACGCAATCGCAGGAACTTGGCTGGCCCTTGAACGGCAAAGCATACGAGAAGCGATGATAGGAAGCGCTCTGTCGGCGGTCGTGAGTTCAATAATCTGGTGCATCTTTATTCTTGCGACCTTTTACCTTTTTTACGGAACCAATCGCCAACAGCAGGTGTTTCAGGCCGAGGGAGATTTCGACGACTTTCGTAGAAGCGGAATGTCGAACTTTTCAGCATTTATCACCGAGGACTTCTTTGGGGCGACTTTTTTCCATCTCATTTTGGGGCCGGTTGTAGCGAGGACGTGACGTGGTGGGATTTCCTGCAAATCCAGGAACCGAAAGCTATCTCGACCTTACGTGAAACTCCAAGCACGCCTCTGGAGCGGCTCAGTGGGTGATTATTGTATTCGAAAAACCCTGCTGTTTTGAGTTACCAGAATCGGGGGCTTCGGTCGCCGAAGTCTTTCCCCAGCACGTCCAGGAACCGGGGACCGGCGCGCCTCATGTAAGTGCTTCGATAGGCGGAGCACTTTAATGAAACGCCGGCAGGTGTCGGATGTCCGGCAAATGCGGGAGTCTTAAGGAGTGTGGCGATCAGCCCAGGCTTGCTTCAGTTCATCTGCGAGTTCTTCTACCGGCGAACTCTGCTGTTCCACTCGCAATCCGGTAGGCTGTGCCGAGAGAATCTGGTAGGTGGAAACAGCCACAAGCAATGTACCCACCACAGCGGAGACCCTTTCTAAACGGCTCATCTGCTTTAACCATATACCACGCGGTCGTGATATCAATCCGGCGAAACTTCTCTACTTCGTGTATTGTCTCTCTGATATCTTCTGCGATGGGCCAAAGCGACAGAATAGGAGCAAGACGCGAGGGCGAAAAATGAAACGAATCAGTTTGCTGGCACTAGTTCTCGCAATGACACAAACCGGCTGCATCGCCGTGGGTTACAGCAACCGAGGCGGTTGGTTTCTCTGGCCCGGCGGATTAAGCCTCCTTGTGGTGGTGCTTCTAGTGGCGTATTTACTACGTCGCGGAAGGTAAACCAGACTCGGATCACTCTTGTATCCTGACCGAGCCTCGGAGCCGTCTATGAGCCGGTTCAGCCGTTTGTAACAACCTGGAGTTTCTGGAGGAGGATGGCATAGCGGCTGTCAGCTACCACTTTATCTGCGAATAGAGCGACATTCGATCACTTTACGGGCGAAGGGCGCTACCACGCTATTGGCGAATGAACTGCCGGGACCCGTGTTGACACTACGTTTCACGCCCCGTCGCAGCCGGTACGTTGCCACCGCGAGTGGCCAGGCGGTCCCAAGGGATCTATGCCAAAACACCACCGATTCCCGGGAAAAATACCCCGGCGTGATATCGAAAGGCCCGTGTTTATGGCACTCCAATCTCATTCGCCCATAGCATGGTAGGTCCCTTCGCAAATAAAGTGGTAGCTGACAGGTCAGCAAACTATTCTCGCTGCTGTTGTTAGCTATGAGTCAAGGAGTCCCACCGCTTGTCCGTGATTCACTGACATAGATGTAGTACGCACATCCACTGGCAAGAAAGAGGGAACCGGTTCGTACCAGGGATGCCGGCAGCAACTCTGCGCTTTTTTACCGTCCCTACAAAGAATACAGATCTTGCACCTGTCGCCCATGCAGGTGCCTCGCGTTCTTCGGTGGTCGGTTGTCGCCGCCGTGATCCTGCCAACGCCGCTTTCACCTCACGTTTGTTGGCCTCCTGCTTCTGTGTCTGTTGTTTAACAATCACGTATTGGCTGTAGTCAATGTCCAACCCTGAGTTCCCGGTGAAAAATCCCTTGGACGTGGCCCGACTGTGTTGCGGGAAGGAAAATCCCTCCACCACGGTGTATTCGCGTTCGATCATGGGGCGGCCCGTCCAAAACGAGGGGCTGGCG
>JAABUZ0100002771.1_pt1 | contig 28028 bp, 29 predicted proteins | sample 5562091 | NCBI WGS metagenome assembly JAABUZ01 (sample SAMN12813069, study PRJNA571459) | rock metagenome | isolation source: Antarctica rocks | place: Antarctica: Victoria Land, Linnaeus Terrace sud | collected 2015-12-21 | reverse complement strand
AGTCAAAAACCTGCTTAAATCCTGAAATTAGCTGACATATACTCGTTTTCAGCATGTTCAGACTGCTGAGTCAATTTGACATGTCCCTCATCCGTATTTCTTGAGCCAGTTATTCAAAACTCCAGTCATAACGATGCACGTATTTGTAACCATAAAGGCTAATGAATGTTGTCAGCCCTGCGATCACCAGAATACCCACCCACCTGGGAATTGCTCCACCGCTCAATGCATAGACCAATTGACCACCGACGATCACGTTGACAGCGGACCAGCCAATGCAAGCCGCCACGTTAAACAGCGCCATAATGATCGCACCTACCCAACCAAATGAGAACCGTGATATCGTCATCTGACGCAGTCCCAACTTTGGACCCAGCGTGGAGAAAAAAGCAACTGGTAGGATGCCAAGTATATTGAAAATGACTATAGACGCGACACTATCCCAAAACCCAAGCTTAAAGACGCCCGTAGCCAAAGACCCAAGGGCGACCGTGGAAAGTACCAGGTTAGCAGAGAGCCACAAGGTGAAGTTGTCGAATATGCGGACATGGGTACGAGTTGCCGGAGATACTCGCTCAATACCATGTGCCTCAATTCCTGTTTCTTCTATAGGGCGCTGTTTAACTTCACTGCTCATACTCTGCCTTCCAGTTTCTATTTGCCAATAAAGTACTGCTCAATTTGAAACCAGTTTGAGTAAATCTATACAAAACACTATCCAGGTCAATCAGTAAACTGGCGACATAACTGATTCAGTCAGGCTTAGCTCACCCCGTTCTACGGGGTGGGCGTGTCAATAGAGCCGACTCAGAACGTAGTCAGCCATATTAATCAAAGCTTGCCGGGATTCTGAGGGCGGTAAATCAGCCAGATGCTCAACAGCCATCTGAGCATGGTGGGCTGCTAATTCACTGGCTCGTTCCAAGCCATGACTATCTTGAATCAGTGCGATCGCTTGCTCTAAATCCCCAACTTGTGCAAACTCTCGTTCAATCAGCACTTCTAAGTAAGGTTTTTCTTTCAAGGCAAATAATACGGGCGCGGTCAGGTTACCACTTTTAAGATCCGAGCCGACTGGTTTACCCAAGGTGTCAGTCGAACTAGTGAAGTCCAAAATATCATCTACTACCTGGAACGCCAGACCGATATGACGCCCATAGCCATACAAATGCTCAGCTGTTTCCCTCGAGACGTCGCTGAGTAAACCAGCCGCCTTAGAACTGTTGGCAATTAAAGAGGCGGTTTTGTAGTAGCTCTTTTCCAGATAAGTCTCGAGCAATAAGCTTGCATCAAAGCGATTCAGTCCCTGCTGGATCTCCCCTGCCGCCAGATCCATGATCACTTCTGACAGCAGCTTGACCACCTCCAGGTTGTCCAGATTAGCTAGATACCAGGAAGATTGGGCAAATAGGAAATCTCCTGCCAATATCGCCACACGGTTACCGAACACGCTATGAACCGTGGGAACGCCACGACGCACCTGGGATTCGTCCACCACGTCGTCGTGTACCAGACTTGCAGTATGAATCATCTCCGTAATCTCGGCTAACCGACGGTGACGGGGGGTGATATCTTGATCCAGCATTGTCGCCCGCGAGATTAGGAGGACAATCGCCGGTCGCACCCGCTTTCCCCCGGCTCCGAATAAGTGCTCTGCCGCTGCGGAGAGGATGGGGTGACGCGTACCTACTAACTGTATCAAGTTCTCTGACAGCAAACGCAGGTCTGCTTCAATTGGGGAAAAGAGGGAGGTCGCTGAGGTCATGGATGAGCCGACTCAAGCTTTAGGTTACGAAAGTTTACATATTCTGTTATTATTTTAAGCTAAGCCTCCAGTATAGGGAAGTTTGATCTATATCTTTGAGCGGGAGTCTGCCGCCATACTCGTAGATAAAAATTTTTAACCTAATTAAAAATCAAGGACTAAACTCCCGCATTGTTGTGTTAATCTAAGATTATAAGCATTTAATCATTTGACACATTCAGCACAGAATGCCTGGTTTCTGAAGAGGTTACTTTGGCAGTCCGGTTGCATGAATTCTCTATCTGTTGTTGTAGCCCGAACATTGGGAACCATCCTAGAGTTCGTTAAGGCAGTTCAATGCCTTGAGTGACGGATAGATGAACGGTGGGAAATTTCCTTGCTGCGATCCATTCAGGTATCCCAGTTGGATGCAGTGTTTGAAGGAATTAATCACATGATTCCCAGGAGACAGCAAGGTTTCCATAGGCAAATTGAATGTAGCAATCAACAACTGCCAAGAATTGTTTCTATTGGCTGATGTTGTATTGCTTGTATGTAACTTCATATTCCTCTACTTTAATCGCTGACGGTACGATGACTTACGTTGATATGCCTCTGATTATTCCTATTCTGGCGACTGGTTATTTATTGACTATCTATCTGTTGTTGGTACTAGCACAGCGTCACGTCAAACCGAGTTCAGAATCCCTTTGTAGCTCAAAGAAGCTGCACCAGCATGAAGCGCTGGTAACACGAAAAGTAAGTGAAGCTAGTAGTCTGCGTTAGTAAAGCGCTCGTAACAAAGGATGAGGGCCTAAGAGTCGAAAGACTCCTGTGGCAAGGCAGGGGATTGCGCTTGTGACCAGTACACAGGTTCAACCGCCGGGGTGCAGCCCAGCCACTGCACGGACGACTGGACAAACTGTTGTGGAGACCCACTGACGCAAAAGCGAGTCGGCAATGGCGCGTGGGTATTTTTTAATCCCAGCAAGTCCAGCTCTTGGGCGGCAGCTGCCACAACATGAACAGCCGGGTCAACCAGCTTCACAGATGGCGGCAGCAGCGATCGCAGTACCGGCGCTAGGTGAGGGTAGTGGGTACAGCCATAGACTAAAGTGTCAATTTGCTGTGCTAGCATGGGAGCCAAATAGCATCGAGCCACCTCAGTTGTGTAGGGGTCATTGATGCGGTTCTGCTCAATCAGTGGTACAAACTTCGGACAGCCGACTTGCCAGACCTTGACAGTCGGAGCAATTTCGAGAATGGCACGCCGGTAGGCATTGCTGGCAGCAGTCGCTGGGGTGGCAATCACGCCAATTCGCTTACCTTGCTGCACTGCGGCTCGCGCTCCCGGCAGGATAACCCCCAGAATCGGGAGAGGGAATTGCGACCTAACTGTCTCTAGTGCCAAAGCAGAACTGGTGTTGCAGGCCATGATCACCATCTTTACTTGCTGCTTTTGCATCCAGCTAAGTATTTCGCGCACGAACTGTAACATTTCTGCCTTAGAGCGGTTGCCGTAAGGGAGTCGCGCTGTATCCCCAAAGTAAACGATTGATTCATTGGGGAGTTGCCGGTAGAGCTGGTGCAAGACGGTGAGGCCACCCACACCACTATCGAAGATGCCAATCGGGGCGCGCTGCGGTTCTAGACTGGGAAGATAGTCAGGAGTGAGGTAGGAGGCCGAAGGGTAATACACAGGTGAATGGACAACAAACTACAGGGAATTGAAAGCGTCAAAAATTGGCGTGAATGTACTGGAGGATACCGCGAGCGATCGCAGCAGCCATTTGCCTTTGGTAAGCCGGGCTCGCTAGTCGGTAAGCATCCTCAACACTAGTCACATAACCCGTTTCTACTAAAACGGCTGGGATGGAATTGTTCCTTAACACATAAAATCTCGCGTGTCGTACCCCTCGGTCTCCCTCGTTTAGGCTCTGCACGACGTTCTTGCGGATCGTCTGAGCTAAACCTAGACCGTTTTCATAGTAATACACCTCCAGTCCATTCACATCAGGGCGGTTATCAATTGAATTAGCGTGGATACTGACAAACAAGTCGGCATTCAGTCGCTTTGTCATTTCAACTCGTGGTGCTAGGTCTACGAAATAGTCACCCGTGCGAGTCAGAACCGCCTGCACACCGTGTTGCTCTAGTATCGCCGCTACCTGTTGACCTATTGGCAGGATGATGTTCTTTTCTTGCAACCCCCCGACGCCAATCGCGCCCGAGTCTTTACCTCCATGTCCTGGGTCAATAACTACGATTAGCCGATCATGTGGAACACGGGGCTGGTGAAATGGCAACGTTTGGGTGCCTGGTGCTGGAAAGGGAAGAGAACGACTAGGGAACGGCGCTAACACTGTAGAAGAGCGTTGTAACGGTAGGGATAACAACTGGACACCGGGTTGATTAAGTTCCCCAACCCGCACACCAGCAGCCGGTTGCACCGAAATCACGACAGTAGTTGGGTCGGACTGCTGCCAGCTCACTCCCAGTAAGGGACTGTTAGCATTCAGAGTTGGCCCTTTAACTTCCGGAGCCAGTTGGGAATTGCCAAGGGTGATGCGGTAGGCTCTATTTGACACATCCCAGCCTGATTTGTAGGTTAAAGGTTGCGAAGACCTGATCAGCAGTTGCGACCCATCCAGAGCCAGTTGTACTGACTGAATTGTTGCCACCCCTGGTGGTGGTTGATTGGCAACTGGTGGAGCGATGGGCTGATTAAAGGCGCTTGGGCGGAGATTCTCAGTGGTGGCGGCGGCAATGCTGCTGGTGGGCAGCACGACTAACCCGCCAAAACGGTTGGGTGTTGCCTGCCAATCAGGGCTGTTTTTGTTTACCCGCAACGTCATGCGCACCACCGGCGGTGAGGTTTGAACTTGGTATATCTGGATGCCGCTGACACCATAAAAATTAAACGGCACCTCAGGCGCAGGTAACCGCGGCGACAAAGTTGCGTTAGCGATGTCGATGTTAATATTTGCGAGATCATCGCTCCGATTCACCTTAATCTCAGGAGTTCCCCCGCCCAGAGTGCGAATGAAAAACCCATCCGGTGTTACTTGCACCTTCTCCACTTGAATCAGCGCCCCGGTAGTTTCTAATGCTTGCTGGGGCGGTCGGCTGGTACCTGGGGAGCCACCATCAGGCTCAACCACCGTGAAGATTTTCCTTGGGGACGAGTGTAACCCTAACGGCTGGCGAGGTGGTAAGGCGGGACTGCGAAAGATAGATGCTAGGCGTTGAGGCGTCGGTAACTGTACCTTCCACTGGCTGGGGGAAGCACCCCGAACTTTTATCTGCTGGGGGTTTAGTGTATAACCTGAACCCAACTCCAATACCATGCGAGTCGTTTTGTTGTCAAGCTGCCCTACCCTTAACGAGCGAATCGCACCTTCGAATCGCTCATTCACTGTCGAACGCGGTAGGGTTGTCCCTGGTAAATCAATTACCAAGCGAGTCGGGTTGAAAATCAGCTTTGCCTTGGGTTGAACCCGTCCATCCGTCTTAATATCCAGCCGGTTCTGGTTAGCATTAAAACGCCACGATTGCAGTCTCGCCGCATTAGCGGGAGATGATAGCAGAAAAATGCTTAAAGTACTGGGTAATAGCCAGTGGAATCTCACAGTGCTTTCTCCTGATTCGCATTCATCCGGGCGGTCAACTTCTACTCTCAACGCTTTGTTTCACTTCATCCCACGTTCAGCCTTGGATTTGATACCGACCTTGAGTATACATGAGCATAACCACATAGCATAAGATGGCTTTGAAACAGAGGAGTTCCGGGTTCCTCTGCCTCTTCGAGGAAAACACAACATCCTGATTCAGGGATTGAAATTAGACTCTTGGGTAGTCTCAACACCCTCCACCTGAGTCTGGGCAAACGATGCACCTATACTGGGTTCCATTGTCAAGGGTACCGCTTGAGTACCGTCTAAAACTTGTTTCTCTGGATCGCTGACCACAATTTCCGATGAAAACACAAATCGTAACAAGGGAGGCGCTAAGAAGGTCGTCAGGATAACCATCACGATAATTGCCGCCTCTAATGGTTTTGAGAGAACACCACTGGCAGAGCCAACACCGGCAAATACCAGTCCTACCTCACCCCGTGGAATCATTCCCACACCAATTGCTAGACGGTTGATTTGGGGTTGACCAAACACGGTCAAGCCTGTTATCATTTTCCCCAAAATGGCTACTGTGATTAAAAAAGTAGCCACAAGTAGACCCTCCCGATTGCTGGGAATCGCTGGATTGAGTACACCTAAGTCAGTTTTGGCACCAACAGTCACAAAGAAAATTGGTACTAGCATATCAGCAATCGGCAGCACCTGCTTTTGTAGCTCTCGACGCTTATCTGTCTCATCAAAGACTAAGCCAGCCGCAAAAGCTCCCAGGATAGCTTCTAACTGGATAGCGGCTGCAATGTAGGCCAGAATGAAGGCGAAGATGAGTGCTGGTATTACCAGTTGACCACGCGTTTTGAGTTTATCGGCGATCGCCACAAAGGATTTGTTGAAGACGCTGCCCAGCAGAATCGCGCCAACCAGGAAAACGGTGGCGCTGACCATGAGATAGATGACGTTGGCAACGTCTACTTCACCAGTTTTGGCTAAGCTGGCTACTACGGCTAGGACAATGATACCGAGGACGTCGTCTAAAACTGCCGCACCAAGAATAATTTGACCTTCTTTAGAAGTGAGGCGTTGCAGTTCTGATAGCACTCTGGAAGTAATACCAATACTGGTTGCAGTCAAAGCGGCTCCAGCAAAAATCGCCGGAACAACTGGTACGCCAAACAAAGTAATTAGACCGACAGTGCCAGCCCCAAAGGGTGCCACCACCCCTACGACTGCCACAATTGCTGCTTGTGGACCAACTGCGAGTAGTTCCCTTAAGTTTGATTCCAGTCCAATTTCAAATAGCAGGATGATCACACCGAGTTCGGCTAAAACGGTTATGACTTCAGTCTGCGCTTGGAAAATGGCAGCTGCTGCGTCGGTACTTAGACCGGCAGTAGCTTGGAGGAACGACATGATTACAGAGCTAGAACTGTCTCCCCCACTTTCTGGAAACACCAGCAGATGCAGGGCAGAGATGCCTACTACCACACCACCCACCAGTTCGCCTAGAACCGGCGGTAAGCCCAGCCAGTTAGAGAACTCCCCACCCACTTTGCTGGCGAGGTAAATCACGACTAAACTCAGCAGCACCGCCGCCAGGACTAGTGAACCGCTTGGAGGTGCGGTTGCGGTGGCGAGTATTGAGCTACGGGTGAAGACAGTCAAGATCGGCAATTGCATCTAACTCCATTGGTTGTGCAGAAATCCTCCTTTTTACTGTACAAGTTTGTTTAAATTTGTTCTAAAAAAAGCTGGGTAACCCTCAGCCATCTAGCTCTACGGCTGGGGGTTACAACGTTCCCCGACAGAGAAATTTCTCGGGGCTCGTCGTCAACCGAACTCAGAACTCTCCGTCGCCGCGACCATTCACAAGGCTGGGGTCTGCATCCCGTTTGGAACCCAACAGATCCAGCCGCTCTACCCGAATTACGGGTTTAGAGCGATTGGCCCCAGTATTACGATCTTGCCAATATTCAAACTTTAAACAACCTGTCACACCTATCAAACTGCCCTTGCGAACGTAATTAGCAGCAATCTCGGCAGTTTTGCCCCACAATTCTAGATTAAACCAGTCCGGTTGGTCACTGTTACGAGTTCGACGCTCAACAGCAAGTGTGATGTTACAAACAACACTACCAGACTCGAAATACTTCACATCGGGGTCGCCGCCCACACGACCTACCAAGGTCACAACATTGAGACTCATGCGCGTTTATTTGCAGTACAGGTGTACTCCTTAATCGTGACTCTAATGCACGCGAATTGCAAATTAAACTGATTTCAGAGGGATTTGTGCCAGGTACTAAGTCATAAGATAATAATGCCCAGATTGATGGATGATTTGCCGGTGGACGCTCAACCAGAATTAGAGGAAACCGTATGTACTGCCTTTGACCGCACAATGATGCAGCGGTGTTTGGAACTCGCCCGCCGCGCCTTGGGACGAACAGCCCCGAATCCGTTGGTAGGATCGGTGATTATCCAAGATGGGCAGATTGTTGGGGAAGGGTTTCATCCGGGGGCGGGTCATCCCCATGCTGAAGTCTTTGCTCTAAAGGCAGCTGGCGATCGCTCAAGAGGTGCAACCATTTATGTCAATCTAGAGCCTTGCAATCATTACGGACGCACACCACCCTGTACGGACGCCTTGGTGAAAGCTGGGGTAGCTAAGGTGGTAGTGGGCATGGTTGACCCTGATCCACGGGTATCGGGGGGTGGCATTGCTCGGTTACGAGCGGCGGGAATTGAAGTGGTGGTGGGGGTGGAAGAGGACGCCTGTCGTCAGCTCAATGAAGCTTTTATCCATCGCATTCTGTACCACCGGCCTTTTGGAATTTTAAAATATGCGATGACCCTGGATGGCAAAATTGCTACCAGTAGCGGTCACAGTGCCTGGGTGACAAACCAAGTCGCCCGCACAGAAGTGCATCAGCTACGGGCTGCTTGTGATGCGGTGATTGTCGGCGGCAACACAGTGCGCCATGACAACCCTCAGTTAACTAGCCATCAAGATCAGGCTCATAATCCTCTACGTGTGGTGATGAGTCGGACTCTCGACTTGCCAGCTCAAGCTCGCCTGTGGCAAACAGTTGAGGTTCCCACTTTGGTGTTGACAGAGGTAGGAGCCAATCGTGATTTTCAGCAGTTGTTGCTGAAAAAAGGGGTGGAAGTAGTGGAATTAACCTCACTCACACCAGCTAAGGCAATGGCTTACTTATACGACCGCGGGTTCCTGTCTGTGTTATGGGAATGTGGTGGCACTTTAGCGGCAAGCGCGATCGCACAAGGAGCGGTGCAAAAAATCCTTGCCTTTATTGCCCCGAAAATTATCGGCGGCAGTACTGCCCCAACACCTGTTGGAGATCTGGGGTTCACGACGATGACCGAGGCACTGTCACTAGAACGAGTCCACTGGCGAGCCGTAGGTTCCGACTGCTTAGTAGAAGGTTATTTGCCGCTGCTAAAAAACCCGACAAATCCTGACCAAAGAGGGGAGTAGGGGTCAATTCGGTTGGCGATTTGAGCAGCTTTGTTGACTCCGCTGCCATGAACAACTACTATTCTGGGAGAAATCCAGGAACCAGCGGCTGGGGAGACAACGGGTACGGGAGCATCGCATGGAACCAATAGCGGAAAAAGGCTAGTATTTAAGTTTGATTTTGTTGCCAGGAAGACTGGCGCTCTTGAGCCAAATCCCGGATAAGGGTCAGCCGCGACTGAATGTAGTCACTCAGGATATGGGTTTGATTGTGATCCAGTGACGCTTTCGTTTTAGTCTGCTTCAGTAAACACTGCACCAAGCTGGCATCGTCGAGCTTCAATAGGATATTCGACTGGGTCATTTCAACTACAGACCATAGCTGCCGCAAGATTGTGGGAGTCATAAGACCTTCGATTTAATTATTCCTTTATCTTTTTTTAAGATACCCAACAGGCAGCTAGTCAAGATATATATTATACAAGACAATACAAGAGGTACAAAACGCTTAATAAAGCGATGGATAACTTCACCAATATGAGAATATGAGTTATAGCGCCTGAGTATACCATGCGCGAAGCTCCTTAATCCCAAACCGGCTTTAAGTCTAAAACAAACCCCGGTAAAACATCTTCGCCTGATATAGATAGCGGTACTTGCAGCGCGATGGGTTGTTGATTTGGCTTGTACACCGTTACTGTTTTGTTTTTTGGGTCAATCAGCCAACCCAGCTTCGCACCATTGGCAATATATTCCTCCATTTTTTCCTTCAGTTGCGCTATTGTGTCGGTTGGAGATCGCAGTTCCACGACAAAATCTGGACACAGTGGGGGGAATGTTGCTTTCTGTTGTGGGGTCAGCGCTGACCACCGTCCGAGAGATACCCACGATGCATCCGGCGATCGCGTTGCGCCATTCGGCAACTGAAATCCCGTAGCCGCGTTAAACGTCTTTCCCAGCCCAGTTTGCTTGTTCCACTGGAATAACTGAAAGCTAATTTCGTCGTTACGAGCGCCTGTTTCTCCCCCAGTCGGTGGCATTATTATTAGATCTCCTTTTGCCGTCAGTTCTAACTGCCAGTCTGGATTGTCTGCGGCTAGCTGCTCAAACTGACTCGCCGTGAGCGCTAGCGCCTTATTGATCTTTAGTGTCAGTGCTTCCATCGTGCGATCGCTCCTTAATTCCCTAGTCTCTAACGCGTTCTATCGCTTATTTGATAAAGACTACTGATGCTAACTGAACTATACTGCATGCTTGCTACTTTGGTAGGGGTGTTTGGTTTAGATACTTCTGCATTTGACTGTTAGTTTCAAGTTAGCTTGTTGAGACAGGAAATCACCAGAAGGGACTCTTGGAATCCCCATCTGCTTAATTCTTAACCGAGAAGTATTGGTTCCGGTGTAAGTTTCAAAAACTTGATCGAGAGCCTGCACAACAGCCTTAATCAACTGCACTTCATGTTAGTCTTTAACGAATAAACCAATTGCACCTTCGGGCTCTTCATCTAAGGCTGCATTGTCTCTTGCCACACTCGATAAGGATCTATTGCGGGCTGCACAGCATATTGGCGTTCCTATTCTTGCAGATGATTGAGCGGTTACGCCAGCAGGTTGACTGCCAGCAGCAGCGTTTCGCTCAAGGAATGGGCAATTCGAGCGTCGGATCAGTCCGGCAAGCCGCAAGCACGCTGTGCGCCGTTTCGGGGTCGCTTGCACGCGCGATCACCACGGCGCCGACCAGCATCGCAAGTTCCCGCCCCGCCTTAGCCCGCCTTTCCTGCGGTGATCCCTCCATGCCCCTCGCGAGCGTCCCGACCAGACGATTGACGCCAGCGCCGAAGGCGATCTTCAGCGCGTCCGACCCGCGCGCGACATCGCCGCCCAGTGCGGCCAGCGGGCATCCAATTCCGGGTTCTTCAACGTGCATGTTGGATAAATAGTCAGCGTGATAGTTGGCGACAGCGACCTTAGGTTCGTACTTTTCGAACCGTGCTTCAAGGGCCGCTGTCAGTTGTTCGAAAGCCGACTGAAGCGCCGCAGCCACCAACGCGTCCTTGGTCTTGAAATGGCGGTAGAAGCCGCCGTGCGTGAGTCCGGCTTCGCTCATCACGTCATCGACGCTGGTGCTTTCAATCCCGCGATCGCGCACGAGGCGCGCCGCGCCTTCGACAATTCGCTTGTGGCTCTTTTCCATTTCCTCTCGAGAAACCCGCATAGCGTCGACCGCTCCTTATTTTACCGCTTGACGATTTAGATGATATATGTCATGTATTAAAGATGTCAAGCGTCATCTAAGTTTAACCCAAGCGCTGATGTCGTGTCGCCGCTGAAAGTGAGGTTCCTAATGAAACACCCCAAGATCCTGGTCGCGGGTGCAACCGGCAAGACAGGAGGCGCTGTCGTCGCCCAACTGCGTGAGAAAGACTGGCTCGTTCGGGCCATCGTGCATTCGCGCGACGCGAGGAGCAAACGGCTCGACCGCCTCGGTGTGGAAACCGTCGTCGCCAATCTGTTCGATCCCGATCAGCTGTTGGAAGCCATGCGGGGAACGGCGCGCGCCTACTACTGCCCGCCTTGGCACCCGCACATGATTCAAAGCGCGGCGGCCTTTGCGGTTGCCGCACGGGAGGCAAGGCTTGAAGCCATTGTCGGCCTTGGCCAATGGCTCGCAAGCCCTTCGCATCCTTCGCTGGCGACGCGCCAGAACTGGCTCGTCGACCATCTGTTCTCCATGCTGCCAGATGTGGCGCATGTGATCGTCAATCCCGGTTTTTTTGCCGATAACTATCTGCGCTTGATCGGCTTCGCGGCTCACCAGGGTATGTTCCCAATGCCCACAGGCAAGAGCCGTAATGCGCCGCCGTCGAATGAGGATATTGCGCGCGTCGCGGTCGCGGCGTTAATCGAACCCGAGAAGCATGCGGGCAAAACATACCGGCCAACGGGACCCACGCTGCTCTCGGCAAGCGACATGGCTGCAATCTTGGGGCGGGTGTTAAAGCGGAAGGTCCGCCACATGGATATGCCGATGTGGATGTTTCTCAAGGCGGCCCGCGCGGACGGCGTCAGCGCTTTCGAGCTCAGCGGCTTCCGCCATTACATCAATGACCACAAGCGCGGGGCTTTCGAATTTGGTGCGCCAACCAACCACGTCTTTGAAGTAACAGGCCGCCCGCCCGAGGATTTCGAGACGATTGCGCGTCGCTACGCTGCGCTGCCGGAAGCGAAGAGGACCTTTGGCAATGGGTTGCGCGCATTCGCGGATTTCATGCGGATCGGGATGACCCCAGCCTATAATCTGGATCGGTTCGAGCGCGAGCAATTCCATCCCGTGCCGCCTACGCCGCGGTTTGCCATTGACGACGAGCGCTGGCAAGTCGATCACGGCCCACAATTCACGCAACGGCCTGTCGTGCAGCGCCTTGACTCGGGAGAGTCCGCATGACTGCCACGCTCTTCCTTGGATTTCTGGCGATTACGGTAGTTGTCGTCGTAGTGATCACTGCACTCTATCTTCCGCGCCGAACCACGTTCGGTGTGCTGGCAGGTCTCTCAGTCTGGCTCCTTTATGTAGGACTGCTGGGATATTTCGGCGTTGTCAGAAATGCTGCACTGCGCCCCCCTGGAGCAGCCTTTATCTTTCTTCCGGTCTTTCTGTTTGTATTCCTTTTCTTGGTGCGATCATCCGCAGGGGCGCGCGTCGCACTCGCATTTCCGCTCTGGGTTGTTTTGGGGACACAGAGCTTTCGCGTTGGTGTTGAGTTGTTTCTGCATCAGCTTTGGATCGATGGTCTTGCGCCGCGAATGCTCACATATGAGGGCGGGAACGCGGACATCTTGGTTGGAGCAACGGCGCCTTTAGTTGCTTGGTTGTCCACAAAAGGGCGGCTCGGCATAAAGCTGACGTTCCTCTGGAACGTGCTGGGCCTGCTTTCGCTCGCCAACGTCGCTTTCCGGGCGCTAATGACAGCCCCCGGGATGCTCAACTTCATCCACGCCGAAATATCAAATGTCGCGATCGCTACATTCCCCTTCACCTATATATCTGGCTTCTTTGCACCTATCGCTTTGGTGCTTCACGTGCTCGCGATTCGTGCGCTCCGCAGCGACAAGCGTCCGTAAGATCGGGCAATGACGCCTGAGCGTCGAAGCGCCATTTAAGATGAGGATGCAAATCTGCTTGGTGTATGTCAACACGTTAATGATTCAGCGAGTGTTATCTGAGAAGCAATGGTTTGAACAGATGCGAATTTCTCGTCTAGTTCGCTCAACTCTGTCTTTCTCAAAAAAGCTAGATGGTATTTCATCCACTACTACAATGCCTGCTTACAGGCTTGAGCTAGCTATCACTACATATTTATCACTACCAGAATGAGTTCTGTAAATGGGTTTGTAAAATTTTTTTGTATGTCAGTCTTTATAGAGAAAAGTAGCAATATTTCCAGCAGTTAGCTCGTGGATTATTTGGAGCTTATTACCTTTTGATTCTGTAAATTGTTTGGTTTGATTGTACCAGCGAAAAGGGAGTTCTTTATGTAATCCCCAATCTTGCATTATTAGTAGAGTAATATTGGGAATAAAGTATGGTGAAAAAATTTTATACCAATCTTCATTGATCTCAAAATCTCTTCCACAATCAATATACAATAATTCCACTAAACCATTATTCCAAATATTTTGTGGTATATCCTGATTACCATCATGCTCAGCTATTTTCCCTTTAGTGACTTGAATATATTGTTGTACGTCTGATAAGTATTTATTGAATAACGGTTGAAAGTCTCCATGATTAACCGGTCTTTCATTGGGAGGTAGATATTCATCCATCCAAGAAGATCGCCAAATGAAATCATCGAAAACATGTAGTTTTTTTGAAGCAAAATTGGGATTGTTGAGCAGACCATCTACGATATAATGAGTCGATGCACCTAACCAAGGTCCTATCTCAATAATTTCACCTTGTCCTGAATAAAATTGTCCAATGTAATTATAATATTGTTTTTCTTCATGAGAAATCATAGTTGGAATAGAATATTCTTTTGTCTCTAAGGACTTCCAAGGTGCATTCTCTTGCCGGACAAATTGCTTTAACAAAGGAATTTTATTATGATTAAATTTTGTTGGTATTTCTATCTCGTTTGATTCAACTTTTCTCAATTTATTTTCAGCCTGTACACTAGGCTCTTGGAGTGTGGATAGTAATGATTTTAAGCTGAGAGCTTCATTTGTTTCATCAATTATACTTTGAGAAAGAAGCTTAAATAGATTTATTTTATTTTTTAGACCAATATTTTGAATACTTTGAAGAAATATTTTCTTGATGAAAGTTTTCATATGTTAATGCCTGGACACAATGCTTGATGAGTACGTTGATTATACCAATCAAACTAGAACCTTACAAGGGCAGGGTAGCAACTTAAGCCGGGACAGCATGTATGGTCGGTTTTTTGGACTTTCGAGCTTTTAGACTTGTCCGAAATATTAACCTATGAAAAGAAAAGTGTTAAAACTTTTAATTGAGTATCTACCATTTCCCCAAATGTCTATTAGTGTCTGATTATATCCAAAATTATCCATTGCGAACAAAACAAATTTTAGTAATTAGTTACGAACAACTAAAATCACTGTTAAACTGCGCCCTAAACCGGCACAAAGAAATTAGAGCTAAACAAGCATGAGTTACGCAGCTGGCTGCCTGACAGAAGTAGGTGAAAGCCAGTAGCAGAAGGATTTACGAAAAAGGGTAGAGAGAACAGGGCAAACGCGCCTTTTCAATAACAATGCCTGATTTTCAATAAATTCTTATGTTTTTGCATTAGGCGCTATTTATTGAAAATAATTATTATGATAATTTTTACCTTCCGTCTACGGATAAAAAAATCAGATTAACGAAAATTCTGATGTTTGCGTTCAATGCACAAACAAAGTTTTTTGTCCATTTAATTTTGTTAATTTTAGATGCGTTGGCTCTGGCTCTCGTACACGTCTCCAAATAGATTAAAAACTTTACATCAACTTTTCCAGCACAATTGGTAGGTCCCGCACTCGCTTGCCTGTCGCGTGGTAAATGGCGTTCGCGACTGCCGCTGCTGAGCCGACGATGCCAATTTCACCAACACTTTTGGCACCAAGTGGGTTAACGAAAGGGTCGTGTTCTTCCAAAAAAAACGTCTCAATTCCGGTGATATCAGCATGTACGGGCACATGGTAGTCGGCGAGACTAGCCGTGACAAGGCGACCAGTTTGTGAATCTGTCACTGTTTCCTCTAGAAGAGCCATGCTAATGCCCATGATGATCCCGCCGATGACTTGGCTACCTGCCGTCTTTGGGTTAAGGATGCGACCCGTGGCGAAAGCACCAACGAACCGCGTCACCCGCACTTCCTTCAAGCTGCGGTCAATTCTCACTTCGGCAAAATGTGCTCCGAAGTTGTACATGGCGTACTTCGAATCTACAGGTCCGCGCAGGGCGTTAATGCCTGAGAAAACTTTGTTGCGGTCGGTTTCATCGGCATCTCGGGGCAATGTCTCCTCATAGGCTTCAACAAATTCCAGGTGGTGGCGAGCGATAATGTCTCCATAGGACTCACCTTGGGACGGGTCATGTTCTAAGTAGAGACGACCGTCCTGAGCAGCAATTTGCCCTTCAAGATGACCGTAGAGCGGTGAAAGATGGTCAGTGATCGCCATCTGAACCACTTGGCTGCGCGCTGAAGCGGCTGCCTTAAGTACCGCCGAACCGACACTGCCAACAGTTCTTGACGCTCCCGTGACTGGCGTGTTCGGCAGCAGCGTGTCACCGAGTGCGAATTGCACCCGTTCCGGGGGTAGCCCCAGCGCCTCGGCAGCAATTTGAGTCATGACCGTGTACGTGCCGGTGCCAATCTCATGCGAGCCGCTTTGGGCAAGGGCATGACCGTCGGCGAACAGCTTTACTCTGGCGGCTGCGGGTGAGCGATAAACAGGGTAAGCCGCCGTTGCCATACCCCAGCCGAGCAGGTAATCACCGTCGTGCATTGAGCCAGGCTCCTGATTGCGCCGCTCCCACCCGAAGCGCTCGGCACCCTGCCGATAGCAATCCGCTAGTGACTTGCTTGACCATGGTCGCCCACTTTGGGGATCGCTTTCAGCATAGTTACGCAACCGTAGCTCAATCGGATCGATCTTCAGGGCATAGGCTAGCTCGTCCATGGCGGACTCAAGGGCATACATGCCTGGCGCTTCTCCTGGGGCGCGCATCTGCGTCGGTGTTCCGGCATCAACATGCATCAGACGATGATTGACAACCAGGTTCGGACAGGCGTAGAGCATTGGAGTCAGCAATCCCACAGGCGTTAGATAGTTGGCTACCTTCGAAGTCTGTAAGACGCCTTCATGGGAGATAGCCGTGAGTACCCCTTCGCGCGTCGCTCCCAGGATAATGTGCTGCGATGATGATGCTCGGTAGCCAACTGAAGTAAACATCTGCTCGCGCGTGAGTACCACCTTAACCGGTCGGTTAACCTGTTTAGCAGCAATGGCCGCCAGGATAACGTGGGACCAGGTGAAGCACTTGCAGCCAAAGCCACCGCCGACGAAGTGCGAGATGATGCGCACATTCTCCTGACTCAGACCAAGCATGGTAGCGACTGCGTTGCGAACACCAAAAATCCACTGAGTTGCATCGTAAAGGGTCAATTGATCGTCGTCCCAAACCGCAGTCGTTGCCGAGGGTTCCATCGGGTTGTGATGATTGACTGATGTTGAGTAGGTTTGATCAATGCGGACAATAGCCTCTGCTAGACCCTGGGGCAAATCGCCACGGCTAGCATTAGATTGTTTGACTAGAGGGGCAGGAAGCGCTTGTGGCTCCTCTTTGCGTTCAAGTGCATCTTTGAGAGTAGCTGTTGGGGTCTGCTCCTCATAAGTAACATCAATCAGCGTTGCAGCATAGGTGGCGCGCTCAAGCGTATCGGCAATGACGATACCAAGATGCTGCCCTGAGTAATAAATAGTGTCTTGTTGCAGGGGGACAAGACTTTCGCCTGCCGGTCCATGCGGAAACATATTCACTTTGAAGAGCTTCGGGGCATTGAGATGGGTGATGACGCCGAACACACCTGCGGCCCGCTCCGCTGCCTGGGTGTCGATCTGGACAACGCGACCCTTGGAAATTGTACTCTCGAAAATCACGCCATATGCGAGACGATCAAGCGGTATGTCAGCTGAGTAGTGCGCCTCCCCAGTGACCTTCGCTCGCCCATCGACACGCTCTAGCGGTCTGCCTGTCACTGCACTCATGGCATTGCTCCCACATTAGAAAGCGCACGGACGAGCGTGCGTTTGGTTAGTTCAACCTTATAACTGTTATACCGCTGGGGCACGGCTCCCCGTACCGCTATGGCAGCGGCAGCGGCGAAAGTAGATTCATCAGGGGACGCACCCACGAGGACATCTTCGGCCTCATACGTCCGCCATGGCTTGGTGGCGACACCCCCCAGGGCGATGCGTGCTGAACGGATGAGCCCAGCCTCGACCTCTAGAGCCGCAGCGACAGATACTAGGGCAAACTCGTAGGAAGCGCGATCGCGCACCTTCAGGTAGTGAGAGCGAGCCGCGAACCCAGAGGTTGGTAGGTCCACCGCCGCGATCAACTCCCCGTGTTCCAGAACGCTTTCCTGCTCCGGCGTATTCCCGGGCGAAAGGTGAAAATCGGTCATTGGGATGCGGCGCGAACCATTTGGTCCTTGTGTATGTACGACAGCATCAAGGGCAACGAGGGCCACAGCCATATCGGAAGGGTGGGTAGCAATGCAGCTATTGCTAGTGCCCAAGATGGCGTGTGTCCGGTTGAAGCCTTCAATTGCCGGACAGCCTGAACCGGGGGCGCGTTTGTTGCAAGCAAATGCCACATCTCGAAAGTAGTAGCAGCGCGTGCGCTGCATCAGATTACCACCGACTGTGGCCATGTTGCGTAGTTGCGGTGATGCTCCAGCGAGGAGGGCTTCTGCGAGTACCGGGTAGCGATCGCGAATCATTGGGTTCTCTGCCACATCACTGTTGCGCGCCATAGCACCGATCCGCACTCCAAAAGGCGTTGCTTCGATAGTTGAGAGCGGCAATGGGTGAATGTCCACTAATAGACGAGGTGCCTGCACACTGTCCTTCATCAGGTCGAGGATACTGGTGCCACCCGCAAGGAATAACGCCTCGAAGTCCTCGGCAACAGTGGCGATGGCCGACTCTGAAGAGTCGGCGCGGACGTAGCCAAATGGATGCATTGTCAGGTTTCTCCCACAACAGTGCGAATAGCGTCAAGAATATGGGGATAGGCCCCGCAGCGGCAGAGGTTACCACTCATGAATTCGCGGATCTCGGCGTCGGAGCTGATATGGCCCTCGGCGATCAAGCCGACAGCAGAAATAATCTGTCCAGGCGTGCAGTAGCCGCACTGGAAAGCGTCATGCTGGATGAACGCTACCTGCAGCGGGTGTAGTTCATCGCCACAAGCCAGCCCCTCAATGGTGGTGATCTCATCAGTGATGTGCATGATGGCAAGGCTCAAGCAGGAGTTGATGCGCCGACCGTTAACCAGCACGGTACATGCGCCGCACTGACCGTGGTCGCAGCCTTTCTTGGTACCAGTCAGCCCAAGGCGATCGCGCAGCGCGTCCAGCAAGGTAACTCGCGGTTCGATTTTGAGCCGGATGTGTGCGCCATTGATACTTAGCATAATATCAACTGTTTCTCCTCGGGCAGCGGCATCAGCCTGTTCGAGGAGGGAAACGTTCGGTGCCACATTTCGGGCGCTTTCTTGAACCATGTTGGTATCCTCTATTTCTAGTTACTACCAGCTTCGCTGTAGAAGGCTTAGGTGCGCTCTCAGTCAGCGGGTGAGACGATCTCAATGCCGAAATCGGGGGCGACTTTGACCAGATGTTCAATGTCTTCCTTGGTCGGGCGGGGTGGTATGGCGATTGGCAATGTAGAAGGTTTCATCTTCTCGTGTGTGCCTATGTGGTGGCGAACCACTATCTGGTGGCACAACAAATTCGAAGAGGGAGAATGCACCATTTGTATCTTCCGCAGTCAGCTTGAAGGTGTAGCGATCGCCCACCACCCAATAAACGCGGCCGCTGTCGTGTGGTTGGTGAACCGGCTTAAGCTTATCCATCTGTGACTCCATCTGCCTCACCCCTTCGCTTCCTCGCTGAGCAGTTCCTTCAAGATAGAGCCGCCGTTGTTCATCGGACCTGACGCTGCAGTGGCGGCAGCCAACTCCGCCACCTTTTGAAGCTCCTGCCAACTTGCACCAGCACGCCGGGCAGCAAGGGCGTGGAACTTGGCAGCAGGACTTCCAGCGTGCAATAGCATGCCATATAGGATCAGCTGTGTCGTTTTGACGTCGAAAACATCGGAGTAGAAGGCGTGGGCACGCTGTTGTTCGGTAAGACGCAGAGACTCCGGCTCGATCTCGGCGATAGACTCGAACTTTGCCCCAGGCAGTGGTGGCATCGACCCGAACAGCTTGACATAGCTGTCGCGGAAGGCAGCAAGGTCTGGGGGCAATTGGTCGGTTGTAGTCATGACTTGTCTTCCTTCAGTTTTTTGTAAACTTGTAATCGAAATGGGGTCGGGTTTTCGAGCCCCTCAGCCCGACGATTGCCCAGCGATCAGGAACTGCTTGAGGAACTCAGGAGGCGGGGAGACGTTGCCCTTTAACCTACTGGATGCCTTGCTGTTTCATTGCTTGTTGCACACCTGCATCCTCATGCAGGTGTAGGTAGAAGCGATCAAGATTCGGATAGTCAGACAAGGGTTTGGGTAAGTTGTTGCCCCAACGAATCATGGCAAAGGCGTAAGCATCTGCGATCGTGCGACGATTCCCGACTATGTGAGCTTTACCGTTGAGATGCGCGTTTAAATATTTATAAACGCGATTAATCAGCTTGTAAGACGCTTCTTTAACAGATTTCTGGGCGCGATCAGACTCATCGGTCGAGTAGCGGTTGGGTGCAAAGTAGGGGAAAAATGCCGGATGAACATCTCCGGTTAAAAAGGCTAACCAACGATCAAGGTCGTAAGCATCTTGCAGCGTGCCATCATCGCCAAGCTTGACATCAGGATATTTGTGAGCCAAGTATTTCAAGATCGCATCGGCTTGGTTCATGACACCGCTATCCCCGTCAATCATTGCTGGAACTTGACCGAGAGGATTAATTTTGAGGTACTCCGGGTCACTCGGTTTCACTTGTTGGAGTTCGTAGGGTTCACCGATCCACTCCAAGACGATATGTGGAGCAAGCGCACAAGTACCAGGCGCATAGAATAGTTTAATCATGACTTTGGCAACCAATAACGAAGACGACCGAATATTACAGGAGTGGTAGCGGCGGTTGCTCACTACCGCCCATGACATGAATTATGAATCTGTTACAGGCGAAGCATCCATGTCCATGCGAAAGTCATATACCTTAGTCCCCCGACGACGCAGAATACTGGCGCACGGTAGTATGATTTGTGAGTTATCTTTGCGCGTAAAGGTCACTTCCGCCTCAAACACGGCTGAATTATCGCCAAGCCATAGTCCCACATTGCGATGACTGATGGCTTGTAAGTTGGCATAAAAATTAGCGAGTAACTGGTTAATAGCAGCTTTCCCTTGAGCGGAAGGATTATTGGCAAAGCGAAACTGTCCATCCTCGGTGTAGTACTGCGTCACTTTGTTGGGCTGCAAGGTATCGACATCTTGAAAGTAAGCCCAAACCCACTCTGCAGTGATTTCTTTGCCAATCCCTTGAGGAACGATACCTTCTGCAATCACTGCCAGATATCCTTTTCGATTAAGAACATTTGTTTACACTCACTTCGCTGAATCCAGTCTTTAGTCTGTCCGTTTCAGTTTACAGTGCTAGTCATAGTGCCGAAGAGTGTTTTCTAATCGTTCAAGGGCTTAGCGCAGTCGGATGCTGCACGTCGTTAAAAAATGAGATGAGTTGCTCCGCCAGATAATCTGGGTGTTCATCTGCAACAAAATGTCCACACTGTGCAATGGCTCCCCCACGAACGTTCTCAGCCACGTTTTGCAGCATCATCTTGACGCGATCACCCAGCACTTGGTCACCACCCAGGGCTAGGATGGGAGTCTTCAGCTTGTTTTGTGCTAATGGTTCGGTTTGTTTGATCGACTCAAACACCGCTCGATAAACGCCTAATGCTCCGCTTACACCTCTTGGAGCCGCAAACGAGCGCATGTATTCATCGATTATATCTGGAGTGATCGCACTTTGATTGTGACAGTAGGTGTTGTAAAAGTAGGTGAGAAACTCTCGCTCATGTCCTGCAATTAGCGTTTCGGGCAGATTTTGGGCGAGCGCAAATGTCCACCACCACAAGCCACCCGCTGGCGTTGCCTCTGGGGTAAATCGAAAGATTTGTTGGAGAACTTGGGATAGCAATACAGGTTCTTCTAAATACGTCAAGCTCAACACCTGCTCGGAATATTGAGCGGCGTAAAGTAGCGCCGGTGGTGCACCCATATCATGCGCCACCAAGTGCAGTTGTCGAAAGCCCAGTTGCGCGACGAGTTGACGAAAATCTTCTACCAATGTCCGCGCATCATAGCCATTCTCGGGTTTGTCTGAGTCACCATAACCGCGCATATCGGGGGCAATTACAGTATAGTGTTGCGCTAAGGCGGGCATGATCTTGCGCCAGCAGTACCACGTCTCTAGAAAGCCGTGCCACAACAATACCGGTGTGCCTGTACCACCACTAACGTAATGTAACCTGATGTCATTAGCTTGAATGGTGTGATGCGAAAACATTTCATCGTTCATCTCGGTACCCCCTGCGGCTGTACTCCCTCCATCCGGACGCGTGTCTCTCGCATTGCTGACGGAGGTGCGATGTTGCCTTGAGCCATGAGCTTCGCTCCCCGCAAGGCTGAAGTAACGCGCGCAATGTTTGCACCATGGTGGAAGGCTGCCTCTAGCCCTTCCGAGTTCATCTGAGCCGGTGTGGCGGGTTCCATCTGCAGTCCGCCCGTCCGCAGGTGCGGCCCCCAGTGCATTCCAGCTATATTGAAGCCAGGAGTCGTCTTGGGCAGCGTGACGAGTACCATGCCAAGGGATGCTAAGTTAACGAGCAGGCCGAGTTGCGCTAATTCAGCTCCCGCGCCGCAATTACCATGACCACCACCAGTAGTGAAAACGCCGCCGACGCGACCAACCATATCATCGAAGAACCAGCTCGGTTCGCAGATGAGGTCGATGAAACGCTTCATTTCCCAGCTCATCATTCGCTGGTGTACGGGCGAACCTAAGATGAGGGCGTCGCAGTCTTGGAAGTCGGTTCGCTGAACTTCATCAACCGATTTGACGACAACCTGCGTGCCCTCGACCGAGCGCGCGCCATCCGCCACGACCTCAGCCATCCGTTTGGTATGGCCCTGCATTGAGTGATAGACGATTAGCACGCGGACTTTGATTGAATTGTTGTCACCGTGAGCGCTCATAACATGCCTCCTAGTGTTGCAGTATCATTGCGATTCGGGGTGATATTGACCACCTCTGTAGGGACAACCACGTCTTCCTTCTCCATGCGGGTATCCTCGATTTTCAATTGTCCAGACGACAACCATCACTTTAATAGATAGAATCTATTCTTGTCCAATACCATTTTTAAGCTAAATTAATACCTTTAAGATATTAGTTAACTATGGAGCTTCGCCAAGTACGATACTTTTTAGCTGTGGCCGAAGAGTTGAACTTTGGTCGGGCAGCCGTTCGGCTCCAGATCGCCCAGCCACCACTCAGCCGACAAATCCGCCAGCTTGAGGAAGAGCTAGGTGTACAACTGTTTTATCGAACCAAGCGCCGAGTTGAGCTGACTGAGGCAGGTATGGCATTTCTAAAAGAGACACGCCAGATCCTGGCACAGGTTGAACAAAGTGTGCAGGTGGTACAGCGTGCCAGTCGCGGCGAAATTGGTCGCCTCATAGTGGGGTTTGAGGGTTCTTCTACCTATGACGTGATTCCTATATCGTTAAAAGTTTACCGGCAGCGCTTTCCGGAGGTCGAACTCGTTGTGTACGCGATGACTACAGAGGAGCAGATACAGGCTCTACTGGAAGGGCGCATTGGGCTTGGATTTGTTGTGTCACCTCTTAATGACAAAAGACTGGTGATCGAAATTATCTTGCGCGAACCCCTGATTTTGGCAATACCTGAAGGCCATCCGCTGGCAGCGCGCAGCGAGGTGCGGGTGCGGGAACTGGCCAGCGAACCTTTTATCATGTTCCAACACAATCGCGGATGTGGATTGTATAACCAAGTGATTGCAGTTTGCCAGCGTGCCAACTTCATCCCAAGGGTGATTCAAGAGGCTGATGAGATGCAGGTGATGTTGGGGTTTGTGGCAGCAGAGATGGGGATTGCTTTGTTATCCGCCTCTGTCCAACATTTCCAGAGACCAGGGGTGGTCTATCGACCGTTACAGCAGTCTACGCCAAAGGTGACCTTAGCTGTAGCTTGGCGGCGTGACGTTCAATCAGCTGTATTACAATCCTTTATCGAAGTCGTCAGGGAGTGTGCACAAGGAGGCTAGCAGTGCCAACAATTAGTCAGTATTACCAATCAAAGTACCAGTCCAGCTGTAATGGCAACACAATTCCTCTTTTTCTTTCTACTCTCACTTTCCCAGCAAAAAGTATGTACTATTCTCCAGCGCCTGGGAGATTGCAGTGGGGACATAGATCGTGACCAGGTTTCATTAGATGGAGAATAGGAGATTCGAACTCCTGGCCTCTGCGGTGCGATCGCAGCACTCTACCAACTGAGCTAATTCCCCGCCAACAAGCTTTTATATATTAGCTTAGCCATTCTAGCACCTAGGACAGCGCTAAACAGATTATGTAGTTATTCCTACACCTGAGTGTCTATTCTACAGTAGGCTGAGGTTTTGCCTGAGAATATAGCTGTTGCACCCGCTCTAGCTCTAAATCACAAAGATAATCCACCGTCCAGTTGGCTTGTCGCTGGAGCATGTGAAAGGGATAAGTATTCGCCACTCCAACCACCGGAATCCCCGCTGTTTTAGCCGCTTGGATTCCTGCTAGGGTATTTTCAATCGCCAGGCACTCCGACACTTGGAGGTTGAAACCGGGATAGAGCTGATTCAAGCGTTCCACTGCTAGGAGATAGCCATCTGGTTCTGGTTTACTTGTCTTTATATGATCTCCCGCAACAATTACTGTAAAGTATTTAGCTAGATTCGCCCGCTCTAATACCAATTCCACCTCTTGAGTGAGCGCTCCACTCACTATTGCTAGTTTCAGCTCTTGCGATCGCATCTGAGAAATCAAGTCCTCCAAGCCTGGGTAGAGGGGCAATTTTTCTAGTTTCTCCAGCTCGTGCTGATATGCTTGCGCCTTACGCTTCATCAATTGCAGTAGGTACGTTTCAGTCACGACTCTGCCCCTTGAGTTGAGCATATCATTAAGACAGACGCGATCGCTGCGACCCAGACAAACGAGACGGAACTCACCTGGTTGAGGGCGCAGATTTTCCTCGATTAGAATCTGATCGATTAGCTGCTGGTGGAGCGGCTCATCATTAATAATGACGCCGTTGAAATCAAACAGAACTGCTTTGAGCATGCCTCATGCTGGGGAGGGAAAGCCCTCCAAATCCTCACCGTTTACCGTGCTATCTGTCGGTTTAGGGGTGTATGGCTGTACGCCCTTACGGGCAGTTGACACCGAGTAAGATGAATCTTGAACTGGAATAGGTTTGACGCCGTGAGTTACTTGATGTATCCACCACAAATCTTGGGTTTGCACCGCTTCAAAGCCAGTTGCTCCCATCCAAGCATCCACACTCCCAGCAGCAAAGTCACGAATATACGGCTCCTCAAAAACATTATTGAGCCACTCTAACTGCCGCAGGGTCTTCTGACTACCATCCAGAATCAGGACTTCCCCCCCAACCTTCAGCAGTCGGAAGCTTTCGCGCAGAATTGACTGTGAGACTGCTGGTGGCGTTTCGTGAAATAACAATGAAGCCGTAACCAGGTCAAAAGAGGCATCAGGGAACCCAGTTTTTTCGGCATCACCATGACGCCAGTGAATATCTAAACCATCTGTTTGGGCTTTGTGTTCAGCCCTCACCAGCATATAGGGGGATAAGTCTAAACCAATCACTTCCGCCTGGGGAAAAGCCTGCTTCAACATCAGCGTTGTAGAGCCGGTGCCGCAGCCTAAGTCTAGAATCCGCCTGGGTTGCCCCTGGATGGCGTCAATCAAGCCTTGGCGTACCAGGCTCTCGTTAGGAGGCAGCACATACTGGGTAATGGGGTCGTAAGAAACCGCCGCACCGGGGTTGAGATATCCACTCTCAATGCCGTGGAAGTTTTGACTACTGTAATAGGAGGGAATTGTTACATCTGATCGCCGGAAGCGATCGGCCTCTTTGTGCCAGTCAATGCTCTGATAGTAGCGCCGCAGCCCTTCTTCATCAATCAAAAGACGAATCACAGGGGATAAAAAACGTTCCCAAATTGTATCTTGACGAACCGCCATAGGATTGTGCCAGATTTTAGTGATTTGCGAACGGCCGTTAGCAGATGTCGCAGCTATTGCCAGATCGCTCTGTTGGGGCTACCCCTCTTTACAGATATTAATGTATTGCTTGGAGATTATGCCTGGTTGGTTCCGCTGTAACATTGAAAACCAACACCGCTTTTGTAGTTATATTGTATTATAATAGTAATACAGGGGAAATTTCCTATGTGAGTCTGTAATCGCTATAGGGATTAGCACATCTGCGTCACGGCTATTCAGGAAGCCAAAAATTATGCCATACGAAAAGCTCCAAATCTCAACACCATCGCCGGTACTCTCTTGGGCGAATCATGCCCTGGGGTCAGAGGAAACCAAGATGGCTAAAAACGTGGCATCCCTGCCATTTGTCTTCAAGCACGTGGCGCTGATGCCAGATGTTCACCTGGGCAAGGGAGCGTTGGTGGGGTCGGTGATTGCCACCAAAGAGGCGATTATGCCAGCTGCCGTCGGCGTTGATGTGGGGTGTGGTATGGGTGCCATTAAAACACCATTTGTCGCTGAGCAGCTCGAAGGCAAGCTGAAGCAGATTCGTATCGATATTGAAGCTGCCATCCCAGTTGGTTTCAATGAAAACAAAGACATCGAAAAATCTGTAAGCAACTGGCAGCGTTGGCATGATTTCAAGGAACTGCATCTAGGGGTGCAACGCCTAAAAGGTAAAGCCATGAATCAGATAGGGTCTCTGGGGTCAGGCAACCACTTCCTGGAGGTTTGCCTCGATACCGAAAACTCTGTCTGGCTGATGCTGCACTCTGGTTCACGTCATATTGGTAATATGCTAGCTCACTGCCACATTGGCACCGCTAGGGAATTGGCAAAGCTGGCAGACAATCGCCTAAGCGATCCAGATTTAGCTTACTTCGTGGCTGGGACGCCGGAGTTTGAAGCATACTGGCATGATTTGCAATGGGCGCAGGACTATGCGCGCTTTAACCGTGATGTGATGATGGCTCGTTTCAAGCGGATTATTGAAAAGCATCTTGCTGGTGGCAAGCCGACGAAGGCTCTACTGGAGGTGAATTGCCACCACAATTACGCCGAGAAGGAAGTGCATTTTGGCGAGGATGTGTATGTCACTCGTAAGGGTGCGGTACGGGCGCGGACTGAAGACTACGGCATTATTCCTGGCTCAATGGGTGCAAAATCATTCATCGTCAAGGGTAAGGGTAATGCCGAAAGCTACTGCTCTTGTAGCCACGGAGCTGGGCGTCTGATGTCTCGCAATAAGGCGAAAAACCACTTCTCGCTGGATGATTTGGTTCAGCAAACCAAAGGGGTAGAATGCCGTAAGGATACGGGAGTGTTGGATGAAATTCCTGGTGCTTACAAGCCTATAGAAGAAGTTATTTCCCAACAAACAGATCTTGTTGAAGTTGTGGCAACGCTGAAGCAAGTCGTCTGCGTGAAGGGATAAATCTAGGTAGGTGGGCATTGCCCACTCTACTTCAAAAGTGTAAGGTGAGATAAATGGTAAGTTATAACATTTGACATATTAATGAAAATGAGCATACATTTATTTGGGATCTGTTGTATTGCAACAAGCCAAATTGGATGGTTGTGATCAAATTTCCTTAAATGTTGATCCTAATAATCCTCCTGCTTTTCATTTATATCAACATCAAAACGAAGCGAGAAGACTCTGTTCGCCGCTCCAACGATTTGTTAGCCCGTGACCACTCGCGACCATCTTTATCTTTCAATTCGCTTAAGCTCTTCCCGTAAAACTCTCCGTAAAGTTGCTTCCAACGGTTCACGACTCTGCTGAATGTGTTGGCGCAATGCTTCATTGATTAAAGTCTGGTAGTTCCCTCCACCCGCCGCATGAACTTGTTCTCGAAACCATGCCAATACATCATCATCCAACCGAATCGTAATCCGTGTTTTGCCCGCTACGACTGGCTCTACCGCTCCCCGTTTTCCTTGACTGAAATCGTATTCTGCTTCCATTGCCTATCCCTCATTGTATTGAGTCTGCTCAGGACGAGTGGCTCGACGAGCGGAAATTAACCGAATCTGGTCACCTCGCCACGTATACACCACTACGAGGACTTGACCAAACGCATCCATACCGATGGTATTGACATCCTCCCCCTCTAAATTACTTCGCGCTCTTGGCTTGTAATTATAGAGGGGGATTCCAAAGATTACTCTTTGGGCTTCCTGGTTCTACGAGCTGACTTGCGCCTTGGAGTTTCCTCTTTAGCGCAGCGGTCAATCTCTTCACAGGCGTTATTAGTTTCCGTGTGCCCCACGGTACTTAATCCTTTAACTAAGATATTTATGCCACTGTTGTGGTCACGGTCTAAAACACATCCGCAAACACATTTGTGTGTTCGAGTGCTGAGCGTTTTCTTAACCTGACGACCACATTTAGAGCAGTCCACGCTGGTATAGTGCGGTGCTACTGCAATCGCTGCTACGCCAAAAACTTTGGCATAGTACTCTATCCACTCCCAGGGTAAGAGCGTCTCAATCAGGCTTGACACAAGGGAGCAGAAGAATCTAAAGTATTGTCAACGAAGCAAGAACTGAGAACTCGGCTCATATAATCATTATCCATAGCGGCTCGTTTACTTTT
>JAABUZ0100002770.1_pt1 | contig 28030 bp, 24 predicted proteins | sample 5562091 | NCBI WGS metagenome assembly JAABUZ01 (sample SAMN12813069, study PRJNA571459) | rock metagenome | isolation source: Antarctica rocks | place: Antarctica: Victoria Land, Linnaeus Terrace sud | collected 2015-12-21 | reverse complement strand
GTCGCGGTGGGAGGGCAGGATCCCGGGCTGACGGAGAAGGACTTCCGCAAGAAGGGCAAGCTGAAACGTCGCAGCAAGGTCAGCCGCGACACGACAAGCAATGCGCTGACAAACTTGCGAGCGGTGTACCAGAAGAAGGATCGCCTGGAAGGGACCATCACCCTGGATAAGCAGACGTACGAGCCGCCAAAGAACGAGCTGAACTATGCTTTTCAGGCAAATCAGGGGCCGGTGGTGAAGGTCCTGATTGAGGGAGCCAAGGTATCGAAGAGCCGGTTGAGGCTCCTTGTGCCGATCTTTGAAGAGGGCACGATCGACAACGATCTTCTGAATGAAGGGACCCACAACATCAAGGATTTCCTGCAGCAGCAGGGCTACTTTGACGCGGAGGTTAAAGTGCGGGTGATCGGCGAGGGCACGCCGGCCGAGCGGGTGGTGTATACGGTCGATAAGAACGTGAAGCACAAGGTCCTGACAGTGGACCTGAAAGGGAATAAATACTTCAGCGACGACACGCTGCGCGAACGAATTAGAGTGCAGAAGGCTGACGCATATCTTCGGAGTGGACGCTTCAGCCAAGGTTTGGTGGCGAGTGACATCAGCTCGATCCAGTCGATCTACCGGGCGAACGGATTCAGTTCGGCAAAGGTGATACCCACCATTACCGACACAGACGAGAACGCGAATGGGAAGACGCTGAAGCTGGCCTTCATTCACGTGGTCTACACGGTGGACGAAGGTGCGCAGCAGAAGTTTGGCTCGGTAGATCTCGTGGGTGTCGACAAGACGCGTGAGGATGCGCTGAAGGGACTATTGAACTCGCAGTCTGGACAGCCGTTCTCCCTGATTACGCTTTCGGGCGATCGGGATGCGGTGCTGGGCTACTATTTAAGCCGCGGCTTTGATCAGGCAAAGGTGGAGATCCGGCAAAAGCTGAACAGCCAAGACCCTACGAGAACGGATGTGGCGCTGAACGTAGTAGAGGGTCAGCAAGTCTTCGTCGACAAGGTGCTCGTATCTGGCGTGAATCGCACAAGGGCGAAGCTCGTCGAGAGCCAGGTGCGTGTGCATGCGGGCGACCCACTCGACCAGTCAGCGTTGCTGGAAACACAGCGTAACCTTTATAACCTGGCGTTGTTCAACGAGGTGATCGCTGCCGTCCAGAATCCGACGGGACAAGCGCCTCAAAAGAACGTGCTGGTGCAGTTGACCGAGGCAAGGCGTTGGGATGTCACGTACGGCTTCGGGTTTGAGGCGCAGACGGGAACACCGACGCGAGGTCAGATCTCGGACGCCTCGAAGATTCAGCTGGGACTTCCGCTGACGCAGAACTTTGGCCAGAACGGAAAGACCGGCGTTAGTCCGCGCGTTTCGGTGGATGTGTCCCGCATCAACTTCCGCGGAACGCAGCAGTCCTTGACGCTGCATGGAACCTACGGCTTGCTGGAGAAGGTAGCGACCCTGAGCTTCCAGAATCCAAACCTGCTGGGAAATCCCAACCTGAGTGCGCAGATCTCTGGCGGATATACGAACGTGCAGAACATCAGCACCTTCTCAGCGTCCACGCTGCAGGGAGACTTCCGGGTGACGCAGAAGGTAAAGCGAACCGACACCTTCATCTATGACTTCCAGTATCGGCGCGTGGCAGTCGACCCGAACAGCCTGCAGGTCTCGGCCAATCTGATCCCGTTGCTGAGCCAGCCGGTGCGGGTAGGTGGACCGGGGGTGACGTGGTTTCACGACCGGAGAGCGCCGAGTCCGCTTGACGCGACCAAGGGCTGGTATGCGTCGGTGCAGGAGTTTCTGTCGTCATCGAAGTTCGGTTCGCAGACGGACTTCAACAAGGTGGATGGGACGTATTCGTCGTATTACTCGTGGGGCAAGACGAACCGAAGGTATACGTTCGCGCGGAATACGCGGATTGGCTTTGAGACGGCGTTCGGCGCGAATCCAAACGCAGGAAATCTGACAACGACGCCGGTTACTCCGCCGCCCTCTTCGTGTGTGGGTGTCTTGCTCACAACCAATGCGAGCTGTTCGGCGGTGCCGCTGCCGGAGCGGCTGTATGCGGGTGGAGCGACCTCGCACCGGGGATTTTCGATCAACGGAGCGGGTCCGCGCGATCTTCAAACGGGCTATCCCGTTGGGGGACAGGCCGTGTTCGTGAACAGTCTCGAACTGCGGCTACCGGCGCCGGTGCTGCCTGTAGTCGGGAGCAGTGTGAACTTCGTTATCTTCCACGATATGGGCAATGTCTTCCAGCATCCGTCGGACCTATTTCCGAGCTTCGCGCGCTTTCACCAGCCGAACTCGGACACCTGCAAAAACGTGTCGGGGCAGTTTGGTACGTGTGATTTCAATTACTTCTCGCATGCCGTGGGCCTGGGCGCACGCTACAACACGCCAGTCGGCCCGATTCGTGCCGATTTCAGTTACAATTTGAATCCACCGATCTACCCGGTCATCTTCGACTTCAACAACAGCCCGCCCAACGTTGGACAGGCAAGCCACTTCAATTTCTTTTTCAGCATTGGACAGAGCTTCTAAATGGGTGCATACAGCAAACCAACGAAGATCCGGGTGAGGCTGGCGCTGGCGCCCATGCTGATGGTTGGGTGCGCTATGGAGGCGCAGGTGACGAGCGACACCACTGGAACGGTCTCTCCGGGCGCGGTAGCCGCAGCGGCAGCGAAGCCGATGGGGCAAGGCACAGTTCTGGATCGAATCGTGGCGGTGGTGGACGCGGATGTGGTTCTGGAGAGCGATGTCGACGAAGAGCAGAGGTTTGCGGCATTTCAGCCGCTGACCGAACCCGGGGGAACGTTTACCCGGGCACAGGCAGTTGAGCGGCTAATTAATCGGGACCTGATTTTGCAACAGCTGAAGATTCAACCGCAGGCTCCGGTGACCGACACACAGGTTGACGATCAGCTGCGACAGCTCAGGAAGGACATTCCTTCGTGTAAGGCAGAACAGTGCGAGACGGATGCAGGTTGGCAGCAGTTCCTGGCGAAGCATGGATTCACGACAGACGAGCTGCGGGAGCGATGGAAGCAGCGGATTGAGGTGCTTCGTTTTATTGAACAGAGATTTCGGCAGGGCATCCGGATCTCGCCGGAGGAGATTAGGAGTTACTACGAGAAGACGCTTTTACCGCAGTACGAAGTCCGAAAGGTAAAAGCGCCGAAGCTGGAGGCGGTTTCGGACCGGATTCAGGAGGTGCTGCTGCAACAACAGGTGAGCAGCCTTCTAGTGGATTGGTTGAAGTCCCTCCGGGCGCAGGGAACTGTGCGGATCGTCGGGCAGGATGAGGCTGCAGCGCAATGACCGAGGTACGGCGAGACGAGACAGTACGGGGGCGCTCCACTGCGAGCAAGTTTGGTCGCGCGGCGCTGTGGTTGATCGGATCGCTGCTACTGATCGTCGTCCTGCTGCTTGGGGCGCTCTCGTGGTACTCGACAACACCTGATTTTGAGCGGCGCGTGGGCAAAGAGGTTGTGACCGTACTGGAAGACGCGACGGGGGGTCGCGTTGAACTCGGCAAAATCAGCCTGAATATTTGGCACCTGGCGATCGAGGCCGACGGTCTTGTCATTCATGGGCTGGAGGGACCAGGAGAGGCTCCATATCTTGCGGCAGACAAGATCTTCGTGCGGTTGAAGATCAACACGGTTCTGTCGCACACAATTGGGACGGGCGCTCAGTCGCACGTTGGACTGAATTATCTGAGGGTCGAACAGCCGCGGGTCCACCTGATTGTCGACAAGGACGGGAAGACGAATCAGCCGGTTCCGAAGCACCCGAGCACAAGCACGGAGCCTTTGCAGGACACGCTTCTGGATTTTCAGGCGAAGAAGATCGAACTGGCGAACGGTCGCCTGCTGGTGAACGATCGGGCCATTCCGTTTGATGTCGCCGCCCGGGACCTCAATGCTGAGGTTCACTACGTTCCTACGACAGATCGCTATGGGGCGACTCTGGATCTGAACGATCTGCGGACAAGGATGGCGAGGGAGCCTGAGGCGCAGTCGAAGCTGCATGTGGAAGCCGAGATCGGTCGGGATTCGGCGCAGCTTACGAAGCTTGACCTCCATACGGGGGCCGCTTCGGAGATCCTGGCGACTGCAGCCCTGAACCATTTCGCCAAGCCGGAGTGGCAGGTGAGCGTGGAAGGTTCGATCGAGTTGCGGCAGATCGCGGTGCTGGGTGGGGTGGACGGATTGAATGCGGGCGCTCTGGAGCTGAAGATCAAGGGGCACAACTGCTACACCGCTCCGGCGGAGGCGCAGAAGCAGCCTAAGTTTTGGCAACGTCGGCACCCTGCAGACGCGGCCAAGCCGAGCACAAAGGTACTGCCGCCAGATCCTGACTGTGCGGCGGGATACCTGGTGGTGGGGGATGTACGGCTCCACAATGCGGGATACCGCGATGCGTACGTTCGACTTCACGACATCAACGGGGGTGCACAGCTCCATGTGACGCCGACGGAGCTGCTGTTCACGGCGCTTACCGGGTATCTTCCTGGCGGTGGAAGCGCTAAAGGCGACTTGCGGGTTTCGAACTGGCTGGGCGAGGTGCCGGCACAGACAGCAGCGCAATCGCCAACGACGGTGGCGGTAGCGAAGACAGCAAACACGGCAGCGAAGGGTGTGAATGCGGCACCACCTGTACAGTCGCTTACGATCGAGCCTGTTCAACGTGCGCATGCGGTTTTGAATGTAACGGTCGACAGGATCGCCCTGAGGGCGATCATGGCGATCGCGGCGCCGGAGCACTATGGCGATCTCGGGTTCGACACGATGATGAGCGGGCCTGTGAAGGCGGAGTGGGGAGGGCCGGCGAGCCAGATTGCCGAATCTGTGAATGTGGACGCCGATCTTCGGTTTGCGCCGACGGGGATCCGCGCTAGGGGAGTGGCGTCGAGTATCCCTGTGCGGGGGCAGGTGCTGGCGCACTATCGCGGTCGAACGGAGGTGGTGAACATTGAGCGGCTGGTGGCACAGACACCGCAGTCGACATTGGACGCAAGCGGTGTCCTGGGTGTGAACAAGGGGGATCCGCTGACGTCGCTGCGGGTTGACTTATCGGTGCGAGATCTGGCGGAGTACGATCAGCTGCTCCGTACGCTGGGAGTTTCGGCGAATGGAAAGAAAGGGGCGGCAGCGATTCCGGTTGTGCTGCACGGAGCGGTAGGCTTTAACGGTACGGCAAAGGGAGCGATCAGCAACCTCGATGTCAAAGGGCATCTGCAGGCAACAGATCTATCTGTGCAGATGGGGACGCAGGCAGATGTGCACATCGACTCTGCAATAGCGGATGCTGAGTATTCCCCGAGGACGGGGCTGGCTGTTGCGAGCTCCACCATCAAGCGTGGAACCGCAGTGCTGAATGTGACCGGGGCGGCTCAGCCCAGGAAACAGGTTTCACGGCGCGGCGCTGTGATGTACGTCTGGGACGATGGGAGCACGGTCGACGCGAAGGTGCAGCTGAATGATGCGCAGCTGGTTGATGTGCTGGAGATTGCCGGGCAGAAAGGCAAGTACCCCGTCACGGGAACGCTTTCGCTGAATGGAAACGCAACCGGCACGATCAAGAACCTGAGTGGTGGAGCGCAGATCTCGCTCACAAATGGCGCAGCCTATGGGGAGCGCTTTGAGTCGGTGACGGCGAACGGCACAGTAAATGGCAAGGACATTGAAGCGAGCCAGTTTGCTGTGAAGCTCCATGGAATGCAGATTACCGGGAATGGTGGGTATGACCTGACGACAGAGCACCTCCATGCGCACGTTGAAGGAAACAATCTGCTGCTGTCAAAGTTCGACACAGTGCAGGCTCAGAAGCTGCCGGTCGATGGAACGCTAAGCCTGAACGCCGATGCGAACGGAACGATAACCGAGCCGGGATTGAAAGCGCACGTACAGCTTGCAGGTCTGGTCATGGATGGCCAGCCTTTAGGGCAAGTGGCGGTGGACGCGCATAGTGAAGGCAAGCTGGCGTTCTACCAGCTGAACTCGACGCTGACGGGAGCCACAATCACGGGTTCCGGACAGACTTCGCTGGTCGGCAATTACGATACGCAGGCGAAGCTGACGCTGACAGGGCTCAATTTAGAGAAGCCGCTAGCGGTTTTTGCGCCAAGTTCTCCGAAGATTATGTCCGCGATCAACGGCGTGGTGATGGTGAGCGGACCGTTGAAGACACCGCAGGCGCTCAGCGGAACCGCGGAGCTGAGCCCGGTGGACGTGACGACACAGGGCTTCGAACTCAAGGCGGATGGACCGCTGCGAGCAAGCCTGAGAAACGGCCTGGCGACGCTTGAGCCAGTTCACATCACGGGACAGGACACGGATCTTCGAGCAAGCGGTACAGCGCAAGTCTTTGGCGTGACGGACCCGAAAGGCGGGCCGATTGACCTTCACGCGACGGGCAGTGTCGGCCTGGGTTTGCTGCACACCTTTGACAAGGACGTCATCTCCGACGGGAAGATTGAGTTTGAGGTTATAGCGGGTGGGAAGCTGAAGAGCCCCGCGCTGACGGGCAACGTCCAGTTCGAGCACGCGAATCTGGCGCTAGATGGCATACCCAACGGCCTGAGCGATCTGAACGGAACGATGGTGTTCAACGAGGACCGACTCATTGTGAAGACGCTGACCGCGACGACGGGTGGCGGCAAGCTGACAATGGGTGGATACCTTACCTATAACAATGGGCTGTTCGCCAGTCTTACGGCGAACGCCGACGCAGTACGAGTACGGTACAACGGCCTCAGCGGGACAGCGAACGCGAGATTTCTGCTGCAGGGGACCCCACAAAATGCTCTTCTGAGCGGCAATCTGCTGCTCACGCGTTTTGGAATTGGGCCGGACGTGGACTTTGCCGCCTTTGCTGGATCCGGTGGTGTGAGTGCTCCACCGGATCCGAACTCGCCGCTCAGCAAGCTGCAACTCGACCTGCATGTGATGAGCTCACCACAGCTCGACTTTCAGAACTCCTATGCGAAGATCGCAGGCACGGTCGACCTGACTGTCCGGGGGACGGCGGCAGAGCCGAGTGTTCTTGGACGAATCCAGATCACGGATGGAAGCGCAACGTTCGCGGGGACGAAGTATCAGCTGCAGCGAGGGAATGTTTATTTCTCGAACCCCGTGCGGATTGATCCGATTATTGACCTGGACGCGATCGCGCGAGTGGAAAACTACGACATCACCGTTGGGCTTCACGGAACGGCGACCAGTTTGAAGCCGACATATCGCTCGGAGCCGCCGCTGAGCGAAGCCGACGTGTTCAATCTCCTCGCGCTCGGAAGGACGCAGGAGGAGGCACAGCTTTACTCGGAGCAGCAGACGCAGGCGGGAACGGATCCGACGACGAGTGCACTTTTGGGCGGAGCTCTGAATGCGACGGTCAGCAATCGAGTCTCGAAGCTTTTTGGCGGAGGCAGTGTAAAGATTGACCCATCGTTTATCGGAACGCTCGGCAACTCGACGGCGCGCATCACGGTGCAGCAGCAGCTTTCCCGCCAGTTGGCAGTGACCTTCGCTACCAACGTAAACTCGTCCGCGCAGCAGCTCATCCAGGTGACGTACGCTTTAAATGAAACGCAGTCGATCGTAGCGACGCGGGATGAGACGGGCGTCTTCAGCGTTGTTTATAAGCTACGAAAACGATATCGATAGCACGAGGTTTCTCGATCTTTTCGCTTCAATACTTAGCTACAAGCTAGAGCACACAGCATCTATCTTTGTGCAAGATGAACGTGGATGTGGCTGGTCAAGTTGCCAGAGAGGATTCTGCTATGAAACTTAGGCTTACAAGCATGGTCGTGGCGGCTGGTCTGATCGTGAGTACTGGCGCAGGTTTGCCGGGTAGTGCACGAGCGCAAACAGGTCCCAACGACATACAGATCCAAGCTGACATACAAAAGGCGCTCGACAATAAGAGATTCAAGGACGTGAAGGCGTCCGCGAACAATGGTGTGGTGACCCTGACGGGAACGGTGGACCTGTACAGCGAGAAAGAGGAGGCGGACAAGAAGTCGCACCATCGGAAAAACGTCAAAGGTGTCGAAAATCTGATCGAGGTGACAGGACCGACCGTCGAAGATGCTACGCTGCGCAGCAAACTCGCCGAGAAGCTTGCGTATGATCGCGTCGGGTACGGGACAATGGCATTTAACGCCCTGACGATCGGTGTGCAGAATGGTGTAGTAACGCTTGGGGGCGTCGCCTATGGGCCCACGGACAAGGACTCGGCGCTAAGCCTGGTCGCGAACTATCCGGGTGTTAGAGATGTGGTCGACAATATTGAAGTCGCGCCTACATCGCCCATGGACGACCGAATCCGAGTGGCTACAGCACGTGCGGTTTACGGAGCTCCCCAGCTGAACAAATATGCGATTGATCCTGCGAAGCCCATCCGAATTACCGTCGTAAACGGGAATGTGACGCTCTCCGGCGTGGTTGACAACCAGACCGACAAGGATATCGCAAACATCAAGGCAAATGGAGTTTCGGGAGTATTTAAAGTCACAAACAACCTGCAGGTTGCTGGATCGCAGCGAGATCGATGACTTCGTTGAGAGGGCGAAAGGTTGTGCCGCCTAGGCGGCGGCTGTCGACTTAGAATCAGATGATGGTAGGTTTGTTGCGAAGTACAGCGACCACGCTCGAGATGATCAAGTGGGAACACTCGGTATTTGCGCTTCCGTTTGCGCTAACCGGAGCTGTGCTGGCAGCGGGTGGATGGCCGGCGGGACGGATCGTCTTCTGGATTGTTGTCTGCATGGTGAGCGCACGATCGGCCGCGATGGCGTTTAACCGGCTCGCAGACGCTGAACTGGATAGGGTCAATTCCCGGACATCTATGAGAGCGCTGCCAGCTGGGCTCCTGAGCCGGAGTTTTGTCACTGGCTTCGTGCTGGTATCCGTGCTGGTATTTGTGCTTGGGGCAGCGATGTTGAATCACCTGGCGCTGCTGCTGGCGCCGGTAGCCCTGTTGATAGTGATGGCCTACAGCTACATGAAGCGAATCACGCGATGGTCGCATATGGTTTTGGGCCTGGCTCTGGGAATTGCACCATCGGCGGCATGGATTGCAGTCCGCGGAACCCTCGATGCGAGAATCATCGTTCTGACTGCGGTGGTGCTGTTGTGGGTTGGCGGATTCGACATCTTGTATGCGTGCCAAGACTTTGAACACGATCGCCGGGTGGGCTTACAAAGTGTGCCACAGGCATTTGGCCTCAACGGTGCGTTCTCCATAGCGCGGGGGATGCACCTTGCTATGTTCGCAATACTGATCTGGCTTGTGTATCTATTCGGGCTGGGGGCAGTGGCGAAGGTGGGATTGGGACTTGTAGGTGCCTTGCTGGTCTATGAGCATATGATCGTTTCACCCCGTAACCTGAAGCGAATCGATGCAGCCTTCTTCCTACTTAATGGATTTATTTCCGTTATTTTTTTCCTGTTCATAACGGCTGACGTACTCTGGCGACAATAGGTAGAAGAAAGCCCGCCAACCGGCGGGCTTTCTCAAGACCTGAGTCCAACTTAACGATTGTGATCGTCCTTCAGGTTGTCGAGTTTATCGCTGATGCCGTTCTTGACGTTCTGCGCTGTTGACGTAACGCTGCTTCGGACATCGTGACCGGGATTGCTTGTGTCTTCATGGAGCGCAGTGGATGTTGACGTGCTTCGCACATGGGCATCGTCCTGCACGTCGGAGGTGGTGTCTTTTACATTGCCCCAGGTTTCCTTGGCATTGCCCTTAACCTGGTCGGCCGTACCCGAGTTTGAGAGCTTCTCATTTCCCACAGCTTCGCCGACCTTTTCCTTGATCTTTCCAGCAACCTGGTCGAATTTTCCTGCTACGGTGTCGTCGTTCATGTCATTCTCCATGTGCGAGAGCATTGTGCGTGTGTAACTTCGGGATCCTCTGGTTAAGTAGCTCTGCTAGAGAGCACGTCGACCTGAGAGAAGGTTGAAGATCAATACTATGATTGCAAGGACGAGAAGGATGTGAATCCAGCCGCCAAGGGTGTAGCTGCTCACGAGGCCCACGATCCAAAGGACGAATAGGACGATGGTGATGGTCCAAAGCATGTTTGTTCTCCAGTGCGTCCGGCCTTCGAATCAGCCCGACGAGCGCAGATTTGAGGCCACGCAGCCTACCAGTCATAAGTTGCGACCTGTTGAAACCAGGTTGTCCCTCACGACCAGTTTATGAAGGGCGCAGGAGGGCACCATCAAAATTGCGATCCAGGGAGAGACGGGATCAAACAGCCATATGGCTGCAATGGCCATGTTCCCAGGTGGGGAGGAGCTGTTGCAAATCACTGCATGTTCTCTCTCGGCGGACGTGATCAGGAAGGTAATTTCAGGCGAAGTCGACGGGGCGGTGTTGCCGATCGAGAATAGCCTGCATGGATCCGTTGCGGAGCACTATGACCTGTTGCTGACGGAGCCGGTGCTTGTAATACGGGAGAGTTCGATGCGGATTCGACATAACATCATGGCTCTGCCAGGAGTCCGGCTAGCTGACGTACGGTCCATCATCTCGCATCCCGTGGCTCTCTCGCAATGCAGGCGATGGCAAGGTGCGCACCCGGCGATACAAGCCATTCCGTTTTATGACACCGCGGGAGGTATGAAGCACATCGCCCAGCAGGACATACGCGACACAGCGGCCATCGCCCCCGTGCTGGCGGCCAAGGTGTATGGCGCCGAGGTTCTGGTCGCGGGAATCGAGGACCACGCGGAGAATTACACTCGCTTTTACCTGCTTGTTCACCGCGAAACGGCTGCGGTGGCGGTCGGCCCGGTCAACAAGATGAGTCTGGCCTTTTTCGTGGAGCATCGACCGGGAACGCTGGTCGAGGTGCTGGCTGCTTTAGCCCGGGTGGGAGCTGATCTTACGAAGATCGAGTCGCGACCTGTTCCGGGCAGGCCATGGGAGTACGTGTTCTATGTCGACCTGCGATTTGCTGATGAAAGTGTGGCGGACGATGTCTTGAGGGCACTTCATCACCGTTGTCGCATGGTGAAGGAGTTAGGGCGTTATCGATTTGTCGGAGATCTTGGTAATGGTTAAGCTTCGTACTCTCCTTGTCGACGTACTTGGGAATGGGGGAGCACGCAGGTAGATGCGACTAATCCGAAGCTGCAGCATCTGAGAATAGGTAATCTGATACAAGGACACTCAATGCCAAACGATTTTGTTAGTGTAATCAAGCCCAGTGGAGTCAAAGCAGGGCAGCCAGGAACGGAGGCGGGCGGCACACGCGGACGACCTGTTCCCATCCTGCCAGTTCGGGACACCGTTCTGTTCCCACACGCCGTATTGCCGCTGACGGTGGGACGGGAGAGCTCGATTCAGCTTATTCAGTCCCTAGGGGAAGAGAAGACCATTCTCGTCGTGGCCCAGAGAGACGCTCGTCAGGATGCGCCGCAGGCGGCGGATCTGCATCTTGTTGGGACGCGCGCCACCGTTCACAAAGTGGTGAAGATGCCAAACCAGAGCCTGTTTGTGTTCACGGAGGGAAATGAACGCGTTCGGCTCGGGGAGTTTTTACAGCTGACCCCGTTCCTGACGGCCGAGTCCGAGGTGATCGATGAGGTTGAACCAGTCAAAACGCCCGAGCTAGAGGCGTTGCAGCGAAATGTGATCAGCCAATTCCAGCAGGTGGTGGCAGCGTCGCAGACGCTTTCGGACGACCTCCAAACGATCGCGATCAACATCGAGGAGGCGGGCAGGTTGTCGGATTTTATCGCGTCGAGCCTGCCGTTCCTGACAACGAGCGACAAGCAGGAGCTGCTGGAAACGCCGGACATCCTGGCAAGGCTGGAGCGGATCAACAAGCACCTAGCCAAGGAGCTGGAAGTTCAGCAGCTGCGCAACAAGATTCAATCCGAGGTGCAGGACTCGGTGCAGCACTCGCAGCGGGACTACTACCTGCGAGAGCAGATGAAGGCAATCCAGAAGGAGCTGGGCGACCAGGACGATACGCAGAAGGATATTGCCGAGCTCAAGGAGAAGATTGAGAACGCTGGCATGCCGGAGGATGTGAAGAAGGACGCGTTGAAGGAGCTGGGGCGGCTGAGCCGGATGAATGCGATGGCGGCCGACTACTCTCTGACGCGGAACTATGTGGAGTGGCTTGCCGTGCTTCCGTGGGCGAAGACCTCCTCGGGCGAGGTGGATATCCGGAAGGCGAAGGAGTGCCTGGATGAGGATCACTATGGCCTTAAGAAGGTGAAGGATCGCATCCTGGACTACCTAAGTGTGCGGCGACTGAAGCCGGATATGAAAGGGCCGATCCTGTGCTTTGTCGGACCTCCGGGCGTCGGCAAGACGTCACTGGGGCGGTCGATTGCGCGGGCGCTGGGCCGCAAGTTCAGTCGGATCTCGCTTGGCGGCATGCACGACGAGGCGGAGATTCGCGGGCATCGGCGGACGTACATCGGAGCGTTGCCGGGGCAGATCATTCAGCACCTGAAGAGGGTCGAGGTGAAGGATCCGGTGTTTATGCTGGACGAGATCGACAAGCTGGGGCGTGACTTCCGGGGAGATCCGGCGAGCGCTCTGCTGGAAACTCTCGACCCGGAGCAGAACAATACATTTCGCGACAACTACCTGGACCAGCCGTTTGATTTGAGCAAGGTGCTGTTTATCTGCACGGCCAACCAGCTAGATACGATTCCGGCGCCGCTGCTCGACCGGATGGAGATCATTGAACTCACCGGGTATACGGAGGAGGAGAAGGTCAACATTGCGGAGCGGTATCTGATCCCGCGGCAGGCGAAGGAGAATGGCCTGACGAAGGAGGTTGCCAAAGAGGAGAAGCCGACGACCGAGACCGCGCAGGATGCCGAGCCTGGGCCTGCGACGACGGCCGAGACGGTGCCGAGCTTTGCTGACGTGATCGAGTTCCCGACTGTGAGTGTGGCGCTGATTGCGCGGCACTATACGCGGGAGGCTGGCGTCCGCAGGTTGGAGCAGCTGATCGGAACGGTCTGCCGCAAGGTGGCGCGACGCATTGCCGAAGGGCAGACGGAGAAGGTTGTGGTGACTCCGGAGTTGATCCATGAGTTCCTGGGCGGCATCAAGGTGCGCGTGGATACGGAGATCGCGGAGCGGACGAAGCGTTCGGGCGTGGCGGTAGGCCTGGCGTGGACGCCCGCGGGAGGCGACGTGCTCTTTATCGAGGCAAACAAGATGAAGGGCAAGGGCGGATTTACGATGACGGGCCAGATCGGCGATGTGATGAAGGAGTCGATGCAGGCGGCGCTGACGTGGGTCCGGTCCAACGCGATCACGCTGGGTCTGGATGAGGACGTTTTGAAGGACACCGACATTCACATCCATGTGCCTGCGGGAGCGATCCCGAAGGACGGGCCAAGCGCTGGCGTGACGATGGCGACGGCCCTGGTGAGCCTGCTGACCGATACGCCGATTCGACCGCTGCTGGCGATGACGGGCGAGATTACGTTGAGCGGCAATGTGCTGCCGGTCGGCGGGATCAAGGAGAAGTTCCTAGCGGCCAAGCGGGTCGGTGTTCGGGATGTGATTCTGCCAGCGGACGTGCGAACGAACGTCGAGGAGGACTTAACCAAGGAACAGGTCGAGGGTGTCACGATTCACTATGCGACGCGGATCGAGCATGTGCTCGCGGTGGCTCTGCCGAAGACGGTACGGGAGGCGGTGCAGGATGAGGTGGTTCGCAAAGAGGTGCTGAGCGCGGCAGTGTAGTTCAGCGGCGAGCGACAGACTGTGGATGGCGGTCCGGAGGCTCGGGCCGCCATGTTTTTGCGGGGGATGACGATGATGATGGTGGGCCACTCGACGCTCTCGATCGAGGACTTCCTCCACGCGCTTCGAGAGAATGGATGCCGGCTGCTAGTGGACGTCCGCCGGTACCCGGGATCGCGGCGTTACCCGCAGTTTGGGCAGACGGCGTTGTTCGCCTCGCTGGCTGCGCACGGGATTGAGGGTGTGTGGCGCGAAGGCCTGGGCGGCCGCCGTAAGGCGCTTTCGGACAGTGTGAACGACGGCTGGCGGGAGGAGAGCTTTCGCGGGTATGCGGACTACATGCAGACGCCTGAGTTCGAGCGGGAGATGGAGTGGCTGGCTGGCCGCGATGACCTCCGCACTGTTGCGGTGATGTGTGCGGAGGCGGTTCCGTCCCGGTGCCATCGGTCGCTAATCGCAGATGCGATGCTTGTGCGCGGCATGGAGGTAGAGAACCTGTTTATCGAGGCGGGTGGTCGCAGCTACTTTAAGCGACATGCGATGACTTCGTTTGCTAAGGTCGAGGGCGGACGACGGCTTTGGTATCCCGGCGAGGGAGGATTATTCGGATGAACGAAGGGTGCGTGAGTGGCGTGAAGAAAGCGCACCGGATTTTGCGTTCCTTCACCATTCCCGGTGAGTCATGAAACCCATTGCCCGGATCGAGGCTCCTAGTGGGTGGAGGAGTGACTGGATGACCACAGATAAGAGAGTTGCGGCTAAGAAGATGGCTGCAAAGGCGGCTGGGGCAGAGAAAGCTGATGCGGAGAAGAAGAGCGCGGCCAAGGGCGCTTCCGTAAAGCCGAAGTCGATGCCCAAGAGCGGAAAGGATCCGAAGGGGGGCCTGACAGCTGAGGGGCGGAGGTACTTCGCCGAGAAGGAGGGCTTGCATCTGCGGCCTGGGATTATGGGACCGGCGGATACGCCCGAGAAGATGTTGCGCAAGGGTTCGTTTCTGAGGCGGCACTATGCGCATCCACGTGGACCGGTGGTGGACGACAGGGGCGAGCCGACCCGGCAGGCGCTGCAGGCGGCGGCGTGGGGTGAGCCGGTGCCGGCAAGTACAGCGGATGAGAAGAGACTGGCGCAAAAGGGATCAGAGCTTCTGGAGCAGTACCACGAGTTGAAGGGCGACACCCCAAAGAAAGTTTCGCGCAAGAGGTCGGCCAGCGGAAAGGCGTAACGTATCAGGGTTGGGCATACCCGGTCGGGTATGCTGAGGCGTATGCGGGTGCGGGTGTTGCTGTTTGGCGTGCTGAAGGAGCGTATCGGGAAGGCTGAGCAGGAGTTGGAGCTGCCGCCCGGCGCGCGAGTGGAAGAGGTTGTGGCCTGGGCGTCCGGTGTGATGCTGGATGGCGGGCTGTTGCGGTCGACGGCGGTAGCGGTCAACCGGGAGTACGCGGCGGCCGGGACAGAACTGCGCGATGGAGACGAAGTGGCGCTGTTGCCTCCGGTCAGCGGGGGTGCTTGTGACGTGCGGTTAGCATTGTTTCACGTCTAGCTTCCCTTCACGTCTAATGAACGGATGCACATAGCGATCACAAGGGAGCGGGTCGACGCGGCGGCGTTGATCGATGCGGTGAAGGCTGGAGGAGATGGGGCAGTGTGCGTCTTCGACGGTATTGTGCGCGACAACACGCGTGGGCGACGGACGCTGCATTTGGACTACGAAGCCTACGATGAGATGGCACTGGACCAAATGCGGGGCTTAGCGGAAGAGGCGACCTCGAAGTTTGCCGTGCGTAATGTGGCTCTGGTGCATCGGCTGGGGAGGCTGGTGGTGGGGGAGACGAGTGTGCTGATCGTGGTCGCTTCGACGCATCGGGGAGCGGCGTTTGAGGCGTGCCGGTGGTTGATCGACACGCTTAAGAAGACGGTGCCGATCTGGAAAAAGGAGCAGTTCGAAGACGGAGCGGTGTGGGCGGATGGGGAGCCTTTTCCGGAAGAGATTGTGCCGGGTGGGACGGCGTTGGGGAGTGCGGTTCGGTGAGATGGGCCGTGGCCGCTGCGATGGGAGCCATGCTGGTCCAGGCGTCGGTAGAGCGCAGGGCACCGAGGCCGCAGGCGCCTGCGGGCCTGGGCGATGACCAGACGCCGGTATTTCGCGTGGAGTCAAGGTTGGTGAACGTCGCGGTGAATGTGATGGATGCGAAGGGAGCTCCGGTTGCGGGGCTTGGGAAGGACGACTTCGAGATTGTGGAAGACGGGAAGGTGCAGAAGATCGCCGTATTCGAACGAGAGTCAAGTACGCCGCTGTCGATTGTGATGGCCATCGATACGAGTGGGACGGTATTGAGCAACGAGCGGCTGGAGCGGAACGCGGCGAAGGGCTTTGTGCGGGCGCTTTTGCGAGATCAGGATGAACTCGACCTGATGGACTTTTCCGATACGGTTCGAGAGATCGTGCCTTTCACGAACCAGAAGAAGCGGATCGAGGCTGGGCTGGGCTCGCTGCAACGCGGAGATGAGACCGCGCTCTATGATGCGATCTATCTGGGATCGCAACGGCTGAGTGAGACGCGGAGTGACGGGGGCAGGCGACGGGTGATGATGCTAATCACAGATGGCGGAGATTCGAAGCACACATCGCGGTACGGGCAGGCTCTGGAGCAGGCGCAGAGAGCGGGAGCGATGATCTACTCAATCATTATTGTGCCGATTGCGGCGGATGCCGGGCGCAACACGGGTGGGGAGCATGCCCTGATCCAAATGGCGGATGATACGGGTGGGAAGTACTACTACGTTGAGGACCCAAGGGATCTGGAGCGGGCGTTCGCGCATGTCTCGGACGATCTACGGACACAGTATGTTCTAGGCTATTATGCGCCGCAGCGTGATGCCGACACATCGTTCCGAAAGATTGTGGTGCGAATGAAAGACCCCCAACTCGGGGGGAAGTACGGGCTGCGGTACCGTAGTGGGTACTACGGGGATGCCCGCTAAATTCTGGGCGGGTGGTCAGTGGTGTGAGCAGGAGGGTTTGTGGCGGAGACTGAGTTTGCTGAGAAGGGGGCGGAGATCGCGCGTGAGGCGGGGGAGTTGCTGCGTGGGTTCTACGGACGTGGTGTCGCAACCGAGTACAAGGGCGATGTGGATCTGGTGACCGAAGCGGATCGCGCCAGTGAGGCGTTGATCTTCAAGCGACTGCGAACGGCCTTCCCGGCGCACGGCGTGTATGGCGAGGAGGGCACGCGGGAGGGACTGGACGCGGAGTTTCGCTGGTATGTCGATCCTTTGGATGGGACCACGAACTTTGCGCACCAGTTTCCGGTGTTCTGTGTAGTGATAGGGTGCGAGCGGCGATCGGCGGGGCTGCCGGCGGACGCGGATGGCGAGATGGTGGCCGGGGTGATCTATGATCCCTTGCGGGATGAGATGTTTGTTGCGGAAAAGGGAAGGGGAGCGTCGCTGAATGGGCGCCCAATCTCGGTGTCTCGGACGGAGAGGCTGCATGAGGCGCTGACGGCGACGGGGTTTCCTTCGCACAAGCGGCACAGAAGCCCTAATGTGCATTTTTACCAGGAGATCACGTTGAGGTCGCATGGGGTGCGGCGGGCGGGGTCGGCGGCGCTGGATCTGGCGTATGTGGCTTGCGGACGGCTGGACGGGTTCTGGGAGTTCAACCTAAACCCGTGGGATACGTCGGCGGGGGTGCTGCTGGTGCGGGAGGCAGGTGGTCGGGTGACGCACTTCGATGGTGGCGAGTTCACGCTGGACAGCCGGGAGACGCTGGCGACCAATGGACGGATTGCGCCGGAGCTTGAGCATATCTTCGCCGAGATGTTTGCCGGGCGCGGGATGGAGCCAATACCGACGCCGGCGGAGTTCGCGGCGCGTCGCGCTGCGGGTTTGCGGTGAGTGCTGGGGCGCGGCCGTGGGATGCTGGTTGACTGGAAAGGTGGCCGTGCGCGGGGTCAGGTCGATTGGGAGTTTAGCGGGGCTGCTGGTAAGATGAGGGTCTAACGACCGACAACGGATGCCGGCTTCGGAGCGGCAACAGGGGAGACTCAACGATGGCTTATGTAATTGCGGAACCTTGCATTGGGACAAAGGATTCGGCTTGCGTGGATGCGTGCCCGGTGGATTGCATTCATCCGAAGAAGGATGAGAAGGGCTATGGGGAAGCGGATCAACTCTTTATCGATCCGGTGGAGTGCATTGATTGCGGGGCGTGCGTTCCGGTGTGTCCGGTGTCGGCGATCTATGCTGGGGACGATCTCCCGGAGAAGTGGGCCGGCTTCCTGGAGAAGAACTCGGCGCACTTCGGGCGGTAGGGATCGAGTTCGCAAGGATGGTGGCGCGCAGCTCTTCGGGGTTGCGCGTTCTGTTTTGGGGAGGCGTGGGTTTGGCTGAGGGGCGGGTGATTGCGCATGTGGGGGAGGCGATCGTGCTGCGGACGTGGCCGTTTCTGGAGGCGGATCTGCTGGTGAGTCTTTTTACGAGGGAGCAGGGTCGGGTGAAGGGGGTGGCACGGCATGCGATGCGGTCGCGGCGGCGGTTTGGGGGGGCGCTGGAGCCGATGACGGTGGTGCGGGCGACGTATGCGGAGCGGCCGAAGCAGGAGCTGGTGCGGATGGATGCGTTTGAGATCCTGTGGTCGCCGATGTCGGGGGCGATGGACTGGGAGCGGATGGCGGCGCTGCAGCTGATGGCGGAGGTGCTCGAGGAGGCGTTGCCGGAGCTGGCGGTCGAGGATGCGGTGTTTCGTCTAGTCGCGGCGGTGCTGCCGGAGGTGCGGGTGGGGCGGGTGGGGCTGCCGGCGGTGTACTTCTGCCTATGGATGAGCCGTCTGATCGGGTGGATGCCGGAGCTGGGGCACTGCGTGGTGTGTGGGCTGGATCTGCGCGGGGGAGCGGTGTGGTGGTCGGCGACGGCGGATGGGGTGACGTGCGAGGACGATCGGCGGGGAGGGAGTGTGGCCTTGGGAGCGGCGCGGGTGGAGGAGATCCGGCGGGTGTTCCGGTCGACGGTAGCGGAGCTGGCGGTTGAGGAGTGGCCGCCCGCGGTGGAGCTGCTGCGGTTTGCCATGGGGTTGCTGGAGCGGCATCTCGGGCGGCGGATGCGGTGTGCGGCGGCGCTTTGGGGGGTACCTCCCCCTCCCCCTACTTTGGGCTCAAAGTCTTCCAAGCAGGGGAGTTAGGGAGGGGGTACCTCGCCAAGGTATCCGTTTCATTGAGGGTGAGTCGGGAAAGTCTTCGAAGAGTGAAGTTACGGCGAGTTACCTCCTGGTATGCAGTGTAGGGTCACAAAAGAACAGGTCCCGGGGGCTAAAGCCCGTTTCTTGCTGGTCGTTCGATGTCCGGGCTGAAGCCCGGACCTATCTCAGAGACAAGTGTCCTGTCGCTCGATGTCGAGCTAAGCCCGGACCCATCTCAGAGACAAGTGCCCTGTCGCTCGATGTCGAGCTAAGCCGGACCTATCTCAGAGACAAGTACCCTGTCAATGGATGGTCCGGGCTAAGCGGACCTATCTCAAGAACAAGTGCCCGGTCGATGGATGTCCGGGCTGAAGCCCGGACCTATCTCAGAGACAAGTGCCCTGTCGCTCAATGTCGGGCTAAGCCCGGACCTATTTCAGATACAAGTGCCCTGTCGCTGGATGTCCGGGCTAAGCCCGGACCTGTCTCAAGAACAAGTGCCCTGTCGATGGATGTCCGGGCTAAGCCCGGACCTAGCTCAGAGGCAAGTGCCCGGTGCACCCGTGGGTGAGTCGCTCCAGCGTTCCGGGGATGAGGTCGAATGCTGGCTTCAGGGAGGGGTGCTGGCGAGACGTAGCTCCTTGTGATGGTTGCCGCGGTGGTGACGGGTGGTGTTTCGCTCTTCGATCTCCTGGATAGGTCTCCAGTTCAGTGGGGGTGGATTGGCTAGTTTCAGTGTAGCCGGGTGACTGTGTGGGTTGCGCCATGGGAACTTGGAGCGATCAGGGGGTTTACGGGAATTCGGGCTTGACAGGTTTTCGGCGCTCGAGTGGGGTTCGTTGCGCGCTCAGGATGACGGCGCGACGCAGGCGCGGGCGAAGCAGGTCGATCCGCTTCCGACCCCAGCCAGCGAGCTGACGGGGCCCTGGATGACAAGCAGAGTTAGTGGACTACCTCCAGGTTGACTTCAATGTCGAGGTGACGGGTGGTGCCGGGGATGTCGATGGAGCCGAGAATGAGGGGCTTGCCGGGAGTGAGAATGGATGTGCCCTCGATTTGGGTTTGGCGGACGATGGGGTCCTGATCCCCTAGACTGGATTTGTCCCCGGCGATGCCCGACTGCTCGACCTTGGTGCGCAGCCTGACGCCTTCGGCGGACTCGTCGAGCGATGTGTCGATGTTCAGGCCGATGTCCAGGTAGGTGAACTGCGTCTGCGAGCCGGAGGCTCCCGGGGTGAAGGTGCCGGTGGCGATCGGAACCCTGCTGCCCTGTTTGAGCACGGTTCTTCCGCCCGCGACGACGATGACGGCGAAGTGCTGGGTTCCGATGCGTTTGGCTCCGTCGAGGTCGGTGATGGTGTAGGTCAGGCGATAGGTTTTCTTCGGCTTATCAAGATCCATAAGGAGCTTCTGCGCGAGCGGGATCTGGTCGGGTGTGCCGCGGAGGACGATGGCGTTCTGAGATGGCACAAAAAACATCCTGTCACTCGGGTCGAGCAAGTTGCGCAGAGCGGACACGATCTCGTTGGCATCTCCGATGCCGCTGACATTGGTGAGGTAGAGGGTCTGGACGACATCGGTGTTTCTCTTGGGCGGCGTGGTTTGCGTCTGTTCGGTCTGTGCCCTGCAATCGAACGTGTTCGACGCCAAGGCGAGGGTGATTCCCAGTGCTGCCTGTCGAAGTGCCATGTGTGCCTCCCTGTAAGTAGTCAGGTGTTTACCGGTTTTGCTGCGTGGTTGGTGGATCGAAGAAGTTGTGGAACTCTGCCCTGGCCTCCATGTCGCGCTGGGCATGCAACTTGGGATCGAGGCCGGAGAGCTCCCCGGGATCGCCTTTATGGGCTATGCGGAGGAGCAGCTTTTCTTCCGGGGTGAGAGGCAGGGGCGGCGCGGGCTGGCTGGCGGCATGGAGCTCCTCGAGAGCGAGGGTGTCGGCATTCCCGGCGGGCGGTTGGGCTGGCGAGGCTGGGCCTACAGAGGTCAAGTTCCGGGCCGCCACGTTTCCCGGCGGTGCGCGGCTTACGACCGCGGGAGCGGGTGGGAGGCTGGACGACACGGCGGCAGGGGGCGATGCGAACGGCGAATGTCCCTCGACACGAACGTTCCCGGACGAGGTAGGGGGAGAGGGGCGCCGATGGTTTGCCGGGATGAGGAGGGCAAGTACAAGGACCGCGGCGACGGTTGCGCCGTAGGCCCACGAGCTTGGATGGAGAGGCCCTGCCGAGGACATCGGCCAAACGAATCTACCCAGCCGGCGGCGCCGTTGGGGGGCGTGGTCTTCGACTGCCTGGAGGATGCGGCGCTCGATGCCGAGTGGAGGCTCGGCGTCTTTGAGGGCGGCGAATACCTTGTCAATTACCTCGTCGGGGTGCTTCATGGTTTTCCTCCTTGGCGTGAAGTCGATCGCGGAGACGGGTTCGGGCGCGGAAGATGAGGGCTCGGACGGCGGACTCGCTGCGGCCGAGGACGTGGGCGATCTCGGCGGTTCCGAGCTCGTCGACGGCGGAGAGAAGGAGGACGTGGCGTTCGCCGCTGGGGAGGCGTTCGAGCTCGAAGAGGACCGACCGGATCTGCTGGGCCTGGTTGAGTGCCTGATCGGCGGGGACGGTGGCGGCGACGAGGGCCTGGGCGAAGGTGTCGTCCATCTGCTCGGGGCGGATGCGGCGCCGGCGATCGAGGGCTAGGTTCCAGGCGATACGGATGAGCCAGACGCGCATGTCACGGACCTCGGGGAGGGATGGACGGTGTTCGAGGAGACGAACGAAGACGTCCTGCACGACGTCTTCGGCTTCGGAGCGATTGCGCAGGACGGAGTGCGCGACGCGAAAGAGCAGAGCGGTGTAGGTGTGGACGAGATCGGCGAGGTTGACCTCTGACCGCGCACCTACGATGGATGGTAACGCCAAGCTGCAGCCCTCGATCGACGCCATAGATCCCTTCTACTGAGACAGACGGGCGAGGCTGGGTTCCGCTCGGAGGAATGTTTTGAAGAGGCGTTTTAGGGTGAAGCGGATCGTCGATAGGGCGGGGGTGGCGGTGATGGCTGATTCGCTAAGAGGCGGTGGAGACTTTATGCTCAAGTGAGACCTGTCTGGGAGCGGTGTTGATGCAAGTGAGTGCGGCGAAGGCGAAGGCGTTGACGTTTCAGGAGCTGTTGTTTCGGCTGCAGCGGTTCTGGGCGGAGCGGGGGTGTGTGCTGCAGCAGCCGTATGACGTGGAGGTGGGTGCGGGGACGATGAGTCCGGATACGTTTTTGCGGGTGCTGGGGCCGAAGCCGGTGCGGATTGCGTATGCGCAGCCGAGCCGCCGGCCGGCGGATGGGCGGTATGGGGAGAACCCGAATCGGCTGTTTCGGCATACGCAGCTGCAGGTGGTGCTGAAGCCGCCGCCGGAGCGGGTGCAGGAGATGTATCTCGAGAGCTTGGTGGCGATCGGGATCGATCTGCGCGAGCATGACATTAAGTTCGAAGAAGACAACTGGGAGTGGCCGGTGGGCGGGGCGTGGGGGGTGGGGTGGCAGGTGATGCTGGATGGGCTCGAGATTACGCAGTTCACGTACTTTCAGCAGTGTGGGGGGATGGATCTGGATCCGATCTCGGGGGAGATTACGTATGGTCTGGAGCGGATTGCGGGGTTTCTGCAGGATGTGGATTCGATCTACGACATTGTTTGGGCGCGGGAGCCGGATACCGGCAAAGAGATTACGTATGGGGAGATGCGGCTGGGGGAGGAGGAGCAGTTTTCGGCGTATGGGTTTGACTATGCGGATGTCGGGAAGCTGTGGGAGCATCTGCGGCTGTATGAGGCGGAGTGTTTAGGGCTGCTGGAGCGGGGCCGGGTGGTGTTGGGGGAGGGTCGAGGAGGCGGGGACGAGGCTGGGAGGGCGATGGAGGTCCGGCGGTTTCCGGTGCTGGGGGCGTATGAGCTGGCGTTGAAGTGCTCGCATTTGTTTAATTTGCTGGATGCCCGGGGGGCGATCTCGGTGACGGAGCGGGTGGGGGTGATGGCGCGGATACGGACGCTGGTGGTGGGGGTGGCGAAGATGTACGCGGCTCAGGCACCTGCCGTGCGGGCTGAGGCGCTGCGCGCGTAGAGGAGGGGTTGAGGGCTGGGCTGTCGGTCGAGTGCTGTGGGATTGAAAACGAGAGAGATCAGGGAGAGAGATGGCTGAGTTTTTGTTTGAGATTGGGTTGGAGGAGGTTCCGGCGCGGATGCTGGCGGGGGCGGAGGCGGAGCTGCGGCGGCGGGTGGTGGGAATGCTCGGGCGGGAGCGGCTGCTGGTGGCGGAGGGGCCGGGGGTGGAGGCTGCGGTGCGGAGCTTTGCGACTCCAAGGCGGCTGGCGGTGCTGGTGGGCGGTGTGGCGGAGCGGCAGGGGGATGTGACGGAGGAGATGACGGGGCCGAGCGTGGCGGTGGCGGGGGTCGACGGTCTGCGGGATGGGGCGCCGACGGCGGCGGCGGTGGCGTTTGCGAGGAAGGCGGGGGTGGGGGTGGGGGAGCTGCGGACGGTGGCGACGGCGAAGGGGGAGTATCTGCGGGCGACGGCGGTGCGGGCGGGGCGGGGGGCGGCGGAGGTGATTGCGGCGGAGATGCCGAAGGAGCTGGCGGGGATTTATTGGGCAAAAAACATGTCCTGGAGGTCGGGGAGGCCGGAGCGGTTTGTGCGGCCGGTGCGGTGGCTGGTGGCGCTGCTGGGGGAGGTGGTGGTGCCGATGAGCTTTGCGGGAAAGGCGTCGGGAAATGTGACGTTTGGGCACCGGGTTCTGCATGGGGATGGGCCGGTGGTGGTGGAGCGGGCGGGGGAGTATGAGGGGGCGCTCGATCGGGCGTATGTGGTGGCGGACGTGGAGGCGCGGCGGCACAGGATTCGGAAGGGGCTGGACCGGGCTTGCCGGGGGGTGGAGGGAGCGCGGTGGAGGGAGGATGCTGCGCTGGTGGAGACGGTGACGCAGCTGACGGAGTGGCCGACGGTGATTCTGGGCGGTTTTGAGCGGGAGTATCTCGAGCTGCCGGAGGAGGTGTTGGTGACGGTGATGCGGGATCATCAGAAGTATTTTGCGGTGGAGGATGGCGGGGGTGGGTTGGCGCCTCATTTTCTGGCGGTGCTGAATACGGAGGTGGATGGGGCGGGTGAGGGCGTGATCCGGCATGGGAATGAGCGGGTGCTGCGGGCGCGGTTCAACGATGCTCGGTTTTTTTGGGAGTTCGATCAGAGGACGCCTTTGGCGGAGCGCGTGGGGATGCTGGAGAAGGTGACGTTTCAGAAGGATCTGGGGAGCTATGCGGCGAAGTCGGAGCGGGTGCGGCGGGTGGCGCGGGCGCTGGCGGAGCGGGTGGTTGAGCGGGGTGGAGGTGTGGATGCGGAGGCGCTCGATGAGGCGGCGCGGCTGGGGAAGACGGATCTGACGACGGAGCTGGTGAAGGAGTTTACGGAGCTGCAGGGCATGGTGGGCGGCTTGTATGCGCGGGCGCAGGGGTTGGGGGAGAAGACGGCGAGCGCGATCTACGACCAGTACCGGCCGGAGGGGATGGAGGATCGGGCGCCGCGGTCGGTGGAGGGGGCTCTGCTGGCGATGGCGGACAAGGCGGACACGATCGCGGGGATGTTTGGGCTGGGGATGGAGCCGACGGGGTCGAAAGATCCATTTGCGTTGCGGCGGGCGGCGAACGGGATTGTGACGATTCTGGCGGGAACGGCGCTGCCGCTGGGGCTGCGGGATGTGGCGGAGGCGGCGGCAGGGGGCCGGGGCGAGCTGGTGGGGCGGATGCTGGCGTTCTTTGGGGAGCGGATGGAGTTTTATTTGCGGGAGGCGAAGGGGCAGGCGTACGACGTGGTGGCGGCGGTGCTGGCGGCGGGCGGCGATGATGTGCGGGATGCTGTGGCGCGGGCGGAGGCGGTGACGGCGGTGCGATCTGCCGGTGGGGTCGGGGCGGCTTCCGCGGTGGGGATGGGCGAGGGAGGGGGCGGGGATCGCGGCGGCGACTTCGCGGCGGTGTGTGCGGCGTTCAAGCGGATGAAGAACATTCTCGAGCAGGCGCGGGAGAAGGGCATGTCGGTATCGCAGCGGGTGGACGAGACGCTGCTGCTTGAGCCGGCGGAGACGGCGCTCGCGGAGCGGTCGAGCGACCTGGCCGAGAGCGTGGAGGGGATGCGGGCGAGGGGCGCGTACAGGGAGGCGCTAGAGGCGATTGCGACGCTACGGCCGCAGGTGGATGGGTTCTTCGACGAGGTGATGGTGATGGTGCCGGAGGAGAGTCTGCGGGCGAATCGGCTGGCGCTGATTGAGCGGGTGCTGGGGGACTTCTCGCGGGTGGCGGATTTCTCGGAGATTGCGGTGGCGGGGTGAGGGCTGGACTTGCTCGTTCGCGGGGTAAGCTGTGGAAGCGCGCGCGGATTGCGCTCGGGGGAGGAATGAGCATGAGTCTGCCTGGGAAGCTGTTTGGGAGTCTGCCTTGCAACCTTTCTGGGAGGCTGACAAGGAACCTGTCTTGGAAGCTGCCCTGGCATCGGCGATGGACGAGCGGCGTTCTCGGGCTGCTGGGTGGGGCGAGTTTCTGGGTTGCGGCTGGTGCTCAGACGGCGCCGCCCTCGGCCATTCCTCCGCACCAGCCGGCCGTGGTGCTGTTCAACGGCAATGATCTGTCGCACTTCGATACGTTTATCCGGGGTCGCGGTCTCAATGCGGACCCGGAGCATGTCTTCCGGGTGGAGGAGGGTCTGATCCATGTCTCCGGCCACGAGATGGGGTACCTGCTGACAAAGCAGAGCTTCCATCGCTTCTATTTGCGGGCCGAATTCAAGTGGGGCGAAGGGACGTTCGGGGAGAGAAAGGGACAGGCCCGGGACAGCGGGATTCTGTACAACATCCAGGGAGAGCAGAAGGTGTGGCCGCGCTCGGTCGAGTTCCAGATCAAGGAGGGTGAGACGGGAGACTTCTGGATGACGGATGGCGCGGCGGTCACGGGGTCGGATGGGAGGCGGGTTACGGGGCCGCCAGGGTCAGCCACCAACATCGGGCATGTGGGGAAGGGGCCGACGGAGAACGTCGTGGGATTTCGGAACCCGTCGGGTGAACTGGAGAAGCCTCTAGGGCAGTGGAACACGCTGGAGATGGTGGTGGACGACAAGGTCATTCACCAGTACGTCAATGGACGGCTGGCCAATATCGGGACGGACCCGTTTCCAACCGAGGGCAAGATCCTGTTTCAGTCCGAGGGGGCGGAGGTCTTCTTTCGGGATCTTCGGATCTATCCGCTGAAGTAGACCTGTTTTTGAGTAGGTCTTGCGCCGATCTTCGGGGCGCGCCGGAAGAGGTCGTGTCCCTGGGGCTGAAGCCCGCAGGGTACGGGGCGTTCGATGTCCGGGCTAAAGCCCGGACCTATCTCAGAGACGAGTGCCCGGTTCGATGTCCGGGCTGAATGTGTGGACCTATCTTGGAGACGAGTGCCTGGTTAGAGGTCTGGGCTAAAGCCCGGACTTGTCTCAGAGACGAGTGCCCGGTTCGATGTCCGGGCTAGAGTTCGGACCTATCTTAGAGACAGGTGCCCGGTTGGATGTCCGGGCTAAGCCGGGACCTATCGCAGAGACGAGTGCCCTGTATACCCCTGGCGGAATGGCCCTAGTTGAGGCGCTGGAGGCGGGCGATGAGTTTTTCGGCCAGGGGTTCGCCGGACTCGGTCCAGAGGAGGCGGGAGGAGATGCCGCAGTGTTTTTCGACGGAAAGGGTGAAGGCCAGGAGCATTTCGACGTTTTTCTGGATATAGCCGGCGGCTTCGCCGAGGCGGGCTTCGGAGGGATCCGCAGCGGATGGGGTGGAGCGGGAGTTCTGGAAGGGGAGGATGCCGGCTTGGCGGGGGCCGGCACCGGCGACGGGTTTGCCGAGGCCGTCTGGGTCTGCGATGTCGTCTGGGTCTGCTATGTCGTCTGGGTCTGCGAGCGCGGCGGCGGGTTTGCCGATGTCGTCTGGGCTTGCGAGGTCGAGCTCTTCTTCTTCGTCGATCTCTTCTTCGTCGTCGAGGACCCAGGGGTAGTCGAGGCCGAAGTCGATGCGGACGTGGCCGTTCTGCTCGAAGCTGCTGTCGTCGAAGAGGGGGGCGAGGCCGATGATTTTGACGGTGGCGGGGGTTGGTTTCCAGAGGACGTCGAGGTGGGCTTCGGAGGCGCCGGAGACCTGGGAGCCGGCGGCGTAGGTGGGGCTGCCGGGGCCGGAGTCGGGGGTCCAAAGGTTCCACTTCATCTCGAACTCGTAGGCCATATCTTCGTGGAGCTGCTCGGTGGCTTCGCTGACGGCGGTCTCGATGATGGAGGCGGAGGTGTCCCCGTTTTGCTCGGCGCGGCCGTCGTTGACGTAGAGGCGTTGGAAGGTGGGGGCTTCGGAGAAGGCGATGGGGTAGGCGGAGGCGGCGGCGACGCGCTTGCCCTCGGGGTAGCCGCCGGGGAGGCTCCCGGAGCTGATAAGGGCGAACTGGCGCATGACGGAGACGAGCGCGGCGGGGAGCGCTTCGAGGCGGAAGTTGGGGAACCAGAGGCTGAGGTAGAGCTGATCGGCCATGGGGTCTAGTTTAGCTGGTTGGGCGCGAGGGGAGAGCGGACGGGCGAAGGCAGGAGGCCGGCTGGTGAGAAGATTATGTCTGGCGAACCATGCGTGTGTCGATTGGGAGATTGCGGGTTGGGCTGCTGGTGGGGGCGGGTCTGCTGGTGGTGGTGATCGCGGCGTTTCTGGGGTATGCGCACCTGCGGGCGCATCGGTTGTTGCGGGATCTGCCGGGGCGGTTGGGGGCGGATATTACGCGGGAGTCGAACGGGTTTACGTATTCGCAGTCTTTGAAGGGGAAGACGGTGTATACGATCCATGCCGCGAAGGTGGTGCAGCGCAGGGATGGGAAGACGACGCTGCACGATGTGGGGATCGTGCTGTATGGGCAGAAGGCGGATCGGGCGGACCGGATCTATGGGAGCGAGTTTGAGTACGACCAGAAGGCGGGGGTGGTGCGGGCGACGGGGGTGGTGCACCTTGATCTCCAGGCGCCGGCGCCGGTGGATGCGCGGGGGAGGGCGGAGTATGCGGCGGGTGGTGAACCGGGGGCGGCGGGACATGGGGGGGCCGG
>JAABUZ0100002769.1_pt1 | contig 28045 bp, 17 predicted proteins | sample 5562091 | NCBI WGS metagenome assembly JAABUZ01 (sample SAMN12813069, study PRJNA571459) | rock metagenome | isolation source: Antarctica rocks | place: Antarctica: Victoria Land, Linnaeus Terrace sud | collected 2015-12-21 | reverse complement strand
TACCATGTGGCGCGATTCCAGCCATTTGTAGCGGCTGACCGTGGGAATGGCGTTGTACTTCCAATAACCCCAAGTCATGTTGTTCCACATCAACATTTCGTCGGAAGCCAGATTGCCCTCCGGTTCGAGGACCAGCGGATGGCCAGCGCGGTCTGACGCTTCCCGGAACGTTAGGGGAACTCCGGATAAGGTATCGCCGTTCAGGCCATCCGCGCCAACTTCGGCAAACAGCTTGGCGGTCGCTTCCCAGTTTGGAACTCCTTCGTCACGAGTTCCCTGATCCCACAACATGATTGGAAATAAAACGCGCACGCCCCGCCGGTGGAAGTCCGCGATCATTTGGCGCACGCCTGCCACGCCTCCCGGCATGTCCCGCAGCAGATCATTCTGGTTGCGGTCATCTAATCCAATGTTTGGATAGGTGTGCCAGATTAGTACGCTGTCGATTCCGCCATAACGCTTGTTGAGATCGTCCAGGTAACGATCAACGGTGTATTTGCCGGCAATCGGATCGTAGAAATAGCGGTCCTCAATCATCATCTGCGGTTGAATAAAGCTGCTTTGCGCCCATTTCAGCTCGGGACGGCTATACTGCGAGCCGTTGTATCCGATACGAATCGACTGTTCGCGACGCCAGTGCTGAAGGTCCGCCAGCCACGACGCAAACGAAGCGGAGTCGGGCGGACCTGGAATCTCCTCGCCCTGCGGGGGATAGCGAACATCTTGCGCTGTCAGGGCAAAGGCGAACAGGAAAGTTAAAAGGATGCGCATAGGTTAAGGTCGTAGTTCGTAGTGAATCGCAAACCGGCCAATTTGAATCAAGGATTTTTCGGCGGGCGGATAGATGTGAAAGGACTCAATACGGCCTACTCTGCTTGTCCGGGCGGCTTCCACGGTGCCTAAAAATTTTCCGGTTTCCGCAGCGTAGAAGTTCACTGCGAGCGAGTCCTCGTTATGACGCCAGCCAAAGACATATTTGCCTAGCTTAAGAGACAAGTCGCCGACCGCAATAGGCGCTTGCGTGAAGAAAAAGTGCGAGTACTTGCCCTCCGCTGAATAACCGGCAGTGATGAGGACGACTCCAGCCACGTATTGGCCTTTGCCGTTGGTGATGGCGGAGGCGGTTCGAAATTCTGTTTCGATGCGCTCTTTTTCGACGGGAGCACGCGCGGGAATGATCTCGCGCAATTCGTTTTCGGTAGCTGCTCTCCAGGAGAAGGCGAGAAGGAAAACGAGAGCCGTTGCGCTGCGAATCATAGCGGTTTAGTTGAAGTGAACGATGCCGCGTTGGAGCGCGGTGGTAGCGGCCTGCGTGCGGTCGCTCACGCCGAGCTTGCCGAGAAGACTGTTGATGTGAGTTTTAACGGTTGCTTCTGAAATGAACAGTTGACGGCTAATCTCCTTGTTGCTTTTCCCCGCCACGATCAGCTTTAACACGTCCAACTCGCGAGCCGTTAGATCGGGTCCGCCGAGGCGATCGGCTAAACGTTGGGCTATTTCAGGCGGAATCCGGGAGCGCCCCGCGTGGACCGTGCGAATGGCATCCATCAAGTCATCGCCGGACATGTCTTTCAGAAGATAGCCGCGAGCGCCCCCTTGCAGAGCGCGGTAAATGTCTTCATCGCCGTCATAAGTGGTCAGGACGATAATTCTGGCAGCCGGGAAATCGCGGCGGATCTCGATAATGGCCTCGACGCCGGTCATATTCGGCAGCCGGAGATCCATGACCGTGATATCAGGACAGTGCCGGCGAAAGAGTTCGACGGCCTGCCTGCCGTCACAAGCCTCGCCCACCACCTGCATGTCTTCCACGGTTTCGATAAGAGCCACCAAGCCTTGGCGAACCACATGATGGTCTTCCACGACGAGAATGCGTATCGGCTGTGTCATTTCGCTGGCACCTCCACGCAAACTTTCGTGCCTTTACCAAGCTCGCTGTTCACGATGAGTTCGGCATGAATCTGCCGCGCGCGCTCCTGCATTCCTTTCAGCCCGAAGTGACCGTTCGGACCAGACCAATCGGCATGACGGTCGAACCCGCAGCCATCATCCACAATAACCCGCAGCCTCTTGGTGTCGAACGCCAGATGGATATTGATGTGTTTCGCGCCGGAATGGCGGACGGCATTGGCGACCGCTTCCTGCGCGATTCGGAAGACTTCGTTCTCCACTTCCGTCGCGAGAGGCCGGTAAGTTCCGTGCACCTGAAGCTGAACTTTCGCGGAAGAGGATGCCGCAGTTTGCTTGGCGGCGTTCGACAAGCGGGCTGCGAAATCCTGGTGCTCGGGCGATTGAGATCGTAATTCCCAAATCGATTTCCGGGCATCGGCTAAGCTGTGGCGCACCAGAATGCGGGCTTGATCCAGGTGTTCCTTGGCGGCTTCGGCGGAGGAGCCAAGCAAACGCGAGACAATCTCCAATTGAACGGAAACTCCTATGAATCCTTGCGCGAGAGTGTCGTGAATCTCCCGCGCAATCCGGTTGCGTTCCTGCAGAACCGCGTTGAACCGGGCTTGCACTTGCCTTACTCTCCAGCGATACATTGCGTAGACGAGAAGCGCGGCGGCAATCAGCAGTAAAGCACTGAACCACCAAGTCTGGTAATAATGAGGACGAAGATAGATGGCAAAGGATGTCCCCCGCTCATTCCAGAGACCATCGTTGTTGCTGGCAGCCACGCGGAAACGGTAATGTCCGGGGGAATGTTGGTGTAGTAAGCGATTCTCCGATTCCCGGCGTTGACCCAATCACGGTCAAACCCTTCGAGTTTGTAGCGGAATTGTATTTTCTGCGGCGCGAGAAAGCTGAGCCCCGCGTACTCGAATGATAATCGGGAATGTCCTGGAGCGACTTCCGTTATTTGCGCGGGATCGAAAACGCGATCATCGACCCAGACGGACTGGAGGACAACGGGGGGCGGAAGCTGATTGAGCCTGTTGCGCCCCAGCCTCAGGACGGCAACTCCCTTGGCGGTAGAAAACCATAGCGCTCCATCGTGATCCTTCCAAATAGCAGGGTGACCTCCGCCGGTGCACTCGCTGACTTGCAGACCATCGCTTGTGCCGTAAGGGACCACGGTAATCCTGCCCGTCGCGTGGCCGTTGAGATCGTTCTTGCTGACCCGGAAGATGCCGTTTTGGGCAGCAAGCCAGAGATTGCCGTGGGCATCTTCGTTTACGCCATAGATCGTTTCCGGTATTCCGAGCTGCGGCGTAAAGCCGGTGAACACTTGGTCATGCAAACGGTCCAGGCCGCCTCCTTGTGTTCCAATCCAAAGCGTCCCTTCGCTGTCCATGTATAAGTCCGTGATGACGCTGCTGGACAGCTCGTCTTTGGTGGTGTAGTTCGTGAAAGTTCCGTCGCGGTAGCGCGCGAGTCCATGGAGAGTGGCGATCCATAGCTCATTGTCACGGCCACGGACCATGGAGCCGATAAGGTCGCTGCCCAGTCCATGGGCTTGCGTATAAGTGGTAACGCGGTTGCCGTCAATGTGAGAAAGACCGCGTCGCGTGCCGACCCACACGGAGTCATCAGCATGGATCGAACGAATGAAATCTTCCGCCAGGCCGTCGGCGGATGTCACAAGCGAAAGTGTTCCCTGGTGCAGGCGGTTCAGTCCATCCGGCGTGCCGATCAGAAGATCGCCCGCCCCATCTTCGGCAAGCGAAAGAATGATATTGCTGGCAAGACCATCCGCAACCGCGAGAGTTGAAAATTGCCGGTCTTTGAATCGCCTTAAACCGCCGCCGTTGGTCCCAATCCAAACTATTCTGTTATGGGTTTGCAAAACGCAACGGACCTGATTCTCCAGAGTGCCTTCCCGACTCGTGTAGGTGGTAAAACTTTGATTGCGAAGAATGGCCAGCCCGCCGGCGTCGGTTCCAAACCACATGCTACCTTCCCGATCCTCGTAAATGGACAAAATGGCTTCATGGGAGAGGGGCTCGCTCGCGGGGAATCGTTCGGCAACGCCTTTAACCATGCGAGCCGGCATCGCTGCCAATCCACAAACTGCCTTCCCTGTCCTGGTAAACGGTCGTGATTCCAGGGGAGGGAAGACCGGTTTTCACGGACCCTGCCCATAGATGGGCGGATCTGTTTTGCGCTGTTAGCGCCTGGGAAGGCGCCGCATCCCGAACGAAATAGTTGCGGCTAAAATGCGCTGTTCCTTCCGGCGTGGTTGCGTAGATAACACCGGCGGGATCGAGATAGAGAGACCAGATATGATTGGCCGGAAGGCCGTCCTCAGTGGTATAAGTTCGGAACTCAGCGGTGCGCAGGGTAGTTATGCCCTCCGTGGTTCCAATCCATAAGGTGCCCGTGTTGTCCTCCAGCAAACCGGTGATGTTATTGCTTTTAAGCGCTGGCGTGTTTTCGGCGTCAAACACGACGAACTTCAGGCCGTCAAAACGGACTAACCCGCCTTCCGTGCCAAGCCAGATATAGCCTTCATGGTCCTGGAGAATGGCCCGCACGGTGTTCTGCGGAAGACCATTCTCTGTTTGCCATGTTTGACGGCTGTATTGAGTTAACTTGTCTTGCGGCGTTAAGGCGAACGCCGCTGACGAAATAAGGAGCGCAAGCAGAGAAACAATAACTCCGGGCTGAAAGCAACACAGCATGAAAAGGATTTGTCAGCTTTTTATAACAGATGGCGAGTTCCTCCATCTTTGGGTGGAGAAAGAAGCCCATCTTTTGCCCGAGGACAAACGGCTGATTCCTTGTTATTATCCGTTGAATCCTTTTACTGCTGATGAGCTTGCGATTGTCTTTTTCCTCATTGCTGCTGGCGGCGATTCCTCTATCGTTGCTCGCGCAAGACCCGACCGGAACCCTCGAAGGGCAAATTACGGACCCTTCCGCGGCACGAGTGCCGGGCGCGGAAGTAACTGCCGTTAATTCTCAAACCGGATTGTCCGCCCGCCTCTTCTCAAGCAACGATGGGTCGTTTCACTTTTCTTCCTTACCGGTCGGCAGGTATCATTTGACGATACGCGCAAAGGGATTTGCCGTTTATGAAGTGGACGGAATTCGCATTGATGTGAACCGTGTCGTCAGCTTGCCCGTAGCTCTTGCCATCGCGGCTGCCGGGGAACAGGTTTTCGTCAAAACGGATTCTGAAATTATTGACCATAGCTCCACGCTTGACAGTGTGGTGTCTTCTCAGCAAGCGACAGATTTGCCGTTGAATGGCCGTAATCTCACGCAGCTTGGCCCGCTGCAGCCGGAAGTAGCTCCGATGACCTCCGGATTGAACGAAGCGGGCGGCATTTTACGCAGCGGTCAAGCCTATTCCGTGAACAGGCAGCGGCCCGAATCAAATAATTACCTGCTGGATGGAGTAAGTAACACGGATAGCGTCAACGGCGGTTTTGCGTTGCGCACTCCGGTGGACGCCGTCAGTGAGTTCCGCATTCTGACATCCAATGCGCCCGCCGAATACGGACGAACAAGCGGCGCGACTACAACAGTTGTCACGAAGTCCGGCACGAACGGGTTTCATGGCGATCTGTATGAGTTTCTGCGCAACAATAAACTCGACTCCCGTAATTTCTTCGCTCCCGCCACGGAGCCGCTTCATCAAAATCAATTTGGCGTCACGCTGGGAGGGCCGGTTCGCCGTAACCGCGATTTCTTTTTTGCATTCTACGAAGGCCAGCGCAATTGGCAAGGCAAGACGCAGGCCGCGATTGTGCCTACGGCCGTCCAACGCGCGGGCGACTTCTCCGGCATGATTGACTCGGCAACAGGACAGCCCAAGCCCTTGATTAACGAGTTCACGGGACAGCCGTTTCCGGGCAATCAGATCCCTGCTCAGTTGATGAACCCCATTGCGCTCCAGGCTGAAAAGTCCTATCCGCTCGGTAATCTGTCGCCTTCTCTCTTTTCATCGACGCAGATACAAACCAACAATTACGATCAGGGCGGTTTACGCCTGGATCATTATTTTAAGAATTGGGATCAGTTATTTGGGCGCTACGCAACTTCCGCGCTTCATGCGTTGGACCCCTTGCCGATTAACGGCTCCGGTGTTCCTGGATTTCCCGTGGCAAACGACATTACGACACAGTCGGCCACGCTTTCAGAGGTGCATTTGTTTTCGCCATCTGTTGTACAAACGGCGCGGCTCGCTTTCTTGCGGAATGTATTTCTGTATGCGCAGGCTCAGAACCACTTGCCTGCAAGCGATCTTGGATTTCAGTATGCGCCCACGCTGGGCGTATCCGCCGGGCCTCCTTATCTGATTGTTAGCGGATACGCCAGCATCGGAAATCCGATTACCGGGCCGCAGAACACTCATCAGAACGATTACCAGGGGTTTTACTCGCTGGCGGCGACTCGCGGCGCGCATAACCTGAAGTTTGGCGCTGAATGGGACCGGCAACAAATTAATGCGACCCTGGGCATTGCCACCAATGGCTTTTTCGTGTTTGCTCCGTTTCCGGCAAGCGATTCTTTCGCCAGCTTCCTGCTCGGGCAGCCGGTATTGTTTTTCCAGGGAGGCGGAGATTTTAATCGGGGATTACGCAAGTGGATTACGGCCGGGTACGCGCAGGATGAGTGGCGCGTGACGCCTCGCTTCACGTTGAACTATGGGCTGCGATATGAAGTGAACACGCCTTATACCGATGCGCGCAACCGCATGAACGCATGGGCTCCCGGTCAGCAATCGAAGGTCCGTCCCGATGCGCCGCTTGGTTTGCTCTTTCCTGGCGATAATGGTGTTCCCAACGGCATTGCGCCCGTGGATTACCGCCAGTTCATGCCGCGTATTGGTTTGGCGTGGGATGCTACCAGTGATGGGCTTACTACCATTCGGGCTGGCTATGGAATTTTTTATGACGGATTTACAAATGGCGTTGGCGGCCCGCTGCAAGCCGCCGCGAGCGCGCTGCCCTGGACGGAGGTTTTTCAATTGCCCGGTCCCAGTCTGAACTTTGCGAATCCCTATAACGGGCAGACGCCGCCGTTTGTGACGCAGTCCTTTGTCCGTCCCGCTACGGTTCTTACAGTGCAATCGGGCATGGCGCCGCCATACTCGCAGAACTGGAATTTCTCCCTCCAACGCGCGCTGGGAAAAGGCTATTTGCTGGATGCGCGGTATGTGGGGAACAAGGGCACGCATCTGCCGCGTTTCATTGAGGCAAATCCGGCGATTTATGGGCCGGGAGCAACGTCGCAGAACGCGGATAGTCGCCGTCCGTACGCCAATTGTTCCGCGAACGGCTCGTGCGCTTTTGCTTCCGTGGGGTTGATTGCCGACAACTCCAGCTCCACGTATCATGCGCTACAGGTGTTGTTGTCGCGCCAAGTAACAACCAACTTTGGTTTTACGGCTTCTTACTGGTGGTCCAAGAGCCTGGACTATGTTTCCAGCTTTAATATCGCCGGTTCAGCGCCGACTCTCGTCGCGGGCGAAAATGATCTGGCGCAAGATCCTTCCAATTTGCGGGCGGAGCATGGCCCATCGTTATTCGACGCCACGCATCGGTTTGTTTTAAGCGGCAGTTACCTTCCGCAATGGCGTCGTGCGCCAAAGTTTGTATCGACTGCTCTCAATGGATGGCAGCTCAATACGGTTTCGGCTTTCTCATCGGGAACTCCCTTCACGGTTTACGACAGCGCCAATGTTTCCCTGCAAGGCAGCGCGCCGGAGATTACCGGTTTTTACTCCAGTCGTCCTAATTTAATTGCTGATCCCAATGCCGGACCGCGCACGCCCAATCAATGGGTCAGCCGCGCCGCTTTTCAGCCGCTCAGTTCCCTTACACAGGCGGGACAGTTCGGAAACGAAGGCCGCAATGCCGTGCGAGGGCCAGGCATCCAAAACGTTGATTTCTCTCTTTTCAAGAAATTTGCCCTTCATGAAGCTGCCTCCTTGCAATTCCGGGCAGAGTGTTTCAACTGCTTAAACCATGCGAACTTCGGATTGCCGGAAAACGATTTGCAATCTCCTGAGTTCGGACATATTCTGCAAGCGGGACCTCCACGCCTGCTCCAACTCGCGCTGAAGCTGATCTTCTGATGACGAGGCGCGCGCATCCGGCGCTGATTCTTCTTGCCGCGTTTTGCGGCAGCTTTGTTGGTTTCGGATCGGTTGTTATCTTTACCTTCGGCATCTTCTTGAAGCCGCTTACGGCGGAGTTTAATTGGTCGCGTTCGCAGGTGTCCTTTGCTTTTACTATCACGGCGTTGACAGTGGCGTTCTGCTCGCCATTCATCGGCAGGCTGCTCGATCTGTTTCCGGCGCGGAAAATTATCCTGCCATGCGTCACCATCTATGGCCTCAGCTTTGCTTCCCTAAGCTTGTTGACCGCTCGTTATTGGCAACTGCTGCTGGTGTTTGTCTGCATGGGAATTGTTGGAAACGGCACGACACAGCTTGGATATGCGCGGGTTATCAGTTCCTGGTTTGAACATAACAGGGGGCGCGCGCTGGCGGTCGCCATGGCCGGTTCCGGCATGGGGTCGATTGTGTTCCCTCCGCTCGCGCAATGGCTGATTGTCAACTTCGGATGGCGCGCAGCATACCTGGCGCTCGGGTTGGTCATTCTCGCGCTTGGCCTTCCGTTGGCTGCGGCTTTTGTGCATGAGCCTGATCAGCGGGAACCATCTGTTGAACAAGCGCGCGTAAGATCCGGAAGCTTGAGCGCTTCGGTGCTGTCCTATACCTTCCTGTGCCTCGTATCGGGACTCATGCTCTTTTCCCTGGCGACGAATGGGTTGACGGCGCATCTCGTGCCGTTCTTGACGGATCGCGGCAGTTCCGCGTCGCAAGCGGCCAATATCATGGCGGCCATGGGCTTTGCTTCCCTGGCAAGCAAGCTCATTACGGGTTATTTGCTGGACCGCTTTCGAGCGTCGCGAACGGTTGCCGTATTGTTTGCTGTCTGCGTGTGCGGGATGCTGACAATCATCCTCGGGGTTTCGGTCTGGAGCTCGTATGGAGGCGCTTTGCTGGTGGGCGTTGGGTTGGGCGCGGAATCGGACGCGGTGCCGTACTTGCTGGCCCGGTATTTCGGGCTGGAACGGTTCAGTGAACTATATGCCTACACGTGGTCTGCTTATGCCGTGGCTGGGGCGCTGGGACCTTTGGCGCTGGGGAAGTTTTTCGACGTTACCCACTCTTACCGCCTGGTGTTGCTGGTTTTTACCGGCGCTGTCGCCGGCGCCGCCGTGCTGTTTGCCAACTTGCCTGCTTATGTGAAGCCGGATCAACCAAAAGTTGTAGAACAAAACCCATCTTCAGTTTCAAGACAAGGCAGTATTTAGTTGTTATTCTGCCTATAACCTTGGAACAACACAGAGCGCGGCGTCACACCACACACCTTGACGCCGCCTCCCCCTCCCTCGAGTAGCTCAACAAAAATCTCTATAGCGTCGGTCCAATTTTCCAGGGCACAAATTCATGATGGCCCAGCGCTTCCGCTTTGGTCTTTTCCCCGGAGGCAACCCGCAACAGCCATTCAAAGATTTCTCTGCCTACTTCCTCGACCGTGGCGGTGCCATCCGTAATCATTCCGGCGTTGATATCCATGTTGTCCGGCATGCGCCGGAAAGTGTCGGAATTGCTGCTGATTTTCAATGTTGGAACGGTCGGAAAACCGATAGCGCTGCCCCGGCCCGTGGTGAAGGCGATCAGGTTCACGCCGCCCGCCGCCAGACCCGCCAAAGAAGCCGGATCGTAACCGGGGGTGTTCATGAAAACGAAGCCGCGACCGCGAATCCGTTCGCCATAGTTGACCACATCTTCCAGGGTGGTGGTTCCGGCTTTTGCCACCGCGCCCAAAGACTTTTCAACGATGTTGGTGAGTCCGCCCTTCTTGTTGCCCGGCGATGGGTTGTCATTAAAGCTGCTACTACCGAACTGGCGGAGGTAGTCTTTGTAGTATTCGATGCAAGCCAGCAGTTTACGCGCTGTTTGTTCATCCTTGGCACGGCGCAGCAAGGTGTGTTCCGCGCCGAAAATCTCCGTGGTCTCCGCCAGCACCACGGTGCCGCCTTCGCGGACGATCAGGTCACAGCAATAGCCCAACGCCGGATTCGCGGTGATGCCGGAGAAGGAATCGGAGCCGCCGCAATTCAAACCAAGAACCAGGGCCGACGCCGGAACCGGCATTCGTTTCAGCCCGGCGGTTTGCTCCAACAGCTTTCCAATGTCGCGCACCGCCTGCTCCACCGCACGGCGCGTGCCGCCGCTTTCCTGGAGAGTTAAACCAACCAGGTTCTTGGAGGAGCCCTCGCTTTTGCGTCCGAGGTAATGGTCAATTTGATTGACCTCGCAGCCGAGGCCCATAATGACTGCCGCCGCGACGTTGGGGTGATCCAGTACGCCTTCGAGCGTCCGCTGTAACTGCTGTGTGTCAGGACCGATCGTTTGGGCGCAACCATCGCCATGCGGGAAGGCAACCACGCCGTCAACGTTGGCGGGCAGGGCAGCGCCCTCGAAATGCCGCTCAATCAGGCTTACGGTATGTGCCGCGCAATTGCTGGCCGCCACGACCGCGATATAGTTTCGCGTGCCGATGCGGCCATCCTCGCGCTCGTAGCCCAGAAAGGACCGCGTACTGGCGATCTGCGTGGAGACCGGAGCCGCATAGTCGAATACAGGCTCGCCCTCCTGATAAAGCAGGTTGTGTTCGTGTATGTGCTGACCGGCGGCAATGTCATGCCGGGCCAACCCGATGGCTTCGCCATAACGCCGAACGATTTCTCCGGCGCGGATTGCCTTCAAAGCAATCTTGTGTCCGGGCAGGACCGAGTCAGATGCCTCGATATCGGCCTCCCCAGCCGTAATGCGCTGCCCCGGCGCGAGGGGAACACGAGCAATCGCGACATTGTCATTCGGACTTAACAGGATGACAGCATTTTCTTCGGTCGCGGCGGAGCCGATCTGGAACAACGTAGACATAATGAACGAACAACTTACTCTATTACTTCAAAATTCTTGAGCGCGTCTTCCTTTATTGTGAGGCCAAGGCCGGGAAGGTCGTCGCGCAAATCGATACTTCCATTGTGCGGCAGCGGCTCGCCTTCAAAGATATACCAGAAGAGCTCATTGCCGATCTCGACACTGGAAACCGGAAAAAACTCCGCCATGGGCGAGTTTAGGCTCGCCATCACGACATGGAAATTGTGCATCTGGCCCGCGTGCGGAATGACAGGCACGGAGTAAGCTTCGGCCAGCGCCGCGATTTTGCGCGCCTGCGTCACTCCGCCCACCCGGTTCGTATCAAACTGAATATAGTCAAGCGCTTTCGCTTCGAGCATCTCGCGAAAACCGTAGAGCGTAAATTCATGCTCGCCGCCCGCGATAGGAACGATGCCCAGAGACTTAAGCGCGGCATAGCCGTGTATATCGTCCGGAATGACAGCCTCTTCCAGCCATCGCAGTTGGAACGGCTCCAGCAGAGGCAACATGCGGCGGGCATAATCGAGGGTCCAGCCCATATACGCATCCGCCATCAGGTCGATTTCATAGCCGATCACTTCGCGTAGCGTGCGCAGAAGCTCGACATTGCGCTGCATACCGGCGGCTCCGTCCAGCGGACCCCAGCCGAAGCGCATCTTCATTGCTCCGTACCCTTGCTCTTTGTATGATTGGGCTTCTTCCGCCAGTTTGTCGAGCGGCTGGCTATACAGCTTGCTGGCGTAAACGGGAATTTTCTTTTTCGTGCGTCCGCCCAGGAGCTTGAACACCGGTTGACCGGCGGCTTTGCCGAGAATGTCCCAAATCGCAATATCAACGGCGCTGATGGCGACCATGCCGACGCCTTTACGTCCAAAAGCCATGGTTTGGCGGTACATATGCTGCCAAAGAAACTCATAATCGAACGGATCGCCTCCGATCAGCAATGGCTTCAGGTAGAGATCGATGGTCTGCTTGGTGACTCGGGGCGATAAGGCCGCGTTGCCGATCCCCACATGGCCCGTGTCGGTAAAAACTTCGACAATGAGCCAGCCGTGGAAGCGGAAACTCGCCATGGAGTCCTGCGAAAGATCGAGCACGTCTATCGGATTCGTGCAAAAGTGCGGTTGCGGAGGAACTGTTTCGCCTCTCCACTCCACGACGCGGGTACGAACGTCAGTAATTTTCATGTTGCGTAAGCCTTTCCGCCGAGCGCCGGTAAAGGGGTGACCACGCGCACGGTACTCAGAATCAAAATAAACGCGGCGATGTGCAAAGTGCTGACGACGCCGAAGACCACTCCATAGCCGAATCCGTGGTCGAGCAGGTAGCCGACAACCAAGCCGAATATCATTCCGCCCATTGCGCCTCCAAAGCCGACCAGTCCCGCGACGGAGCCGACGTTTGACTGCGGAAACAGATCCGCCGGAAGCACCATGACGAGCGTTGACCAGGATTGCTGCCCGAAGAAGACGATACTGAAAAGCACGATGGCGAAGTGTACCGGGACATGCGTGACCAAGGCAATGCAGGGCATCACCGCCGCGCTCAGCCCCAGCGCTGTTTTGCGGGCAAAGTTGACGGAATGGCCGCGACGGATGAGCCATCCGGAAAACCATCCGCCTACCAAACAGCCGACGCCCGCGAACGCGTAAGGAATCCAGGCATAGTAGCCGACTCGCTTCACGTCGAAACCGCGCGCGTCATAGAGGTATTTCGGCAGCCAGAACAGATAGAAATACCAAGCTGAATCGCTGAGAAACTTGGCAAGGACCAAGCCCCAGACTTGGGGAAGCGAAAAGAGTTTGATCCAGGGCAGAGCGGCTTCAGAACCTTGTTTTTTCTCAAGCTTTGAAAGGACCGAAGGCGACCGATAATCTTTCCACCACCAAAGGAGCCAGATTAAGCCGGCGGCCCCGGAGAGGTAAAAAACCCAGCGCCAGTTGGTTACGGATAAAACTATCGCGATGAAAGGCGGCGCGGCGACCGCGCCCACGGCGGTGCCTGCGTTGATAATCCCCATCGCCAGGGAGCGCTCGCGCACGGGAAACCATTCCGACACAGCCTTGGTGGCAGCCGGAAAGCCGCCACCCTCTCCCATTCCTAAAAGAAAGCGGCTGACCATCAGCATGGAAAAGCTCGTAGCTAAACCGTGACTGGCGGAAGCCAAAGACCACCACAGCATGATGATGAAAAATCCCGAGCGGGTCCCCAGCACATCCAGCAGTTTTCCGCCGAGCGCGTACATGGCCGCATAGGCAATCAGGAAGGCCGCCTGCAAGTCAGAGAAGCGGGTATTGGAAATGGGAATATCGCGCCCAATGGCAGTAATGGCCAAGGGGAGCGTCTGGCGGTCAAAATAGCTGAGGGTGATGGCGCATCCAAGCAGGGCCGCGATACGCCATCGAAAGGAAAGGCTCAAGCGGGTTACCAGCTTACTTGCACCAGAGAAATTCCCTGTAGAGGGAGCGTGAACTTGAGGTTTGCCGCGCCCGCCTCGCTCCTTATCCAGCGCGGTGATTCGAGTAATTCAAGCTGACCGGCTGCTTCCAGCTTGGCGTAATCTTCGGCGCTCGGATGTTCGGGTGATCCCATACTCTTCCATGCCGTGTAAGCGTTGCTGTGGGTGCTATCAATCCGGTAATGGTGGATCAGCACGCGTTTTGCATCCGCAGGTATGCCGGCAATATCCAGGCTGACGGGCGCTGCCGGGCCGCTCACGTCATCATCCTGGTAGTTCCAGACCATGACGGAAATGTTGTGTTCGGAGTGTGTTGCTAATGCGTCAATCACAGGCTTTTGTCGCACGCCCTCACTGATGAGGGTATCCAAGCTACCCGTGCCCTCCGACGATACGTTCACGCGGTCGCCGCTCATCAATCCCGCCATGCGAAACACATTGAGCACGGGTTTATCGACACCGTTCGTCGCCAGATCCCGGTACCCGGCAAAGTAAGGCTTATCCTCAAATTCGAAAGCCCAAGTCAGAATGCCTTGCAGGTTGGCGTGATAGCGATCGGCAAGTTGCAGCATGCCGTTCATGGCCGCCGCTACATAGGTCGGATACAAAGGCCCATTCCGATAAGCGTTGGCCGGATTAATTTGCGACGAGCAGGCCGCGCAGCCTTCGGGATCGGACTCGGTCAGAATGATCGGCAGATCGCGGAACTTATCAAACGAACGGACAATCTCGAAACCCGTGGATACGTCTTTCATTTGCTTCGAAATGCCCATGCGGACGTGTCCGCCATTTACATCCGGCGAGCCTTTCGCGTGAAAGCTGATGAAGTCGAGCGGAGTCTTAGCGTCTAAACAGTGTTGAAGGAACTGACGCAAGAAGTTAGCCGCTTTCGGGTCACGCGGGGAAGTGCTTCCCGGCCCTCCGATGCGCGCCGTCGGTAAAGCGCGCTTGACGGCGGCCGCCGAATAATCGTAGAGCTTGTCGTATTCCTCGGGCGTGCCGTGCCAGTAACTGATGTTCGGTTCATTCCAGACTTCCCAATCCCAGCTCTCCACTTCATCCTTACCGTACTTCTCAACGGAGTGCTTGACCCATTGATAAACCAGCTCACCCCACTTTTCGTAATCTTTGGGCGGATACGACCAGCCCAGATAATAGTTTTTGAAGTCGGCGGGCGTTCGGAAATTCGGTGCGTAAGGCTCCGGCTTTGCGGAGAGCGCTTTCGGCATGAACCCGATTTCCACCAACGGCTTCGCTCCCGCTTGCAGATAGGTTCCGATGATTTTATCGACAATCGTCCAGTCATACACTGGTTTGCCGGAAGCGTCCTCCGTGTAAGCGTTGGTCGATCCGAATTTCAGGCCGGGAGTTCCATCGCCGGTTGTCAAAAGATTATGCGCGCGGATGCGAACCGGCGCCCGGCTCAGCGCGGCCAATTCTCCGACGAGCTTCTTTCCGTCCTTGGCGTACGTGTAATTAGGCTCGTCATAGCCGAAATAAGCCCAAGAGGGTTTAAATGCGCCGATCTTTCGCGAAGCATCGACGCGAATCGTGACCGGCTGCTGAGCAATGGCAACAGCCGGGAGTAAGCAAAACAGAACGGTAGCAAGATGTCGCATTGAAAATGTGTCCGATTCCGACTTAGAAATTGTATTTGAGCGCAAATTGCAACTGGCGCGGATTGTTGACCGTGTTTGTTACAACACCGCCGGAGCCGGTATCGATGGTTGTCGTGGGAATGCCGAAGGTCGGTGTGTTGGTAATGTTGAAGAATTCCCCCCGGAACTGTATCAGGCTTGACTCCGTCACGGGAAACTCCTTGAATACCGACATGTCCAGGTTTCTGAACGATTGAGAACGTAAAGTATACGCGCCCGCGTTTCCGTATGTGTAAGCAACCGGCAGCGCAAAAGCGCTGGCAGCGCCGGGCGCAAAGCCTGAGCAAGCGGCATTGGCGGAAACATAGAACCAGCAATTAGGTTTGCCGACAACGGTAGGAGTTCCAGTCACATTAGGACGCTGACCGCCGATTCCGGTATTAGCAATATCACGCGAAACCGTGGGCGTGAACGGCTGCCCGCTTCGCAGAATCACGATTCCTTGGACGCGCCAGCCGCCTAAGGCTCCTTGCGTGAACCAGTTTGCATTGCTCAGAAAGCGCTTGCCTTTACCGACCGGCAGTTCGTAGCCCAGGTTGAAGGCAAGGTTCTGGGGAATGTCGAAGGCAGACCGCGCCTTCTCCCAATAAAAATCGCCTCCCGCTGCGGGCGTGTCCTGAATCGTGAGGCTCTTCGAATAAGTGTAGGAAAGCAAAAACCACAAGCCGGACCCGTAACGTTTTTCCGCCTTTACTTGCAGGGCATGGTAATCGGAAGACATATCCTGCGACAAGTAGCTGATTGGGCCGAATGTCGGGTAAGGACGGCGGCCCTGAATCGCGCCTGGGCCGGGACGCGGGTCATTGAACGGATTGGTGCTGTTCAGATGCGTTCCGTGATTGCCCACGTAATTTACTTCAATAACGGTATCCCGTGACAATTGCTGCTGGACACCAACGTTCCAGTGTTGGTCGCTGCCCCGGCGCAGATGCGTGTAAGTAGGATTAATCACAGGGTTCACTCCGGCGCTTCCGAGCGGCTGGCCAAGATAGAAATTGTCAAACGTGCGAGTGGGTATACCCGTACTTGGATTGAACACCGTCTCGCTCAAGAAGTACGGCAGAATGTTTCTGTTTACCCGTCCATCCGTGTTTTCCATTTCGTAGAAGATGCCGTAGCCGCCACGGATGACCGTAGTTCCGCCGAATGGCCGCCATGCCAGTCCAAAGCGCGGCGCCCACTGGTTTTTGTCAGGGTAAGTGATAGAGATCGGCAGGCCCGCTTGATTGCTGGTTTGAATGCGGTTTCCAAAAAGGGCGTAGGCGGTCGGTGCCGAAGGTTGAGAACTGAGATCGACCTGATTCGTGTTGCTCGCGACAATGATGGGCTTGGGCGAGGTTGCGTCAAAGGTGCCCAGTTGCCCTTTGTACCCCTTCATCCACGGCGAATATTCATAGCGCAAACCCAGATTAAGAGTCAACCGGCTTGTTAGCTTGTAATCGTCCTGCACGAAGAAGTGCCAATAAGTAGCCTCGCCGCCAAACCAATCACCCGGATAGGCGCGCGAGCCGGAAAACGGGTACCCTAACATCCAATCCGCGAACGCATCACCCGTTCCCGCGGGTTTAGCGGGATTTTGCGTGTTGACGCCCGTAAAGCTCCAGGTGCCTTGATAACTGGAGCTATCCGTGAACAGGGGATTCCAGTACCGGATTTCCGTTCCAAACTTAAGAATGTGAGCGCCTTTTACCCAGGTAAGATTGTCAATGCCCTGTACTACCTTGAAATCCTGCGTCTTGGGACGCTGATCGAAAGCGGAGCCAGTGAGAGAGGTATAACCGCTCCAGGAGAAATCAGGGAAAGATCCGGCTACGTTGGCCCGTTCCAAACCAGTAAAGCCGCTCACGCCAGCCAATTGATAGAAGTTAGTTCCCTGGTCGAATGCTTGCAAGTTGATCATTTGGGGCAAATAGCTGAAGCGGGCTTCATGAACAATCGTAGGAGTTAAAGTGCTTGTCAATCCGGCGACTATGTTTTGCCCGCGCGTGTGCAAGGGAGCGTAGCCTAAGGCTGGATAAGCGTTCGGGTCGGACTCGCGATAATCGTGCCAGCTCCAACGAATAAAGAGACGGTGCTTATCCGTGATGGCGCGGTCGCCCCGTACTGTGAATTGATCCGTGTCGAGGGGTTGCGTCGGTACGAACGCGGCGGTTCTTGTGCCGGTATTTGGATCTGAAATGTACTTGTTAAAAAAGAGAGCTTGCGCGGAAAGGCGATTAGTGGGAATGATATTGCCAGCAAACGCTACCCGAGGGTTCGTTAACGGATCGTAAATGGTGTTAAGCCCTGGCGCGCTGAAATCGCCGCGCTTCTGCGCCGCCGTAGGCACGATGTCATTAAAGACAATACCCTGCCGCTGACGCATCCCTTCATAATCGAGAAAGAAAAACGTTTTCTTCCTGCCGCCGAGAAAACGGGGCAGGTATAAAGGCCCACCGAGATTGCCGCCGAACTGATTGCGTTTGAGGGGCTGACGGCCGGGCGAGAAAAAGTCGCGGGCGTCCAGCGCGTCGTTGCGAAGAAACTCAAACAAAGCGCCGTGAAGCTGGTCTGAACCGGACTTGGTGGTCATGTTGAGAATGCCGCCCGCCGATCCGAACTCCGAAGAGTAAGCATTCTGCTGCACGCTGAACTCGTGCAGGCCGTCAATCGATGTCTGCACCATGGTGCCTCCCTGATGGTGATCGGTCACATCGACTCCATCAAGGAGAAAGGTGGTTTGCGACCCTCTCACGCCGCTGATCGCCGTGCCGGAAATGTAGTTAGCGCGTATTCGCAGCAGATTTCCGCCTCCGGGCAAGGTCGCGGCTCCCGGCGTCAGCTTCGCCAAGTCATAAAAGCTCCGGCCATTCAAGGGAAGATTGACGATTTCCGTATTCGTGACAACTGTGCCGAGCGAAGCCGACTCGCTATTCAGCAATGGCGCGTTAGCCTTGACTTCAATGGTAGTTGAGGTTGACCCAAGTTGCAGGCGCGCATCGGCGCGGGCAGACTGGTTTACCTGAACTTCAACGTTTTGAATGACAAAGGTTTGGAATCCCGTCGCCGTGACCGTGACATTATAGATGCCAGGCTCCAGCGGCGTTGCCGTGAAATCTCCTCGCTCATTGGTTGCCAGTGTTATTGGCTGCTCCGTGGCTGCATTGGTAACAGTGATCTTGGCTCCCGATACCGCCGCTCCATTAGGATCAATGACCGTTCCTACGATGCGTCCTGATTCGACTTGCGCGGCGCATAAAACAGCGATATTGACGGCGAGAAAAGTTTTGCAGAGTAACTGGGCAAAGGTACGCAACATAGCGCAGTTCCTTTCAATTGTCAGACAAGCTGATATTTAACAATCCGGATTTTGCAAATATATGCTTCTTCTGCGACGATGTCAATAGCTATGTCCGGCTTAAAGGCTGTTGCTCGTACCACTCTTGGCGAACAAGTAGCTGTGCAAATCGCGGAAATGATCTCGGAAAGGCGGTGGAAAGTGGGCGAGAAACTGCCGCCGGAAACCGAGCTGTGCGGGGATTTGCATGTCGGCAGATCCACCTTGCGGGAAGCATTGAAATCGCTGGCTTTTGTTGGATTAGTCCGGATGCGGGCTGGCGATGGAACCTACGTAGCCGAGCCGTCTCGCGGAGCTTTGGACCGGATGTTTGCCAAAGGTTTTCTGAAAACGGAGAAGGACTTAGCGGACGTTTGGGAAACCCGTTTGATTCTGGAAACGGAACTGGCGGCGCTGGCCGCCGAGCGCGCCACGGACAACAACATTGCTCACTTGGGGGAACTGATCGCTAAGGGCGAAAAAGGTTTAACCGGGGAACGGCAAGCCTTTAGCGAACTTGATCTGGATTTTCACCTTGCCGTGGCAAACTGCTCGCAAAATAAGTTACTGCCGCGATTGTTGATGGATGTTCGCGGCCTGTTGGCCGAATGGATTAGCAAGTCGCAAGAACTGCCGGGGATGCGGGAGAATGCGCAGGAACAGCACAAGCGCATTTACAAAAGCATCCTGAAACATGACTCTGAAAGAGCGCGCAAGGAGATGAAGGCGCACCTTGCCACATTCGAGCGCGCCTATAAGTTGCTGGGCCGCCTTCAGGAACAATGATGAGACTTGTACAAATCGCGCGCGGAAGCGAACGGCGCACGGCTGCTGTTGACGGGGCGCGTTTAACTTTACTGCATGCCGCTGATGCGCCCAGCGTCTATGTGCTTGCCTCCAAGGCGATCAGGGGCGCCCAAAGCTTGGTTGCCGTTGCCGGAAACGCTCTATCCGGTGAGACGCTTGACTATGACGAAATTTACGGGGGAGCTTCGGAGTGGCGTCTTTTGCCCTCCTTCGATCATCCGCATGACTCTGCCCATTGCACCGTGAGCGGAACCGGCCTGACTCATAAAAAGAGCGCGGAGAATCGCGCCGCTATGCACAAAGAAACTTCTGCGGCGGATATCACGGACAGCATGCGCATGTATCAAGTGGGCATAGAAGGCGGTACGCCGGAAGCGGGGCGGATCGGCGTGCAGCCGGAATGGTTTTACAAGGGCGACGGCTCCATCCTTCGGGCGCATGGCGAAACTCTCGAAGTTCCCGCCTATGCGGAGGACGGAGGCGAAGAGCCCGAGATCGCGGGCGTGTACCTGATTTCACCGGCGGGCGAGCCGCTGCGAGTCGGTTTCACGGTCACGAATGAGTTTTCCGACCACAAGATGGAAAAGAAAAACTATTTGTATCTGGCCCACTCAAAACTCCGAAACTGCTCGATTGGCCCGGAACTGAGCATTGGCGACGCGCCTTTTGAGGATGTGCCGGGAACAGCGGGAATCATGCGCGAGGGACAATTCATCTGGCACAAAGACATCTGGTCGGGCGAGAAGAACATGTGCCACTCCGTTGCCAACCTGGAGCATCATCATTTTAAATACGAGACTCACCGCCGACCGGGAGATGTTCACATCCACGTTTTCGGCGCTGACGCCTTCAGCTTCGGCGACGGCCTGACGCTCGCGGAAGGCGACATCATGGAAGTTTCTTTCCCACAGTTCGGGCGTCCCCTGCGGAACCGTCTCACCGCGAGGAGTCCATTGAAAATGCCAGTGACTACCAGGGCGCTTTGATAAACGTGGTAACAGCAATATGGTGGGCGGTCACAGGATCGAACTGTGGACCTCCTGCTTGTAAGGCAGGCGCTCTAACCGGCTGAGCTAACCGCCCGGCTGCTGTCTTCTCTCATATTCGCATGTCCGGTTACTAAGACCCGATCCATTGCGCATACAAGCTGCGCGCTGTTCCCACATCGGTTGTTCCTTTAATAATGGCCCGGCCATCGGGAAATACCGTCATGTCATATTTCGGCAAAGTCATTCGCAAAGCAAACTCGTTGACCCGCACCTCGCCAAAGGGCCTGAGGCGCACCGCAAGCTGCTGCAAATCAAGAGTTTTTGTCGTGTTATGAAGCTGAACCGCGTTACGTCCGCACAAACTGACCGGCACATTACGCCGCCCATCCAGGTAGCGAAATACACGGAATCCGCAGGTGACGCACTCCCTATCACGCTCCCCCGCGTCCACATACTTGCCGGTCCCCTGCCAGACATCGAAACTGTGAATCCGGCAGCGGAAGTCTTCGGCTCCTACCACCAAACGCAGCACTGCCGCCACTTGCAGCGCCGCGACCGATGCCGTTGTCGGTGAAATCACTCCGTCAACATCACAAGTCGGCAAGAGACCCGTGGGCGGTTCCGGATACACGCAACTGAAACAGGGACCGCGCCGGGGGTCAATCGGCATCACAATGCCGTAACCGCCGATCGCCGCTCCGTAGACCCAGGGAATCGTTTGCTTCACGCTAAGATCATTGAGGAGATACCGGGTCTCAAAGTTGTCAGTGCCGTCCAGGATTACATCGCAGTCTCCCGCTAGCTCCTCCGCGTTGGAGGGCGTCAGGTCATTCACAAAAGGTTCCACTACGACTTCGCTGTTCACTGCTTTCAATCTGCGAGCCGCTGCCATGGCTTTCGGGACTTCGTCCGAGGCGTCGCCCTCGTCAAACAGCCATTGCCTTTGAAGATTTGAAAAGTCGACGTAATCGCGATCAATCAGCCGCAGGCGGCCCACTCCCGCGCGCGCCAGAGCCTCCGCTCCAAAGCTGCCGAGGGCGCCGCAGCCAACAACGCACACCGATGCGTCTCGAATCTTTCTTTGCCCTTCTTCTCCGATGGGTGAAAAGAGAATTTGCCGGGAGTAGCGACCCTGTTGACCCGGATTCATATACAAAAAGCGTAACAGCCGTCCTGTTATTAGGAACAATTGCTGTTTGCGCGTCCGCCCAGCAGCAATCACCGGCTTACGACGCCTCGCGTTACGAAGGTCTTCTCATTGCAGCCATACAGTTTCAGCCCGAAGATCAGCCGCTTTCGAAGGAAGAAGTCAAGAAACGGCTGCCTTTCACCACGGGAGCGGAGTTCCACGAGCAAGGACTACGTCAAGCGATTCAAAATCTTTTCGCCAGCGGGCGCTACGCTGATTTGGCGGTGGACGCCACGGAAGTTGACGGAAAACTGGTTCTCCGGTTCATCACGCGTCCCGCCTACTTTGTGGGGCGCGTTCTCGCGTTGGGCGCGAAAGCTCCTCCGAGCGCCAGTCAAATCGTCGATGTGGCCCGGCTCCATTTGGGAACCAACTACGCTGATTCACAGCGAAGCCAGGCCACAGAGTCCATCAAGGATCTGCTGCGGCAAAACGGTTTCTATCGCGCTCAGGTCAGCTCAAATGTTGAATACAACCCATGGAAGCAACAAGCTGATGTCACATTCCAGATTGACGCAGGCGACCGGGCGCGCTTTGAACAGCCCGTTATTACCGGCAGCCCCGGCCAGTCAGACCAGAAAGTTATACAAGTGACACGTTGGAAGAGGTTGTATGGCTTACTGGGATGGCAGCAAGTCACGCAGTCGCGCGTCCGTCAAGGGCTTGACAATGTTCGCGAGTACTACGAAAAGCGCAATCTCTTGGATTCGCGAGTAGCCTTGACCCGGCTTGAGTATGCTGATGCAACCAATACGTTGAAGCCGACCATCGATGCGCAGGCAGGCCCAAAAGTGATTATCAGGACTGTAGGCGCGAAAATCAGCAATGGCAAGCTTAAGCAGCTAGTCCCGCTTTTTCAGGAGCATGCGATTGATCCGGACCTCCTACAGGAAGGCCAACATAACATTCAACAGTATCTTTCTTCAGAAGGTTACCTGGAGGCAAAGGTCACCTACGAGGTTGCAAAGGAAACTAATCCGGACCAACAAACCGTCACCTACTCTGTTCTGCGAGGCAGCCATCACCGGTTTGTCTCGCTGCAAATCTCCGGCAACCGCTATTTTTCCACGCAAACTATCAGAGAAAGGCTTTCCATTGAGCCGGTATCGTTTCCGCGTTTTCCCTATGGGCGCTTTAGCGAGGCTTACCTGCGCCAGGACCTGCAAGCCATCCGCAACCTTTATCAATCAAACGGATTTCGAGATGTAAGCGTTACCTCCCCAAAAGAGGATGACTATCGCGGCAAAAATAACCGGCTTGCCATTCTGATAAAAATCGACGAAGGGCCGCAATGGTTCATATCTGATCTCCTGATCGAGGGCGTCAAGGAGGGTGATCTTCCTGCTTTACGCTCCCGGCTGGCTTCTTCCGCGGGACAGCCTTTCAGCGAGGCGAATATTGCCGGTGACCGTGAAAGTTTCCTGAATTTCTATTACGGCCTTGGTTATCTCAACGCCACGTTCGACTACTCCGCTGCCGTGGCCGAGACTCCGAACCACATTAAACTGCGTTACCTCGTGCATACGGGCAATCAAAGGTACGTTCGGAACGTCTTGATTAGCGGTCTGGAAACGACCCGATCAAAGCTCGTTACCGATCGCATCGAGCTAAAGAAGGGTGAGCCTTTATCGCTTCCGCAACAAACAGCCGGCCAGCGACGTCTTTATGATTTAGGCGTTTTTGCTCGCGTGAACACAGCCATACAGAACCCGCAGGGCGATGAAGAATCGAAGAACGTTCTTTATAACATAGAAGAGGCACGCCACTATTCGCTTAACGTCGGAGTAGGCGCGCAAATTGCTCGTATCGGCGGCGGCGTTACTACGTTGGATAACCCGGCTGGAACCGCCGGTTTCGCGCCCCGCTTTGCGTTTGGCATTACCCGGCTGAATTTTCTAGGCCGGGGACAGACAATCAGCTTGCAGACTGCCTTATCAACCATTGAGCAGCGGGTGGCTTTGACCTACTTCATTCCGCGTTTTATCTCCCGCGAAAACTTAAGTTTTTCAATTACTGCGTTGCTGGACAATGCCAGCGATATTCGGACTTTTACGGCCAATCGCCGGGAAATTTCGCTTCAGTTAAGCCAAAGGCTCTCGCGGGCTTATACCATGCAGGGCCGACTGGTTTTCCGCAATGTAACCTTGGCGAATCTTAAGATCAATCAACTCTTAGTGCCTTTGCTTTCTCAGCCGGAAACTGTCGGCAGCGGCGAGTTCTCCCTTATTCAAGACAAGCGCGACGATCCGACCGACGCGCGCCACGGTATCTACACAACGCTGAACCTCAGCTACGCTCCCGGCGTGCTCGGCTCACAAACTCAATTTGCCCGGGGGCAGTTCAGAAACTCTACTTATCATGCTTTTGGCCGCGACCTGGTGTTCGCGCGGGGCACGCAGTTCGGGCTGATCAGCCGCGTAGGCGGCAGGCCCAGCATCCCGTTGGCGGAACGGCTCTACTCGGGCGGCTCTACTTCGATCCGAGCCTTTCCGGATTTTCAGGCTGGCCCACGCGACTTGTTAACAGGCTTTCCTTTAGGCGGAAACGTGCTGTTCACCAATAGTCTGGAAATGCGCTTTCCTCTTTATGGAGATAATCTGGCGGGGGTTATCTTCCATGACGCCGGGAACGTGTACAGCAGCTTAAACAGTTTCAGTCTTCGGTTTCGCCAGCATGATCTTCGCGACTTCAACTACACGGTCCAGTCTGCCGGCGTTGGCCTGCGCTACCGCACGCCCATTGGTCCCATACGGCTGGATTTCTCTTTCAGTCCCGACGCCCCGCGCTTTTTCGGATTAAAAGGAACCGTGCAGGATTATCTTAATGGCACTGCCGTGGCGACAGTGCAAAAGATAAGCGCGTTCCAGTTTCATTTCTCGCTGGGGCAGGCATTCTGATGGGTCGCTTGCTGTTGCTGGTCGTGCTCAGTTTCGTTTCGAAAGCTGAAATTGTTGACCGCATAGCAATTGCCGTGGACCAGCAAGTGATTACCGAGTCTCAGATTAACGAAGAAGTCCGGGTCACGGCGTTGCTGAATCATCAACCTATTCAAGGAAATGAAGAGGATCGCCGTTCCGCCGCGGACCGGCTTGTTCAGCAGTTGCTTGTCAAGCGTGAAATGGATTTGGGAAACTATCCTGCTCCCACGGAGGAAGAAGTTCAGAAGTATTACGATCAGCTTAACCAGGTTTTTGGAGGCTCGGCCAAGTTCAGCCGCGCGCTTGCGAATTATCAACTGACGAGTGAAACGCTGAAACAGCATCTTGCGCTTCAACTGACCGCTTTGCGTTTCATCGAGTATCGCTTTCGCCCGGATTTCAACGTTTCAGAAGAAGAGATTGCGGAGTATCGCAAACGTCATCCGGCTTCGCCTGCCGCGGAGGTCTCGCATGACGCTATTCGAGAAGTCTTCATCGAGGAGCGCACGGATCAGATTCTCGCTGCCTGGCTGGAAGAAAGCCGCAAGCAGGTCAACATCGTATTTTTGGATAAAGCGCTTCAATAATGCCCGCATCTCGAAAACAGCGCGTTGTTCTTACGGCTGCAGCCGTTTTATGCGTCGGTATTACTGCTGTCCTATGGCTGTTGCGATCTGACTGGCTCCGGGAAGACGTTCGGCATCGAATCATTGCGGCCGTTCAAAGCGCGACAGGCGGACAAGCGGAGATTAAGACTTTTCGCTTCAACTGGCATCTGCTTACCGCTGAAATGGACGGGTTTATTGTTCATGGAACAGAAGCTCGCGGAGATGCGCCGCTCTTTCAGGCAGACTCGGTGCGAGCGCGGCTGCGGATTGTCTCTCTGCTTAAGCGCAATATCGATGTCGCCTTCCTGCAAATCGAAGCTCCCCGGTTTCATCTGGTGCTCCAGCCAGATGGAACAACCAACATACCCGAACCTCGGCGCATCACTCCCGCTCAGCTTGTCGATCAACTGCTTCAGTTAAAGCTGCAACACGTCAGCATAAGCCATGGCCTCCTTCAGGTGAACGACAAGCGTATTCCTCTCGATGTAACGGCAAACGACGTTGTTCTTGCGCTTCTTTACAATCACGTTGATCCGCATTACGCCGTTACCCTTGCTTCGGCGGCAACCGACGTTCAATGGGCGCAGACACAGGGGATACAGGGAAGTTTTCAGGCAAGCGCGCGGCTGGCGCGCGATCACCTGACGCTTACAAAGGCAACGCTCAACTCAGGAAACTCCAAGGCTGAACTGAGCGGCGATCTGCGCAACTTCGCGCGGCCTGCCATTCATTGGACCATTAAATCCGAATTAGCTGCCGCTCAACTTGCCACGGCGTTCCATGTAGCAGGTTTAAAGAGCGGTCTATTGGGAATCAACGGTTCAGGGTACCGAGATCCTGACACGCCATTTTCCTTTACGGGCGAAATCAACGGCCAGCGCCTATCGTATCTGGCCGACACGCTTCTCTTGCAGGATGTGAAGTTCAAGTCAAAGTTGATAGCTGATGGAAACGTCGTTCGTCTTCCCGATCTTGACCTGGCTGGCCCAACGGTTCAATGGAAGGGGAAGGCGGAACTGACGGACTATCGAAAACTTTCGCTGCTGGGAGAATTAATACGGCTTGATATTCGAACCATTGCCGCCACGGCGGGAGTGAAACCTTTTGGATGGTCCGCTGTCGCGCGCGGCCCTCTCAGCATTGACGGCCTGCTTCGTCCTCAAATAGAAAATTTCGCAATCAAAGGCAGCCTGCAGCTCTCTCCCGCCAGCGGCGGCACGCCTGTTTCCGGAAATCTCACGTTTGCTTATGATCAACGCCGTCGTTCGCTGGAGTTCGGCAATTCAAGGCTTCAGTTGCCCGACACCCAGATCACCATCGCCGGAGTTCCCGGAATCGCTCTGAACCTATCTGTTGACAGCCGCAATCTTTCTGAACTGCAACCGATGTTATTGCTCCCTTACCGGCAGCCTTTCAACAATGTCCAACTCCCGGTTCTGCTGCGCAACGGCTCTGCTCATTTTGACGGTTCCATCAATGGAAGTCTGGATGATCCGAGGATTACCGGTAATCTCGCGCTGACAAACTTCCAAGCAAACGGCGCGAACTGGCGGAACCTGCGCTCCTCTTTCAATGCGGAAAAGACTGGGTTAGTGCTCTCCTCGCTCACGGTCCAACAGGATCTTTTTCACGGCAGGGCAGCAGGCCGGATCGCCCTAACAAACTGGAGCGCAGGACCAGGAAGCGCGTTGCAGTTGCAGGGGAACTTCTCTGACATGAAGGTAGCGCGCTTGGCGGAAAGCTACTTAGGGAAAAACAATCTCAGTCTCCTGGGAGGACTAGCCGCTGGCGCTTTTGCGCTCAATGGCACGGTATCCGACCCGACCGGCGATCTGCAAGTGAGCATCGCCAACCTTGGCTGGCATGGTGAACATCTTGACTCATTGTCGGCGGCAATCAAGCTCAAAGAGGGCCAACTACAAATCGTTAGTGGTCAAGGTAAATCAGGCAGCGCCTCCGTTAACTTCACTGGAAGCTACGAGCATGAGCCCCGTAACTGGAGAAAGGGAGCCTTATCTCTCGGCATCGATAGCAACGTATTCCCGCTTTCAAACCTGTCTTTTGTCCGGGGGAGCGCGCCGGATCTGTCAGCGCAAACCAAGCTGCATATAAAAACCACTCTATTCATTACTCCAGACCGTGCTCAACTCGGAAGAACCGATGGCTCTGTTTCCCTTGGTAATATCGCCGTAAACCATGTTGAATACGGCGATTTAAACCTTACTGCATCTACTCATGAGCAAACCGTGGAAGGCAGCCTGGAGGGAAGTCTGCGCTTCAGCCGTGTCTCGGGAACAGCTCAATTACAATTAACTCCCGAAATGCCCGTGAAAGCCCAGTTGCAGTTTGGACAGACCGATCTCCAGGCGCTCGCCGCCATTCTCGTTCCTGCCTATGCAAAGGGCGTGGTAACCGGATCAGTACGTGGGGGTATGGTGCTCGAAGGACCGTTACAACAATGGGAAAAGATTCGCGCTGTCATCAAACTGGAAGATCTGCAAGTTACTTCGCCCAATCTTAGAAGGGTCGGGTTAGCCGATAACAAAACAAATCTCATTTTGCGCAACTCCGCGCCAATTTTATTGGAAGCAACCAATGGGGTAGCAACCGTTCAATCCATGGAAATGACAGGCCCTGATACGCGCCTCAGCCTCAGCGGGGTGATTCCCTTTGTTCAGAACCGTCCGATGCGGCTGAAAGTCGATGGAAGCGTGGACCTCCGTGTTGCCGGGCTGTTTAATCCAAATCTTGAATCTTCCGGCGAGTCGAAGATTTCCGCTGTTCTCGGCGGCACGTTACTCAACCCTACTGTTACAGGAACCGCCGACCTGCGGAATGGCAAAGTCTTTCTCCATGGTTTTCCGAATGGCTTCAGTGAACTGAACGGGACTATCCAATTTGATCGAGACCGGGCAACTCTGGAAAAAATAACCGCTCATTCCGGCGGTGGAAACATAGCCTTGGGCGGATTCTTGACTTTCAGCGTCGGTCATCCTCTCGTGTACCGCCTGGAAGTCAATAGCCAGGATGTGCGCGTCCGCTACGCCGGTGGTGTGAGCGTCACCAGCGCTTCACAACTTACTCTGGCAGGAACCAGCCAGAGCAGTGTTCTTTCCGGAACGGCCACGGTTTCCCGCGTTATTATCAATCCGAACGCGGATGTGGGCGCCTTACTGGCTTCAACCGAAAC
>JAABUZ0100002766.1_pt1 | contig 28077 bp, 27 predicted proteins | sample 5562091 | NCBI WGS metagenome assembly JAABUZ01 (sample SAMN12813069, study PRJNA571459) | rock metagenome | isolation source: Antarctica rocks | place: Antarctica: Victoria Land, Linnaeus Terrace sud | collected 2015-12-21 | reverse complement strand
GGGTGAGTGTTGCGAAAAGCACCCGCGGGCACCCCCCAACGTCCCGGACCAGCCCAATCCAGTCAGAAACAACCGCGTCCAACAAACGTACCCGTCCACAGACGAGAGCTATTTCAACAAGCTCCTATATGCCTCCGCTCCATCATTGATGATTGTCCAGATTTCTTCGAAATCTTGTTGGCCGCACCGTCGAATCATAGGCCGATTCTCTAGGAGAGATCGCGCTCCGTTTTGAACGAAATTGCTCTCCTTTTCGAACCGCGGACAGCCTGCCGATAGTGGTCTGGAGTCATGCCTAGCTGTCTGGCAAAAGCTCGCGTTATGTGGCTTTGATCGGCGAAGCCCGCTCCAACGCTTGCTTGTCCTATCTCGTCTCCAGCAGCAAGGAGACGACGTGCAAGGCGAACACGTTGCTGCACGATGTGAGCGTGGGGAGTCGCTCCAGTCGCACGAGTAAACCCACGCAGGAAATGAAAACGACTGACGCCCGTCATGCAGGCCATCTCTTTGAGAAGCAGGGGTCTCTGCGGTTCAGAGTCTATGAGCCTGACCACTTTGCCGACGCTGGGCAGAGCTGAAAGACGGGAAGGGCGCTCGCTGCCGTGATGCCGAAAGGCATAGGCAAGTGTTCGTATCAGAGATATCTCAATGTGCATGCTTTCGGGCCTCGGGTCGGTCACGGCTCTAAAGAGCTGGCTAAACCGTATGCTCTGGCCCCGATCACGCACGCTCGGCTGGAGATTAACGTCGTGAGGCTGAGTCTCTCTGCCGAAGATTCCATAAACGCCCTGACCAAAGCGGGTGCAAGAAGATCTTCGAAGACAAGATCAGCGGTAGCCGGGCAGAGCGATTGGGGCTGACCAAAGCGCAGGAGGCTCTGCGCGAGAACGACACACTCGTTGTCTGGAAGCTTGACCGGCTTGGCCGCAGCCTTAAGTAATCTCGTAGACCTCGTCGGCGAACTCCACCAAAAGCAGCTCATCTCTCCGGTTTTAAGATGAAAATGCATTCGCCGATACATCCAACCGCCCCAACTGCTTTGCTTGTTTTGAGGGTGTTGCAGGAAGTTCCCGCAGAGGGGGTGACGGAAGAGCGGGAGATCTTTTCGGCGGCACGCTGCGGAGGCATGAGGAGACCTCCCCGCCAGATCTGAGTTCCCTAGAAGCGCCATCCCAATCCTGCGAGGAAGAGTATCGAGCTCCTATGTATCGGGGGCGAGGTGGAGATCCCGGATTCTCCGAAATAGCTATAAGCCGAAGAGTGCGAGTGATAGAAGATGACGGCATCTCCGCCCTCAAAGCGCAGCAGCACATGTTTTGCCGGGGCATACTCGAAGACGCCGCCGGTATCGAGGCTGAACTGGTATTGCGGATGGTACACCGCGAAACCCTGCCCGCCGCTGGTGAGGGTGAGGGAAGAGGTGGTTCGCGAAAAGCGTGTTACGCCGGGCCGTGCTTTGGCGAAGATGCCGAAGCGGCCGAGGTGAAAACCAGCTTTAGGCCCGGCGAATGCAGAGAACTGTGTTCCACCATCCTGTGCGCCCGCAGTACGATCGTCGTGCGGCAAATCATAGGCTAAGATGTCCGCCGAGAGAATGCCCGCGACCGGTATTTCGATCCAAGCTCCTCCTCCGCCAAGTGCGGGTGCGTTCCTCTGGACGGACTGTGCGCGCACCTGTAACGGGAAATAAGCTCCGATGGAGAAGCGTTTTGACTCCGGATATAGCGCAGGCGCATCTTCGAATCTTCCCAACCGGCGTTCTACAAGGAGGGAAGCTCCCAAATGGTGAGGCACAAAACCGCCGAGCAACTCGGCTTGGTTAGGACTGACCTGAAGAACTGTACGAAAGACGGCATTCAGGTTTTCGTCTACATCGGCCCGCACGATAATGCGCTTCGAGAGATATGCCTCCACGGTAGCTCCGGGTTCGAGTGCAAAGTGGGTCTCCCGATAATAGTGGGGTGGATACAGGATCTGACCATTCTGCACCTGAAGTACTTCCAGACCACGAGAGTAGCTGGCCGCACCGGCGTCAAGACGGCCAAAGACACCCAGGTATCTGCGGCGGACGCCCGCCTTGACACCACCGAGTACTAGCAATTGGTGGCCCCCAACCTTGTTGTCGCTGGCCAACAGATTGGTGGACTCAAACGCCGACGCTTCGAGCGCAATGGACCGATTGAAGTTGAAGGTAAAGCGCTGGAAAGGTCCGGAATAGCCAGTGCGATAAGTGGATGGTGTGCCAGGAAAGTTTGTATTCGTTTGGACGTAGTAGCCGACCCCGAACTCTGCCTTTGTGATCTGCTGGGCAGCCGCCGGTAAAACCATGGAGAACCCACAAGAGGCAAGGATCACGATAGGGGCGGGGTTGCGGCATTTTTCGGGCATGTGAGCCTGCTCGACCATCATCACTGAGCGAGTATAGCCGGGGCTGTACGGACCTCGGCTCGCCACCTGATGCGAGCAAAAACTTGGGATTTAGCTAACGTGCTCTATCGTCCGTTTTCTCAGGGACCGCATATAGGCGCTCTGTGCGAAGACGATCGAAATTGCGTCATGTTCGCTGCGCGCCGGCACCACTCAAATCATCTATAAGCACACTGGGACCATCATGCTCCTCGCGTCTTGCTTGGTTTCATCTGGCTTTGGGGAATCTCTTAAGCCTGGCAATGAAGCTGAGAAGGCCTACATGCAATTTGTCGCCGCCTGGAAAGCAAAGGATCGGCCCACTCGCGGTACGGTTATTGCAAATGACTACATGACACTGAATGGCGAGGAAAAGGTCGCGCACAAGAGCAATGAAATGGAAGGGCTCTGTTGCATTAACCGGGACCGACAGCTCGTGGGCGCTACGATGGTTCATGTTTAGGCGTCGTCGCTTCCCGGTCGAGATCATCTTGGTATGTGTTCGGTGGTACTGCAAGTACGGGATCTCGTACCGAGATCTGACAGAGATGATGCAGGAGCGCGGCGTGGAAGTGGACCCACCCACGATCATGCGCTGGGTCCATCATTATGCCCCCGAGCTTGAGAAGCGAGTACGGGCTTATCAAGGTTATGGCTCGAAGTCTTGGCGCGTAGACGAGACCTATGTCAAGGTGGGCGGGAGATGGAAGTACCTGTTCCGTGCCGTCGATAAGCATGGTGTGCTCATCGACTTCATGCTCTCGGGTCGCCGGAACACTCGGGCCGCACATCGTTTTCTCGCGAAAGCACTGACAGTCATGCGCAACTGGTCACCAGTATCCATCACCACCGATAAGCTCCGCTCATACCCGGAAGCGATCGAAAGGCTGAAGCGTGACGGCCAGCTGCCCAGGGACACGAGACACCGGACATCGAAGTACCTGAAACAACATCATCGAGGCAGACCATGGGGCGCTGAAGCAGGTCATAAAGCCGACACGAGGCTTCCAAACCATCAAGACTGCGACGGCCACGATCAAGGGTTTCGAGATCATGCGGATGATTCGGCGCGGACACTGCCTCACGTGCAAGCCAGGCGTCCTTAATGAGATCCGCTTTGTGAACCAACTCTTCCAAGTTGCCGCCTGAACTCTCGCCCGGATGCAGGCGGACTGCGCTCCAGCTAGTTAATGCAACAGAGCCGGTTTTAGGAATGAAGTACACTTTTGCCAGTTCAGCTCAGGAACTGCGCTTGTGTATCGATGCGGTTGGCGGCGAACCATCAAATTCCGTCTGGATGCATTCACTCCCTCCTATGAGGAAAAGGACCGATGCCCGGAAGTAGACAAGTGCCTAGCCGACGGCGTTACCGTTCAATGATGGAGGCTCGAGCTGAGTCAAGCGAAGACCTCATCAACGTTCCGCGGTTGCTTCTGGAGGCGAAGAAGCGGGAGGAACAGTTGGTTGACCACCTGCGCTGCCTGGTTGAGATTGAATCGCCGAGCAGCGATAAAGAAGCCGTCGAGCGCGCGCAAAGCCTGGTAGCAGACTGGGCTGTGGCCGCGGGTGCTTCGATAAAGCGCCATGAACACGCGGGCTATGGGGATTCGTTCGAGTTACGTTTCAGTGACTATGCCTCCGCCGAGAAGCCCATTCTCCTCCTGGCCATCTGGACACGGTGTGGGATCACGGCACGCTCGCCACCATGCCTTGGAAGGCGACCGAGGATGTTCTGGCAGGTCCCGGTGTGCTTGATATGAAGGCGGGGGTCATGGTAGGGCTTACGGCGACCGAGATTCTGAAGGATCTTAACTTGCTCCGCCGGCCCGTAATCATCCTGCTGCACGGGGATGAGGAAGTTGGAAGTCCTGCGTCGCGAAAGGTAACCGAATCGGTGGCAAGACAGTGCCGTGCGGTCTATGTTCTGGAGCCTGCACAGGGAGAGGCGGGAGCGTACAAAACGGCACGGAAAGCTGTCGGGATGTACAGGGTGTCAGTGCGAGGCAGGGCCGCCCACAGTGGAGTTGACTTCGAAAGCGGCCATAGCGCGATCCTGGAATTAGCGAAGCAATTGCAGGTGATCAGTAGTTTCACCGATCTTTCGCTGGAAATTACGGTGAACCCAGGTCTTATTGGCGGCGGAACCCGATCGAATGTGATTGCAGCTGAGGCCGGGGCCGAGGTCGACGTTCGACTGGCCCGGCACCGCGACGTGCAGACGATGGATCGCAAGCTGCGGGGGCTTGTAGCCCATGACAAGATGTGTACGGTCGAGGTGACAGGTGAGATCAACCGACCGCCTATGGAGCGGAACGAGGCGACGATCGGCTTGTTCGAACGCGCGAAGAAACTGGCGGCTCAGATGGGCCTCGCGCTCGATGAGGCGGCCACCGGAGGTGGCTCCGACGGCAACTTTACGTCGGCGTTGGGCGTGCCTACGCTCGATGGCATGGGGGCGGTGGGGGCGGGCGCACATGCGAATCACGAGCATCTGGAACGCAAGCACCTCGCTCCGCGCACGGCGCTGCTCGCCGCGATGATGATCTGATGGCTTTTTCGGACCGAGAGGTTCAGGGAACTAGTGACCCCCTTTACCCGCTTCCCTCGGACTACTGGGTTGTAAGGTACTTCTGGAAAAACTTCGCGGTCGCATCGTAGGCTGTGACGAAGTCCTTGTAGAGGAGGAAGTCGTGTATCTCGCCGGGAAAGATAATTTCCTGTAAGGAACATGCTGCTCCTTTAGTTTTTGAGCCAGGTCAACGGTCTGATTGAAGGGCACGTTGCGGTGATCGTCCCCCTGGATGAGGAGAACGGGCGATTTCCATTGGCTTATGGAGGACTCGGGCGAGGACCCCTTCGGGTCAAGGGAGATTAGATCCTGGACCGCCTCCTCGAATCCGGCGGTATGCGTCATGAGGTGACGCATCGTAATGGGCGTTGGGTAGGTCTCCGCAATCTTGAAGTCGAGATATGCGTTGATGTTCCGGTCGAGGTCGATCTTTCCCGACTGGACCTGTTGCATCACCGCTGTCCAGGTGAACAGTTTCGAGATCGAGCCCCGGGCGAAAGAGCGTCACATCGGCTGTGACCGATTTGCGCGTCTTGATGTCAGAGAAGCCGTAGCCGTTGGCGAAGAGGATCTTTCCATCCTTCACGACGACGACGACCGCCCCGGCAATGTTTTCGCGTCTCAGTTGAAGGGGCAGGGCACCGTCCATGAATGCACCCACATCCTCCGCGGTCATTGCTGCCGGCGCAGTCACCGGCTGGGCGGGGCGGGTGAACTAGCAATTTTATGGGGCTGAAGCGCGATCGTTGGGATGGTGGCGGGGGCTTTGGGCGCTTGCCTGACAAGTGAGCGCTAGGAGAGAGACGAGCCGGAATAAGCGGGGCGAGTCTGGCTGTACGCGGAGCATGTTTGCCTCTTTCGTAGCTCGATCAAAGAACGAAATCAGCGCCAAGCCTTACAAAAGGCTTCACGCATATGCCAATTCGCCAACCAGCTAACGTTGAGGGTAGACGGGGAACGCAGGGACCTTAGGCGTCGGCAGAGGGTGCTTCGAGAGGTCGTCGAGGATCAGCTGGACTGCTTTTTCGAGCTGCTCATCATGGCCCTTGCGCCATGCTGCCGGATCGACGGCAACTTCGACGTCGGGTGGTACTCCCTCATTTTCAATACCCCACTTGCCCTCGGTGCTGAAGAAGGCGATGCTCGGCGCCGTCACCAATCCGCCATCGATCAAAGCCGGGTAGCCGGTGGTCCCGACCTCTCCGCCCCAGGTCCTTTTTCCAACCAGGGTGCCGATAGATTCGTGGTGGAAGAACCATGGGATCAGGTCGCCGCCGGAGCCCGCGTACTCGTTGATGAGCATGACCTTGGGCCCGAAGATAGCCTCTGCCGGTTCGGTCGAGACTTCGCCGTTGGACGTGTACCAGTAGTTCGTGAGCTTGCGCTGCAGGATCTGAATGATGTAGTCCGCAGACTGTCCGCCACTGTTGTAGCGGTCGTCGACGATGAGTGCCTGCTTGCCGACCTGCGCGAAGAAGTAGCGGTTGAACCAGGTATAACCACCGTGCCCTGTGTTGGGAAGATATACGTACGCGATTCGTCCGCCGCTGAGCTGGTCGATCTTGCGAAGATTGCCAAAGGTCCAATCCCGGCCACGCAGGTCCAGTTCGCTTGCGACGGGGAGGACGGTAATCTCGTGTGCGTTGGCGCCGTTTGGATTGGGACCGACACGAAGCGTGATTTGTTCGCCCGCAGTGTTGAGAAAGAAGCTGAAGACATTGTCGGTGCCGCGCAGCTCGCGGCCATTGACGGCGAGGAGGTAATCCCCCTGCTTGACGGCGACACCGGGTTCGGTGAGTGGTGCTCGCAGATCGGGATTCCAGTTTTCACCGCTGTAGATGGTGTGGAATCGATAGCGGCCATTCTCGACGCTGTAGTCCGCGCCCAGTAAGCCGACGTTGGGAGGCGCAGGGTCTGGGATATCGCCGCCTCCTACGAAGGTATGGCCCGTAGAGAGTTTGCCAAGCATTTCCCGGAACAGGTAGTTCAGGTCCTCCCGGCTGGCGATGCCCGGTAGGTATCTGCTGTACTCCTTTTCGGCCGCGTCGATATTCACTCCGGTGTAGTTGGATGCGTAAAAATAGGACCGTTCGATCCTCCAGGCCTCGGCATACATCTGCTTCCACTCCTCGCGCGGCACCGTTAGGACCTGCATCGCGTCCATATTCAACAGGCCCGCGCCCGGCTTTACAGTATCTGCCGTAGAGGCGATGCCCCATCTCCTTCCCTGACGGTAGAGAAATTTATCCCCGTTGAACGAGACAGCCGCAGCCTGCAGGTCAGCAAGGAGCGGCACCGATGTGCGGCTGGTGAGGCTATATTTCGTGAGCGCGGCCGTCCGCTGGGATGGCGACTGCGACATAAGGAAGATCTCTCCCGCCTTACCCGCCTGCAGGTCCACGTAGTTCTCAGCGGGAAGGGGAAGCGTCAGGACACGTTGGGCGATGCCGTCGAAGTCGATCTGAACCGGGGATACAGGGATGGACTTGGTGTCGCCGGAGGGGAACCCAGGGGCAGCCTCAGGTTTCGTTGCTACCGAGGCGGTCTCCTCGTCGGTCCTAGGGGCCAGCGGCGAGGGCAGATCTTTCCGGAGAACCGCCATGTATACGCTACGGGTGACACGGCCGGTGTTGCTGGTCATATCGAGAAAGAAGGTTCCCGGCCCGGAGTTGGTGCTTGCAGTGAAGTAGAGGTATTTCCCGCTCTTATCGAAGACGGCGTGCTGACTGTCGCTGAGGCCATCCGTGATTTGAGTGGATTTGCTAGTCTCGAGCGAGTAGACGAAGACCGTTCTCATCCGATTCTTCATCAGCTTCGTGTAGACGATCCATCGACTATCGGGCGACCAGGAGGGATCCAGACCGGAGGCAAAATTGAAGTAGGTGTCAGTATCAATCTTTACCGGCACGGGTTTGTCGAGATCGATGAACCAGACATTGAGCCGCTTGTCGAGATAGGCAAGTTTACGGCTGTCGGGCGACCACTTGAGTTGCGAGAAGTATGAGGGCGGGGAACCGAGGCCAACGGAGCGCGCGGGAGTCAGGCCGCTCTGGTCTTTCACATGCAGTGCGTAGAATCCTGATTCATCTGAGAAATACGCGATCGACTTACCGTCTGGGGACCATGAGGGAGAGCGATCGCCTACCCCTGGGGAACTTGTAATGTTGCGTACGCTGCCATTTTCCGCGGGCACCGTAACGATTTCTCCGTGGGCCTCGAAGACTGCACGCGCACCAGTAGGGGAAATGCCGTAGTTGATGATGTGATCCGCAATTTTCTCATAGTGTGGCCGAATCTCTGGAAAGTCTCCGGCGATGGTGACCTGGACCGGGTGCTCCTTCGCGTTGGCGAGGTCGTACAGATGCAGCGAACCGAACTGCTCATACACGATGGCTCCAAAGCCGGCTGAGGCTGACATGAGGTCCGTCCCTGAGTTGGGGATCACGCGGGACACGTTCTTGGTGCCGAGGTCGTAAGCGTAGAGCGAGATCGGCTCTGCGCGCGCGGAGAGAAAGTAAATTTTATCTCCGACCCACATCGGATTGAAGTCAGTGGCATTCTCGTGCGGCACTTGCACGACGCTTGAGTCTGCCATGTCAGCAATCCAGATGGGAGAAGCCAGGCCGCCGTGGTAATGCGCCCAATAGGAGTGCACGAAGGTGTCGCCACCACCGAAGAAGATAACTCGTGGCAGAGGGGTGTAGGCCAAGTGCGTTCCATCAGCCGAGTAGGAGGCCTGATAGCCCGCGGGCAACGGCAGGGGCTTATCAAAGCCTCCCTCGGAGGAGACGGTGTAGAGCTGCTTGTAACGCCAGGAGTGACTGTCCCGAAGGGAAGAAAACATCACATTCTTGCCATCCGGGGTCCAACCTTCGACGAGGTCTGCGCCGGGGCTGTAGGTAAGCTGGCGTGGCTGCCCACCTTCAGCCGGCATGACATAGACATTCAGGTTTCCGTTATACCTACCGGTAAAGGCGAGCGACTTGCCATCGGGAGAGAACTTCGGGTCAGAGGCACCACCCGGGCCGCTGGTCAGCCTGGTCGCAGCTCCTCCCTTACGGTCTACGCTCCATAGATAGCTTCCATAGACGAAGACTATCTGCGTGGCGTTGATGGTTGGCTGCTGCAACAGAAGAGGATGCTCATCCTGAGCATGCGCACCGCTGCAGGTGAAGAGAGAGACCAGTAGGAGTACCAGGACCTTGTGCATGCCTATCCCCGATAACTCAGAAGCTGAGCTTGACTGCCAACTGCATGATGCGCGGGGCGACGGCAGTTGTGGTGATCAAGCCGAATTGTGCCGTGTTGAAGTTGGTGTTCGGCTCGCTGAACTGCGGGGTGTTGAAGGCGTTGAAGAGTTCGGTACGGAACTCTCCATGTGCCGTGTCCCCGAACAGCTTGGCCGAAAACCGCTTCTGGAGCGCGAAGTCCAGATTGTTCTGGGCGGGCCCCCGGACGATGCCGGGCTTCGAGTTGCCGAAGCCAGTTGCGATTCCATCTGTGCCAACCACGGGAGGAGCCGTAAAGCAACTCTTATTGAAGTAGTTCTTCAGTCTGCTGGTGGCGCTGCCTACAGTTGCCAGCTGGGAGTTTGTACAGCCGGGTGCGATCTGGGCGAAGTCCTCATTGCCACCGTTGACACCGAAGGCGTTAGAGGCATCTGTTTTGGTGATGGTGAGGTTGCGCCCGACCTGAATGGTAATAACGCCTGTAGCACCCCACCCTCCCAGCGTCTCCCCAAGAAAGGAACTGGGTCGGAAGGGAGTGGGAATCTCATACAGGAAGTTTGCGACGAGGCGATGCCGGCGACTGAACAAGTCGGGGCCATAATCTGCTCTGGGGTTGGTCTGATCGCCGGTACGTGCTCCTCCATTCGCGCCCGTGGATGCGCCGACTGAGTCGGAGAGACCCTTCGACCAGGTGTACGCCACCTGTGCTTCAGAGCCACCCTTGAAACGCTGCGTGAAGTTGACCAGCATACCGTGGTACCAGGACGAACCGCTCGACTCGACCTGGGTAAAGGTGCTGGTTCCGAAGCCTTGCAGGGGAAGCCGCTGGCGAACATTGGCGAGCGTGGTCGTCCTCGCACCGTTCACGGGGGCTGCGGCGGTGGCCGCAGGAGCCTGATTCGGGTGATCGTTGATCAGCAGGTGCTGGCCCCGAGTGCCCAGATAGCCGACCTCAAGCGCAGTGTTCCTCGCCAGTTGCGTCTGTGTGCCCAGGCTGAAGTGCTGGACGATCGCGGGGCGGAAGTTGTAGGCGTAGGTATAGAGACTAAGTGCGGTAGATGGGGAATAGGTAGAGAAGCTAGGGAAGGTTGAGGTGAAGGGTGCAAAGGGCGCGGCAAAGGTCGCGGCACCGTTACTTCCTCCGGCCAGCTGACGTAACTGCGAATAAGGCGGATTGGTGAGCAATTGAAGGTTGGGTTGACCGGTTGGAGTCTCGTGAAATACTCCGTAGCCACCGCGCAGCACGATGCGTCCAGCATCCGGCAATTGGTAGGCAAAGCCGACACGCGGATTGATCGTATTTTGTCCGTACCCGGCGATAGCCAGTTTGCTCTGAGAGCGGATGACGGTGGGTGGGAGAGCTCCGGAGAAATTTGAACCCACAATGAATCCGTCAAGCGCGCCGGTTGCGGTTGGCGCGAGTGATGTCGAAGCTCGAGGTGCGGCCGAGGTCGTCTGAGATGTCTCCGACCCGCTCATAGCGGAATCCGAGGTTTACGGTCAGATTCGGCGTTATCTTGTAGTCGTCCTGCCCGTAGAGGTTGTAGTCGAGAGTGCGGAATTTACGCTGTGGAAGAAAGGGGAGATCGATGGAGAGGTAAACGTTACTGAACGGTGTGCCGTTCTGCGTAGCGCTCTGCCCGAGCAGCGCGTCGGAGTAAGTGCCGAAGATCAAACCGCCGAGGTACTGGAAGTTCTCAATGTCATTGTGTACCCGGGTAACACCAGCGCCGAAGCGCATAGCATGCTTGCCTTTCGTCCACGAGAGCGTGTCCTGATAGACCCATGTGTCCTGGGCGATCGTGACGGTTTGACCGTTCCCACCAATTGTGAGGCCGCCCAGAAAGTTGATCTCCGGCAGCACGTCGAAAGATGGCACGGTGGCTCCGATATCGGAGAACTGGAAAGGCTCTGTCTGGGTGGTATTGGCAGACGTGCGATGAAAACCGAACTCTGCCTGATTCAGCAGATTGGCGGTGAAGATATGATTATTGAGTACTGAGAAGTTGCGGAAATGGTTTGGAGACAGCTGCGGAAAACCGGGCGCGGTCTGACCGCCGAGATTGGCCGCGGGGAGGGTAAACGTCTCCTGACTATTTGCGAAGAAGAACCGCACCTGAAATTGATCTTTGGCAGACGAATTGTAATCTCCATTGGTCATGAACTGATCTTCATTGAACGTGCAAGGGTTGCTAAAGGTGCTGACACCCTGAGCGGCGAACGGCAGCGTGGTATCAATGCGTTGCGGCGTGGGGATGACGTACTGGCCGTTGGGCAGCTTGAGATTGAACAAAGCAAGCGCCTGGGGGGAGATATTCGATCCGTCGCGAAGCACAGTGGGCCCGCCGGGTATTCCGTTCAACTGACTGAACGTCTGTTGTCCGGCAAAGAGTGCTCCCAGGGTGGCACGCGACCGGTCGTTTGTGAGTGGCGGTGTGTTCAATGAACTTGAGCAGGACGCAGACACGCCATTCTGTTGTCGCGTTGACTGATAGGAGGTAAAGAGGAATATCTGGTCACGCTTGACTGGTCCCTCGAGCGTAAAGCCGGGTTGATTCTGACGTAGAACAGGACGACCCTTTCCCTGCTGCTTCAGGAAGTAGTTGTTCGCGTTGAGATCCTCATTGCGAAAGAACTCCCAAAGCGACCCGTGGAAGCGGTTGCTGCCGGTCTTGGTGATGACGTTAACGTTGGCACCGGCGTTGCGACCGTAAGACGCGTCGTATTGGCTGGTCTGCACCTTGAACTCCTCGATCGTATCGGGATTGGGAATAGCGACGCCGCCACTGAATGATCCACTGCTCTGGAGGTCATCAATTTCCACGCCGTCCATCTGGAAGTTGTTTTCCGTTGATGTAGTGCCCGCCGAAACGAAGGTCGTGGTGCCGCGACCGATCGCTCCTGCGTCCGTCACGTCTGATGACACCCCGGGCGACAAAGTAACGATCTGGGTGTAATTGCGCGAGACGAGAGGAAGGCCGCGCACCATCTCCCCGGTCACAACGGCACCGAGCGTACTTGATGCCGTTTGCAACTGCTCGGTCGTCGCCTCGACCTGCATAGTCGCGGATGCCGCGCCGACGGTGAGGGTGGCGTTCACACCCGTGATCTGCGTGACCTGGACCTCGAGATCCGGATAGTCCAAGGTCGCGAATCCGGTTTTTCGGATGGAAAGGCTGTAATGACCAGGCTCCAGAAGCTGGATGGCAAAGTCGCCTTTGCCAGTCGAAACCAAGTTTCTTTCGAGGCCGGTGCCCAGGTTTTTGGTCGTGATGGCGGCGTCGGGCACGTAGGCACCGGACGAATCGCGGATGACTCCGGAGATCGCGCCCGTTCCGGAGATCTGGCCGGACAACGGCAAGATCGGGAATAGCAGACAGGAACCCAGCATCAGTTGGAAAGCGGGAAACGAATGAAATCGCACCAGGAGTCACCTCTGAATCGTCGATTTAAGAAGGCGTCGGCCCGCTTCGCAAAGAAGGCCGCAACATGCGTTACAGCAAAAAAGTTGCAGGTGTGAGAGCAAGTCTCGCGTCTCTTTCGCTCTCTGTCAACAGAAATTGTTGAAGGCTTAATTGCCTGTGAATTGGCGCTTCGTTCGCGATTAGGGCAGAGTTGGAAGAGTGTCGGTTTTGTTTCACCTGCACCGCCTCGCCTATCAAGTCCGGCGCGTACCGAAACAGCTTGACACTCAGAGGCGCAGGGGGAATTCTTCAACTGAGCTATGGCGCACAAAGAGTCTCAGGGCACCCTGAAAAAACAGACGCAATCACTGGCTCAGCGCGTCGCGAACCTGAGCCCAAAACGGCAGGAAAAAATACGACCGGTTCTTGAGAACCCGCGTACTTTCGTCCTGCTCACCGTTCGCGATATGGCGGCCCGACTTGGCAGCGATCCTGCAACGATCGTTCGGATTGCGCGCAGCCTGAACTTCAGCAGCTACAAGGAATTCCAACAGTACCTGCATGAGCTTTCCATCGCGAACGCCACTTCTCTGGACACGATGCAGGCCGGTCCCAAGGGAACGAGCGTTACGCAGATGGTTCGTGACTCGCTGGACAACGACATGCACAACCTGAATGCGCTGCGAAACAGTCTCGATGTCGCTCGCATCTGCCGATTGGCCCAGCGCGTGTATGCAGCTAAGAGGGTCATTCTCATTGGAGGGGATCTGGCGGAAAGTCTGGTTCATTACTTTCATTACCACTTGCTGGTCCTGGGCCTCCCGGTCCAGGTGGCCACAACGGCTGGTCATGCGGCTTACGTGAGCCTCAGCGCCACGCGCAACGATTTAGTATTCGCCATCAGCTTTCGCCGGGGGCTCCGACAGACCGTCGAAGCAATGCAGAGAGCGAAACGCAGCGGCGCCTACTGCGTCGGAATGACGGATACCTATCTCTCACCGCTGGCAAGAGACGCCGATGAATTTTTTTTGTCATCCGTGGAGGCGCATTCTTTCGGAGCCTCTTATGTGGCCCCGCTTGCGCTCTTGAACGCTATCCTGATGGCCTGCTCCAGTTCCAAGCGTTCGCGGACACTGGCTTTGCTGCAGCAGATCGAAGAAGAGCAAAAGCACGGCTTTCGTTGGTTCGACGGCTAGCCTTCGGCAAATTGTCTCGAGCGAGAGTTAACGGGGACTCAATGTTTGAGTTACGCTCCCAGTTCCGGGACGCCAGTAGGCTTTTAGCATTCTCATTGACTGCGAGATCAGGGACGGGGTAACTTCTGTAAACACTGCGATTCTTTAGTCATGCTGTACCCTTCGTTGTGAAACACAAGTTTCAATGCAAGGCCGCATGCAGGCTGAGGGATTATGGAAATTGTTGCTGTCCGTGCGCGCGAGATCAGCATGCAACTGATTTCCCCGTTTGAAACAAGCTTTGGGATCACCCACAATCGACGCATCCTGCTGCTGGAAGTTCATGCGAAGGATGGCAGTTCCGGCTGGGGTGAGGTAACGGCGGGCGAGGGACCCTTCTATAACCCGGAGACCACGGATACGGCGTGGATGGTCTTACGAGACTTCCTTGTGCCCATGCTTCTTGGGAAGGACTTCATCGACCCCGAGGCGGCTCTCGAAATCATGGGGCCGGTGCGCGGTCACGAAATGGCCAAAGCCGGCCTCGAGACGGCAATCTGGGATATGTTTGCCGTCAACCAGTCGGTCAGCCTGGCCAAACTGCTGGGCGGAACAAGAAGTGAGATCTCGTCAGGAGTTTCGCTTGGCATTCACAAGGATGTCGGTAAGCTGCTCGATCGCATCGCCCAGGAACTTGAGGCCGGCTACCAGAGGGTGAAGCTGAAGATCAAACCGGGCTTCGACCTCGACGTCGTTAGCGCGGTGCAGTACAAATTCCCGGACATCGCGCTGACTGTGGATGCGAACTCAGCTTATGGCTTGTCCGATACGCCTCTGCTTGAACAACTGGATGCGTTCAACCTAACTTATATCGAGCAGCCGCTCGCGTGGAACGAGATCTATCAACATGCTGCACTGCAGAGGCGGCTGAAAACGCCAATCTGCCTCGATGAATGCATTCACAGTCTACGCGACGCCCAGGCGGCGGTCGAGCTGGGCGCATGCAAGGTAATCAATATCAAGCTTGGCCGCGTGTCCGGCCATAGCGAGGCAAGGAAGATCGAGAAGTATTGCATGGAGTCTGAGATTCCGGTCTGGTGTGGAGGCATGCTGGAGTCCGGGATCGGGCGCGCTCACAACATCGCTATGTCGTCTCTGCCAGGCTTTGATGCCGGGAGATGTGTCCGCCAGCAAGCGATATTGGGAAGAGGACATCATCCTGCCGGACGTGAACGTAATCCCGCAAGGTACCATTCCGGTGCCGTCTTCACCGGGCCTGGGATTTCAGGTGAACAGGAAACGGATCGAGCAGCTGACCGTGAAGCAGGAAGAATGGACGCCTGTTCACTCCGTCAGCGGGATCGCCGTGCCTGCGCAGCAAGAGGGAGTTGCTATTCGGCTGTGAGGTTGAGAACAGGTTCATGTTAACGAACCGCAACACTCCGGGGGCATCATCATGAGAGGGAAAGTTAACGGGTTAACCGCCGCAACAATTGCTATCTTGTTCGCTGCCTGCTTATCGAGCGGCATAGCACAGGAGCAGGCCGACCTTACTCCGCTGGACGGGTACATCCAGAACACGATGAAAGACTGGAACGTGCCCGGGGTCGCGGTCGGCATCGTACAAGCCAGCAAGCCGATCTACCTGAAGGGATTTGGCGTCCGGGATATCCAGACCCGCCAGCCTGTCACCGCGGATACTTTATTCGACATTGGCTCCTGCACAAAGGCCTTCACGGCGGCGCCGATCGCTATACTGGCCGATGCCGGCAAGATGAACTGGGATGACAAAGTAACTCAATCCATTCCCTTCTTTCATCTGTTCGATTCTTTGTCAGACGAATCCGTGACCTTGCGTGATCTCCTGACTCATCGAACAGGTTTGCCTGGAGCAGACTTGATCTGGTACGGGAATTCGATCACACGCGATGAGATTGTGCGACGAGCCGCTTATATTCATCCCAATGCCAGCTTTCGCACACTTTTTCAATATCAGAACGTCATGTACATCACACTGGGGGTGGCCGTGGGCCGAGCCTCTGGCGGCACCTGGGACGACTTTGTGAAACAGCGGATCTTCGCCCCTCTCAGCATGACGGAGTCCGACACGAGTTCCATCGACGCTCAGAAATCGCAAGACTACGCCAGTCCGCACGCGGTACGCGATGGAAAGCTGCAGGTACTTTCTTGGAGAAACATTGACAACGCGGGCCCTGCCGGGTCGATCAACTCAAGTGTACGCGATATGGCGAAGTGGATCACACTGCAACTCAACGATGGGGTCTTCGAGGGCAAACGTCTTATCTCTTCGAAGAATCTACAGGAGATGCAGCGACCGCAGATCGTTGTTCCTCCCGGCGAAGTGCAAGATGAGTTCTTTCCGGCCTCCACTCAACTCAGTTATGGTTTCGGCTGGTTTGTACAAGACTATCGGGGCCATCAATTGATTCTTCATCCCGGCGATATCGATGGATTCGAGGCGCTTACCGTGCTCATCCCGGAGATCCACACCGGCTATGAGATTCTCGTTAACAAAGGCGGGGACTCCTACCGGCAGACGCTCGGTTATCACGTGGCGGATCTACTGCTGCATCTGCCCGAGCAAGACTGGAGTGCGCACTTCAAAGCGAACGACACCGAAGCGGAGAAGGAAAGGAAGGCACAGCGCGCGTCGTGGCAGGCGAAGCGTAATCCCAATACACATCCCTCGCACGAGCTGAACGCTTACGTCGGCGATTATCATGACCCTCTTTATGGGGATGCCAGCGTAGCGCTTGACGGCGGTCACTTGACGCTTAGCTTTCACGGCTCCAGCGCGGCGCTTGAACATTTTCAGTACGACACTTTCCTGACTAAACTTAGTGGAAGTGGCGATTCGACCCGCTTGACCTTCTCGCAGGATGCAAACGGAGATATCTCGGCGTGTGATTTTTCCGGCGCCCGCTTCCAACGTCAGAAACTCTCCGCCTCGAAGCCGCTCACCCCTTAAGCCATGACCGTCACGAAAGAAGCCCACCCCGGCGCACCGGAAGAATCGGCTCTGTTGCATTAACTAGCTGGAGCGCAGTCCGCCTGCATCCGGGCGAGAGTTCAGGCGGCAACTTGGAAGAGTTGGTTCACAAAGCGGATCTCATTAAGGACGCCTGGCTTGCACGTGAGGCAGTGTCCGCGCCGAATCATCCGCATGATCTCCAAACCCTTGATCGTGGCCGTCGCAGTCTTGATGGTTTGGAAGCCTCGTGTCGCGTTAGAGCGACTCAGGAACCGCTTGTTCGCAATCGTTCTTCCAGTCTTAGTCACGCTGCTGACGAAGTAGCACACAACCCCCAGAAGGGACGCATCCTTCTCGGTAACCACTTCTTCAGCCATCAGTCTCAACCTAGGGAAGCTCTGCACAGCAGGTGATTGTGGCGCCGCCGCGTGATCTGGCCCTGAACCGCAGAGGGATAGGTCGAGATGGGGGTGGTTAGACGCGTTTTGAAGTGTTTCGAACCGCTTCACAGACACTACGCCGCCAGCACGGTCAGCCGCTTGCGATGGAGATACAGATTGACCAAGGCGAAGCAGGCGCACCACCGGTGATGGTTCTTGGCCAGCCCGCGATACCTCACCTTTTCGAAGCCGAAGGTGCGTTTCAGGATCCGGAAGGGATGCTCGACCTTGGCCCGCACACGGGATTTGTTGCGGTTCTTAACCACTGGTTGCCTTTGCGCGTCTGGTGCATCTCCGGGTCGCGTTCGCCCTTGCTGTTCTTGGTCGAACTCGGCGCATGGATCACCGTGGTGTCCACGATCGTGCCGGTCGCGATGCGGATGCCCCTGAACTCCAGGTGTACGTTCACCGCCTCCAGCATCATCCCGCCCAGATCGTGCTCTTCCAGCAGATGCCGGAAGCGGCACACCGTAGTCTCGTCCGGCGCCGGAGCAATGCCCACGAAATACGTCCGCAGCATGATCCGAAGACCCACAGGCTGACGACCGTTGCCCGCCCTCGGATAGTGCGGCTCCACCAGAGCCTCCAGCGCGGACCACGGCACCACCTGTTCCATCTCGTCCAGAAACAGCTCACGCCGAGACTTCCGGACGTACTTCTCAAAGACTGCCTGTGCCGCCAGACTCTGCTGCTTCATCAATACCCCCGCTTGCCACTCTACTTACTAACGGTGGGGATGTGGCTACTTGTTCAGAGCTTCCCTAGTGCCGAGAAGCGCGTTAAACAGGACCTATAAACTCTTCACTTGTATCCAGCCACAACCTGCTATCCGGCACTGCTTCACTGCTGGCAGTGGTCAGTGTTATCTCGTATCAGGATGCCTGGCTCTTCGCTGCGAGGAGCAGGACATAGCCGAGTTCACCATGGGAGATTGCCCTTGAAGCGGCAGCAAGGAACTGCTTCGCCTGCACCGGATCAAAGCCTGGCAGGTCCAGCTTGCGCAGCCCGGTCATCACCTCGGCGATCAGCAGCCTGCCGCTAACCTGACGGACTATCTCCGCCAGGCATTCACTGCGGTCAAGCTGCTCTACTATTTCGAAATTAGCGGACCGGAGCCAGGTTTCATAATGCTCTGCCGGTTGCGCGTCGCCGATGCAAGCGATCCAGGCCAGCAGGCCTTCAAGTTTTGCCGCTGCGCCCGGCACCTTGGTCAAATCGGTGAGTCCTAGCTTCCCCCCCGCATCGAGCACGCGAGAGAACTCCGCCGCGGCAGCGGCTTTATCCGGGAAGGTGCAGAATGCGCACTCACAAACGATGGCGGAAAAGCTTGCCTTCGGGAGCGGCAGGTGTTCCGCATCGCCAGGGATAAAGGTGGTGCGAGCGGTCAGTCCACGTTCGGACGCGGCCGCCTGAGCGAGGCGGACATTCTCTTCGCTGAAATCGATGCCGACGACCTCACAACCAAACGTCTCCGCCAGGTAAAGCGCGCTGGTTCCTCGGCCGGAGGCCACGTCCAGCACCCGCGAATGTGGGCCGAGTCCCATGCGCAGCCCTAGCTCATGGGTAAGCTGTGTGCCGCCGGGATGAAAGCTTTCGCCCAGGAGATAGCGCGCGGCATCGCTGCCGTAGAAAGTGGCGCAGCACTGCTTGACTGTGGCGTCCGAGAGCTGCGGCTGGCCCTCTATCATGCAGACACGACCGGCATGATGGAGTGCAGAGTGCTCATCGTGTCCGTGCGCGCCCACTGCGCGTTCTTCACATCGAAGACTACCGCTTGCGGTGTGAACGGTACGCCGTCACGCCGTGCCTGGCGACGCGCGGGCTCCATTGCATCGAGCTGCTCGCGCGCCTGCTCGCGATAGCCCACGGTGTTATAGGCGCAGAACGGTATCTGCTTGCCGCCGGGAATCAGGAACTCTTTACAGCACTTCATCAGATTCTTCTGGTTGAAGGTGTACGGGTCCATGAAATCCTGCAGCATAATCATCAACATATTCCTCGCAAGATCGCCGAGCGTGCCGTTGCCGGGAATACCGCAGGCTTCGCACGAAAGCTGAAACTGCTCGGCCGACTTCTGCGAGCCCGGCACGGACGAAGACGACCACAGGCCCTCAAGGGCCTTGCGGATTTCTAGCGAGAAATCAGGCAGGACACGGTTGGTGATGTAGTCCAGATAGTCATACACATTCACGACGCGCGAAAGCGGCGTCACGTTTTCGCCGTCTATCAGGGCGTAGGTGACCGAGTTGCAGGTGGGAAAGCAGCAAGGGACGGGAATAAAATCGGACACCATGAACTGCTTCGCGGTCTGAACCTCGATCAGCTTGAGAACGTCCGGAATGGTCATGCGGTTCATCGGGTCGTGCGCGATGTGGCGGCCTGCGTGGAAAGCAGGTTGAAAGTTGATGCCGCGTACAGCGGGGTGCCGGATTGCAAACTCGATGATGCGACCGATCTCATGCTCATTGACGCCACGCTCTATGGCCGGAACCAGGGTGCAGTTGACGCCGATCGAGGCGAGCCTGTCAAGGGCCTTGAGCTTCTCGGGCAGGATGCCGGGTTCGCCACGGATGATGCGGTAAGTTTCTTCCTCGAAGCCGTCAAACTGGAAATAAATGGAGGCGCGGACCTCGTTGAGTTCAGCGAGGAAGCGGTCGTCGACCGCGATCCGCTTGCCATTCGTGTTGATCATGACGTGAGGAATTCCGCGCGCATGGGCAGCACGGACAAAGTCCAGAATCTGCGGATGAACCGTGGGTTCGCCGCCAGAAAACTGGATGACCTCCGGATTGCCTTCTGTCGCGATGAAGTGATCGAGCATCTCTTCGACTTCCGGCAGCGTTAGCGAGAAGCCGGGGCCGGCATTTGCGAAACACAGCGGACACGCCATGTTGCAGGCGCTATTCACCTCAATGATGCCGAGGCAGGCATGCTGCTGATGGTCGGGGCACAGACCGCAGTCGTGCGGGCAGCCTTCGACGATGTCTGTCGAAAATTGCAGTGGAATGGTGCCCGGCTTGTTGTACTTGCCGAAGGCGACATAGGCCTCGGCGTCTCCATAGAGGAGCCCTTCGAAGGGGCCGCAGTGGGGACAGCGCTTGCTCATGTAGACCTTATTGTCGCGCAGCAGGATCTTGGCGTCGATCACCGTGCGGCACTGCGGGCAGATGCTGCGGGTCAACTCATAGAAGACGTAGTTTGCGTCTTTCTTCTGCGTCGGCATACCGGGCACTTCCAGGTTGAGCGTAGACATTGTTGCCTCGTTCCGCAGGTGGCGCTGGCCCGTGCGCAGTCGTAAGCGTACGCTGGAGGCAAGTGATATGTGACGTGCCGATCATACTCCGCCGAAAGTACCGCTTCGATGACTGAGCCGCGCGGATCGTTAGCGGGCACCCTCTCGGCGAATGGACTGCTGCGCATTGCAGGCAGTGCGAGCGGCACGCTGGTCGGGCTTTATCTCGTCTCTCTGCAGGCGAGCCGCACCGCGTCCGCGGGGGCGGGCACGGCCGGAACACTCGGTGCCGTGGCGTTTGCGGCCGAACTCTTGTTTTCGATCCCGCTGGGCATGCTGGCGGACGCGTGGAGACCGCGCTGGGTCATGGTTGCCGGCGCGTTGCTGGGGACGTTCGCGGTGCAGCTCTTTGGACTCACCCACAACAGCGCGATCTTCTATCTGAGCCGGTTCCTGGAAGGCATCAGCGTCGCAGCCATCACGCCGTCGCTGCTGGCGTGGCTGGCGGGGCGAACGGAAGGCGACCTGCGCGCCCGCACCCGCGGCATGAGCTTCTTCGAGCTTTCCCTGTTCGCTGGTTTCGCCCTGGGAGGAGTCGCTGCAACCCAGTTGTGGACCCACTTTCATGGCTCGGCGTTCAGCCTTGTCGCCGCGGGATACCTGCTTGCAGCGCTGCTGCTGGCGCTGTTTGCAGGTGATGCCGAAGCCGCACCGAAGCACACTGCCTTCAATGGCCTGCGGCTCGCGCTGCGAGATGAACAGGTGCGGCGCCTAGCACCGGTTTGGCTTTGCGTGAACGCGGTGACCGGGCTGTGGCTGGGTCCTACCCTTGCGTTCCTGATGACAGCGCCGCCGCTGCCGAATCGCACCCAGTTCTTTGACGGCCTGTATGCCGGTGACCCCAGACACTTCGGCTGGGTGCTGCTGGCCTATGCGCTGCTCTTTGGAACGGGCGTCACAGGCTGGAGCATGGCACTGGCGCGCGTGGGGGTACATCGCGCCATGATCGTTTCGCTCGCGACCATGTTGCCGGTGTGCCTTGGTTTCTACATGGTGAACCATGCCGGGGGCGCAAGCAGCGGTTACCGATGGACCGTGGGTATCGTGACGGCGCTGCTCATCCTGGTGGAGACGGGCTTCACTCCGGCTGCACTCTCCTGGCTTGCGGGCTCCCTGCATGGTGGACTGGGCAAAGGCAGCGCTATGGGTATCTACTCTGTGCTGCTGAGTGTCGGCGCGATTGTTGGCTCTCTGATGGCAGGCTGGCTCGGCAAATTGTTCCGCTTCGATGGCCTGCTGTCGGGCACGGTGGTGCTGGCAGTCGCGGGGCTTCTGCTGCTGATGCGCGTTGCGAAGGACGCACGGCTTCATGCAGGAGGTACGCGCGTATGAAGTACGACTACGACTTTGCGATCATCGGTGCCGGGGCATCGGGCCTTATCGCCGCGGATTTTGCGCTTCGACTGGGCGCACGCGTCGTGATGATCGAGAAGGATCGCATCGGCGGCGACTGCACCTGGTCCGGCTGTGTGCCCAGCAAGTCGCTGATCAAGGCCGCCTCTGTGGCACGTGCCGTTCAGCAGGCCGCGCGCTTCGGGGTCGGTTCAGAGGCGCGGCCCACAGACATGCCGCAGGTGCGGACGTGGTTAAACTCGACCATCGAACACATCTATGCACCCACCACGCCAGAGGCGCTGCTGGCGAAGGGCATGAAGGTGCTCATGGGCTGCGCCAGCTTTGCGGACGCACACACAATCCAGGTGGATGAGCAGCGAATCACCGCAGGCAAAATCCTGATCAACACGGGAGCCCAGCCACGCATCCCTGCCGTTACAGGGCTCGACCAACTGCCGTACCTGACATATAAGCAAATATTCCTAAACGATCGCCTCCCGCAAAGGCTCATTGTCGTCGGAGGTGGGCCGATTGGCTGTGAGATAGCCCAAAGCTATCGCACGCTGGGCGCGCAGGTGTCCCTCATTGCAGAAGTGCTGCTGCCCAACGAAGAGGCGGAAGCTAGCGCAGCGCTGGCCGGCGTGTTCGCCGCAGAGGGTATTGAGTGGGCGCGGGGACGTGCGACGGCAGCCGCCAGTGCGGGCGATGAATTTACCCTCACCACCTCCGCGTGTGCAGTTCATGGCGACATGCTGCTCATCGCCACTGGACGCGCGCCGGTCGTACAGGAACTTGGGCTGGAACGCGCAGGAGTTCGCTACACCCCGAAAGGTATCGAAGTCGATGCGCATCTGCGCACGTCCGCACGCAACATCTACGCAGCGGGCGACGTGCTGGGGGGCCTACAATACTCGCATCTGGCGGGCTGGCAGGGGTTCCAGGCAACCCGCAACGCGCTGCTGCCGGGAAACGCTCCAGGAACCCCACGCGCTATGCCACGCGTCACCTTTACCTCGCCTGAAGTTGCCCAGGTGGGGCTGACAGAGCAGCAGGCACGCAGCAAATACGGAGATAAGCTTCAAGTCGGCACGCTGCCTCTCTCCCGAGTCGACCGAGCGGTCAGCGAACACGACACCCATGGCTTCCTGAAGTTGCTTGCTCTGCGTGGCGGCGAAATTATCGGCGGCACGTATATGGGCGAACGCGCCAGCGAAGCGATTACGGAAGTCGTGATCGCGATCGACCGCGGCATCACGCTGCAGCAACTTGCCGGGGTTGTGCACCCCTATCCAACCTACGCAATCGGCTTGCAGCTTCTGGCCACCGACATGGCCATGCAGCAGACTTTCAACAACACAAAGGGCCGCATCCTCCGCACGCTGTTCCGGCTTTACCGCTGAGGCGTCTGTAAGCTTGGGAATGGCGGTTCTTCGGTCTCCCCTTGCGCGATTTACGCAGCAATCGCCGCTTCTTATAAGACAGGCCTCTTCTTGAGAATCTGCAAAAATTACACCTGCAACGCCCCAACGACCGATCCCGCAATCATGCAAAGACTCCTGATAATCCCAAGAAGTCCGTAGATTGAGCGTGCCTCCATACTGCTCGGCATGCTTGGTCTCGATAAATCGTTTTCTCGTCAGCGATCCGTGCAGAACGAAGCGGCGGCGTGCGAGTTTCGTAACAGCCTCGGAACGTCTTCTGCCGCCCGCATTTGGACGAGTGTTGGCCTTTAGAGCAAAGGGAGGAATGCGAGGGAGGGTATACCACCCTTGCCGCTCGGGGCCGCGGGCTTTGGCGGGGCGGCTCGGCGGCCCAGCGGCGAGCTTTGTAGAGGGTGCGGCGGATGTAGGCGGCCTGGCGAGTGCGGCTCATGTCGCGGCTGAGGTATTCGCGGGAGAGAGCGGCGGCGATGTCTGACTCGGACCAACCCTGAGAGCAAGCGGCGATGCAGGAGGCCATATCTGCGGCGGTCGGTCGGCCTTGATAGCGCGGGGACGTGCGGAACCTAGAAAGGGTGACTGGTGAGGCGTAGCGCGACGGACGGGCGGCATATGCCGGTACCGAGTCTGTCGAGGACGGCTCCCGTGAAGTGGTGCAGGTTGCGCTACTCGGACCGGACGGTCCGACAAGAACGTTCACGCGCTGGGAAAACACAACGATCCCTTGGTGATAAAGGGGGCGTTTCAGAGAATCCACAATCGTGGACTCTCCCGTGAACAGCGGCTCGTCGACGTTGCAAGGCGAACTCCGTATATGAATGCCGCGCGCATGACTCCCGTCACCGATACGATATGCTGCGCTCATTACCTGGTCAGAGCAACGGAAGATAGCAGGGAGAATTGAACTCCACAGCAGGCACGGTTTTGAGACGGCGAGAACGTATCGGGCTGCGTTTGGTAAATCAGTTATCTCGAGTGCAGCTTGCATCGTACTGGGAGCGCTTGGATTCTGCACGCTCCACAACGGTTCAAATTGGTGGGGCCGCACTGAATCCATCATTCTGATTCGCGTAGCTTCAGTGGGCGTTATTCTCACCGCAATGGTTTCCCTTGTACGGTTCTTGGACTGGCCTCGCGCCGGAGGCTCCGGCAAGCTGCGGTCGTTTTACGACGAGCGAAGCCGTCAGCAGGCGGGCGATCCGGTGAAACTGGCGGAGACGATGCTGCGGCTCACAAATAAGGAAAAGCCACCTCTGCACTTCCGGCAGGGGCGTCTGGCTGTGGACGAATTGGAGTCGGAATTGAGCGCGATGGCCAAGAAATGAACCAATGGCGGGAGTTGTCGAGTTCTACCGCCCATCCGGCTTAGGTCGGGGCAGATATGCGAGAGCTAAGCCGGATCGGAGCTTCAGATCTAGGTGTCTTAGAAGTTCTGCTTTCAACCGCTAGTGCCATACGACTCTGCTTCAATTCGCAGTGACCGCACGCAAAACTAAGTTGACCTGCAACGCTATGAGGCGTCGCATGTGGTCGCCATTTTCTGCGATGTCCTTAAAGCCACGCATTCCGAAGATCAGTACGCGTGCGAGTTCTTCGGGAGTGGTTTTCAGCTTTGAAGCGGAGACCGCGTCTCGAAGAAGGTCGGCCAGAAATGCCTCCAGCGTTGCATACATCTGCTTGACGGGGGGGAATGCCAGGTTGAAAACATCCCGAGCGTCGGGATGCGCTTTCGTCAGATCATATCCGTGCCCTGCCCACTGCTCACAGCAGAAGTGAAGTTTCTTGTCCAGACTCCGCAGGCTTGAAAAGGCTTCTCGATACCTTCTCAGCTCGGCTTCAATGAGGCGGTCGATCACCGCTGCAAAGATGTCCTCCTTGCGTTGGAAAACTAGGTAGAGCGCCGGCCTGGAGATGCCAGCTACCGACGCGACATCATTCATTGTCGTGCGCGCGTGACCATACCGCAGGAACACTTCTGTCGCCGCCGCAAGAATGCGGTCTCTTCTAGAGATCGTTTCGGCTTCAGTCTGCTTTAGAGCCACTTTAACCTCTTCATACTGACATATATGTTACTTGTTGTCAGTATCATACAACGTCGACGTGATTCTTAGTCATCTATGGAAAGAGCGCGACTGGTGCGCTTTGGGTAAGTGATAGCAACTGAGGAGCATGGCATGGACAACCAAGCATATCTTGGCACCTGGACTGCCTACTTTAAGGCGTGGTCGAGCGTCAGCCCTGCAGAGCGGGAAACGCTGGTGAGCGGCAGCGCTTACCAGAATTGCGTTTACACCGATCCAACTAGCGAGTGCCGCGGGCATAGCGAGCTGATCTACCGCATGGAGCGCTCTCAACAGCAGTATCCAGGCGCTTACTTCAACAATGAAAAGCTGATCTGTCACCACGCTCGAGGTCTCTTTAGTTGGACGATGGACGACGCGGCAGGTTCGGTTCTCACGCCAGGTTGGAGTTTTGCTCGCTTCAACGCGGTTGGACGGTTAGTACAGATGAGTGGCTTCTTCTAGGAGTGTTCGCGGCCGGCCGGAAGGACCGGTTCGAAACTCCAGCGTTGACTTCATGTAAGGACCAGAAAGGGAGTACACAATGCCTGCTGTATTCATTCATGGCGTTCCAGATACGTATCGTGTTTGGGACCCAACGCTTCAAAAATTGTCTCGAACCGATGTGGTAGCCCTTGCTCTACCCGGTTTTGATAGTGCGCTTCCCGACGGCTTCTCAGGGTCGAAAGAAGAGTATGTCGATTGGATCATTGCTCAACTGGGACTGCAGTCTGGGCCGGTCGACCTGATCGGTCATGACTGGGGATGCATCCTCGTCGCCCGCGTGGCTTCGCTGCGGCCCGACCTTGTGAGAACCTGGGCAGCCGGCGGAGGACCGGTCAGCCAAGAGTACGAGTGGCATCCGCTTGCAAAACTGCTGCAGACACCTGGCGCGGGAGAAAAGTGGGTGGCGGAGTTCAATGCCACACAATTTGGCGGTCAGTTGGAACAGCTCGGTTTACCAGCCGCCTTTGCAGCAGAGACCGTGCCCTGCATAGACCAGCAGATGTTGAACTGCATTCTTCGGCTGTACCGGTCCGCAGTCCATGTCGGGAGCCAGTGGCAGGGCGACCTTTCAAACGTTACTTCTCCTGGTCTTGTTCTGTGGGGACGGTCGGATCAAGGCTGTCCTGTCCTCTTTGCCGACCAACTCGGACGCGATACAAAGGCAAGCCGCATCCTCAAACTCGATGCCGGTCATTGGTTTCCCCTGCAAAAGCCGAGTGAAGTGGCGGCAGCTCTGGAAGAGCACTGGGCGGCGTAAATCCCCAATGAAACGGTTCATCATGCTTATCCGGCCAAACCAATGAAATGGAGATCTAAGATGAAAACTATGGAACTGACCCAAGAAGGCATCGCCGCTGCTGCATCCGCCATACTGGAAGACGAGCCCTTCGTCATGCTGAACCTCGTCCGCTATAAGGAACAAGCGGATTATGGCGATCGTACCGACTTCGGTCCTTGCACGGGACGTGAAGCTTACTACGGCCGTTATATTCCGGCGTTCGCGAAAGTCGCGGCGCTCTCCGGCAACGACAAAGCGTTCAAGCCGGTGTTTCTCGGCTCTGTGCTTGCGACGCTCGTGGGACCCGCCGACGAGTCGTGGGACGATGTCGTGCTCGTGGAGTACGGCAACCTCGCCGCCTTTCGAACAGTTGTCGAAAGCCCGGAATACGAGCGTGACGCGGCACCACACCGCCGTGCCGGAGTAGAGAACTGACGACTCATCGCAATGCACAAGCAGGCATTGGGTTGAGGCCGATCTACATCTCTTCACCTTGCGTCGTGCCCCGTCGCGACCTTCTGCGGTTTGCAGGAAGCGCCTTGTTCGCATGGCCCACCCACAACTGCACACAGGTGCTTTCAATACTTACCAGCCTCTTTGCCACACCAGAAAGGAAACGTACGATGAGCCCTGAAGAAATGCGCGCCAAATGGGAACTTTACGGAAAAGCATGGTCGCCAGTCAGCGACGCCGAACGGAAGCAACTGCTTCAGGACAGTTTGACGCAAACTTTCTCTTACGCAGATCCACGGATTGAGTGTCACGGGCAGCAAGATGTAATCCATAATCTTGAAGCCTTTCAGGAGCGCCAGCCGGGCGGCAGCTTTGCCCTACGAAGTATGCTGCCGCATCATGAGGTCGCCTTAGTTAACTGGCAGCTGATCAAAAAGGACGGAACCGCTGCAAATCAAGGCTTCGACTTCGTTCGGTTCGCGCCTTCCGGCCTGATTGCGAGCATCACCGGATTCTTTGTACCGCCGAACGCTTCATAGGACAACTGCTGGGCTCCAGCCCGACTTCGCATCCTCTCTGAAGCACTCAGAGTCAATCGACTACTGCCTGATCATCGCAAGTGAACTTAAGGTGATTCTCGAGGGTGGTAAGACCGTCAAGCTGGCCGCCGGAAATATACGAGAGGTGAAACCAAGCCAGGGCATCGACTCCATTAGGGTCTAGTGGAAGCCTCCCAAGAACTTCGGCAACAAATCAGCCAACCCTATCTAATCATGGCCCGAGCCCATACGACGGCTGCGCCGATAAGACAAGCCTACTTACACAAGTATGTCTTTACGCTTGTGAAGGGCATCTGGAGGTTCGTTGAATGACCTAGGAGCTTGTTGAAATAGGTACTGATCCACAGGCGTAGGCGGTGCTGAGTTCGTCTCAGGGAGTATGCGTGGAGATGAGCGGTTTCAGAATGAGATGTTCAGTTGTGTGACGTTGGAGCAGCG
>JAABUZ0100002762.1_pt1 | contig 28107 bp, 26 predicted proteins | sample 5562091 | NCBI WGS metagenome assembly JAABUZ01 (sample SAMN12813069, study PRJNA571459) | rock metagenome | isolation source: Antarctica rocks | place: Antarctica: Victoria Land, Linnaeus Terrace sud | collected 2015-12-21 | reverse complement strand
CCGTCCCGGGCGAGCCGTTTCGCATTGCTCACATGTCCCGCGTCGAAAATCTCGAGTTCCGGCCGTACGCCGTAGCGTACGATTTCGGCGAGAATTTCGCGCATGATCGGAAAACTATTTTCGAAGACTTCGTCGCCGAAATTGACCGTACCGCACGTCAGCGTCGCCATCTCCGGGCGTAGCTGCAGCGGCGCGGTGCGCTGCGCGACCGTCATCCCGATCGCGCCACCCGTCGTGAACTGCACGATCAGATCGCTACGCTCGCGAATCTCGGCGAGCGCGGCGGCGAAACGCGCGGCGTCGCTCGTATTGCGGCCGTTATCGTCGCGGCAGTGCACGTGGATCATCGCCGCGCCCGCCGCCTTACAGAGCGCGGCCGTCTCGCCGAGCTGCTCCGGCGTGATCGGCAGATGCGGCGTCTGTTCGGGCGTGAGTTCGGCTCCGACCGCGGCGACGGTAATGATGAGCGGTTCCATAGTGCTGCGGTTCACGTTCGCAGATGGAACTCCGCGCGCGCGATCAAGGCCGCGTCGAGGCCGAGCGCCCCCGCGAGCGCGAGCGCGTCCGACTGCGCGACGGCACGTTCGTCGACTGCGATCAAGCGATAATCCATGGCAAGCTCGATGCGCGCGAGCGCGGCGTCCAGAGCCAACGGAGCGCCGGCGTGCGGCGCGAGCGTGCCCGACCCGCGCGTTGCATAATGTGCGGCGCCGGCGGCCACGGCGACGTTCGCGAGATGCGTCGCCGCGAGCGCGAGTCCGCCGCGCGCGCGCAACCGCTCGAGTAGCGCGACGAGCAACGCCCGGCCCTCGCGCGGCGACGTCGTGCGCGCGAATTCGTCGACGAGTGCGAGCCCGGAGGTCGCACCGTCGTCGAGATAGGCGTGCAACGCGACGACTTCGCGACCGAAAGACGACAAGAGCCCGTCCGCTTCGCCGTCGCTACCCGCGCCGCTGCCGAGCCACGCGATACCGTCGACGAGCGGCACGCGCGCCGCCGCTGCCGGAACCGGAACGCCGAGTGCCGCGCACGCGACGACGAAACCGAGCGTGCGCAGTGCCGCCGTTTTGCCGCCCATGTTCGGACCCGTCACCACGCCGGTACCGGTAAGGTCGAGCGAGATCGGCGCGTACGTGCGCCCGCGTGCGGCGAGCCGTTCCGCAAGCGGCAGATAGCGCGCGTCGACGAAGGCGACCGTCGCGGTATCGACGATCTCCGGAACGACGCACGCGTAGCGCGCGGCGAAGGCGGCCCGCGCGACGAGCGCGTCGAGATCGCCGAGGCCGTCACAAGCCGTTTCGAGCGCGGTCGACGCGCGCCCCACGTCGCGTGAAAGGCGCTCGCGAACCGCTTCCTCCGCCCGCGCGACCTCGTCGGCGGCATGTTCGAGCGCGCCGAGCGCGGCGAGCGTTTCGCCATCGAGTTCGACCTCGCAAAGCGCGTACGTCGGCGCCTCGCGGACGACGCGCACCCCTTCGGGAAGCGGCGAGAGCAACGCATCGCGCATGACCGTGAACGCTTCGTCGGCGACCGTCTCGCGTCCGAACGCCGCGGCGACGCGCGCCAGCGCGCGACTGCGCGTCGCGTCATAGCGGGCCTGCGCGCGCTCCGCTTCCGCGCGACACGCGCGAAGCGCGGGTGCGAATTCGTCGGCGAGATAGAACGTGCGCCCGGACGTGCGTCCCGGGTCCAGGGCGCAGCGCAGCTCCGGATCGGCGCGCGCGACGGCGTGCGCGGCAAAGGCATCGTCCGCGGTCCGCCCGCCCACGTCGTCGAGCGCGTCCAGCAAGCGCACGACTTCGAAGAAGTCGACGTCGTCGAGCGTGCCGCCGTTACGCGCGCGAACGAGCGCGCTGCCGACGTCGGGGGCGCTCGCGATCGCGCTGCGAAGTTCCGCCAGGCGCGGCGCCGGAATCTCGCGCGCGAGCCGGCCGACGCGCGCGAGCAGCGCCCGTGCGGCGTTCTCATCGCCGCGGCCGAACGCGCGCTCGCGCTCGCGCGCCGCGCGTCCCAAAGCGCCGGCCGGAGCGATTGCCGCGAGCAGCCAATCCGCGCCGATCGCGACGGCCGTCTCGGAATTCCACGGAACCTTCATGCGACGCTTTGCGCGAAGACGTCGTACGTCGGCAAGCCGGTGCGTTCCGCGACGGCACGCGCGAACGCGCGCGGCTCGAAGGCTCGCTCGCGACCGAACGGTGCGACCGTGCATGCGATCGGACGCAGCGTGCGTTCGCAGCGCAGATCGACGCGAGCGAGCAGTTCGAGCAGCGTACGTCCACCGAAGACGACGTGCGTCGGATCGGCGACGACGAGCGGGCGCGTGCGTCCGAACGCGCGCGCGTGATCGGCCATTAGGCGCGCGGTCAGCGCACCGGCGACGCGCACCGGATCTGACGCGTCGCCCACGGCCGGTAACGCCAATCGTGCGACGAGCGCCGCAACGTCGTCGACGGCGCGCGCGAGCGTCGGCGCGCTCGCCGCGCCGACCGCAACGACGATCGCATCGTCGCCGTCGCGCAACGCCGCGATGCGATCGACCGCACCGTCGACGATCACGAGCGGCGCGTACGTTTGCAGTTCCCAGACGATGCGCCGCAAGGCCGACGCGCGCGGCGGCCCGGCGAGTTCGACGAAGCCCGGCGCCCGCACGCGCGCGAGAACGATCGCTCCGAGCGCGCTGCGTTCTTCGGTTACGCGAACGATTTCCAACGCCGGCGTGCGCGGTACGAGGGCCGCGGCGGTCGCGACGCACGCGCCGGGCCGCAAATAAAAGCGCGGCTTCGGAGCGGCATCGAGCGCATCGACCGCTTCGCCGTCGCGACCGATCGACGCGAGCGCGTACGCCTCGCCGACGCGTTCGCATTCGCGCGCGAGCGCGGCGACGACGACCGACTTGCCGGCGTTCTTACTCGTGCCGACGACGGCGAGCGTCGTCGCGCCGCCAGCGCGCGCTCGCGCGAGCAGCGCTCGGGCGACGTTCATCGCGCGGCGCCCGACCGTTCGTACAGTTCCACACCGTCGTCGCTCCACAACAGCCGGTACGCGCCCGTGCGGGCTTTGGCGACGACGATCGGCCGCCACTTGACGTTGAGCGCGGCAACGTCGTCCTTCGCGTCGACGAGTGCGTAGCGCGGCGCCCGGTCGAAGCCGAGCAGCGCGTGCGGATCGAAGCCGAGGTGCGCGTACAAATCGTCGGCGGCGCCGATCTCGCCGTCTTTGGGCAGACGCGCGAGCGCGCGATCGCGCGCCCCATCGTGGGCCGTGCGGGCGCGCACGTAGTGGCCCCAGTGTGTCGGGCTCGCGAATGCCAGCACGAGCGTGCAGAGCACGAGCGCCGCGCGAACCGTCAGCGCGGCGCGGCGCGGCGCGCCCGCGTACGTCGCGCCGACCGCGAGCGCGAAGGCGAAGAGCACGTAGGCGATCCACACGGCGGCGTAGTGCTGGCCCATCGTATACGTGATCGCTTCGTGCGACCCCAGGACTTCGATGAAGCCGGGAAGCGCGAGCGCGATCGCCGGCGACCCAAGCGCCGCGAAACCCAGCGGAACGAAGGCTTCGAGCACGTAGGCGGGGCGGCCCAGGGAATACCACGGCGCGCGCCCGTGCGCGTCGCCGCCATTCCACGCATAGAAGTGCGTGGGCCCCCACGCATCGTGAGCGCCTGCGGCCGGCCGCACGATCGCGAAAAACGCGACGAACGTAACGGCGCACAGCAGCGCCCCGGCGGCCGCGAAGCGCGCGCGCGGGGGGTCGCCCGCGCGAACGAAATGCACGAAAGCCGCGCATGCGGCCGCACCGACGATAACGGCCTGGTCTTCCTTGATGCCGAGCGTCAGTACGAGGAAGACGGCCGCGAGCCGCAAGCGTCGCGCGTCCACTGCCCAGAGCAGCCACATCGTCGCTGCCGGCGCGAACCCGTTCTCATGAAAATCCGCGAAGGTCACCCCGGCGAGCGGCGGATACAGCAACGCGACCCCGGCGATCGCGCAGGCGAGGCCCGCGGGCACGCGTTTGCGCGCGATATAAAAGAGGGGCGGCGCCACCAGCGCCCCCGCGGCAGCCTGCAGCGCGACGAGCGCCAGCGGTGAATGCGCGAGCAAGAGCAGCGGCGCGCAGAGATACAGGACCGGCGAGAAATGGTACGTGAAGTGACTGCCGCCCTCGGTCGTGTTCGCAAAGCCGGAGAATGCGCCGGCGATGCTCTGCGTGAAGAGTCCGAGGTCCGAACCCGAGCGATACGCGGCATAGCGCACGCTGCCGAGCGCATAGTAGACGAGGGCGTATGCCGCGCTCGCGAGCCACACGCGCGCGGCGGCCGTCATCCGACGTGAAAGTACTTCAGTGCCGCGAACAGCACGCCCGTGGCGATCAGCACGAACCCCGCGATGATGCCGGCCCGCTCGCCAATTACGGAGCCGAAACGCTTCCCGAGCCCGAGGCCGAGCGCGGTCGAGCCAATGGAAACGACCGCGATCGCACCGAGCGTGATGCCCAGCGGCACCCCGATATAGACGATCGAAAACCCGATCCCGAGCGAATCGAGGCTGATCGAGAGCGACGCGACGAAGAGCCCCCAGCCGCGCGATAGATCGAAATCCTCTTCTTCGGCGCGCAGCGACTCGACGATCATGTAGATGCCCACCCCGACCAGCGCCGCAAATCCGAGATACCCCGCGACGTCGCCCACGGCGCGGCCGGCCGCCGCTCCGATGCCGGCACCGACGAGATTCATGGCGACTTCGGCCGTTGCGAAGGCCGCACCGATGCGCCATTTGGCGGCGGTCGAAACGCCGCGGATGCCGACGCCGACGCTGACCGCGAAGACGTCGAGGCCGAGGGAGAATGCGACGAGTGCGACGCGTAAAACGGCAGAGAGCACGGCTCTCTTGGTACGCCGTGCGGTACGGTCGTCCTAGGCGACGTGCCGCTGCTGCGTCAGCAACACGAGGATCGCCGCTCGCAACTGCGCGAGCGTAAAGGGCTTATCGAGGAACGCATCCGCACCCGCGGCGGCCGCCGCGGCGCCGATTCCGGAAGCGCCGTCGCCGCTGATCATAAGGATCGGGACGCGCGTCGTCACTTCGGCATCGCGGATCCGCGCGACGAATTCGAGGCCGGAGATTCCGGGCAGCATGAAATCGGAGATGATCGCGTCGTAGCGCGCGCCGCTCGAGAGCCGGTCGAGCGCGCTTTCGGCATCGTACACGGCCTCGACGTCGCAGTGCGGACGCAAAACGACCTCGAGCAGCGCGCACACGTCCGTATCGTCGTCGGCTACGAGCACCCGTTTTCGGCCGCTTAGCGCCGGCAAGACCTGGAGTTCCACATCAGGTGCTCGGACGGTGCGAGCCGCGAAGCCTACGCTCGCGCCGGGCGTTGCCGTTAACTTTTCTTGGCAAGGTGGCCCTCGCGTTTTTTTGGAACGCCCGAAAAGCACATGGCAGTCCTCGACCGGCTCCTGGCACCGAACTCGCCGTTCCAGACGCGCTTCTTTTTCCTGGCCAAACGCTTCGTGGCCGGCGAAACGATCGAATCCGCGCTCGCTGCGGTCCGCGCGCTCAATGCCGACGGCCTGAGCGCGACGCTGGACTATCTGGGCGAAGATGTAACCGAGCTCGCCGAAGCCGAGCACACGCGCGAGACCTATCTCGCGATGCTGGCCGCGATCGAACGCAGTTGCGTGCGAACCAACGTCTCGGTCAAACTGACCGCGCTCGGTCTGCTCGTCGACGAAGCGCTCTGCGCGCGGCATCTCTCGGCCATCGTGGAACGCGCGCGGAGCCTGCCCGATCCGTTCGTTCGCATCGATATGGAAGGTTCGGCGGTGACCGAGGCGACGCTGCGCGTGTTCGAGCGCGTCTTCGCGCAGCAACGCACCGTCGGCCCCGTCATTCAAGCCTATCTGCTGCGCTCGCCGAGCGACGTCGAACGCGCGATCGCGCTCGGCGCGCGGGTTCGCCTCTGCAAAGGCGCGTACGACGAACCGGCGTCGCTGGCGCTGCGCGATATGCCGGCGATCCGCAAAGCCTACATGCGCCTGGCCGAAGCGCTGCTCTCGCGCGGCACGTATCCCGGAATCGCCACGCACGACGAACGCATCATCGAAGCGGTCAAGACCTACGTTGCGGAACGGGGCATCGCCAAAGCCGCCTTCGAGTTTCAGTTGCTTTACGGCGTGCGGCCCGAATTGCAACGCGAGCTCGTTCGCGCGGGCTACAACGTCCGCGTCTACGTTCCGTTCGGCACGCATTGGGCGGCATATTTCTATCGCCGAATCACCGAACGCAAAGAGAACGCGCTCTTCGTCTTACGCTCCCTCGTCGCGCGCTAGCGCGCTTGCGTTAGCCGTCCGAGAGGCGCGTGACGACGAGCATGCGATCGCTCTCGACGAGATTTGCGAGGACGTCGAAGCCGCTCGCGACTTCACCGAACACGCTGAAATCGCGATCGAGGTGCAGCTGCGGCGAAAGCGTGATGTAGAATTGCGTTCCGGCCGAATCGCGCTGCGCGCCGTTGTTATCGTAGTTTAGTCCCATAGCGATGATGCCGGAACGCTGCTCGACCGGGTTCTCCTCTGCGGGAATCATGTAGCCCGCGTCGCCCTCGCCGTTGTCATTGGGGTCGCCCGTCTGCACGACGAAATCGGGCACGATGCGAAACCAGCGATTGCCATCGAAATAGCGGCGCTGCGCGAGCTCGAGAAAGTTCGCGACGGTCGAGGGAGCCCACTCGGGATAGAGTCGCACGACGACGTCGCCCTTGGTCGTCGCGATGCGCACGCGCGGATGGAGACCCCGCGCCGGCGCGTTGAGGTCGCTCGCGCGCGTTGCGAGCACGGGCTGCGCGAGCGCTAAGGTCTCGGCTTTCGGCGGTCCGAGCTTCGCCGCCGTCGCCGCCGCGCTCGCGGCCGCTACCGGCGTTGCGGCGCTCGTAGCGGTAACGGCGACCGCCGGAATTCGGGGCAGGTGCAGGCCCGGCGGAGCGACGATGAGATGATCGGTCGGTGCGAGTTTGGCGATTCGCCGGAGCGCTTCGCGCGCTTCGAATTGCACGCGCCACGACGGATCGTCCAGCGCCGTTTTCACGACGGCCGTCGCGCGTGCATCGGTGCGCCGGCCCCACGCGCGCGCGGCTTCGACGCGCACTAATTCGTTGCTATCGTGCAGGGCTTCGGTAAGGAACGCGGCGTCGACATATTTCGCATAGCCGCGAAAGATCGCCCATGCGATATGCCAGCGCACGTCTTGCACGGGCTCGCGCTCCAGGGCGCGTTCGAGCGACGGCGCGAGCATCTTCGCAACTGCGGGAGCGCGAAACGCATCGAGTTGTGCCGCCGCGTGCGCGCGCACCACGCGATCCGCATCGATTCGCGCGACGATGATCGTATCGTTCGCGACGGGTTGCGTCGCGAGTCCCGGCCGCGCGAGGACGATCCGTCCCACGGCATCGATCGCCGCGTACCGGACGGCGGAATTGGGATCGTTGCGCGCGAGATCGCGGAGTTTCGCGAGCGACGCGTCGTCGACGAGCAGGCCGAGAGCGTACGCACACATCGCGCGGACGCCCGGAATCGGCGCTGCCAGATGCGCGCGCAACGCCGGCGCACCGTCGCTCTTCTTCGTCCGTCCGATAGCGAGCGCGGCGCGCGCCGCGACGGCCGGCGGCGCATCGAGATTTGCGGCCAGATTCGCATCGTACGCACGCGCGAGTTCGGCTCGTTCGATGTCGCGATAGGGATCGGCGCAAAGCGCCGGGGCGTGCCAGCCGATCGCTACGGCCGTCACAAATATCAAGAGAGCGATAAGCTTCACGCGCCCGAGCCAACTTTCCAGAGCGGGGTTACGTTAACGTATGACAGGCGCTGCGGTCGCGTCCCTCTGCGACGGCTGCCGTGACCGAAAAACGGAAGGTACACTCACTTATGTCGACCCCTAAACCCAAAGCCGGCGGCGGAATGTCGGTCCGCGAGGCCGGTCGAAAAGGCGGCGAGACGGTCAAAGCTAAGTACGGTCCGGAGTTCTACGAAACGATCGGACGAAAAGGCGGCGAAGCTACGAAACTCGCGCACGGTCACGAGTTTTACGAGCAGATCGGAAAAAAGGGCGGGAAAAAAGGTGGCGAAGCGACGCGCGATCGTTACGGCCCGGCCTTCTACGAACAGATCGGCCAAAAAGGTGGCCAGAAGGTCAAAGCATTGATCGAAGAAGGCAAAAAGGCCGCAGCGGCCGCCCTCGAAGCGGGCGAAAAGAAAGCCTCGTAGGGACGATGCGGGGTCGCGCGGCGCTGGTCGTCGTTACCACGGCGGTGCTCGCTTTAGCGCCGACCTTCGCGCGCGCGATTCCGCCCCCCGCACCGCCGCGCGCCGGGCCGTCGGCGTCGCTCGCACCCGAGATTCCCGGCGCGACCTTGCCGTTCGGTTCGACGCTGCTCTTGGTGCTCGACGATAAGATCGATTCCGGCGCGACGAAGCCCGGCACCATCATCCACATGCATCTTCGCGCACCGCTGGTCGTCAACGGCGCGGCAATCGCGCCCGCCGGTACACCGGCAACGCTTGCGATCGTGACGACGCGGCACGCGCAAAGCGGCGACATCGACGGCGCGGTGCAGATCCACCTCGATCCGATCGCGCTGCCCGGGCGCAGCGAAGCGCTTCCGGTGCGTGCGAATCACGAATATCTCACGATCGAATTGACCGCAGGCCAACAGGCGACGCGCGGTACGACCGATACGATCGCCGATATTTTCGTACCGTACCATGTGCTCTATCATGCGTTTCGGCGCGGGCGGCAACTCGTGTTGCCCGTCGGCAGCGTGCTCCGCGCGCAGACCGGCGCGACGATAGATGCGAGCAATCCCAAAGCCATCGTGGTGACGACGCCGCCGCCGTTCGTCAGCACCTACGACGCCCCGCACGCCGATCTCACGCCATCGCCGTACTACACGCCGGCCCCGCTCCCGCCCCGCCCGCTGCCCAAAGGGAAAGCGACGCTGCCGCCCAGCGCCGCACCGACGAGCTAAGCGATCCACGAGCGCGGGGGCACGCGAAGGACGGCCGTTCGGTGACGCGGCAACAACGACTATGAAACGTCGTCTCGCTCTCGCACTCGTCGCCGCCGCGCTCGTACTTCCGCTGATGGCCGCCGCTCCGGCGGGGGGACTCGCTGCGGAGAAGCTTTCCGGCAAGCCCAACGCGACCGAAGCGGCGTTCGTCACGGCGGTATCGGCCGACTTACATGCGCGTTTTCCCACGCCCGCGGCGGCTCGCAAAGCCGGTTACTTGCGCTTCACCGATGAAGACGATACGGGCGCGATCAGCTACGCCAATCGGCAATGGACCAGCAAAGATCCAGTGCATCCGAGCCAACTGTGGTTCGATGCGAAAAATCGCTTGATCGGCGCGGACTATTCCGTGCCGATGGACGGGGCGAAACCGCCGGAGCTCTTCGGACTGCAGCCGGCGCGCTGGCAAAAATTCGGCGCGCACGTACACTACGGCCTGGCCGGACCGTCCGGAACGACCTACGGCGGCGCGGGCGCGAAAGCCCTCGCGAAAGGCGGCGGCAGCGTCGCGCACCCGACGAAAGCGGCGCTTATCGCGGCGGGCATCGCAAAGCGCACGAGCGACGTGCGGTTCGTCTTCGCGTTTCCCGCCATCTGGGACGTTGCGCTCTGGGTCGTTCCCAATGCCGACGGCGCGTTTGCGGAAAAGAACCCCGCCGTGAAGCCCGTCAATCCACCCAAAGAAATGAAGATGTAGCGAGCTCGGCGCCTAGCGGCAGCGGTCCGCGAGCGACTCGGCGGTTTGCGCGGCGGCGCCCTCGGCATCGCCGATGCGGTCGAGCTGACGTTGCCACTGCAGGTAGCTGCGAACGTCGCGGGCGTTGGCGGGCGTACCGGCCGTATAGGGATCGAAGGAACCCGGCATCTGCGACTGCACGTCCGTCGAAGCGCGCGGGCCGTCGGCATCGCGAATGCCCTCGAGATGCGCGAGCGGATCGATCGTCACGGGCAAATTCTCGTTGCGGACCACCGTGGCGTGACTTTCGTTGCGATTGCTGCCGAAGGTCAGGTCCATCATCGCGTGCACGACGCCGAGCGAATCGATCGCGATCTGGCGTTGTTTATCGAGCGCCTTGCCCAGCGACTCCGCGAGTTCGCGCGTACGGGAGGCGGCAGCGGGATCGCGCGCGAGCGGAGCGCTCGCGCGTAGTTCGTCGAGTTCGCGCCGCGCTTGCGGGATCGCCTTCTGCAGATCGGCGACGTACCGCATGAGATGGACGCGGTCGTCGTAGAGCAGCAATTCGCCGCCGCGCGCGCGATAGTGGGCCTCGATCGTCCCGAGCGTAAAACCGATCGCACCGATGCGCTCGTCACTTGCGAGGATCGGCCGGGCAGCTCCATTGAAATGCCGCTCGAAGGCCGAACAAAACGGCGAGGCGGCGCGCACGTGCCCGATCTCGCGAAGCGGAGCGGCAGTGGGGGAAGGCGCGCCCGACGGGTCGTTACCGGGCGCGAGGACCATCGCCGCCAGCATCCATCCGACCATCGTAGCCTCCTTTGCGGACCCTCCGCCGTACCCGTTACGCTATTCGCTCGACCAGTAATCCTTGAGGGCTTTTCCGCGCGAAGGATGGCGCAATTTGCGCAGTGCCTTCGCTTCGATCTGCCGGATGCGCTCGCGGGTGACGCCGAACTCCTGTCCGACTTCCTCGAGCGTGCGCTGATGGCCGTCCTCGAGGCCGAAGCGCAGGACGAGCACTTTACGCTCGCGCTCGGTAAGATTCTTGAGGACGTCCGCCATCTTCTCTTTGAGCAGCATGACGGAAGCGGCTTCGGCCGGTGCGATCGCTTCCTGATCTTCGATGAAGTCGCCGAGGTGCGAGTCTTCTTCTTCGCCGATCGGAGTTTCGAGCGAGATCGGCTCCTGCGAGATCTTGATGACCTCGCGAACCTTTTCGGGCGTCAGGCTCATCTCGTGGGCGATCTCTTCGACCGTCGGATCGCGACCGAGTTCTTGCAGCAGCTGCCGCGAGATTTTGATCAGGCGATTGATCGTCTCGACCATGTGAACGGGGATGCGGATCGTGCGCGCCTGATCGGCGAGCGCGCGCGTGATCGCTTGGCGGATCCACCACGTCGCATAGGTCGAGAACTTGTAGCCCTTACGATAGTCGAATTTTTCGACGGCCCGGATGAGGCCGAGGTTGCCCTCTTGGATCAGGTCGAGAAAGAGCATGCCGCGGCCGACGTACTTTTTCGCAATCGACACGACGAGGCGGAGATTGGCTTCGGTGAGTTTGCGCTTGGCTTCGAAGCCCTGCTCGATCACGCGGCCCTGTGCCTGACCGTTCTTCTGCGCCTCGAGTTCGCCCGATTCGATCGCCATCGCGAGCGTCTTCTCTTCGTCCATCGAGAGGAGCGGTACGCGGCCGATCTCTTTGAGGTACATCCGAACGGGATCGTCGAGGGAGAGGCCGGCCGGAACGGAATCGCTCTCTGCGCCGCCCTCTTTGTCTTCGCGCTTCTCTTCTTTCTGTTCTTCGACGACCTCGATGCCGAGCGTCGCGATCTCTTCGAAGAGCGCGTCGATGCGTTCGGGATCTACGTCTTCGACGTTGTCGAAAACCGCATTGATCTCTTCGTACGTGAGCGACTGCCGTTTCTTGCCGCGCTCGATGAGCTTCTTGATCGCCTCTTCGAGCGGCATCGCGGGAGCCGCAGCCTCGCCCGTCGCGCCGTTACTTGCCGATTTCTTCCGTGCCATGCGTGTTGACCTCACCCCCTTCCGTCGTGCGCCTATGCTGGCACGAGCCTACGCTCTTCTGCACGCCGGCGGCAAAATCCACCACGCCGAAAAGACGTGCGCCGCCGAGCAATGCGTAGACCACAGCGCCCATCCGATGGTTGCGGTCGGCCTACCCATACTTCGCGGTCGGGGGCACGTGGTATGCTCGACGTATGCCTTCGCGCGCCAACGATTCGCTTCGCGCAACGATCCCAGCGAGCCCGGAAGCGGATCGTCCGTCATGCCGCGCGGATCGCATGGTCGCGACGACCGTGAATACCGCAGTGAAGGTCGCGGTTTCCGCGTCCGAGCTCGCCGATTGGATTCGGCTGCGCAAGACGGCCGATCCCCGCAAACGCACGGCGCTTTCGATCTTCTTTTTGGAAGTGCCGCTGGAGCTTCAAATCGAGTTTTTGGCCGCACATAGCCTGAACGAGCGCGAAGCTCTGGAGCTGGCCGAGGCTCTGGAAGCCTTGGGCCGCCCGATTCCCCTTCGGCGTCGATCCGTCTGGTGACGGAGCCTTGGGAAACGCTGTGGGACAACGCGATGAAGGCGCTGGACTCGCTCGAGCCTGCGTTCCCGCGCAAAATCGATTGGTCGTTCGGCGGCGGAACCGCGATGCGCTTGTTTTACGATCATCGGGAAAGCAAAGACGTCGATATCTTCGTCACCGACCCGTACGTGATCAGCGGACTATCGCCGCGTCTCAATAACGCGACGCAAGAACTTACCGACGATTACAACGAGCAGTCAACTTGTTGAAGCTCCGATTTCCTGAAGGCGAGGTCGATTTCATCGTGGGTGGACGCCTCATCGAGGCGGTCTCACTCGCGGAGAAGCACATTCGCGGACGCGACGTGCGAGTCGAGCAACCGATCGAAATCGTGGCGAAAAAGTGCTTCTATCGCGCGGCGGATTTCACCGCGCGAGACATCTTCGATCTTGCCGTGCTGCTCGACGAAGAACCCGATACCGTTCGGCAGTACGAAAACGTCCTGCTTGCAAAGCGCGATGTCCTTCGGCAACGCCTCGGAGCGATGTCGCCGCCGATGCGTGGCCAAATCGAAGACGCACTCAACTCCCTCGCGGTGACGCCGGCCTACGAGCACATCAGGACTCGGGCGATCGATATGGTACTCGATTTCATCACTCGCGGTCGGTAAGGGCGCGCTCAACCGCGCGTGCCGAGGCGTCGTTTCTTACGCGCTTCGCGGTCGACTGCGAGGCGGCGGTGTTCGGTGCGGTCGGCCGCCGAGATCTCGGCACCCGAGGCGAAGGCGGCGTCGATGCGTGCGTCGAGTTCGCGGAAACGGCGCTCGAGATCTTCATCGGCGAGGCGCTCGACGACGCGTTCGAGATGGTCGCGCCGCGCGAGCGAATCGGGGAAGCGAATCTTCGAGGAGCGATCGGTCTTCTGCAGGCTCGCGATGAGTTCGACGGCGTCGCGATCGTCGCCAAGGGCCGCGTAGACGTCGCTTGCGGTCACGAGCGAATCCGCAACCGCACGCAGTGCAACGTAAATCTCGCGGTAGCGCCCCTCGGCAAAGGTCTCGGGCGCGATGAGCGGGGCGAACTCCGCGATGAGCGTCGGTTCGTCGACGAAGGCGGCGAGGATCTCGCGCTCCATCGGCGGTGGTTCGGCTGCCGGCGCGAGGTGGCGCACCATCGCCGGCCCCGCGCCGGTGCGCGGCGCGAAGTTCGCCGGATTCGCCGAGAAGCGTGCGCGGCGGACGTCGTCGACGGCGAGGCCGAGCTTGCCCGCAACGTAGACGCGCCAGGTGTCCCATTCCAGGTCGGGGAGGCCGCGCACGAGCGTTTCCGCGGTAAGCGCGGCCTGCGTGCGCGGGAGGCGCTTCGCGAGAATCGTCTCGATCTCGCGATCGAGCTTGAACTGAATCCACGGCAGCGCATCGTCGAGTTTTTTCTCAAACGCGGGCGCCCCGTGCGAGCGCACGAACGTGTCGGGGTCCTCGCCCGGCGGAAGCTGCACGATGAACGCGGTGCAGCCGGCGGCGGAGAGGATGTCGATCGATTTCGCGGTCGCAGCACTGCCCGCGGCATCCGCATCGAAGCACACGAAGATCCGCTCGGCATATTTCCGGAGTTCGGCTGCCTGATCGGGCGTGAAGGCCGTGCCGAGCGACGCGACAGTGTTGGGGAAGCCAGCTTCGTGGAGCGCGATGCAATCGAGATAACCTTCGACGACGACGAGCGCTTCGCGCTGTGCGGCACTGCGCCGCGCGACGTTGAGGGCGTAGAGCCCGCGGCCTTTGGTATAGACGGGCGTCGTGCCCGTGTTGAGGTATTTGGGTTGCTGATCGTCGAGCGCGCGACCGCCGAAGGCGATGCATTCGCCCGTGGCCGCATACGTCGGAATCATGAGCCGGCCGCGATTGAAATCGTAGTAGCCGCGCTGGCCCGCTTTGACGAGATAGGCTTTCTCGGCGATCGCGAGATCGACGCCGCTCGCTTGGAGTTCGGCCACGAGCGCGCCCCACTCATCGGGAGCGTAGCCGATTTTGAAGGCCTCGACGGTCTTGGGGCGCAGCCCACGGCGTTCGACGTATTCGCGTGCGAGCTTCGCTTCGGGTGCGAGGCGGAGCGTGCGATGGTAGAAGGATGCCGCGAGTTCGTTTGCCGCGTAGATCTGCTCTTTTTCGCCGCGCACGCGAGCCGCTGCCGGATCTTCTTCGGCGAGCTCGATCCCCGCTTTGCGCGCGAGGAGCCGCGCCGCCTCGGGGAACGGCAAGCCTTCGAGTTCCTGGGCGAACTTGATGACGTCGCCGCCTTTGCCGCAGCCGAAGCACTTGAAGAAGCCCCGATCGGGATGGACGTGGAACGACGGCGTCTTCTCCCCGTGGAACGGGCAGAGGCCCACGAGATCGTTCCCGCGTTTGCGGAGTTGGACGTACGTGCCGATATACGTCCCGATATCGGTGCGCGCGAGGATCTCGCGGATGGTGGCTTGGTCGATGCGCATGAGTGGGGTGCGAGAAGTTCGGCGAGCTTCGCGCGGCGCCCGCCCGTCCGGGACCATCCGCAGGCATAATCAAGGTTAGCGAACAATCTTGATTATGCGATGGCCACATTCAAGGTTATGCAATGGGAACCGGAGGAACTCGCCGGCCTTTCCCGTCGAGATCGACGCGGATGCGAGTATCGAGCCTACGTTCCCGATCCGCTCGTCGGGCGACGATTTGCCTTTGCGGCCGACGTTGCAGCGGATATCGCGGATGCCGAGCGGGAATTCGTGCGGCTCGATCACAGCGCGCACGCGCTCACGAACACCGAAGCACTCGCGCGGCTGCTCTTGCGCGCCGAATCCGTCGCGTCGTCGCGGATCGAGGGACTCGAGGTCGGCGCTCGGCGACTGCTGCGCGCCGAAGTCGCGCGGCATATGGACGACGGCGCCAGGGACGTAACGGCAAGCGAGGTTCTGGCCAACATCGACGCCATGCGGCTCGCGCACGACGTAGTCGAGAACACCGCGACGATATCGCTACCTTCGCTGTTGCGCGTGCACGAACGGCTCTTCGAAGGAACGCGCCTAGAAGCACACGGCGGCCGCTTGCGAACCCAGCAAAATTGGATTGGCGGAAGCCGGTACAACCCATGCACGGCCTCATTCGCCCCACCGCCGCCAGAGCGCGTTCCGTCTCTCATGGAAGACCTCTGCGCATTTTGCAACGAGGATGGGCTTCCGGCCGTGGCGCAGGCGGCAATCGCGCACGCACAGTTCGAGACGATTCACCCGTTCGTCGACGGCAACGGCCGCGTCGGGCGCGCGCTCATCGCGATGGTCCTCCGGCGTCGCAAGCTCACGATCTCGGTCTCGCCCCCCATCTCGCTCGTCCTCGCCACGCGAGCCGACGCTTACATCGCCGGACTGTCCGCAACGCGCTACGCTGGGCGAGCCGACACGGCTACGGCCGCACTCGGATACGATACGTGGATCGGAACGTTCGCCGCGGCATGTCGGCGCGCGGCGCTCCACGCCTTCGCGTTCGAAGGTCGCATCGACGAGCTCCAGTCGGCGTGGCGCGTGCGCCTCGGATCCGTGCGGGCCGATTCCGCGCTCGACCTCCTGCTTCGCCGCCTTCCCGGTGCCCCGGTACTGACGGTTGCGGGCGCTGCCGCGATGATCGGCCGAAGCGTCCAGGCCACAAATCTCGCGATGCAACGGCTCGAGGCGGAGCACATCATCGTACCGTCGCGGATCGGCAAACGTAATCGGATCTTCGAAGCACGCGAAGTCGTCGACGCGTTTACCGATCTCGAACGGCAGCTCGCGAGTCCGGTCGCAGATACGGCCGTCGCGCCGCCGTCGCGTCCCGTACCGGCGCGGCCGGCTTCGCGGCGCCGAACGTAACGGTCCGTCCGGATTTGCCGAGAAGCGTGCGGCGGACGTCGTCGACGGCGAGGCCGAGCTTGCCCGCAACGTAGACGCGCCAGGTGTCCCATTCCAGGTCGGGGACCCGCGCACGAGCGTTTCCGCGGTCAGCGCGGCCTGCGTGCGCGGGAGGCGCTTCGCGAGAATCGTCTCGATCTCGCGATCGAGCTTGAACTGCAATCCACGGCAGCGCATCGTCGAGTTTTTTCTCAAACGCGGGCGCCCCGTGCGAGCGCACGAACGTGTCGGGGTCCTCGCCCGGCGGAAGCTGCACGATGAACGCGGTGCAGCCGGCGGCGGAGAGGATATCGATCGATTTCGCGGTCGCGGCACAGGCCGACGAGTTCGTTGCCGCGTTTGCGCAGTTGGACGTGGACCCGATGAGGGTCCCGATATCGGTCCGGGCGAGGATCTCGCGGATGGTTCCTTGGTCGGTGCGCATCGGTAGATCCTATGTTAGGCGCTTCGCCGCATCAGCCGTCTCCGCCTTATTTGACACGTGACACATCTCTTGTTACATTGACGCATGTGACGTTCGCCGATGCAGGCACTGAGGACATCTTCGACGGTACGGATTCCAAAGCGGCGCGAAAGACGTTACCGGTCGGTCTGGTGCGCGTCGCGCAACGTAAATTAACGCAGGTCGATACGGCGCGATCGCTAGACGATCTACGGTCGCCCCCGGGAAACAGGCTGAAAGCACTGGCGTCCGATCGTAGCGGCCAGCATGGCATTCGTATCAACGACCAATACCGAATCTGCTTCATTTGGTCCGACGAATACGGAGCCGAAAACGTCGAAATCACCGACTATCACTGAGGAACAGCAGCATGCCGCGTACGTTAACGATGCCGAAGAACCGCGCTCCGATTCACCCGGGCGAGATCATCGAACACGAATATCGGATTCCGCTGGGCTTAACGCAACAGGAATTTGCGACGGCGCTGGGGCTCGATCGCGTGCGTTATAGCGCCGTCGCCAATGGCCGCCGTCGCGTCACCCCGGGAACGGCGCTTCGCCTAGCAAAGGTGCTGGGCACGTCGGTCGAGATGTGGCTCACCATGCAGATGATGTGCGATCTCTACGAGGCACAACACGGAGACGACGCCCGTGCGGCTCGGCTCCTCAAGCCGCTACCTCGCGAGCTTCACGGCGCAAGCCATTAAGCGTTACACGAAAGAATCGCCAGGCGAGATCATTGCCGTCTTGCTCGACGAACGACGGATGAGCTTCGCAAACGCCGTCGTCAAAGGCGTCAGCTTGGGTCAAGAACTAACGCGTCCCGAGCCGCTCCTTTTTGCGCGCTTCACGCTGGTCGGAAAGTCGGCGATGTTCGTCGCGCTCGTCCTCGCCGATCGCGACGCCGGAGGCGAAGGTGGCGTCGATGCGGGCGCCGAGTTCGCGGAAGCGCCGCTCGACGTCGCGTTCCGCTAGTCGTTCGACGACGCGTTCCAGGTGCGCGCGGGTGTGGGAGAGTCGGGGAAGCGCACCTTCGAGGAGCGGTCGGGTTTCTGCAAGGCGACGATCAAGGCGACCGCATCGCGATCGTCGCCGAGGACGGCGTACACGTCGCTCGCCGTCACGAGGCTCGCGGCGGCCGCGCAGAGCGCGCGATAGATCTCGCGGTACCGCTCGTCGCGGAACGTCTCGGGCGGAATTCGCGGGACGAACTCCGCCACCAGCGCCGGCTCGTCGACGAGGGCGGCGAGGATCTCGCGCTCGATCGGCGGCGGTTCGGCGGCGGTTGCGATATGGCGCGTCGCCGCCCCGCCGGCGCCGCCGCGCGGCGCGAAGTTCGCGGGGTTGGAGACGAAGCGGTTGCGGCGGAGGTCGTCGACCGAGAGCCCGAGCGCGCCTGCGATGTAGACGCGCCACTTATCCCACTCGACCGGCGGCAGCGAAGCGACGAGGGTTTCGGCTTTGGCGGCGGCTTGAGCGGCGGGCAGACGATGTTCGAGAATGCGCGCGACCTCGCGATCGAGCTTGAACTGAATCCACGGGAGCGCCGTATCGAGTAGCGCTTGAAACGCCGGCGCGCCGTGCATCCGAACGAAGGTATCGGGGTCGTCGCCCGGCGGCAGCGCAACGATGAAGGCCACGCAGCCCGCGGCGCTCAGGATGTCGATCGATTTGGCCGTCGCGTTGCTGCCTGCGGCGTCGGCATCGAAGCAGAGGAAGATCCGTTCGGCGTACTTGCGCAGTTCGGCGGCTTGATCGGCAGTGAACGCGGTGCCGAGCGACGCGACGGCGTTGCTGAAGCCGGCTTGACGCAGCGCGATGCAATCGAGATAGCCTTCGACGACGATCAGCGACTCGCGCGCCGCCGCCGCACGGCGCTCGACGTTGAGCGCGTAGAGGCCGCGGCCCTTCGTGTAGACCGGGGTCGTGCCGGTGTTGAGATATTTGGGCTGTTGATCGTCGAGCGCGCGGCCGCCGAAAGCGACGATTTCGCCCGTCGCGGCGTACGTCGGGATCATGAGGCGGCCGCGATTGAAATCATAGTAGCCGCGCTGGCCAGACTTGACGAGATAGGCTTTTTCCGCGAGCGCGAGATCGATGCCGTTGGTCTGCAGTTCCGCGACGAGCGCGCCCCATTCGTCGGGTGCGTAGCCGAGCTTAAAGGCGTCGACGCTTACGCTATCGAGTCCGCGCTTGCCGAGATACACGCGCGCGATCTCGCCTTCCGGGGCGAGCTTGAGGATGCGCTGGTAGAACGAAGCGGCGGTTTGATTTGCGGCGTAGATCTGCTCTTTTTCGCCGCGGACGCGGGCGGCTTGGGGATCCTCTTCTGCGAGCTCGATTCCCGCGCGGCGCGCGAGCGTGCGCGCGGCTCGGGAAACGTCAAGTTCTCGAGCTGCTGCACGAATTTGATGACGTCGCCGCCGACGCCGCAGCCGAACATTTTAAGAATCCGCGACCGGGATGAATATGGAACGACGGGGGTTTTCTCGCCGTGGAACGGGCGCAGGCCGACGAGATCGTTGCCGCGTTTGCGCAGTTGGACGTGGGACCCGATGAGGGTCCCGATATCGGTCCGGATGCTATGTCTTCGGCGCTTCGCCGCATCGGACCGTCTACGCCCTCATTTTGACACGTGACACGGATCGTGTTAAGAGATCTTCGACGGTACGGATTCCAAAGCGGCGCGAAAGACGTTACCGGTCGGTGCAAGCCGTTAAGCGTAACACGAAAGAATCGGGCGATTCTTCACGGTAATTGTTTGGCGGCCGCTTCGCCGCTCTTTTTCTCGTCGGGTGACGCGCTCCGGTAAGCTCGTAACCCTTCGAACGTTGCAAGTGCCGCGATCGCAGCTGCAACGAGCACTTCGAGCGCCAATTGCAGCGCCGCAATGGACTCGACGAACGTCACAGTCGTGCCTCCGCCAACGGGCACCTTTGCGAACTTCCACGCATTGAGGGCGGTATCGAGACGCAGGTGCGGCAACGGGCGTCCCGCGACGAACGCCTGCCAGCCGACGGCATACCGCACGTTCAATCGCAGCGTTCCTTTCGTGCCCGCTGGAAGCGTGGCGACGCCGAGCCATGGCGTTATGAAGTCGACGTGGACGGCACGCGCCGCGCCCATCGGGCGATGCTCCGGCAGACGCGCCGGAATCTTCGCTTGCAATACCACGATGCAGGTGCCAAAACATCGAATCGCGCGTACGCCTGCAGCGAGCGGCCACCAATGCAGGGCCGAGCTGCGATGCGCTATGATTCGGCCACGCTCGTCGACGATCTGCCGGTTCGTCTGCGCCAGCAACGACGTTCCGTCGGCCGGCAAACTTAGCGGAAGCGGAGCGGCGCTTTGAGTTGCCACGCCGCCGAACGCGGTGCCCCATTCCGGATGCATCGGTACGGCAAGCCGGGCATCGGCCCAGCCCAAGCTCGCGTCGTTGAGGCTCGGATCGGGCGTGAAACGTCCGAGCTTTTCCGAGACGGCATCCCCGAAGAAGATTGCGGCCTCGTCGGGACGATTGGCAATCGTAGCGAGGCCGGGGTCCGACGCAAGGATCGTCAACATCGACAACCCGTCGAGGGCGCGGTACCGCGCTGCACCGATTTGACCGTTCATTGCGATCCACTGGAAGCGCAGCGTTTTGAAGTTCGTTTGCAAGTAAGGGCGCGGAATGACCGTCGCGACGCTCAGCGCTTTCAAATAGCGGTCGTCATGCCGGAACGTCATAAACCCGAGTGCGCTATCGACGGGGAAAGCGGGAAACACTTCATTGATCGGCGAGGCAAAACCGGCGCGTCCATATGCGTCCGGGTCGACGCCGGACCCGCGTCCCCCGGCCGTAATCGGCTGAAATGCGGGCTCGAGCGCGACACGAGCGTCCGGAATAGCGGGGAATTCCGGGCGCGGTAAATGTGTGACATCGACGAAAAACGTTGCCGGCGGCCGAGTTATCCAAGGGAACGCGTAGCTGCACGTCGCTGCCAGCAGCAACGCGGCGCCGGGTCGCCAAGCGCCGATGCCCGTTGCGAGAAGCACCATGTAGCCGATTGCGACGACGCCGACTAAATCGTACAGCTCGCGGTAAACGCCGATTTCCGGCACGTGTAGCACGAGCCACGTGTACGGCAGGCCGAACGGTCCTTTGGTTCCGGAGGCGAACACCAGGGCGCTCGCACTGACGGCGACGGCGACCGTGCAGCGGCGATCATCGAGCACGCGACGGATTCCGAAAAGGGCCGCGATGGCGATCGCGATCGAGAACGGCTCCAGCGGCCAGAACGCTCGTGCGTAGTCAAAAACGTAGCCCTGAAGAACGACCGCTTGTCGGAGATCCACCGATTGCGCGCGTTGCCAACTCAGGTTGAACGGGGTGTTGCGCACCTCGCCATACGAGGCCGCCAACCCGACGAAGATCGGAGCGGCCGCGAACGCAACGGCGAGCGCAACCGTCCAAGCCCGGCGTCTCAACGCCCAGATACATACGAGCGGTGCGGCAATCAGGAAAAACTCGATCTGCGAGATGGTAAAAGCGGCGAGCAACACGAGACGCCACATGCGTGGCTTCGAGCGCGTCACTTCAGCGAGTAAACCGAGCATCACTGCGTATGTGAAAATCATCAGCGTATGGCCGGCGACATACTTCGAGTAGACCCACGGATTCAAGCATGCGAAAAGGGCCAAGGCGACTTCGGCGAGCGCATCGGCTCCGAGATTCCGCGCCAACTGCATCGCGGCCATGCTCGCAAGTAAGACCGTCAAGCAGACGATAGCGAGCATGACGGCGTAGCTGGAGAGCAGCGAGTGCAGCGGCCAAAGCAGGAAGCCGATAAGGTAGAAGGTAGGGTACGCTTGAATCGACCCTATACCGCCGGGCACCCAGCCTTCGAAAAAGGTGGCGATCCACGGAACCAAAGACCCCGCTTCGGCCGGGATACGCCAATCGTGCCACAGCCCCGGTAAACCGGCGTTGAAAACTTCAAACGCGACGAAGGCGGCAATGACGATCGGAACGACGCCGTTGCGTTGCGCGAGGACCTTTTCCAAGATCGTAAGCGCTTGGCTACGAGCAAAGAAGCGGACCCGGCGCGGTTCATGCCTTAGACCGATGCTTGCTATCCGAAACCGATTGAGGATCGCCAACCTCCCTACAAATAGAACATTTCGAGCAGTGCCGGTCCGACCTCTTCATCGCCGCGTCGCACTTCACGCGCACTTCGCTTCGCCTCAAACAGCAATGCGCTGTAAGGAACGGTCTCTTGTCTATTAACCGTGATATCTTCGACGAACTGTTCGTCCTCGAGATGGCGAACAACCATTGGGGACGCCTGGACCGCGGCCTCAAAATCGTCACCGATTTTTCTCGCGTCGTACGCTACAACAACGTCCGTGCGGCGATTAAGCTTCAGTTTCGCGATGTCGATAGCTTCGTCCACCCAGAAGCACAGCAGCGTTCGGATATCCGTTACGTAAAGAAGACGATGGACACGCGGATGTCGCGCGAAAATCTGGCCGCTCTCGTGGATCACATTCGCAAGTCTGGATGCATTCCGATGGCGACCCCGTTCGACGAAAAGTCGGTCGATTTCTGCCAAGAGCTGAACCTGCAGATCATCAAGCTCGCGAGTTCGGACATCAACGATTGGGTGCTTATCGAGAAGATCGCGAAGACCAAAAAACCCGTCATCGCGTCGACGGGCGGTTCGTCACTCAAGGATATGGACGACCTCGTCACGTTTTTCGAAAATCGAGGCATCCCGCTAGCGCTTAACCACTGCGTTTCGCTGTATCCCTCAGAAGACAGCGACCTCGAACTTAGCCAGATCGATTTTCTAAAGAATCGGTATCCCGGATTGACAATCGGTCTTTCGACACACGAGCATAACGATTGGACGTCGTCGGTCATGATCGCCTACGCAAAGGGCGCCCGGACGTTCGAACGTCACGTCGATATCGAAGCCGACGGCATCCCGGTCTCGCCATATTGTACGCTGCCCGAGCAGTGCGATATCTGGTTCCGCGCGTACAACAAGGCGCGCGAGATGTGCGGCGCGCCGGGGATTCAGAAACGCATTCCCAGCCACACGGAGATCGAATATCTGGACGGCCTTCTTCGCGGAGTGTACGCTGCAGCCGATTTAGAAGCCGGGCATAAGTTGCGGGAAGGCGACTACTTCATGGCAATTCCGCTTCTGCACGGTCAGCTTTCGTGTCGGGAACTCATCGAAGGTGAGGTGCTCGCTCAACCGATTCAAAAAGGCGAACCCGTTACCCTGGAATCGGTCGACACGCCATACTCGCGCAATCCGTCCATGCGCGCGCGGATCGGCAGCCGCGGCTTACCGAAAAACACGAACGGAAAGAGCACGGTCTCGACGCAGTGATAGCTCGCGCCGCCACGCCGCCGGTTAACCGTCACGCCGATGAAGTGATGGCGTGGCTGGTCGAACTCGGCTACACGCATTGCTTCTTCGTTGCCGGCGGCAACATCATGCATTTTCTAAACGGCGCGCGTACGCGCTTCACGTGCGTACCGTTCGGGCATGAGGTAGCCGCCGGTATCGCGGCCGAATACTTCAACGCCGTCGAAGGATCCGGTCGAGCGTTCGCGCTCGTCACCGCCGGCCCGGGCCTTACGAATATCGTGACGGCCATAGCCGGCGCGTACCTCGAGAGTCGCGAATTGCTCGTCATCGGCGGTCAGGTCAAAAGTTCGGACCTCGCGAGCGGCGGCATCCGCCAACGCGGCATCCAAGAAATCGACGGTGAGGCGATCGTTCGCCCGATATGTGCCTACAGCGAGCGCATTGAAACGCCGATGCGCAAAACCGATTTCGTCGGGGCCGTCGAACGAGGGCGAACCGGCCGTAAGGGCCCGGTCTTTCTTGAATTCTGCCTCGACGCACAGGGTGCTCCTGTGACGGACCTCGCGCGCAACGGTGCGGGAGCGCAGGCTGGTCTCACGCGAAGCGACGCGCGTACCTGCTGGGAGCGTGAGTCGCTACGGAACGTCGACGAGGTCGCCGGATTGCTCCGTTCCGCGCGCCGCCCGATCATTCTGCTCGGCGGCGGTGTGGGACGCAAAACTGCAGCCGATGTAGCCATCGATTTACGCCGGATCGGTGCTCCCGTGCAAACGACCTGGAACGGAATCGACCGCATCGCGGCAGACGAATCGATCTACGCCGGGCGCCCGAATACCTGGGGCCAACGCTTCGCCAACATTTTGTTACAACAGGCGGATCTCGTCATCGCGCTAGGTACGCGGCTAGGCTTACAGCAGACGGGATTCAACTGGCAGCAGTTCGTCCCCATCGGCAAGGTCGTGCACGTCGACATCGACGAAGCCGAGTTGCGCAAGGGGCACCCACGCGTCGATCTCGCCATCGCCGGCGACGCTAACGTCCTGTTACGAGAACTTGTGGGCAAAGAGTATCCCGATTACTCGGAATGGCGCGCCTTTTGCGCTCACGTCAAGGGTCGCTTGCCGCTCAACGATCCCGCAAACGCCGTGCGCGACGGCTACGTCAACCCGTTCGATTTCTACTCGGCGCTCTCGCGATTTACGTCGGCGGACGACGTGCTCGTGCCGTGCAGCAGCGGGGGCGCAAATTCCACCGCACTGCAGACGCTCGAACAGAAACGGGGCCAAATCATCGTCACCGATAAGGGTCTGGCGTCGATGGGGTACGGGCTCTCGGGCGCCATTGGCGCGGCGTTGGCGTGCCCGAACAAACGCACGATCGTCGTCGAAGGTGACGGCGGTTTCATCCAAAACGCGCAAGAGCTTGGAACCGTCGCGGTCAACGATCTCAATTTGAAAATTTTTATCTTTGCTAACGAAGGATACGCCTCGATCCGGACGACGCAAAAGAACTATTTTGGCGGCGCTTACGTGGGTTGCGACACGCGCACGGGTCTGGGATTCCCGGACTGGGCAAAACTATTCGATGCGTACGGCATCCCGGTGTCCGATGCCGGACCCGGCGCCTTCGATTCCGCGGACTTTGCAGCACGCATGTCAGCGCACGGTCCGCAAGGCTTTATCGTTCCCGTCGATCCCGAACAAACGTATTTTCCGAAGATCGCGAGCCGCGTTACCGAGAACGGCAGCATGGAATCGAACCCGTTGCACCTCATGACCCCCGAGCTCGAGCCGGATGTCGCGGAGGACGTTCTGCGCTATCTGCGGGTCGCCGCGCAGGTTCGTTCGTGAAACCGCTCGTTTCGGTGGTCGTTCCCGCGTACAACGAAGGCAGGTGCGTCGACGAGCTCGCCCGCCGCCTCGCGCTGGTCTTCGACCAGTATCCCGAACGCTACGAGTTCGAGGCGATCATCGTCGAGAATGGATCGCGCGACGACACGTACGAGCGTCTGCTCGCGATCCATGCAGCCGATCCGCGTTTTAAAGTTCTCCGACTTCTCCGCAACTTCAACATGGAGGGCGGTATGTGCGCGGGGCTGGCACAAGCGAAGGGCGACGCCTGCGTGATTATGGCCGCGGACCTGCAAGATCCGCCCGAACTGATAACGCAGTTCCTCGAGCAGTGGGAACATGGCTACGACAACGTCTATCAGGTCGTGACGAAACGGACCGACAACAGCCTATTTCGGCGCATCGCAGCGCAGACGTTCTACTGGCTGATCAATCGCATCAGCGACCATCCGGTGCCCCGTAACGCGAGCGACTTTCGGCTCGTGGACCGTAGACTTGTCGAGGCATTCAACGCGATGCCGGAGCGCAACCGTATGGTTCGCGCGATGTGGACGTGGGTCGGTGGTCGATCGATCGGCGTGGCGCACGAACGTCCGCCACGCTTCGGAGGCACGTCGGCCTTTAGCACGCTGCGCACGGCGGGTTTCGCGATTCGCGGGATTCTATCGAGCTCGTATTTACCGCTTAAAGTTATTCCGTTGACGGGCGTCGCCTTCGGGCTCACCTCCTTCATCGGACTCGCCATCTACACGACGCGCGCGATCGTGTTCGGCGTTCCCTTCGCCGGCTTCGGCACGCTCGTTTCGCTTAATCTCCTGCTCTTCGGGTTTCTCTTTCTCTTGCTCGGGCTCATGAGCGAATACGTGGGCATGATATACGAAGAAGTGCGCGGCCGCCCTTCGTTCATCGTGCGCGATGCGCGTGGTTTGGACCCGACCGGCGATCGCGAGCAAACGGCGCTCGCTCAGCGCGTCTCGCCACAGGACCGCTCGACGATATCCTCACATCCCGTCTCGCACAATGGCGCCCCCGGCTCGCGGGCCGAGGACTCGACGAAGCCCGTCTGACCTTTACGTCTCCGCTCGATTCCACGCGATCGTCCGCCGGATCGCGTCATCGAGAGAGGTCCACTCCTCGAGTCCGAGCTCGGTACGGGCACGCCGCGTCGCGGGCACGTATCGCTCCGGCAGGCAATCGTTATTTGCCATTCCGCGTATGGCGTGCGTTCCGCGGGGTTCGACGCAGGCCGCGACCGCGCGTGCCGTTTCTCGAATGTCGATCGCACGTTCGGAGCCCACGTTGTAAGCGCGCCCGCTTTCACCCCGCGCGAGCACGCGCCATAACCACACGGTCAGGTCGCCGGCATACAAATACGATCGCACCGGCGTTCCATCACCGCCGATCTGGATCGTCGTGCCTTTCATCGCATCTCGAATGAAATTGCCGATCGCAAAATGCCGGTCGAGCGGTATGTAGGGCCCGACGAATGCGAACAGCCGCGCGATCTTCGCACGCACGCCGCGAGACTGCGCTGCGATGGCGAGCAGCAGTTCTGAAAGGCGTTTCGATTCGTGATACGCATTGCGAGCGTCAAGCGGATCCGGACCGCCCGAGAACGTCTCGTCGACGGCGTGAAGCTCGGGCGGCTGCCTTCCGTATATCGCTCCCGAACTCGTCAATAAAAATGGGATTCGACCGCTTCGTTCGGCGATGTCGAGAACGCGGCGCATGCCGTTGACGACCGTATCGACCATGAGCAACGGAGTCTCGTCGTTGATCTTTGCACTCGCCGGAGTTGCGGCATGGACGATCGCGTCGAACGTTCCCGTAGCATCCGCGAAGTCGCGCACGTCGCCCCGTACGAATTCGACCGCGTCATCCGCGGCGACGTGCGGAGCGACTCGCGCGAAGGTCGAGGGCTCGCGCGTCAGCACCACCACGCGGGCCCCGAGGGCGAAGCGGGCATTGGCGTACACGAACGATTCGAGCAGCCACGAGCCCACAAACCCGGTACCGCCCGTCACGAAGATACGAGCGCCGCGCAAGGTTTCGAAATCCTCGCGCGCTCGCTCGAGGATCTCGTCGAGGTCGCGAACCAGGCGCGTCATGCAGCGCCCGCGATCCGACCCACGAGCGGCGCGAGTTCTCGCGGGTCGCGAACAATGTGACGCGCACCGGCATGGCGCAACTCACGTTCGCTTCCGAAGCCCCAGGTAACGCCGATCGGAACGATGCCGCAGGCAAAGGCGGCCTCGATATCGTTATAGCGATCGCCGACCATGAACGCATCGGTAGCGTCTATTACGAGACCGGTCTGGTGTACGAACGCGTCCATGGCGCGTCGCAGGGTACTGCTTTTGGATTCGCCGTCGGTCTCAGGCGTCGGTCCCATAACGACGGCGAAAGCATGTCGTATCCCGAGTGCCGTAAGAATCGGCTCCGTGAAACGCAACGACTTCGATGTGGCGACGGCGAGCGTCGCATCGCGTCCCACCGTCGCGAGCATCTCGACGATCCCCGGCTGCAGCAGGGTACCGCCGGTCGTCGCGACATCTTCGTACAGGTCTCGGTAATACCGCACGCAAGCGGCAGCGTCGCGCCCGTCGCCATCGCTTTGCGCGATTAGCTCCGCAAAGCCGTCCCGCAAGGGCGGCCCGATAATTTGCTCGATGCGCTCCGAGGGCAAGGCGGCATACCCGAAAGCGACGAGCGTGTCGTTGACGCACCGTACGATTCCCAAACGCGAATCGACGAGAACGCCATCGAGATCGAAGTAGACGCAGCGCGCCGTCCCGGACTCCTTACGAAACGGGCACGGCGCGTTCGACGCCGCGCGCAGAAGCGCCGATCTCTGCAATGGAACGCGCGATATATGCTATCTGGTCGTCGTCGAGACCCGGATACGCGCCCACCCAAAACACGTCATTCATGATCGTGTCGGCGTTGTCGAGGTTTCCGACGCTACGATGCGCTATATCGCGATACGCGGGTTGGCGTACGAGATTCCCGGCAAAGACCAAGCGCGTACCGATCTTCCGCTCGTTTAGCGCTTGCGTCAGCGTGTTACGCTTTACGGGCGCATCGGGCGTCACCCGGATCGGATACCCGAACCAGGAGTTGCTTCCACCGCGCAGCTCGCGTGGCAAGACGAGCCACGGCAGGCGTTCCAGCAGCTTCGTCAACAGCTCCGCATTGTGGCGGCGTCGCGCAATGAAGCCGTCGAGCTTGTCCAGCTGCGAAACGCCGACGGCGGCCTG
>JAABUZ0100002759.1_pt1 | contig 28138 bp, 20 predicted proteins | sample 5562091 | NCBI WGS metagenome assembly JAABUZ01 (sample SAMN12813069, study PRJNA571459) | rock metagenome | isolation source: Antarctica rocks | place: Antarctica: Victoria Land, Linnaeus Terrace sud | collected 2015-12-21 | reverse complement strand
CGCTCGTCGCGCTCCACCAGGATCGTCTTCAGGCCGAGGTCGGCGGCGCGGAACGCCGCGGTGTAGCCGCCGGGGCCGGCGCCGATCACGACCACCTGAGCCTCGGGGGAACCGCGAGTGCCCGCGGCCGGCTCATCGGTCGCTGCGGGCTCCCCGGCCGGCTCATCGGTCGCTGCGGGCTCCCCGGCCGGCTCATCGGTCGCCTCACGCTCCAGGTCCAGAAGCACCGTCCCCTCCGCCACCCGATCCCCGATCTGCACCCGCAGACCCGAGACGACGCCGGCAAACGGTGCCGGCACGTCCATCGTGGCCTTGTCGGACTCCAGCGTGACCAGCGGATCCTCGGCCGCCACCGAGTCCCCCGCCGCGACGTGGATCTCGATCACCGGCACGTCGGCGAAGTCGCCGATGTCCGGTACCGGGACCTCGGTCGCTGTCATAGCAGCGCTCGGCGCAGATCGCCGAGCAGGCCGGCGAGATGGGTCACGAAGCGAGCTGCGGCCGCGCCGTCGACGACGCGGTGATCGTAGGAGAGCGACAGCGGCAGCATCAACCGGGGGACGAACTGCGCGCCGTCCCACACCGGCTTGGTCGCGGCGCGGGTGGCGCCGAGGATCGCCACCTCGGGCGCATTGACGATCGGCGTGAACGAGGTCCCGCCGATCCCCCCCAGCGAGGAGATGGAGAACGTGCCGCCGGTGATGTCGGCCGGACCCAGCTTACCCTCACGCGCGCGCGCGGACAGGCGAGTCAGCTCGGCAGCGATCTCAAGCAGGCCCAGACGGTCGGCGTCGCGGATCACCGGGACCACCAGTCCCTGCGGCGTGTCGGCGGCGAAGCCGACGTTGACGTAGCGCTTGAGCACCAGCTCCTCACCATCGAGGGAGGAGTTGAAGTCCGGGAAGGCCTTGAGCGCCGCCGCGCACCCCACCACCAAAAAGGCGACCATCGTCACCTTGACCTCCTGCTCGGCGTTCAGCCGCCGCCGCCACGCCTCCAAATCGGTGATGTCGGCCTCGTCGTTGTGGGTGACGTGCGGGATCATCACCCAGTTGCGGGCGAGGATGGGAGCGGAGATCCGCTGGATCCGGGTGCGGGGGATCCGCTCCACCGGGCCGAATTTCTCGTAGTCAATCGATGGCCAGGGCGCCAGCGAGAGCCCCAACCCGGGGCCAGCCGCCGCAGGCGGGGCCGGCCCTCCTGAACCAGATTCCTCCACGTCCTGACGAGTGATCCGGCCGCCGCGGCCGGAGCCGCTCACCTCCGTGATGTCGACCCCGCGCTCACGCGCCAGGCGCCGGGCGCTAGGGCTGGCGTGGATGGGACCGGCCGGCGGGGAACCCTGCGCGGCCTCGGGCTCGGGCTCGGCCTCGGCCTCGGCCTCGGGTCCGGGCTGCGGCTCCGGCGGCTCGGGCTCGGGCGGCTCGGCCGCCAGCGCGCCGCCCACCGCGTCCGGGGCACTGGCCTCAGCCGGGGCTCCGCTGGAGGCCACCGCCGAGGCCTGGGAGGCTGGGGAGGCAGTGGCGCCGTCGGCGCCGTCGGCGCCGTCGGCACCGGACACCATCGTCAACAGCAGTGTCCCTTGTGAGACCCGGTCGCCCACCTGTACGTGCAGCTCGCGGATCTCCCCGGCGAACGGTGCGGGAACATCCATGGTCGCCTTGTCTGACTCGAGCGTGAGCAGGGGGTCATCGACGCCCACCGCGTCGCCGGGCCCGACGAGAACCTCGATCACGGGCACCTCGTCGAAGTCGCCGATGTCCGGCACCTCGACCGAGACCACTTCCGCGGCGCTCATACGCTCGTCGGCATCGCCGCCTCCGGGTCGATCCCGAAGCCCTCGATCGCCTGCTCCACCCGCTCCACGGGGATCCGGCCGGCCGCGCAGAGCTCCTTGAGCGCCGCGAGCGCGACGAACTGGCGGTCGACCTCGAAGAATCGCCGCAGCGCCTGCCGGGTGTCGCTGCGACCGAAGCCGTCGGTGCCCAGGACGCGGTAAGGGCCCGGCACCCACTGGCGGATCTGATCGGCGTAGGCGCGGATGTAGTCCGTGGCCGCCACCGCCGGGTCACCGGAGTCACCCAGGCATTCGGACACGTACGAGCGGTGCCCCTGTGCCTGCGGGTGCAGCATGTTCCAGCGCTCGGTCTCGATCCCGTCCCGACGCAGCTCGGTGAACGAGGTGACGCTCCAGACCTCTGCGGCGACGCCGAAGTCCGCCTCCAGCAGCTCGGCGGCCAGCAGCACCTCGCGCAGGATCGTGCCCGAGCCCAGCAGCCGCACCCGGGGCCCGTCGCCGGTCGCCTGCCGCACGCGATACATACCGCGCAGGATTCCCTCCTCGCTGCCGGGAGGCAGGGCGGGATGGTGGTAGTTCTCGTTCATCAGCGTGAGGTAGTAGAAGACGTCCTCCTGTTCGACGCACATCCGGCGCAGGCCGTCTTGGACGATCACCGCCACCTCGTAGCCGTAGGCCGGGTCGTAGGCGCGGCAGTTGGGGACCACCGAGAAGAGCACGTGGCTGTGGCCGTCCCCGTGCTGGAGTCCCTCGCCGTTGAGGGTCGTGCGCCCGGCGACGCCCCCGAGCAGGAACCCGCGCGCGCGGCTGTCGCCCGCCGACCAGATCAGGTCACCGACCCGCTGGTAGCCGAACATGGAGTAGTAGATGTAGAAGGGCACCGTCTGCGCGCCGTGGGCGCTGTAGGAGGTGCCGGCGGCGATGAACGAGGAGACCGAGCCGGCCTCGGTGATCCCTTCCTCCAGGATCTGGCCGTGCGCCTCCTCCTTGTAGAAGCTCAGCTGCTCGGAGTCCTGCGGGCTGTAGCGCTGGCCCAAGGGCGAGTAGATCCCGACCTGGCGGAACAGCCCCTCCATCCCGAAGGTGCGCGACTCGTCGGGGATGATGGGCACGATCCGCGGACCGATCTCCTTGTCGCGCAGCAGTGCCGCCAGCACCCGCACAAAGGCCATCGTGGTGGAGATCTCACGCTCGCCGGAGCCCTCCAGCTGACCCTTGAAGGTCTCAAGCGGCGGCACCGGCAGCGACTCCGGCGCCTGGCGCCGGCGGACAGGCAGCGACCCTCCCAGTGCCGCCCGGCACTCCCGCAGATACTGCATCTCGGGAGATTCGTCAGGCGGCTTGAGGTACTCCGCCTCACACACCTGAGCGTCGGTCAGCGGCAGCTCGAAGCGGTCCCTGAACATCAGCAGCGCGTCCTCGGTCATCTTCTTGGCCTGATGGGTGGTCATCTGCCCCTCGCCCGAGGCGACGCCCATCCCGTAGCCCTTAATCGTCTTGGCCAGGATCACGGTCGGCTGGCCGCGATGGCGAACCGCCTCGTGGTAGGCGGCGTAGACCTTCTGCTGGTCGTGTCCGCCGCGGTTGAGCAGCCAGATGTCCTCGTCTGACATGTGCGCCACGCGCTCGGCCAGCACCGGGTCGCGGCCGAAGAAATGCTCGCGCACGAAGGCACCGTCGCGGGACTTGAACGTCTGGTAGTCGCCGTCGACGCACTCCTCCATCACGTGCAGCAGCCGGCCGTCGGCGTCGGCGTCCAGCAGCGGATCCCAGCGCGAGCCCCAGATCACCTTGATCACGTTCCAGCCGGCGCCGCGGAAGTCCGACTCCAGCTCCTGGATGATCTTGCCGTTGCCGCGCACTGGGCCGTCGAGGCGCTGGAGGTTGCAGTTGACGACCCAGATCAGGTTGTCGAGGCCCTCGCGGCCGGCGAGGGCGGTGGCGCCCATCGACTCGGGCTCGTCCATCTCGCCGTCGCCGAGGAAGGCCCACACCTTGCGCTCAGCGGTGGCGGCGAGGCCCCGCGCCTGGAGGTAGCGCATGAAGCGGGCCTGGTAGATGGAGGTGATGGCCCCGATCCCCAGCGACACCGTGGGGAACTGCCAGAACTCTGGCATCAGCCACGGGTGCGGGTAGGAGGACAGCCCCCCGTCGCTCGAGACCTCCTGGCGGAAACCGTCGAGCTGCTGCTCGGTCAGCCTTCCCTCCAGGTACGCGCGCGCGTAGTTGCCGGGGGAGGAGTGGCCCTGGAAGTACACGAGATCGCCCTGATCCTCGCCTTCGGGCCCCCGCCAGAAGTGGTTGAAGCCGATCTCGTAGAGCGTCGCCAGCGACTGGTAGCTGGCGATGTGGCCGCCGAGGTCGGATGAGGTCTTGTTCGCCCGGATCACCATCGCCATCGCGTTCCAGCGCACGATCGAGCGCAGGCGTCGCTCCATCGCTGGGTCCCCGGGAAGCTGCGCCTCCTGCTCGGGGGCGATCGTGTTGATGTAGGGAGAGTTGAGGCTGCCGATCGGGCCCGTGCCGGCATGCTGGGCGCGCTCCAGGACTGCAACGAGGATCTGGCGCGCCCGCTCGGTGCCGTCGTGGGCGAGCACGGCGTCAAGCGCCTCCACCCACTCTCGGGTCTCGGCAGCGTCAAGATCGGCTCCGGCGCCGTTGGCAGTTACGGTCTGAGCCGGATCGGTCATCCCGAGGAGTGAATATAGACCCGCGGCCACCTGAAGGGAAGTCGTCTCCGCTACGGTCACCGGCGTGGCGCTGCGAGCGGTGGACGGTGGGCCCGGGGCTCCCTGGAGACGGGAGCGTGGCGGCGCGCTCGACGAGCTGACGGTGGAGTCCGACGTGCTGGGAGGTAACCCGCTCGGTGATCCTGCCTTGCGGCCGCTGTACGTCTACCGGCCCGCCGACGTGGTGGCGGGCAGGGCCGGTCGGGTGCCGTCGATCTACGTGATCCAGGGCTACAGCGGCCAGGTCGACATGTGGCAGGGGCGCAGCGCCTTCCAGCCGACGATGATCGAGCGCCTCGACGATCTCTTCGCCCTCAGCGACTGCCCCGCCGGCGTGATCGTGTTCGTCGACGCCTGGACCTCGCTCGGCGGCTCGCAGTTCCTGAACTCCACCAGCACCGGGCGCTACCTGGACTACCTCTGCGACGAGGTGGTGCCGTTCGTGGACTCCTGCTACCCGACGCTGTCCGATCGCGACCATCGCGGGATCGCCGGCCACTCCTCGGGCGGGTACGGCGCGATGGTGGTGCCGATGCTCCGCCCCGACGTCTTCGGAGCGCTGGCCTCCCACGCGGGCGACGCGCTCTTTGAGTGCTGCTACCAGCGAGATTTCCCGGGCATCGCCCGTGGCCTGCGAGACCACTTCGACGGCTCCTACGAAGCGCTGCTGGAGCAGGCTCAGGCGGCCGATCCCTTCGACTGGGTCCGGTTCGGAACCGCCTTCTCGATGTACGCCTACGCCGCCGCCTACACGCCCGATCCCGAGCGTCCGGGCAAGGCGCTGCTGCCTTTCGAGACCGCCACCGGCCGCCTGGTGCCGGCGGTGTGGGAGCGCTGGCTGGAGCTCGATCCCGTGCGCATGGCCCCGCGGCGCGTTGAGGCGCTCGGGAGCATGCGGCGGATCGTGCTCGAGGCCGGGCGCAGCGACGAGTACTTCCTGGACCTGGGGGCGGAGGCCTTCTCCGCCGAGCTCCGGAAGCTGGGCGTCGAGCACACGCTGGGGCTGTTCGACGGTCGCCATGGTGGGGTCTCATACCGCTACCCGGCGGCCATCGAGCAGCTGCTGCTGGCGCTGGCCGGCTGAGGGTGAGAGGCTGTCGGGATGACGCTTCAGGCTGATCGAGAGCTGATCTTCGCCGGACCCGCGGAGCTGGCGGGGCGGGTTCGCGCGCGGGAAGTCCATCCGCGGGAGCTCGTGGAGGCCTGCCTGCGCCGGATCGAAGCGCTCGACCCGCGGCTGAACGCCTTTCGGGTGACGATGGCCGGGGAGGCGCTGGCGGCGGCGGAGGGGGGGCGCAGCGATGGTCCGCTGGCCGGCGTGCCGATCGCGATCAAGGACGACCTGCCGGTCGCCGGCCAGTCCACGACGCGTGGTTCACGCAGCTACGGGGCGCCGGCAGCGGCGGACGCCGAGGCGGTGCGGCGCCTGCGCGCCGCCGGCGCGATCCCGATTGGGATCACCAACGTGCCCGAGCTGATGATCTTCCCGTGGACCGCCTCGGCGGCCAACGGCATCACGCGCAACCCGTGGGATCCCTCGCGCACGCCGGGCGGATCCTCGGGTGGCTCGGCGGCGGCCGTGGCCGCGGGACTGGTGCCGTGTGCCACGGGATCCGACGGGGGCGGCTCGATCCGCATCCCCGCGGCCGCGTGCGGGCTCGTGGGGATGAAGCCGACGCGGGGCCGGATCTCCTCGCAGCCGATGGGGGAGGGGTGGCTCGGGCTCAGCGTGTACGGGGCACTGGCTCGGACCGTCGCCGACAGCGCGCTGCTGCTCGACGCGATGCACGGCACGCTGGGGGGTGAGCAGCCGGCGGCGCCCCCGTTCTCCGGCCGCTACGTGGATGCCGCCACCCGCCCGCCGGGCAGGCTCCGGATCGCCCTCTCACGCAAGCTCCCGCCCGGCCTGCTGGGCAGGGTCTCGGCTGACCAGCGCGGCGCCTGGGAGCGCACCGCCATCGTGCTGGGAGAGCTCGGCCACGAGGTCAGCGAGCGCGATCCGGCCTACGGGCTGGCGCAGGTCGACTTCCTCCAGATGTGGGTGCGAGGCGTCTACGAGGAGTCCCGGAAGCTGCCCGACCCCTCAGCGCTCGAGTCGCTGACGCGGCAGATGGCGGGCGCTGGGCGCCGGCTGGTGCCGCCGCGACGCCGGCAGGCGCTGACGGGCAAGCGCGAGCAGACCAGCCGGCGGATCATGGCGCTGTGGGAGGACTTCGACGTGCTGCTGACCCCGGGACTGGCGAGGACCGCGATCGACGCCGAGGGCGGCTTCGGCAAGCCGGCGCCGCTGGCGATCGACATCGCGGGCCGCTTCACCCCCTTCACACCGCTGCTCAATCTAACTGGCCAGCCGGCGATCACGCTGCCTGCCGGCACCGGTGCGGACGGCCTGCCCCTGAGCGTCCAGCTCGTCGGCCGGCGCGGGGCCGAGGACGTGCTCCTGGCCCTGGCCGCTCAGCTGGAGCAGGCGCAGCCGTGGGCCCAACGGCGCCCGCCGCTCGCCTGAGCGCTCCGCCGGGTCGGGGCCGGGGCGGGGGCCGGGCTAGTCGTCCACCTTGTCCCGCTTGGGGCCCTCCCAGGGCTCGGCCTCGGGATCCTGAGCGGGATGGGGCTCGCTGGTGCTGGTGGCGCCGGTCTGGGTGTGCGGCGGCTCGCCGAAGGACGACCCCTCGGGATCACGCGGATCTCTCGCGCTGCTCGTAGGGGTCGGGCCACTCGGTCGGATCCGGCTCACCCACCGGGGTGTTCAGCGCATGATGGGGTGAGGGATCGTGCGAGCGATCCCCGGGATCACGGCCGGGTGGTTCGGGAACGCCGGTGGCCGGCTCTCCATCCGGTGCCTGTGAGGGTTGCGGATCCGAGGTCATAAGGGCTCCCTGAAGTAGCTTCTGCGGGCGTTTGGCCTGCCCACGGGACTGGCGGTCCAAACCGGTGTTACGCTGAGCTCACATGAAGGCGAGCCCTGGAGCGGTGGCGGTCGATCGTCGAGGGATCACCGTGCTGGCGTGCGTCACGGGTGCGTGGACATCACCCAGGGCGCGGTGCCGGCGCTGCTGCCGTTCCTGATCCATCCCCGCGGCTACAGCTATGCCGCCGCCTCGGCGCTGGTGCTGGCGATGACGATCACCTCGTCGTTGATCCAGCCGCTGTTCGGCCATCTCGCCGACCGCCGCTCGCTGCCGTGGCTGCTGCCCGGCGGCGTGCTGGTCGCCGGGGCGGGAACGGCCCTGGGGGGGGGTGGTGCATCCGTCCTGGCTCACCTTCGCCACGATCGCCCTGGCGGGGGGTGGGCGTGGGCGCCTACCACCCGGAGGCGGCGCGCTACGCCAACTACGTCTCCGGGAGCCGCCGCGCCAGCGGCAGGAGCCTGTTCTCGGTGGGCGGCAACGTCGGGTTCGCCCTGGGACCGGTGCTGGTGACGCCGCTGGTGCTGACGCTCGGCCTCGGCGGCACCGGTCTGGCTGATCGTCCCCTCGGTGGCGGTCGCCGTGCTGCTGCTCTGCGGCATGGCGCACCTACGCTCCTTCCGGCCCCCAGGCAACCGCGTCGGTGGCCAACGAGCGTCGCGCGCGTCGCCGACGACGACGTCGAAGCGGCCGGGGCAGTCGCGCAGGTAGGTGAACAGGCGGGGGTTCCGCGCGATCCGCACGATGGCCGGATCGATCTCATAGAAGGTCCACCGCTGGCCGGGCCGGCTGTAGCAGGCCATGGCACCGGTGCCCAGCCCGACGACCGCCGTCCGGGCGGCGATCGCCGGGTCCGGCAGGGCGGCAAAGACCTGGCCGACCGGTCCCGGGCGGCTGTAGTAGCTCAGCGGCGCCGGCGGCCCGGCCACCCCCATCCGCTCGACGCCGTGGAGGGTACGGGCCCGGCCGGCCGCTACGGGATCATCGCCCTGGACGCCTTCTCCTCCGACGCCATTCCCGTCCACCTGCTGACGCGCCAGGCCCTCGGCCTCTACCTCCAGCGGTTGGCGCCCCATGGACTGCTGCTCTTTCACATCTCCAACCGCTACCTCGATCTCCGCCCGGAGCTGGGCGGCCTGGCGAGCGGGCGGGGGCTGACCTGCCGGGTCGAGCATTCGCGGGTCGGCCCCGCTCAGGTCGAGCAGCGCTACGACGAGTCCACCTGGGTGGTCATGGCGCGCCACCCGGCCGACCTCAGGCGCATCGCGCTCGACCCGCGCTGGGCTGACTGCCCAGGACGAGCGGGGGAGGCGTGGTCAGATGACCGCTCGAGCCTGCTCGGGCTGCTGAAGTAGGGCTGACGCTGCGCCCGTCGCGCCTACCTGCCAGCCCCTCGATGGCTCCGGGCCGACCCGAGCCCGCCGCCCCGCTCAGGCCCGCGACCCGTTCGGCCAGCGACGGGCCGGCTCCGCGGCGGGCGGCCCTGGCCGCCAGGGAGTAGGGGGTGGCGGCCCTGGTGCAGGACGAGACGACCGGCGGTGCCGAGCAGGGCCGCGCGATGACGCTCCACGAGCGTTGCGAACGCCAGCTGGTGGCCCTCCGCGACCACCGCGGCGAGGCGCTGGTCGGTCTGGGTGCGCAGGAAGGCATCCGAGAGCGAGAAGCGTGGGCTCACGAGAACATCACCTCCTTTTTTCGCGCCTGGTTCGCTCATGCAGACACACCGGCCGCCCAAAGGTCACGCTTCGTCGGGCGCCGCCGGACGGGCGCACTACACGGGGCGTCTCGAGGATCGAGCGCCGCCGCGACGCTACTGGGGATTGCGCTTGCCCGTGAGGCCCAGCTCGATGGCGATGACCTCCTTGTCGTTGGCCAGGGCGGCGGTGCCCGCGACGGCGGTCAACGCGATGATGACCACGGCGATGGTGGCGGGATTGAGCGCGGCGGCCAGCCGGCTTGACAGCGGCCGGCTGTCCGGTGCCAGCCCGGGCCCGGGCTCGCCGGACGCCGTGATCCGCCGGGCCGCGAGCTCGATGAGCGGCACCAGCGCGCACACCACGGTCAGCCCCGAGAGGATGGCCAGCTTGATGCCGAACTCGGTGGTCTGAAAGAAGGTCAGCGCTGCGGCGATGACGGCGGTGGTGGCGCCGTAGATGATCCGTCCGAGCCCGGATCGGGGCGCCGTCTGGGGGTCCGACATCATGAAGAAGACGAAGATGAACAGCTCGGGGGACGTGCAGATGTGCAGCCAGTAGGAGGCGCCGCTGATGGCCCCGTCGTGCCAGATCGCCACGAAGCTGCGCCCGGTCAGCGCGAACACGGCGATCAGGCTGGTGAAGGCGACCAGGAAGGACAGCGCCATCGGGAGCATGTGGATGGTTCTCAGGATCGAAGCGGCGCCAACGACGATCACGGCGAGGGCGAGAACGACGGGGATCCCGATCGGCCCCCAGTAGAGGTACTGGGGGAACACGTGGGCCGGCCCGATCACCAGCAGGCACAGGACGAGCCCGGCGTTCGACGGGTTCAGCAGGTGGCGTCCAGCGGGGCGGATGAGGTGCTTGGCGGCCATGGAGACCACGGCGGCCAGCACGAAGTAGCCGATCCCGTGAAGGCTCCACCAGTCCCCGTGCTGGGTGCCCGAGGCACGGAGGATGAACCCGACGCCGTTGCCGGTGAGCAGGCCGCTGGCGGGCCATGCCAGCACGCGCTGGTGGCGGAAGCCGACCGCCAGGTCGATGATGGCGCAGACGGCGATCGAGACGAGGATCTGGGCGATCGAGACCTTGAAGTTGAGGACGGTCTGCCCGAGAACCTGGAGGGTGATGATGACCGCGGAGACCTTGAGCCGCGGATCGCGCCGGTTGGGCAGCACGACCGGGACCCGCCATCGCCCCAGGGTCAGCTGCCGGCTGGCCGTGGCCGCGGCCGGCGAGGCGCTGGCAGCCGTCACGGCCCTAGGTGATGCCACGCCACCTCCGGTCCCGGCAAGCGGAGGTCAATGAGCCGGCTTGAGCGTGACGGCGGCGTACGCGCTCGTGATGAGCGGACACCAGACGACCAGCGAGCCGTATCGCGTCGGGTCCACTCCCCGGGGCACCATGAAGTTCAGCGACCCGGTGGTGATGTCGAGCGGCGCCACATGCACCGACGGCGCCGCCAGATACTCGCGGGTGCTGTGCGGCACCGGCAGCGGGCTCAGGCGCAGCTCAAGATCGATGTTCGGAGAGACGTAGAACCCGGCGAGACGCAGCGCGAAGCGACCGTCGGCGAGGCGGTAGAACGTCACGTTGCCCATGCCGGACTGGTCGATCCGGTACACGCGGCCGCTGAGGACGGGAGCCGCACCGGGTGCGCTCATGGCCGTCAGCGGCGGCTCATCGAGGGGCACGTCGACCTCCTGCTCGACCACCATCCGCCACGGCCCGCCCGCCGTCACGGCAAGGCTCACCGGCAGGCTCTTGTCGTTCTTGGGGATCGGTGGCGCGGTGCCCGCGGCGGGGCAGTTGGCGCTGAGCAGCGGGTTGGGCGCCGCCGTGCTCCGCACCAGCAGGCGCCCTGCCCGGCAGCTGTACCTCAGGCGCCACTGGATGGCGCCGTCGCCGATCTTGAACGTGGGGGTGGTGGTCGTGCCGGCGCCGGCGAGCGTCTGAACGGTCTGCCACCAGGGCTGGGAGCGCAGGATGCTCCGCTGCGCATTCGCCGGCGTCGAACTGGCTATCCGGCTGAACGCCGACGCCCTCGGCGGCGGGGTGGCCGACCCGAACAGGCTCTCGCGCAGCCCGAACGCGTCGCTGCCCACGACCAGGGCGGCGATCAGGACCAACAGGCCCAGCGCCGTCCCGGCGCGCCGTGCCCGAGCTCGCGTCCGCTCCGCCATCACCGGTCTGGACATGTCAGTGAACCATAAGGGTCGCCGACGCCTACGCCAGTGCTGGCGAGCGCCCGGCGATGAGCTCGAACTCATCGGCCGACAGCGTCTCGTGCTCGAGCAGCGCCGCGGCGGTCTCGTCGAGGACATTCCGCGATGCGACCAGCACCTGCCGTGCGCGCTCGCGGGCCTCGCCTATCAGCCGCCTGACCTCGGCGCCGATCACGCGCACCTCCTCCTCGGAATAGCGCGGGGAGCCAGCATGGCCGTTGCCGAAGGTCAGATCGGGCAGCGCCTCTGCCATGCCGAGCTCGCAGACCATCATGCGGGCCAGGTCGTTGACCCTCGCGAGGTCATCAGCCGCCCCCGAGCCCGGCTCGCCGAAGACGAGCTGCTCGGCGGCCCTTCCGCCGAGCATGGTGGCCATGCGATCGATGAGCGCCGAGCGCGAGTGGACCGCGCGCTCCTCCTCGTCGACCGACCACACATAGCCGGCCCTCCTCCCCCTGGGGATGATGCTGAGCTTGTGCGGGCTGCTTGCCTGGGGGAGCGCTCGGCCGACGAGGGCGTGGCCCGCCTCGTGGTAGGCGGTGATCTGGCGCTCGCGCTCAGAAAGCACCTCCCGGCGCTGACCGACGCCGAGCATCACCCGCTCGACAGCCTGCTCGAGCACGGCCGGGGAGACCTCCCGAAGCCCCCGACGCGCCGTGAGCAGGGTGGCCTCGTTGATCACGCTCGCGAGGTCGGCGCCCGAGAAGCCCTGGGTCACGCGCGCGACCGCTTGGAGCTCGACATCCTGTGCGAGCGGCTTGCCCTTGGCGTGGATCTCGAGGATGGCGAGCCGGCCCGAGCGATCGGGCGGGTCGATCGCGACCTGCCGGTCGAATCTTCCCGGGCGCACGAGCGCGGGGTCGAGGATGTCGGGGCGGTTGGTCGCGGCCATCACGATCACGCCCGCCCTGGCCTCGAAGCCGTCGAGCTCGACGAGGATCTGGTTCAAGGTCTGCTCGCGCTCTCGGTGCCCGTCGAGTGACACCTCCGAGCGCCGGGCGCCGACGGCGTCGATCTCGTCGATGAACAGGATGGCGGGCGCCACCGCCTTGGCCTCGGCGAAGAGGTCCCTTACCCGTGCCGCCCCCTGGCCTACGAGGACCTCAACGAACTCGGTCGCCGCCGCGGTGAAGAAGGCGGCGTTGGCCTCTCCCGCCACGGCCCTGGCCAGCAGGGTCTTGCCACAGCCGGGGGGTCCGGAGAGCAGGATGCCGCGCGGCACGCGCGCGCCCATCTGGGCGAAGCGCTCGGGCTCTGCCAGGTAGTCCCTGACCTCTGCGAGCTCCTCGATCGCCTCGCCCGCCCCGGCCACGTCCGCGAAGGTCACCCGCTCCTGCCCGGCGGTGGCGCGGCGCCCGATGCTCGCCTCGCGCATCGAGAGGCGGCGCTGGCGCTCGGGGGCCTCGAGCACGCGGGCAAGCGCGGCCTCGAGCTCCTTCTGGGAGACCGCCGACTTGCCCGCGCGTGCAGCCAGCAGCGCCCCCTCGTTGGCGACGCTCGCGAGGTCGGCCCCGGTGAGGCCGATCGCGCGGCTGGCGATCGCTCGCAGGTCGACGCCCGCCTCCAGCTGCCTGCGCCGCGCGTGTACGGCGAGGATGGCGAGCCTTCCCTCCTCGTCGGGGCGCTCGAGACCGACCGTGCGGTCGAAGCGACCGGGCCGCAGCAGCGCGGGGTCGAGCACGTCGGGGCGGTTGGTGGCGCCCATGACGATGATGCCCTGAGAGGGCGAGAAGCCGTCCATCTCGGTGAGGATCTGGTTGAGCGCCTGTTCCTGCTCGCCGCTCGAGGCGACCGCCGCGGCCTGGCGGCGCCGGCGCCCCACCGAGTCGAGCTCGTCGATGAAGACGATCGCCGGGGCGCTCTCGCGGGCCTCGCGGAAGAGGTCGCGCACGCGCGCCGCCCCGACGCCGACGTAGAGCTCGACGAAGTCAGAGCCGGAGATGGAGTAGAAGGAGGCGCCCGCCTCTCCCGCGAGTGCTTGGGCGAGCAGGGTCTTCCCGCAGCCCGGCGGGCCGAACAGGAGGATGCCCTTGGGGATCGTGGCGCCGAGCTCGTGGAAGCGCTCGGGGTGCGCGAGGAAGTCGACGACCTCGCGCAGCTCAGCGATCGCCTGCTCCTGCCCGGCCACGTCGGCGAAGGTGACATGGCCCTGCTCTGAGCGAAACTGCTGCGCGCCGCTCTTGACGCCGAACAGCCCCGTGCCGCGGCGGGAGGAGAGGATCAGATAGAGGAAGATCACCACCAGCATCAGCGCCGGGAGCAGCAGCGTGGCCGGAAGCACCAGGCTCTTTGAGAACTGCTGGTCGATCGTGGTGGGGATGCGCGCCCGGACCAGGATGTCAAGCAGCCGCTCCTGCGAGCCCGGCGTCTTGAGGTAGGGGACGTAGTAGGAGCGCGTGGCCCCGTCGGCGCGCATGTAGCTGCCCACGACGATGGAGTCCTCAGAGAGGATCCGGGCGTCCTTGATCCGCGCCGGCCCAGTTCGCCCGCGAACCTTGGGGCCGCTGGCCTGGACCAGCTCGAAGAAGGTGTCAAAGCGCAGCCGATCGCCGGACACGTCGGGCCTTGAGTAGGCGAGCACGCCGAGGTAGGCCGCGAGCAGAAGGACGATCGCAAGCAGGGACCACAGCCCGGCCCTGCTCGGCCGTGAGCCGCCAGACCGCCTACGAGAGCGTCGTGGTCTCTGTGGCATGCCGCCGTAGCTTCTCACGATCGCGACGATACGCCGCCGTTTGCGGACGGGGCGAGCGAACGGGGCCCGCCCCAACGGCCACAGGCGACGACGAGACGGCGCGGCGCTGGCTCGCTGATGAAGTGGGCCGGCGGCGTGTGTTCTTGTGGGCGTGCTGGGCCGCTCTGTGGTGGTCCCCAGAGCGGCCCTGGTGCGTGGTGGGTCAGCGAGGTGTGGTGCTTGGTGGGTCAGCGAGGTGTGGTGGTGGTCTGGGCGCCGGCGCTGGCGGGTGCGCGGCGTCGGCGTAGCTCTGCGACTAGGAAGCCGGCGAGCATGGCGACGAGTCCGCTGGCCAGCAGTGCCGCGCCGATCACCAGCTGTGGGTCTGCGCTGGTGCCCGGCGAGGTGTAGCCCGCGCTTGGTGAGGGCGTTGCGCCGGGGTTGGGATGCGAGCGGGCCCACACGTTTGTGCTGGGCGTCTGGGCGTGGGCGTGACCCCGGGGCTGGGTTGCGAGCGATCCGGCGAAGACCAGCTGGCCGGAGTGGGTGCGCAGGACCGCGGGCGTCGAGGACGCTGGGGACCCTGCTCCCAGCGCACCCAGGCCCGTGCTGCTTTGGGTCACGCGAGCGCCGGGGCTGCTGTTGCTGCTGTTGCTGGTCGGGCTGTGGCCTGCTTGGTGGTGGCCGCCGCTGGTGGTCTCAGAGAGACCCTGCGCGCTCCTGCCAGCACCGCTGGTGGTGTTGGAGAGGACTCCGCCCGACGCCTGCCCGCCGCCGCCGCCGGTGGTGCCAGTCGTCGCGGCGGTGCTCCCAGAGCTGGTGCTCCCAGAGCTGGTGGTGCCAGAGCTGGTGGTGCCAGAGCTGGTGGTGCCAGAGCTGGTGGTGCCAGAGCTGGTGGTCCCGGGGCTGGTGGTACCAGAGCTGGTGGTACCAGAGCTGGTGGTACCAGAGCTGGTGGTCCCGGGGCTGGTGGCGGGGCTGGTGGTCCCGGGGCTGGTGGTGTCAGAACCGTTGTTCGCCGGGCTGGTGGTTCCGGTGCCGGGCAGGACCGGGCGGTCCAGGTGAGGTCGGCTGGGATACACCGGGTGCGCCCACGCCAGGCTCGAGGCCAGCACCCCGACGCCAACAACGCTGAATAGGACCGTCGATATGCGAAGTGCCCGCCTCTTCATTGAACCCCTCCTGTTTTGAGATCGCCAGCCACCCTAGGCGCTGGCAGTGCGAAAAGCATCTGCCATGCGGCCATAGTTTCGGCCTCTTGGGGGTCGCTGGCGCGCCCATCGCCTGCTTGCGCTGCGCGTCGTTGCCCTGACCGTTCTTGAGCGCGGACCGGGCTGGCCTGAGGCCCCGACCGCTTTGATGGCGTAGTAGTAGGTCGCGTGTGCGCGCAGGTCGGTGATCGTGAGGCTGAGGGGCTGGCCCAGGCGGATGGGGCGAAAGCGACACAGCCCCCTGCACAGGGTCAGCGCGCGGCGGAAGTCACGCTCGCTGGTGATCGGCCGCAGCGACTGCTTGACGATGAAGCGCCCGGTGGGCGGGGGCGAGGCGCCCACCGACCCGGGTGCTGAGAAGCTCAGCATGACCCTGCTCGCAGACAGCGCCCTGGCCTTCAGATCACCGACGCGCCCAGGCATCAGACAGCGCCGGCGCCCGCTGGCGGCATGGCGTCTCAGGTGGCGCCTGGCCCGTGCGCGCTGGCGCGCGGCGCCGCGCCGGCTCAGGCGCCGCTCACGACGGGCGTGGCTGGCCACGCCAGCCAGGCAGCGCCTGAGCATCAAGCGCTCGCTCACAGACGGCGGCACCCCCGAGACGGGGCGGCGCCCGGGCTGGTTGCCCAGCAGCGTGCCCGGGGTCAGCCCGCTGACAGCCCCCGCAGCGCCAACAGCGCCCGCAACGCCAGCACCCACCACACCCGCACCAGAGCCAGCACCCGCATCCGCAACGTAGCTGAAGCGACCCGCGCCAACCACGGCCGAGCTGCCCCCATCGGCGGTGACCGTCACATCGACGGTCCCCGGCGCGTGCGGCGGGGCGACCGCGACGAGCTTGCCGTCGGGGTCTGCGCCATCGGGATCGATCCGCTGGGCCTCCACCCCCCCAAACCTCACCGAGCTCACACTCGCCAGCCCCGTCCCCGTGATCGTCACCGACGTCCCCCCCGACGCCGAACCGGTGGGAGGCGTCACTGCCGACACCTCTGGCGTCGGGGAAAACAACAGCGACCGCACTGCACCAGTCCGGACGACAAGGACCTTGCCGCAGTTAGTCGCGCACGCCGCCCACGGACCCGTGGGCAGCGCCACCCCCACACCGGCGTTCGCGTCGGGCATGAACGGCGCCTGGCTCCAGCGTCCACTGGCCGGGTCATAGAGCTCAGCCGAGCTCACCGGCTGATAGCGGCCAAAGCCGTAGCGGCCCCCGCCACCGGCCACCAGCACCCTACCGTTTGGAAGTCGTGCGGCGACGTGGTAGTAGCGGGCCTCACCCATCCTGCCGGTCTCGGTCCAGATCCCCCGTGTCGGGTCATATAGCTCGGCGGTACTATAGGTCACGACGCCGTCGGATTTCACCCCTCCCGCCGCGAGGATCCTGCCGTCCGCGAGCACCGTGGCCGAATCGTCGTAGCGGCCGAGGTTGAGTGGACCGGGACAGTCTGCCGTCGCTGCCGTCTCAAGCGGGCAGCTCAGCCACACGTCGAGGCCGGGATCATAAAGCTGCGATGTGTCGGTATCGGTGGCGTTGGTCGGGTTCGCGGGGACGCGACCGCCCGCCACCAGCACCTTCCCGCTGGCCAGGAGGGTGGCGGTCTGATGATCGACCCCTTGTACCATGGGCTTCGCATCCGTCCACTGGCCCGTGGAGGGGTTGTAGATCTCCGCAGCGTTTCCGGGGGGAGCCGTCGGGAACCGTTCGTCCGCGCCCTGGACCCCGCCCGCCACCAGCACCCGACCATCCGGCAGGAGGGTGGCCGTGTGGTAGCGCCTGGGCTCGTGAAGATCCCCGGTCCTGGTGAACTTGCCGGTGCCAGGGTCGTAGAGTTCTGCGGTAACCGGGAAGTCGCTATACCCAAAGGGGCCACCTGCATCACCACCTGCGACTAGGACTCTGCCATCCTTCAGGAGCGTCGCCGTGTGCCCGACGCGGGTGATCACCATGGGGCCGGGGCAGTCCGGGCCTGCCGTCGCCCGCGGGCAGCTGCTCCACTGGCCCGTGGCCGGATCGTAAAGCTCGGCACCGGCAACTCCTGTAAACAACACCTTGCCGTTCAGGAGCAGAGTGGCCGTCTCCCGCTGGCTTGACTGGTCTTCCGCCGCGCCCTTTCCCTGCAGGCCCGTGGTGCTCCAGGTGCCGCCCCGAAGCTCACCGTAGTATTGGAATCGATCGCAGGGCGGCGCCAGGAGCGTGGGAGGTCCGCCTCCTTCCCCGGAGTCTCCGCAGTCGCTGGTGGGCGAGGTTCCGCCCGGTGTCGTCACCGTCACGTGCACCGGCCCCTCCGCCTGGCTGGGGCTCACAGCGGTGATCACGCTGCCGGAGGTCACCGTGAAGCTTGTCGCCGCGACGTTGCCGAAGCGTAGCGCAGTCGCGCCCGTCAAGTTACTTCCCGTAACCGTCACGGGGGTTCCGCCGGAGGTCGGACCGCTGTCCGGCTGAACGGCTGCGACGCTCGGTGGCAGCGTAACAGCAGGCGCCGGGATGGCACCGATTAGCTGAACCGCCAGCAGCAACAGCAGGAGTGCAAGAGCGGCCGCGAACGGGGACAGCCGCGACCGCTGGGCCCGGAGCCCAACGCCTGACCCGGCAAGGCCCCCGAGCTGGTGACCCGTCCTCGGGCCGCACCAGCATGAGCCGCGACCGTTGAACGGTCGCGGCTCATGGCTCTTCCAGCTATCCACTCTGTTGCTCGACGGCGGCGCTCGACGGCGGCGCTCAGAGCACGTCGAGCTCTGTCGGAGGCGTCGCGGCAACGTAGTTTGGGGCGCCCGCTATCGCGTCAGAGGTCAGCCAGCACACGAGCGCGGGGCCCGTGGGCGTCGAGCTCGTACTCGATGGCTGCGCAGTGACGGGGATCTGGCCTGAGCCCGAAACCTGCCCGCTACTACTTCGTTGAACGGGGCCGGCGATCTTCTGCTCGGCGCCAGGAACGTTCGACATGCAGGTGTTCATGCTGTCCTGCGTGCTCTTGTAGTTCAAGAAGTACAACGACCACGATGGACCGCTCGTCAGTCCGGTGGCGGTGGACGAGATCGTATCGCCAGGGTGGACTGTGCAGCTGGCGGTACTGTTGCTACAGGTTGTCCCGTTGAGCGTGGTGGTAATTGTACCCATGATCTGTGTGCAGGCGTAGGCCACCGATGCGAACGCCAACACCACGGCAGCGACGGCTAGCGGCACAAGGACGAGTCTGCGCTGTTGGACGAGTCTGCGCTGTTTTGTCACTGTCTTCCTCACATTTTGTGTGGTTGGATTGTGTGGCTGGCGCCTTTGATCGCCGTGAGGCCTGTGCTGCGGGTCTCCGCTGGGCCTGGCTTCAAGATCCTTTTTCCGGCGCCGTGTTATGGGACTCAGCATGTGCCCTCGTGACAGGACAAGGCCGTGGATTCACCCTAGCCGCTCCCACTGAGAAAAGCATCTGCCATGTGGCCATAGTTTTCGGGTGCGCCGGCCGGTCGCACCCGCCACTGGGCATGTGCGCTACCTCCCCTGGGATGATTGGGCCTCTTCCCACCGGTGCTGCTGTTGGCGCTGCCATGCCTCTTGGGCTAGCTCCCGACGTCCAGCCACGCCCAGCTTCGCGAAGATGTGCGACAGGTGCGCCTTCACCGTGCCCGGCGAGATGAGCTGGCGTTGGGCAATCTGGCGGTTGGTAAGCCCTTGGGCCACCAGCGCTGTCAGCTGCTGCTCGGTGTCGGTCAGGCTGGCCCAGCCGGTGATGGGGCGCCCACGCCGCCTGCGACCTTTGACAGCCTGGGTCATCGCCTCCTCGATGGACAGTCTCGTGCCCTCGGCGAAGGCCACCTTGAGCTCATCAGCTGAGAGCTCTTCGCGGACGACGTTCACGTCGGTCTCATAGCGAGAGACTTCCCAGGGGACGCGAGCGTAGCCGCCTCTTCTGCGTAGCCCGTCGGCCGCCCCGAACAGGCGCGCGGCCTGCGGGTGTCGTCCGGATGCAGCCACCAGGCCGGCTAATGCCTCAAGGGAGGCGGCAATCCCTGGTTTGTCGCCGAGCTGGCGTTGGAGCTCGAGCGCCTCAACGTGCAGCCCCATCGCCCGCTTGGCCTCTTCGGCGGCGCGTGCCAGCTGGCCGAGCCCGTGCAGCGCCCGCGCGCTCAGCCACCGGTCACCGCTCTTCCTGGCGTACTCGAGGGCCTCTTGGAACAGGCAGCGAGCGCGGTCGGCGTCGCCCTCCTCGGCGGCCAGCTCACCGAGATGCTGAAGGGCGGGGATGGAGGTTCTGGGCGGCGGGATGGTGGCCAGGGCTTCGTCGACCAGGAGGCGGGCACGGATGAGGTCGCCCTCGGCGTGGGCAACCCTGGCCAGGCCGAGGAGCGGGCCGAGAACGGCCTCGTCTTCGCGGGCGAGCTCTGGGAGAACGGCCTGCGCCTCCTCGAACCGCTCACGGGCACGCGCGTAGTCGCCGCGCCCGAGCGCCAGCTCTCCGAGGTCATGTAGTGCGGTCGCCTCGACGTAGGCCTCGCCCAGCTCCCGGGCGATCGACAGCGTCTCCTCAAGCAGCGCCTCAGCCGAGCCATAGTCGCCCTGGTTGAGCGCGACGCGTCCCAGCCCTATGAGCCCGAAGCGCAGCCCCTGCTTGTCGTGCGCCTCCCGCGCCACCCTGACGCACCCCTCGAAGAGGGGACGAGCGGCTGGCAGGTCTGTATGGACCATATGCGCGTAGCCCGTCAGGCCGAGGGCATGGGCCAGGCACCATTGGTCTCCTGCCTCTCTGGCCAGGTCAGCACTCTCTTCGAGCACCGCTGGGGCGCTTGGGTTGCCTAGTACTACATGGGTGTTGCCGAGGATCAGCAGAGTCCGCGCGCAGCCCTGGAGATCGTGGAGCTCACGAAAGCCGGCCAGGCTTTGCTCGAGTGCAGGGAGTGCGGCCTCGGCGTCGCCGGCCATCAACGCCATGAACCCCACCCCCCACAGGACCTTTGCCCGCAGCGCGGGGGCTCCGTTGTCCTCGCTGGCTCGGGCTGCTGCTTCGAGCAGCTCGCGTCCTTCGCTGAAGTGGCAGCGCACCCGCCAGAAGAGGACCAGCGCCCCGGCCAGGCGCAGCGCCCACTCGGTCTGGCGGTGCCCGAGCGACCAGTGCAGGGCAAAGCGAAGATTCTCGCGCTCTGAGTCAAGGCGCTCGAGCCAGCGCTGCTGGTCGGCTCCGGTGAGCTCGGGTTCGGCGCGTTCTGCCAGGGCGAGGTAGAACGCGGCGTGGGCACGTCCCAGCACGGGCGCCTCGCCGGCCTCCTCGAGGCGGTCGGCGGTGTAGGCACGGATCGTCTCAAGCAGCCGGTAGCGGCCACGGGAGTTGGCGGTGTCTGAGACCACCAGCGACTTTGAGACGAGCCCGGCGAGCAGATCAAAGACCTCCGTGCTCTGCACCTCTCCACCGCTACAGACCGCCTCGGCCGCTTGCAGGCAGAAGCCGCCGACGAAGACCGAGAGGCGCCGCAGCAGCGCCCGCTCCGGCGCGGAGAGCAACTCGTGGCTCCAGTCAAGCGCGGCGCGAAGCGTCTGATGGCGAGCAAGACCGTTGCGCGCGCCCTTGGTCAGCAGGCCGAAGCGATCATCAAGGCGTCGAGCGATCTCCAGCGGGGTCAGGGCGTCGACGCGGGTGGCGGCCAGCTCGATCGCCAGCGGAATCCCATCCAGACGCCAGGTGATCTCTACGACAGCCGGCGCCACCTCGCCACTGAGCACGAAGTCCGGCTGCACCGCCTCGGCCCGCTCGACGAACAGCCGCACGCCGTCATAGAGCATCAGCGCCTCAGGCTGCGGCTGCTCGCGCGGACCGGGTACTGACAGCGGCGGCACCTGCCACACCTGCTCCCCGGCGATCGCCAGCGGCTCGCGGCTGGTCGTGAGTACCCGCAGCTGCGGACAACCGCTGAGAAGCGCGCCGACGACTTCCGCGCACGCGCCAACCAGGTGCTCGCAGTTGTCGAGCACGAGCAGCAGCTGCCGCTCGCGCAGGCCAGCCACCAGCGCCTCGATGAGCGTGCTGCCGGGCACCGCCTGCACCGAGAGCACAGCGGCCACGGCACGCGCGACGAGCGCGGGATCGCCGATCGGGGCAAGCTCCACCAGCGCCGTGCGCCCACCCGTCTCGCCCCTCGGCCCGCCCGCCACCTCCAGGGCCAGCCGGGTCTTGCCGATCCCCGGCGCGCCCGTGAGCGTCACCAGGCGAGAGGCCTCGAGCAGCTCTCTCACCCTGGAGATCTCCCGCCCACGACCCAAGAAGCTGCTGAGCGCCGCCGGCAGGGGATGACCGAACGCGCGCTCGAAGCGAGCATCACCCCCATCCGGCGGACTTGCCGTGGATCGCGTCCCGGGTCCACCAGACCCGCGGCCGCCGCGAGCCTTCGCGGAGGAGATCATGCCGTTGCCGCGCAGGCGGCCGTCCGGCATAGGAACACGGGAGCTACTGCACGGCATGCCGGGCGCAAAGCACCCAGCCGAGAGCCGATGTTTACCCCATCCACCGACCACGAGGCTACCCCGAAATTGACCAACCAGTAAGTGTGTCACGCACACACCGGGCCGGCCGCCACAGAGGCCTCCTCACTACGAGGGGCCGTCTTCGTCAGTGCTTGCGCCATCTGCGCAGTCAGCGAACGCGGAACTCCGAGCTCATCCCCTTCAGGGCGTCTGGCACCCCGTGCGGACCCTTGACGAAGCAGACCATGGCGTAGCGTCCAGGAGCGAGGTCGACGGCAAACGTGGCGCCGCTGTTCGGGGCCATTGGCTTCAGATGAGCAAGGGGCGCGAGTAGCTGGCGGGTCTTTGAATGAAGCTGGACGTCGATGGGCGGCAGGCTCTCGGGCAACGGCAGCAGCACCAGCTCGTGCTTGAGGCGCCCGGTGTTGCGCACGCGAAACACGGTGCGGCCGGGGCGTATAGGCCCGGCATAGTCAAAACGGTACTCGCGCAGCTGCACGTCGACGATCTGTGGAGGCGGCGGGAGCGCGTCGTTAGCGCGGTCGTTCCCGCATGAGCTCGCGAGCAGCGCCAGCGAGCAGAGCAAGAACGCCCACCAAAGGCTCATCCTCGCTCTGGTGCGTCGGCTGGTGGGCATCATGCCGGCTCGACGCCTGCCTATGGCGAGCGATCGCCGGGGGAGCCGCCCAGGCCCAACGCGACATCGGTGGCAAAGACGTCTTGGTAAGGGGGCGTGATGGCGTTGCGCGTGTCGGTCCAGGCGGCGAGGGCATGGGATGGCTCGGATACCAGGCCCAGGCGCGCGCCGAGGTCGACAAGCCCTTTGGCGGAGGGCAGGAGGTAGCGCTGGCCGCTGCGGGAGTCCGAGCTTGCCGAGGTGAGCTTGAGGTTCGCGGAGAAGCTCTGGCCCGCGTCGCGCGAGAACGTGTAGTAGACGTCGTTGCGGATGTTCTGTGGGTCGTTGCGGCGGTCATAGAAGATGGCGTCCACCCGGCCGTCTGGGGCGACGGCGAGGCTCGGGAGGTATTGATCGCGCCCGTCGCCTCGCCGGTCGTCGTTTAGCCTCAGTGGTCTGCCCCACGTCCGTCCGTTGTCGGTCGAGCGCTTGAGGAAGACGTCCCAGTCGCCGTTTCGCGCGTCATACCAGGCGGCGAAGAGCCTTCCCGCACCATCGGCGGCCAGCGCCGGCGGGGGCATCGTGTAGATGAGCATGACGCGGCCGGGCGGCTTGAGCTGGTCGTCGACGACGACGCCGCGCGCGAAGTGGGCTCCTGCGTCAGAGGAGGTGGTCGCCACCAGCGACCACCTGCCCGGCCAGGTCGGTCCCTCCAGCCCCTGGTAGTCGACGCGGTCGCCCTGGAGGTCGTAGTAGAGGACGTGGACGGCGTGGTCGGGGCCGAGGGCGAGCGCCGGCGCGACCGAGAGGCTTCGTTGCGGATCGCTGATCTGGATCGGCCGCGAGAAGCTCTGCCCGCCGTCGTCGGAGTAGGCCGTGAGAATCGGGTTGGGCGGGGGCGGCAGACCTCCCGTCGGGGTCGGCGCGGTGGTCTGCAGCCAGACCAGGTGGATGCGCCCTCTCTTGCCCATGGTTGGGTCGAGGGCCATGCGCACCTGATAGTTGCCCGGGCCGAGGAGCAACTGCGGGTCGCTGAAGCTGTGACCGCGGTCGTGGGAGCTCGTGAGAAAGACTCCGATCGGGTTGTTACCGATCCCCCGAAGCCCGACGAACAGGTAGTACAGGACGCCGGCGCGGTCAAAGGCGACCTCGGGCGCGTAGCATTTCTCAGCGCCCTTGGGCAGCTTTGGCACCGGCTGGGCCGGCACCCACCCCCTCCCCCCATCGCCGGAGAGCTCCAGCCCGCAGCTGAAATCCGGCGCATCCTGCCGGATGGCCGCGACGACGAAGCGCGGATTGGTCGGGTCGGCGGCCAGCATCGGCGAGTTTTGCGCTCGGGCGGCGCGCAGGTCGTTGGCGGTGACCGGCACGTCGCCGAGGACCTGTGGCTGCTCGACGGCCCCGCCACCTTCTTCTCCAAGCAGCATGACCGCAGCCAGCCAGACCACGACAGCGACAAAGATCAAGCGCAGGGTGTTAAACAGGCGGCGGGTGCTCATCATTTCCCTGCCGCGGCAATCAAAGTGTGCGCGCCTTGTAAGCCGCCTGTCGTGTCATTGTGATGTGCTTCCAGCGAAGCTAGCAGGCCCCGAAAGCGTGCTGACCTGACGGGGAGTGGGCCACGAAGACGGGGCCCGCGCGGCGCTGGTTGGCTGATGAAGTGGGCCGGCGGCGTGTGTTCTTGTGGGCGTGCTGGGCCGCTCTGTGGTGGTCCCCAGAGCGGCCCTGGTGCGTGGTGGGTCAGCGAGGTGTGGTGCTTGGTGGGTCAGCGAGGTGTGGTGGTGGTCTGGGCGCCGGCGCTGGCGGGTGCGCGGCGTCGGCGTAGCTCTGCGACTAGGAAGCCGGCGAGCATGGCGACGAGTCCGCTGGCCAGCAGTGCCGCGCCGATCACCAGCTGTGGGTCTGCGCTGGTGCCCGGCGAGGTGTAGCCCGCGCTTGGTGAGGGCGTTGCGCCGGGGTTGGGATGCGAGCGGGCCCACACGTTTGTGCTGGGCGTCTGGGCGTGGGCGTGACCCCGGGGCTGGGTTGCGAGCGATCCGGCGAAGACCAGCTGGCCGGAGTGGGTGCGCAGGACCGCGGGCGTCGAGGACGCTGGGGACCCTGCTCCCAGCGCACCCAGGCCCGTGCTGCTTTGGGTCACGCGAGCGCCGGGGCTGCTGTTGCTGCTGTTGCTGGTCGGGCTGTGGCCTGCTTGGTGGTGGCCGCCGCTGGTGGTCTCAGAGAGACCCTGCGCGCTCCTGCCAGCACCGCTGGTGGTGTTGGAGAGGACTCCGCCCGACGCCTGCCCGCCGCCGCCGCCGGTGGTGCCAGTCGTCGCGGCGGTGCTCCCAGAGCTGGTGCTCCCAGAGCTGGTGGTGCCAGAGCTGGTGGTGCCAGAGCTGGTGGTGCCAGAGCTGGTGGTGCCAGAGCTGGTGGTCCCGGGGCTGGTGGTACCAGAGCTGGTGGTACCAGAGCTGGTGGTACCAGAGCTGGTGGTCCCGGGGCTGGTGGCGGGGCTGGTGGTCCCGGGGCTGGTGGTGTCAGAACCGTTGTTCGCCGGGCTGGTGGTTCCGGTGCCGGGCAGGACCGGGCGGTCCAGGTGAGGTCGGCTGGGATACACCGGGTGCGCCCACGCCAGGCTCGAGGCCAGCACCCCGACGCCAACAACGCTGAATAGGACCGTCGATATGCGAAGTGCCCGCCTCTTCATTGAACCCCTCCTGTTTTGAGATCGCCAGCCACCCTAGGCGCTGGCAGTGCGAAAAGCATCTGCCATGCGGCCATAGTTTCGGCCTCTTGGGGGTCGCTGGCGCGCCCATCGCCTGCTTGCGCTGCGCGTCGTTGCCCTGACCGTTCTTGAGCGCGGACCGGGCTGGCCTGAGGCCCCGACCGCTTTGATGGCGTAGTAGTAGGTCGCGCGTGGGCCCCTCGATACCCTGACCGGCGTCAGGCCCCGTGGTGTGCGACTGCCGGGGGTTAAACCTGCCCGTGGTGTGCGACCGCCGGGCTCATCAGCGAAAGGAACCGACCATGCCCGACGCCGTCATCGTCGACGCCATCCGCACGCCCGTGGGCCGGGCCTTCGCCGCCGAGAACCACCTCCGTGTCGCCGGCCTGCGGATCCCCGGCCTCGCGTTCCTCGGCTCAGACCTCCCGGGCCGCCGCCGTGTCTTTGATTGCCGCATGCGCACTGGCCTGTTCCGCCCCGCCCGCCGCGGGCTGGTGACACCCTCGGAGATCGCCGGGCTGCTCAAGCCCCCCACCGCCAAGTGCCACGCCGCCAACGTGCTGCGCTCGGGCGGAGCGATCCCGCCGCCGCCGCCCGAGCTGCCGACCTTCGCTGGCCAGCGGTCGCTGATCCCCCCTCGGCCGGGTTACGGGGGCGGCGGGGGAGCGGCTGGCCGGGGTGCCGGTGGCGGAGACGTTCTTCTCCTACATGGCCGGCCGCTTGCGCTACGGCAAGACCGAGACGGCGATCGGCCAGTTCGTGCACCTCGCTCGCACTGGCCATGGCGGCCTGTTCCTGGACCCGCATGCCGACGCGATCGCCGAGATCAAGACCTACCTCACCGACCCCGGCGTCCGCGAGCGGGTGGTGGAGATCAACCTCGCCGACCGCGGCGCAGACCAAGCGCAGCCCGGCTGGAACCTGTTCGCCGCCCACGGCCTCCCGCCACACCAGGCGGCCGACTAGGTCGAAGCGGTCGTCGACGCGATGGCCTCCGCGTTGAAGTGGGATGAGCGCAACACCCGCGCATTGAACCTCGCAACCCAAGCCGCGCAAGCGCTGGTCGAGCTCGCCCGAGCGCTGCCGCCGGAGCTGGCGCCGACGATCTTCCAGCTGCCGACGCTGCTCTCCGACGAGGACTGGCGCCAAGCCGCGCTCCCGCAACTTGGGCCGGCGAGCAGGCAGTTCTTCGCGCAGCGGTTCCCCAAGCTCCCGGCCGAGGCGATCACCGCGGTCACCAACCTCATCGACCGCCTCCGCGCCGCCCGCCCCGTCGCCGCGCTGCTCGGCGCCCCCGTCTCCACCTACGACGTCCGCGCGGCGATGGATCGCGGGCTGATCGTGCTCGCCTGCCCCGGCTCCGGGTCCACCCGGGATCGGCTGGTGGCCAACTTCCTGGTCTACGACGTCCTGCACGCCGCCAAAGGCCGAGCCTCGGTGCCGCCGCAGCGGCGCAAGCCGTTCTGGGTGTTCCTCGATGAGCTACAGACCTACGACGGCCCCAACCTCCCCGCTCTGCTCGAGCAGTCCGCGAAGTACGGGGGGCGGGCGTTCCTGTTCAACCAGAACCCCGAACGGCTCACCGACGCGACGCTCAACGCCGTCACCACCAACCGCTCGCACCTACTCACCACCACCGTCACCCAGCGGTCCTCGGCGGGCGGGGGCGGCGGCGCCACCCCAACGAGCTGCTCGGGGTGGCGGTGCTCTGCGTGGAGCTCGGCGGCGGGGACGCCCCGCACGAGGAAGGGCTTGGTCGTGCGCGCGCCAAGGGTGGCGGAGGCCAGATAGGTGTAGCGCTCGAGCTGGGGTGACGGTCGCGGGCTGGGGTGGCCGCCCCACTCCTTGGCCAGTGGGGGCCGTTCTCGCTGGTCGCCGCCAATCGCCGCCTTCCGCTCGGGGGCCTACTTCGGGCTGCAGGCGTTCGTGCCGTCGTACTTCATCGCCCATTTCGCGCCTCCGCGGGCGAGGGCAACGCCGCCCTCACGGTGATCCAGCGGGCCGGCGGTCAGCTTCATCCTGCTCGGCCTGGTCGGCTTCTTTACGATCGGCAACTTCTCGATCACGGTGGTACTGGGGCAGGAGTTCCTGCCCGGTCGGATCGGGATCGCCTCCGGGGTAACGCTGGGGGCCGCGATCGGCATCGGCGGCGTCACCGCGGCGCTGCTGGGCGTCCTCGCCGACCACGCCGGGTTGACCGCGGTGATGCTGGTGATCGCCGCGCTGCCGGTGCCGGCGCTGCTCTGCGCCCTGGCCCTGCCGCTGGAGCGACGCAGGGGCGTAGGTAGAGGCGTAGGGCCGCCCCGGCCGGGTAGCGAGCGCTGATGCAGGAGATCCTCCCTGGCCTCTTTCACTGGACCGTCTTCCACGAGCCGATCGGCGCCCGCGTCAGTTCGCTCTACTTTGCTCCGGCCGGCGTGGTGATCGATCCCAAGGAGCCCGAGGAGGGTCTCGATTCGCTTCCGGGCAGGCCCCAGCAGGTGCTGCTCACCAGCGGCCACCACGATCGCGACGCCGCCCGCCCCGCCGAGGCCTTTGGCATCCCGATCCGGGTCTCACGCCCGGCCGCGGAGCGCCTCGGCGACCGGTTGCCGGTGGAGGTGTTCGAGGATGGCGACGAGGTGGCGCCAGGGGTGCGGGCGATCCACATCGGCAAGATCTCCGAGGACGAGGGCGCCTTTCACCTGGATCTCGCCGAGGGGGTGATCGCCTTCGCCGATGGCCTCATCCGCTACGGGGAGACCCTCAGCTTCGTACCGGACGAGCTGATCGGAGAGCACCCCGAGCGCGTCAAGGAGGGTCTGCGCGACGCCTTCCGGGGCCTGCTCACGCGTGACTTCGACCACCTGGCCTTCGCCCACGGGGACCCGCTCATCGGCGGGGGCAAGGAGGCGCTGCGGAAGTTCGCCGCGGCGGGCCAGGACCAGCTCCGCTAGCGGAGGGCCACGGAGGCCCCGGGATCAGTAGTAGATGTCGCACACCGGGCTCGCCCCGGCGTGGAAGGTGCGTCTGAACAGGCGTAGCCGGGAGAACTCCAGGTGGCCGCAGAGCCGGCGGGGGTGGTCGAGCGTGACCGTCTGCTCGGAGGTGATGCAGGGTCCGCCGCCGCCGGCGCAATCCCGGGCCCGTCCGTGGC
>JAABUZ0100002756.1_pt1 | contig 28152 bp, 29 predicted proteins | sample 5562091 | NCBI WGS metagenome assembly JAABUZ01 (sample SAMN12813069, study PRJNA571459) | rock metagenome | isolation source: Antarctica rocks | place: Antarctica: Victoria Land, Linnaeus Terrace sud | collected 2015-12-21 | reverse complement strand
TCGCTGATTCCTCCACTAATCGTGAAGTCTTCTGTACCGAGTACCGCCGCTTGTGCTACTTGTTCGGTTGCCAGAGCAATAAAGACTGCTCCAGTCAAAAACGTTAAGAATTTTTTCACGGTAAATCTCAAGCAGAATTGTTGATGTCTGTTAATGCGTTTGGTGCAGCTTTGCGCTAACTAGACTACGAACAACTTAAGGCTATTTCTGAGATTTATAAACCGCAAAAATACTGAGATTAAATGCTTTAATTACGTTTTCAAGCTAAGTAGTTCCAGCGTTATAAAAGTAAATTATACTACATTTCTCTAATTTGGACAAGCTAGGTCTATGAGTCCTAAACAGGCAAAAGCTTTAACTGACAAGCCTTTTAGAGGTTGTTTCTAAGTCGAGGAAAAGTTGCAAGTTCTCTGGAGCGACAGCAGCAAATCGCATAAACAATGCAATTTGTTGGTCATGTTCTGTACTCAAAATCTTCAAGTAGCGATCGCGCCGCCGCTTCATCCATGGAGTGCTTAGCAAACAAATTGCTAAGCTAATTTTGGTGATTACTTCACTCCATTCCCGGCAAATGGATGCCTTGAGTATCGTTTCGCTCTCGATTAATCGAAGATTAACCTCTCGGCCCTTCTGGGTTCGCGCCATCACCGCAAAACATTTGAGGCATTCGGTACTGAGCCAAAAGACTGTCTTGATTTTTCCGACCTCGTGTTGACTGGAGGGCTGTTTGAATGAAATGTAGTGGGTTCCTTCGACGAAGTTGGCTGTTAGCTTGCTCAAGGCTCCCCTCCTAGTTGGATAGCCGCTCCACCGCCACGCCTGTTCGAAGTCTACTGGGAAGGGTTGATCTGATTGAAGTAGAGTTTGAATTAGTAAAGAGTCGAGTGTTAGTGCCATGCATCTTTTGTTTCCTGCATAAATCTAGTAATTCTAGTAATTAGACCAATAGTCCTAGCCTGTTTATTATGCTGGATTAGAGCCTGATTTATGTTAACATTAACTTAACTAGTTTTCAACATTTAGACTTAGTTGCGAGAGAAATATATGGCGACTTATGTACTGGCAGAACTTCCAGACATTCTTATTACTGTTCGCGGCAAAGATTCAATCACTACTCGTCAGAAAGCTTTAGACAAGATCGCTGATATGTTGTCATCAGGGGAATTGCCTACCGAAGTACCAAATGGTTTGACCCCAGATGATCTCATCTTAACTGAGGCTCCAGCTAGAACGACTGAACCAGAGAGCGATGAAGAGCAAGAGCCGTTGTCAATGGCGGTGCGTGAACTGCACAAATTCTTGCTGATGAAAATAAGAACGCAGCGACTCAAGCAACTTGCTCTCCAGGCTCGTCAAAATATTGACACCATTTTGACCCTTGAGTCAATCGAGCGAGACTTAGACCAGTTGGAAGAAATGCTTAAAGGGGACTACAAGACTATCAAAGAATTTGTTCTAGCTCTAGGAGAATATCGCCAGACAAAAACGGGAGCGGAGGCAGCACTAGCCATCTTGGATGAAGCACTTCAATTCAAATTGTCAATTACGACCACTCCTAGCTCATTAGCTGAGACTGAGGGATTTGGCTCTAATACTAAGGAGAAAACGGCTAAAACTGGGACAACTGACACTGAAGGTGAGGTCACAAACGAAAGGATTAGAAATGGCTTTAAGAGAAAACTCGGACTGAATGGTGCTCTTAATCAGTAAGTCTTTCTGGCATTCCTTTATCAAGGAGTATCCTTGTATCGTTCCTCAACTACCCTGCTGGCTAAGGACGGGGAGATGGCCAGTCTCCCCCGAGGAGAAACTGCTTTCAGCAGAAAGTCAACGAATTTCCACGTTAAATTTCCCAACTTTCTTCGGCTTTGACTCGACTTTTAGGGTAGAAGATCGTGTCAACGGGTTTGGGAAGGCAACAGAATTTTGTCCAGACTCGGCAGTCGCCGTTTCTACTGTCTGGGTTTTTGTCTGGGGAATTTTGGCAACGGATGCCAAAGCTTGCTCGCTTGTTACGTGGGATGGCTCTGTTGGAGCTACCTGGACTTGAGGCACCTTAAGCGACTCTTTGGGTTGCTCCAGATGTTTAGACTGGCGGAGGAACACTTGAATGTTGGGTTCTTCCAAGACAAAACCATCGGCGGTAGCTGCACCTAATTTGCCTGCGATCGCTGCTACCCATTGGTCATAACTGGTACTTGCTGTTTCTAGCTTCGCCCACATTTTTGGCTTCAACGATACTTGGAACACCTGACCATCGCAGTTTATTTTGAAGTGGCATTGACCGTTCACCTGCTGAACTTGTGGCAAGGAATTAATCTTGATCGTCAGTTCTAATTTACCGCTCACAGGGGTGATAGCCTCCCAATTGATTTTTTTAGGTTTTACTGCTGCTGGTTTGGTAACAGGTGGCTTCTTGTCAGTCCCAACTCGTTGCTCCTTTTGATACAATTGACGAAAATCAGGCAGCTTTTCCAGTCGTGGCGGGTGAGGAAATGGCCCTGCTGCTTCCACGATCTTCAGAGTAGCGTCAACTAATTGGGCTTTGAGCTGCCAGAAGGATTCATCGGGAGCAGGTGCATTTTGCCAGTTGATGGGAAGCCGTCGCGGTTGCCAGTTGTAAGCATTGACTTTCCCCGCACCGGCATTACGCCAAATCTGAAGCCTATTTGACTCAATCCAGTCACCTTGAAGTGTAAACTGCCCATCCCCGAGTTGTGGCTGCTGGAGGAACGTCACTATATCGAAGACCAGCCCTTGAGCCGCAGCTTTTGGATACACCCGCCAAGAGACTTGCTGCCCTTGATATTTCTCCTGATATTTCTTTTCTACCTGATGTGGGATGAACACTGGGTATTGGTTTGACCCAGTTTGTAAAAACTTAGTGTCATTATCTGCTACTACCAGGGTAGCCAGAAGCTCCCCTATTGCTTGATAAATGTGTTGTGCTTCAGCCATTCCTTTACAGTTAGTATGTAATATGAACTACCCCAAGAAGAGCGTAGCGAGGGGTTACAATGAACCCTGACATATTAAACAGACATTTATTCCCCTTACTTTTTGGGGCCAAAGCCTTCTGTGTTGATGTTGGTCTGTCCAATATGTCGGAGTTTTTTCTCGGGTGGGGTAGTTCATCGTTAGATTAGCAGTAACTGATGACAATGGCAAAATGATGATGGCTAAACAGAAGAAAACTGACCCCAAAAAAGTTGAACCACTAGTCGGTGAACAGCTCATTCATAAGGTGAAGGAGCTAGAAACTCTCAGCAAGGAGGAAAAGGCTAAAGCCTGTGGCTATTATACCATTACCAAAAACGGTCACGAGCGCGTGAACATGATGCAGTTCCTGAATGCCCTGATTGATGCTGAAGGCATCGATTTAGAAGGCAAAAGCACGGGCAACGGGCATGGGGGACGCAGTGCTAGCTATCGAATTACTGTGCAAGCAAACGGTCAGTTGTTGATAGGTTCAGCTTATACAAAACAGTTGAGACTCAACCCAGGGGATGAGTTTGAGATTAGTTTAGGACGCAAGCACATTCGGCTAAACCATCTGAGTCGAGAAAAAGACCAGGCTGTTAATTCGGCTGCATAAGGAATAGTCAGGCTTAAGCGTATCACCCCTATACTTGAAGAGCTCCTGCGATCTACCGCCAAAGAGCAAAAAATCTCGCGACAACAATTGATCCTCGCTGAAAGGCTTCAGTGCAAGAGCGCGATCACATGAAGGCTTACAATGAATCTATGTAAATCTGGGCAACCTTCATCTAAATAGTTGTTTACCGCAATCAACAAGTGGGGTGTTTAAAGGTTGCCCAGATTTACACAGGTTCTCCTCTCGGCACTGCTTAAAGGGCTCTAGCTCTCCTCCCAATCCCCAGTCGCGTTGTTCGTGATTGCAGTTCCTCGGGTGATCTGGCAATAGCAGTGATATCTGCCGTTCGGCAGATCGCACGCTGTGAGAGAGAGTCAAGCTAGTCTTCGCTGCCGTTGGTCATTTCACTCAAAAAGTGGAGGCCACAGTTCCGACACTGGTACTTCCCAACCAGGCAGTAGTTCAGGGAAAGCGATCGCATCTCCATTCCCCAACACCACGGGCTTAGGGTCATCACGGTAGTAGATAGTTACAGTCTGCTTATCCGGGTCAATCAGCATCCCCACCTGGGTTCCTAATTCCAAGAATTGCAGAATCTTTGACTCCAAGGGTTTAATCCGATCGCTCTTTGACTTCACCTCAACCATCAGATCGGGAACCAAATCAGCAAAGTCACGGGGACTGCGCCTCATTCGCTCTGCCGACACGAATGAGACATCAGGACCTCTCAAATCCTTGGCGGCGTTGGGGAACTTGAACCCTGCTCCAGAGCCTGTAACCCTCCCTATCCGACGCGGCAACACCCAAGCTTGGAGAAATGCATTTCTCCGAGCAATAATTTCTTCGGAAACGTAATCTGATAGACCCATGACAATGATCTTCCCGTCTACCATCTCAATTTGATAGTCCAAATGCTTTTCTGTTAATACTTCTTGAAGCTTCTCTAGATCTTTAATAGTTAACTGCATATATTTCTAGTTAATTTTCTAGACACCCCTGGGTGCTTATTTGAGTTTGGAGTGTGATCACACTTATCCATTTTGCGCTAGTTCCACTTAGATATCAGCTACAGATAGGAATCGTAATCGAGTGTGTAATGTAACACTAGATAGTTCAGCTAAATCGCTTGTTTTTAATCTGATCATAGTTCTACCCCAAAATCTACTTTTAAAACCTGCTCAATCCGCTGAAGGGTAGTAATTGGTAAAACTTTCACTCGCTCTTGTTCAATTGCATACCAATTGGCAACAGAAACATCAGCCTCAGCAGCTAGTTGAGTAATTGTGCGGCCTGTTTTATGCCTCGCATCTCGGATGCGTTGCCCCAATCCTGGAACGTCTATTTCAAAGCCCACCTTCATTAATGCTTGAGTTTGCAGCACGATTCAACGCCTCCTTTATACAACACTTAAGCCTGATGTTATTATTATTACACTCAATATGCCGTTGTTACTATAATATTATTAATATAATGTTGTTATAGGGTAGAACTACAAGAAAGCGCCTCTCTCCGACCAAAGTTTGAAGCGCTTCTCTTACCCACAAATGAATTGAGGTTTCTTAATGATTACACAGACAGCCACCTGCGTCGCCCAAGAGCCAGCTCTGGAAGTGAGCAACGCTTCAGTAGAACTAGCTCAGGATCTAGAGCAACAGGTAGAAGACTTCGCGCCTCCCGACGACGAGCAAGAACTAAAGCCAGTGGAGGAGGAAGAGATCGCCCACGACCCCGCAGAGTGCGTGAAGCAGACAATTCCTCCATCCATCTTTAAAAAGTTCCGTCGTGGCTATGGAGAACACGCTGCTGAAATCGCTAGCCAGATCAAGCAATTGGTAGTGACCAGTGCTGAGGGCATTCTGCGTAAGGCGAGGCTGGTTTTCGATATGAAGCTGCGATTGAACCGAAAGGAGTGGGGAGTTTGGCTGAGGGAAGTGCTGGGGTGGTTTGGCAATGAGGCAACGCAATACCTGCAAATAGCCAAGGCGTTCTGCGACTTCGAGCCTGCGGTCTTCTCAACGCTTGAACCCTTTGTGATCTTGAAGCTGCGAACCAAAAGATATGCCCCAGTTTTGGTGAGACTGCACGAAGAGCTAGCGATCACCTCTCAACTGATACAAAACTTCATCAAGGAAGTAATTCCAAAGCAGTCCAGAAAGAAGAAGACGGCTGCTAATTATGGCGACGCAGTAATGATGCAACATCCGAGCGCAGAGGATGGAACGAGTTACTTCACGCTGAACGCCAACTTAGGTGAAAAAGCTGGCTCTTGGCTACAACAAAAGCTAGAGAACTACACGGTAGGGCAGGTGCTGGCTCATGCTGCCGAGTGGGAGCAGAAAGTTGAGTCAGGTAATCACACGGCGCGGTCAGGGATAGAGGCCGAAGTCGAGTATCGGATTCGTAATCGCTTCGAGATCCGTGAATTTGCCTTGAAGCGGGAAATAGCTGATTTGAAGGCGCAATTGTTCCAGTCTGCTACCAACTCCTTGGGATTAGTGGAGAAACCCCCCGCTACTACCGTGAGCCAGGAAACCCAAGCATCAAAGCCAACTGACGAAATACCTGCTACTACCGTTTCCGATGATGCCGTTGCACCAGAACCAGTAGAGTCAACCGGACTCGAACGATCTTCTAATGAGGTGGCTCTAGCCCCCGAACAGGCGAGTGAGTATAAGTATGATCCAACTGAAGCCTCTGATGACTACTTGGAGCCAATCTCATCTGATGCTGGCTTGCAAAGAAAAGAAAATGTAGCCCAGAACCTGGGAGCAGAACACAATGTCCTTAAAGAGGGAGATTTAGTCAAAATTAACGCCACTAGCGACAGAACCTGGAATGGACTGAGTGGATACGTTCAAAAGGTAGTGACTGCCACGGGGAAAGCTGTTGTGCTACTCCAAGGCGACTATCGTAGCAAGCACTTTGGCTTAGATTCCCTCAAGTTGGTTCAGGAGTATGGAGCCAATTTGTCGGATGCTTTACAAACTTCTGAACCGGAGTCAGTCCAGGAAACAAGTCCAACTGCTATCCCACAATCAGAAGAATCATCGGAGTCAACTGAATTACCCACCACTACCCTTCTGCCCCAGGATACCGTTGCCCCAGAGCAGATTGAGCAAGCGACTCAACCTGAAGAAACTGCCGCCGCCAATGCCGGCGACTGCCAACCTATAACGCCACCTTGGGATACGATTAAGCAACTTCGAGATGCTGAAAGTAGATTGCGGGAAATAGACACTTCTGTGCAAAAGCTAAATTCCAAGTTAGCGGACTCTGGTTCAGATCCAGTTGTCGAGCGTGAAATAACACCTGTTTTGAAAAAACAACTTGATCTACGCTCAACCAAAGTTTCTCAAATAGCTGAGCTAATTGACAGTGGTGGACTCTCAGCCTATTACGAAGAATACCAAGGATTTGGACGAGTTATTTTAGCCACTAAATACTCATCAAACTTATTATTACAAGCTAAGTCCTGGGTAGAAGTAATGCTGGTTGTTGGCAAAGATCGCGCTCAACTAGTAAATGCTGTGGCTGATTGGATAAAGGAATCAAAACTAAATCTGGTTCAATTACTTTCAGTATATCTAAAGACAGAGCCAAACGCTCTGAGTCAAATCGATTGGATTCCCAAAAAGCTGTTAGCCAGGGCTTTATCAACTCTATCTTTCAAAATCAGAAAAATAGGTGGCCCCGATAACTTGGTAGATGAACCAGAGTTCAAGTACATTCCTTGCACTTTCGTATCCTTGGAACATCCCGGCACTGAACGTGAGCAATGGGTATTTAAAGATAGCAACGACAACAACCATCCCGTTTTTGGTCGAGACGAAATTGGGATAGAATAATTTTAGGTTTGCGCCTAATTGTAGTATTACTAGTACTTGATAGGAGTAAAAACATGGTAACAGATGACGCTCCGGTAAACCAATCCAACAAAGTTAAAACTTTTGTAGGTAAGACGCTGATCATTACACTTGTTGCAGCTTACGGATTTGGTTTTTATCAAGCAGTGCCTAAGTTAATAAAAACAGGTACTGAATATAATATGTATGCTGATAATTGCAAAATCTTCTTAGAAAGAGCCAACTCCGCTGGGACAACTGGCGTTGCTAGGGAAGAACTGGACAGAGCTTTGTCATGGTTTAAGCCGAAGTATCCTCAAGATTCTTTTGAGTATCGAGACTTAAAAGCAGATGAGTTATATTTACAATCACAAAGTCAGAATTCACCTTTACCTGCTAGTATTAAGGACTCAATTCATAACAGTAGTAGCTTGATCGATAGTATAGAGTTAAAGAAAATAGATAAACTCCTGTTGGGAGTCACACCAATTTTATTATGGCCTCTTTTAATTTTTTTATTAGATATCGTTGCAAGGTTGCTGGGAATAAATGAAAAAATTTATAGAATACTAGGAATCGATCTTGATAAAATAAACTGAATCAACCAAACTTGATTGGGAGTGTAATTACGCACCTGACACTGCCAAATTTTAATAGAATTGTATAGCTTTAGTTTAACCTTTTGGCGAGTAGAAAAAGTTAATTAAGCTACTCGATTCAGTATTCCAGAATATTAAGCTAGTAGCTATAGCAAACAAAAGATTAGAAACTAGGAGTAGGACACACATGACAACTGAACTTTGGCAAAATGACTATATTCAGTTCACTAGGCTGTTAGCACAAATACTGGCAGTTGGCCTTTCAGAAGAAACGTTAGATGAGTTGTGCGACAGCATGGATCTAGAACGCTCAGAAGTTTACGAACTTTTAGTTAGGGCGCAAGTAAAATGGGATGCCATCAAATCTGTTAACAAAGGGATAAAAGGCAAGTCGTAATAGAAAAACTAACATCAAAATAACTGATGCACCTAAACTATCCAGCTCCACTTCCCCAGTCACTCTTAGTCCGACCCAGGAATACCCACTCTACCGTGGTGACGATTTGAGGTGATGGAGTTCAACAGACCTGACAGCTAGCCAGCTGCATCCAAGAAGTAGTAGGAGTATAAGTAGGCGCATTAGCGACAAGCTAGCTCTATTTCCCCTTTGGCTTTGCGTGATTCTCCCCATTTTGGGCCTTATTGCAGGCGTAGCTCAAATTAGATAGTTAAGCTTGCACTGTAAACAGCTTCGCGCTGATTCAGCCCAATAACTCACAGCAGGTGATAAGTTTGAAATTAGTTTAGGATGCAAGCATATTCGGCTAAACCATCTGAGTTTACAGGGAAATCAGGCGGTTGAGTCATCTGCATGAGGAGTGCTTAATGCCTATTGAAATTGACGTTGGTATTCAGCTTGCTATCAGTTTTTCCAACAGGATGATCCTGGAAATCCTCACTGCCTGTAAGACGGACACAACCAATGTCAGGAAGTTTCACAGTGAGTTCCCATTCTCCACCCAGAGAGGCTATGACAGTTGATAGAGTATCGAGAGTCAAGCGGCGATCACCATTTTCAAGTTTTGAGATCGCTGGCTGCTTCACACCAATGTGCGTAGCCATTTCGCTTTGGGAGAGGTTTAGCAACTCACGCAGTCTCCTGAGAGCAAGGTACTCCTGATGAAGTTCATCGGTTCTTGTCTCGATTCTTCCTCTTCTTTCTGGCGATAGTTGAGCCATCCTTTCTTCGTGCGTAACCATGCTTTTTTTCCTCTTCCTCTCTCTTTTGTCGAGCTAACTCTAAGTGTTCTGCAAATCTTCTATCCGCTATAGGTATGTTTTCCTTGTACCATCGGTCATTGCCGGTCTTGTTGCCTCCAAGAAGAAGAATCGCTTTTCTCATTGGGTCGAAGGCAAATAGGATTCGCCATGGTTCGCCTTGATACTGTACCCGCAGGTCCTTCATGTTTGGGTAATTGCTATTTTCCAACGTGTCAGCCAGTGGACGGGAAAGGCTTGGCCCAACTCTAGTTAAAACTCCGACTACAGCAAGAATTTCATCTTGCAGGTCTTCCTCCTGTGCTTCAAACCACTGTGCGTATTCCTCGTGTTCTTGTACCTGCCATTCCATCTCTCAAATATATTCCATAATGGAATATTGTCAAACCCTGAATCGCGGTTTTGTCGGGTCGGATGATCCAGGGTGGAAATCAAACGCGATCGCTACCATCCAAATTCCCAGTCATCCCACCGTGACAACTTGAGGAGCCATAGTTCAGCGTACTTGGCAGCTAGGAGGCTTAATCCAAGGAGCAGCGGGAGTGTAGGTAGGTGCATTAGCAGTCATGACAATCTCGCCCTTGCTGTTAGTCACCCATCCCTGAGCTTCTACCAGTGGCCCCCCTTTGTATTGATATTCAGTTGATGGTACTGCGTTTTCTATATCTGAGCGCTCTAAAGGCACGGAGGTAGGCGCAGCATCTGCTCCTATATCTGCCCAAACTGTGTTACTAGCTTGAAGCTCGGTGGGTACGGTGGGAAATCCGCCGCTGCCCGTAACGACAAAACTGTTGCCTCTTGACCCTGTATTCCCTCCGCATCCTGCGGCGATCAGCTTGGCAGCATCTACTGGTACTATGGGCAATTGCACTAGTCCCAATGTGGAAGTGTTAACTACGGTGTTAACTCGCACAGTGCCGTTGATTCCTAAGTTTGAACTAGCGGTGAATTTACTGTCTGGAGACTGGAAAAGTCCTTGGGTGTTGATTTGAATATTGCCGCCGTTGCCCCGATCAGCATCAGCTCTGATATTACTGTTCTCTAGTGCAGCTAGTGTGCCTGTATTGATGGTGATATTCCCGCCATTGCCACTATCCTGGGCCGCAGCGGTGAAAAGACTACTATGTCTTAGTTGCAGGTTCTGTGCATTCAGGAAAATATTGCCACCTTCTTCACCACCCTTCGTATTGGCAGACAAGTACCCACCATTGTTCAATGTTAAGTTGTTGCTGGAAATATTTAATTGTCCAGCTTTGCCTGTTCCTGTAGAATTAACGGCAATTCCCGAACCGTTTGAAATGACAGTTTGTTGCGGATCAATGGTGATGTTCCCTCCAGTACCCTGACCTCCAGCAGTTGCTGTAATAAGACTGTTATGGTCTAAACTTAACTGGTTGGCTAAATGTAGAAAAATGTTTCCCCCTGACCCATTGACAGTTGAAGCTGTAATGCCACCCTGATTATCTAGGTTAATAGAGTTAGCATTGATTCTGAGAGTCCCAGCATTCCCAATACTGTCGTTTCTGACAGTGACTTGAGCTCCATTTGTAACACTTAATTGGTTAGTATTAATAATTACGTTCCCAGATGAAGCACTGAATACTCCAGGTAGTCCAATAATATTTCGTTGTTGTGTATTTAAAAGGCTAGCAGAAGAAATAATAAAACTAGGATCTGAACCAGGGATAGTCCCGTTGACTTTTATAAAATCAGTAGCGTTTATAATTAGGTTCCCTGCTGGGCCAGAATTAACAGTCGATGCATCTACTCGGCCTCCCTCTTCAAGCGTTAACTGCTTAGTATTAATGAAAAGGTTACCACCTTTTCCAGAACCTTGTGTTGCCGAAGATATAGTACTTGCAATTAAACTAGCTGGTTCAAAACCAGTTAAAGTAATAGCTTTAGAGGCATTTACCCTTACATCACCTCCTGAACCACTATTGAAAATTACAGAGCCTAGTTCTCCTCCATCTTGAAGGGATAGTTGTTTTGTTGTCAATTCAAGATTTCCAGCACTTCCTTCTTTAGCAGATGTTGTAACAATAAGACTACCAAGAGGATAGTAAGGATCAAGAGGAGATTTTCCAAGAAGTTGTACAGAATCAGTACCTTTTATATTCACATTTCCACTACTGGCAGAACCAAAAGTGCTAGCACCGATAAATCCTGAGTTTTGAATTAGCAGCTGCTTCGTTGCAACATTAATATCAGCACCTTTACCAGAAGACAGTGTTTGACTAATTAAACCCCCACTTAAGTTTGCAAACTTAGCAAAAGTGGGCGTAAATTGGGTCGATCCAGTTATTGTTAAGGAATCTGAAGCATTTACGTTAATTGCTCCAAGTAAATTAACTCCTTGATTTTCAATAAATACTAAGGATTTATCGGTAAGTTCAATATTTTTAGCAAGAATTTCAATGTTACCACCTTGAGTTCCACTGGAATTTAATAAAGACTGTCTTGTTAACGATATATTTTGGAATTCTTTTACTCCTTCATAGCCTAAAGAAAAGCCTCTCAAAAAATTAGGAGTAATAGACACATGACCAAAAGATATACTTCCAATTTCTATACCACCTGGAGCAGTTAGAATACCACCTGTAAACCTTATATCTCCTCCTACTAAGGCTAAGGTATATCCAGGTCGGACTTCCAATCCGACTGGAACTGAACCACCTAAAGGTAAGGCAGGTAAAAACTGACTACCTGGATTAAACAGGTTGTGTCCTGACCCTTGCACCTCAATATTCCCAGGATTCCCCCCAAAGTCTAAGCCAATAGGCCTATTTATTGTGAGTAGAGGAACGGGCTGGGGGTTGGTAGCACTAAACACAGTATTAGTAGACAAATTAATCCTGTTAGCAGTAGTTGCTAAAAATGAGCCATTCAGAGCTAAACTGGCATTTGGGCCAAAGATAATTCCATGAGGGTTGATAAAGAAAAGATTAGCATTGCCAAGAACGCCTAAAACTCCAAAAATATTAGAGGGGTTATTTCCAGTTACCCTTGTTAAAATATTAGTAATTCCAGAGGGATTAGTAAAATAGGCACCTCCGCCTGAATTGATATTGAAATTTTCAAAGCTATGAAAAAGATTTGTTCCTCGGACTGCACCCCCTGAAATAACGTCACTGGGAACACCCTTAACTATCTGATTGGGTCTGACAGCAGAACTTTCAGCGCCCAAAGTTGAATCAGGCTGAACCTGAGCATTGACCAAATCAGAAAAAAGAAATAAAAAACTTAGCGCTACAGCTATTTGTTTTGGGAAGTATCTTGATAGCATAGTAATAAAAGCGTAGTCGGGTTAAAAATTGGGGACTTGGAGATACAAAACTTAGAACTTTTACCATCTTATTTAGCTAGAAGTAAGGTAAAATAGCTCTTTAACTTACTAATCAATGGATAAAAAATCTAAAACTAAAGCATTAAAATCCTTTAAATGTTCGCGCGCTGGCCAATGTTTACAATAAGGGAAAATATGTAAGCGGTTGTTTAGCAAATTGTTAGCCGCAATATAAGCGTGAGCCACAGGTATTGTACTGTCTTGTTGCCCCCAAATGACGAATGTTGGTGTCGTAATAGTTCCGAGCTTATCAAGAATAGGATTTGAATCTTGAGAAGAAACACCAAAATATTGAGCATTTGTACGTATTAATGCTAAATACGCCCTCCTAAATCCAGGTTTAACAGATATTTGATAACTATCTTGAACCATTTTCTCAGTTATGAGTATCGGATCGTACACAACCTGCTTAAATAACCAAGTTATACCTAATTTACCGGTGAGACGTGTCAAAAACTCGCCAACAAAAGGAAGCGCAATCAGACGAAATAAAGGTGTTGTTCCTGTTCCCAATCCGATACTACTTATCAACACTAATTTTTCTAGTTTTTCAGGGAACATTAGTGCGAATTGTAAAGCGACCCCGCCACCCATTGAACATCCAATTAAACTAGCACGTTCAATGCCCAAGACATTCATAAAATCTTTGATAAACTGAGCTAGGGAATCAAGTGAATATGAAATTTCAGGCTTGTCAGAGTAACCACATCCTACCATGTCAACCGCATAAACTTGGTGATATTGTCCCAAGGCAACAATATTATCATGCCATAGTTCTACGTGTCCCCCTAAACCGTGGAGCAAAATCAGTGCAGTACCCTGTCCCCCCAGTTTCCAATAGCGTGTTTTGACCTCGTCTACTTGAACGTACTGATCTTGCATATATTGCTCTCATAATAATTGTATAAACATAACTATTTTTCCATACTATTTGAAAAAAATTAGCCGACCCTCTAGAGGATCTCTACTCAATATACCGGCGTAAAGCATAAAGATTAAACATTTTTGAGCCCATTAGAACTGGGTCTTGCTCTATTGTAATCCCATTAAATCCGTGGTTTTTGAGTAAAGATATAATTTTTTCTCCATGATGGTTCCAATCATCTATTTCAACAAAGACTTGCTTTATTTTTGACCAATCCTGATCGGCAATACCTAAAAGCACGTCCAGCTCACTTTTTTCCACATCCACTTTAAGTAAATCAATCGACCGAATATCATGTTCACGTATAACCTCTGATAAAGTTTTCAACTTACAAGTGACTTGCTCTATCTGTTGAAAAGCTTTTTGTATTTTCTTGTCAAGTATAAATGAACGTAGGAAGGGTGGAAGCCAACGAAGTATACTGATCCAACTAATGTAATTCGGCGCGTTTCCAAGATTGCGAAGAATTGTATTTTTAAATTCGTCCCGTTCCTGCTTTGAGCCGTCTAGGTAAGCAGTAGACAAGCCTGTAGCGTTGGGAAGGTAGGTAAAATTCGTTTTCTTAGACTTGTCTGAAAGTCCATAGGGAAATACCTTTAGCTTTTTTGAATCAAAGCGTTGGGCATTGCAGTGTAAAACTTCAAAAATAGCTGGTATTGGCTCGAAAGCATAAACACTCACATTTTTATTACACAGCTCATATGCCCTTAGTGTAAATAAACCAATGTTAGCTCCCACATCGAACACAGTGTCACCTTCGTGCAACTCAATTCCATTTTTGCAGTATCCCTGGACTTGTTCGTAGAGAAACTTCACTTCATCTGACTGAAGGTAAAATATTTTCATCCCATTGGGAAGCATTATTTCTGGAATTGAATTCGACATAAATATCTAACAAATGGAATACTAAAAGGAGAAAATAGTCCTCTCCTTATCTTACCTGTTAAAGTGAGGCAAGATTGTTTTTACTGTAAGTATCACCTATTCTAATTTTTACTCATTTTAAGGATTCTTGTGAGTTCTATCATCATAACCTTCTTGCGCCGTCTTATTGCAGATCCAGGTGAAGTTACTCAACTATGTAAAATCACATCTTGTCCCTACTAAATAAGCCCGGAAAGAGCAAATAAAGAGTGTAAAATCGTGACAGTCGGCGAAGAATTTAGTAAATACATAGACTTCTTGCATAAGCAGGATTATGCTACGCACAAGCAATACCTTTAGGATTTATTTGAAAAGTTTAATCTAAGTTGGTGTAAGGTGTGAGTTACTTTTACTCTTTCAACTCATTTATAACTGTAGTGCAAGATGGGAAAATCAGGTTTCACCCTTAGAGCGCTCTCCCGTCCTTTACCTCTCAATTAGACTAGCATTAAATCAAATAGTTGTCAACCGAAATAGTACTATTGCAAGTAGTAGTGATAGTACCTTAGAAAGCCCTCTACCTGAAGGCAAGGGCGAGTGAGAGGGTTAGTTAGAGCTTTAATCAAGCAGCAGTGGTTTCTACGTGATCCAGTGAAAGTTCTTCTCGCTCAGGCTTCATTAATTTCTTTACCGGGTAGTCAAGCGCTTTACAGATGGCTTCTAGGGTTTCGTAGTTGATCGTCCTGGTGTACCCCTGCTCGATTTTTTGGATATTCTGAACGGTCATATCAACTCTGCGAGCTAACTCGTTCTGGGATATTCCACAGGCTATTCTCACCTTTTGAATCCGGTCATTTAACTTGCCAGCCTCAATCGGCATCAAGACATACATTGACTCAACTTTTTCTCGCTTAGCCATATAAACGTCCTCCCTCTACTATCCCAATCGTAGTAGTACTAAGCAGAGTCGTCAAACCTCGAAGCAGATGATTCGCAATTGTATACTCAATGTTAAGACTAATCAAGTTAATATAACTCAGTTTGACAACTATTATATTTCATACTAATCTAAGTAGTAGCTAAGACAAAACAATACCTGGACAGACAGGCGTTAACCCAATATCCAGAGGGGAGCGTGAAGCCTAGAGTGTAGCACGCACCACTACCTACAAACATTTACCAAAACGCCCAAAAGAGAAAGGCGGTTGTCAAGCCGCCCGTTCATAGAACCATTGGAGGTTGTAACGTGAATTCATTTGCACAAAAATTCGATTCTTATTACAACGCCCGAAGCGACTACACCAGCTACCAACAAGCTTCAGGTCACTACTCTGACAACGGTGTAACTCGTTGGGAACCAACCAACCTGGTTGATGTGGAACCAGAGAAGCGGTTTGGGCCTGGGGCTTGCACAGTAGGAGAGCTTGACAACTACGACTGGAGGGACTGCGAGGAGTTCTAGAGCAGTTGGGTTGGGGTTTATATCTCCAGCCCTTCTCGTTTTGTAGTCAGTTGAGGTAGCAAAATGAATTCCAATACCATCAAGAAAGTCCACAATCCTGTTGTCATTTCATCTGAACAAATTGATTTGCTACGCCGAACAATCTGCAAAGGTGCAACAGAAGACGAGCTGAAGATGTTCCTTTGGCAGTGCCAGCGAACAGGACTTGATCCATGGTCGCGGCAAATTTACGCGGTGAAGCGGTGGGACAAGAAAGAAGGCCGAGAAGTCATGGCGATCCAGATTGCTATTGACGGATTCAGGTTGATTGCTGAGCGCACAGGGAAATATGCCGGACAGATGGGGCCTTACTGGTGCGGTAACGATGGCGAGTGGCGGGAAGTTTGGTTAGATGCACCGCCCCCAGCTGCTGCTAAAATGGCAGTCCTGCGGCATGATTTCAAACAACCATTATGGGGTGTAGCGCGATTCCAAACTTACGTGCAAACAACTAAGACTGTTGAGGTGACCAACTTCTGGCGCAACATGCCAGAAGTGATGATTGCCAAAGTAGCTGAAGCTGTAGCACTACGTCGGGCTTTCCCGATGGAAACATCTGGACTCTACACCAGTGAAGAGATGGGGGCTGGAGCAGAGGATGTGCAAGTAGTACCAGAACCAAGAATTACGTCTCCTGCTACTCCTATTTCACCAGCTAGACCCGAAGTTTGGCGCAAATGGGAGCATGTCGGACATGCAATCGCGTGGGCTACGGCAATCCTACCGGAGCAGAGTACAGCGGAATTGCAAAAACTGTTTGATTCTGTGCCAGCAGTCAACGGTAAGAAAGCGCCCGCTTTTGTTGAAAAGGTCTTATCCATGGCAATCGAATTTTAGTTCGTTCATCAAACAAACCAAGCGTGGCAGTTATCTAACTACCACTGGGTAAAAACAACGCTTTTTGTAATTCCATCATGACGCTAATATCAATTTCAGAGCATCCGACCGTTGCTCACCGTCCGGCTCTAGCACCCCATCAACAATATGTGCAATGGACGCAACACCACCAGCATCAAGCTCAAGGTTTGCCACCATGCGCTGTTCATTTTTGGCAATACCTGCTTTACAAATATCCGGGTGGAGTGCCGCAAGAGATTGATTTAAACGAGATCCGTTTTGAGATATCTGAGGGTAGAAGCAAGACCTACTGTGTCCAGTCTTTGAAAAATGCGCTATGGCAATATTTGGTTCCTAGAGGCTTGGTCGAAGTTGTTAAGCAGTTCACCAAGCGAATTATGCGTGTTGTTGCTAACCATGCTGGGCCAATTAAAGAACTTGCCAAAAGATTTGACAAACCTGAATCTAATTTGCAGTCTACTAAACAAATTTGTGAATCTGAGGCTGAAACTATTGTTCCTTCATCCTCTATACAGAGGAATTCAGAGAATACACAGTTACCGGCAGAAGTAGGGAGTTGCGATCAAGAAGAACTAGAAGAAATCCAAGATGCAATTGCCGATGCTCCCTTCATGCAGCCGAGCAATGAGGGAGAATTCTCACTACCCATTGAAACACCGACTGAGAACAAATTTTCCGCCGCTGTAGCGCGAACGATTTTAGAACAATTGCGTGACTTGGGCATTCCTCCAACTACTGAGGTGCGAAGTCTCGTCGCCCAAACGCCAATAGCACAGCTAAAAAGCAACATGTCTGCATTGGAGGAAGAGTCAGCAACTAAGGGGCTAAAGTCACCCATCGCTGCCTTTAAATACTTCGTTACCAACAACTGCCAACCCCGCAATGACCGTCAGTCCTGGTGGAATAGAGCCTCTGTAGCTTTAGGTAAAGAGCGGCGCGATCTCCTGATTCAATCAGTGTTTGAGTATGCAGGTGAAGTAGTAGTACTGTTCACCAACACACAACGGATCACCTTAACCCAAGCGCAGGAGATGACGTGGGAAGCGATCGCCACTTTAGGGGAGATGCCATGAGCGATACTCTATTCGACTTATCCCGATACAAGTCTGCATCTTCCAATAGCTATCGCTCCGACTGGATAGATGCAACTGGCTCTGACACAGCTTGGGATCAGCCCAAGTTGCACTCCAACTTTAAGAACAGCACGGCTGAGCCAGCTGGTGACGCTGAGGCCAATTCTACCAAACCACCTACTATGGCAGAAAACGAAACGACTGATTCGAGTCATGCAGAAGTTGAAGTGGTCGAGGAGCTGTCTGCGGAGGAGGAGTCTGACCGGCAACGGTTGGAGTTAAAAATTGAGAGAGCGTTTCATGAGTCGGGAAAAGCTCTAACAGAACTGCGCTCCAGGCGACTTTATCGATCAACTCACAAAACGTTTGAGGAGTATTGTCAAGAGCGCTTCGGGTTTACAAGAGCAGCAGCCTATTACTTAATTAGCGCTGCTGAGGTAATGAATAATCTAATCTCAGAATGTCAACAAATTGTTGACATTCTCCCAACAAAGGAAAATCAGTGTAGGCCATTGGTTAAACTGAAGCCGGAGGAACAGGCTATTGTCTGGCAGAAAGCTGTAGAGCAGGTTGGTGGGAAGGTTCCACCAGCACGTATTGTCAGAGAGGTGGCTCTCCATCATCTGGGTATTGTAGACCGTCTGAAGCAGAAGCATCAATCGCCACCAGAGTTTACTCCAGGTGATGTAGTTGAAATCAAAGCTCTCAAGCGCTCTCCCTTGCATCCATTCAACGGCATGTGGGGAACTATTGAGCATGTTGGCAGCTTCAGCTACACTGTGCGGATTGGTATCGCCAGGGATTTACAGCAGTGCAAGGAGTCGGAGATGGTCAAGGTTGACGACGAGTACACGGAGGATATCAGAGCAATGGAAAGGCGTATAGCGGCGTTGATTCAATTCGAGTTGGAGCCGGTCGAGTACGCGGTTCTTGAGGTGTTGCAGCGTTCTAAGTGCTTCACGCCAAAGCAACTAATGTTACTGGTATTTCTGGAGCAACAGTACGGGATTGGATGAGCTGACAAAGGGAGCTGCTGTGCTAAGTTGGACAAGACTGATCGCCTGTTCCCATGAAACAAACTCCCCTCACTCCCAAACTCCTGCCATCGCCAAGTGGCTGTTTGCCAGCATTGAATCTGGCAGAACTCCCTCCTGAACAAGCAGCCTTGCGCCATCGCCTAGAACTGCGAGTGGAAAGAGCATTGTATCGCGCAGCAGTCGTATTTCCGTCAGTTCCTGATTGCCAAGACTTAAGCTCAGCTCACCACTATATTGATCGTGGCTGGCAGAATGAACAGAAAGTGGAACGGGCGTGGGGTGAAGTAGAAATTGCATTGCAGGAATTACGCGATCGCCAACTATATCGTTTGACTCATCAAAGCTTCGACCACTACTTAAGGGAGCGATTCGGTTCTTTTGTTCAAGATTATTCTCCTGTAATTGCACTTGAACCGTGAATGCAATTTTGCAAAAATACTCAGTAGAATTCCCTAGCTCCAAAATTTGCCCGTAACTAGCATTTTGCCCCTGTGCTTCTTCAAACTCAAGAGTAAAGCTTGTGCTCAGGGTCTAGCCAAACAATGTAAAAAACTTCCTCAATGAAAAAACCATGCACTCTGCCATGCTTGTTGGAAGATAAAGAAAATTGATACGGTGTATCTACTAACTGCTCTTCATCAGGAAAACCAAAACCCGATTCAGTAGTATCGCTCCAATCAATTGGATGACATCGCAGGGCACTGCTGCGGTTACTAATAAGCTCGAGTGCTTTCCAACTAGAAATATCTCTTAGTCTTTCAAGAAGTGCCGTCAAGTACTCAGCATTCCTATCAGTAGCTGAGTACTTATTGTGGTTACTCTGAAAATACTTGTACGAAAAGCTAATTCCTTGAGGTGCAGTACTTGTAGAAGTGGTTTTGATTCCTGATGAAGACTGAGTATTACTGGCCTTAATCTTCTTAATCTTCGGCTTCGGCACGGGCTTTATAATAATTCGTCATGGACTCTTTTGAGATCACCTCATTAGAGGGAGCATCCATAGACAGTCCACCTCTTGCCTTAAACCAAGGATCTTCTTGATGAGTCATACGCTCTAACTCATAAGCATCACAGGCAAAATATACTTCTGCCACTTCTTCCAAAAAGTTGCGGACATCTTCAGAGAATATTGGCTTTTGCACATCCTTGATAATTGGCTTCCACCCAAAATCTTTATATTCCCTATACAATGCAGGGATTACAGGACCGTGAATCCATGCCTCAAAATCCTCTTCAAACAGAGGAGTGTCGTGGATAGCTAAATGCCAAGCCTGGGCATAATAAACTAGCTTCTGTAACTTGAGATTGCTAATGTAAGAGCCAGTTTCGTTAGCTAAACGGATGAAATAATTTGCTATATCGTAGCAGGAAAGCATACTTTCTTAACACCAATTATAGACTTTATATATGCGGAGCAAGGCATAAGAAATTGCACTCTTAGCATTTTTGGAAATTACCGTGCTTCACAACACCCATCCTTATATAGTACTATTGTACCATTGTAAGCAGGGTTGTAATAGCTAGGGGCTTTTAGGACTTAGTTTAGATGCACTCATTTAATCTCTCCCTGTTGCTTTGCCCTATCTACTGCTTCCTGACACAGCACTTCAATTAAGCTGCTTAGCGAACGCCTTCTGGTTTTCGCTAAAGCCTCTAGCTCAACTTTTAAATTCTCTTCCACGTATAGGGAAATCCTTTTGCGTTCAACAGTTTCGCGCTCTGGTCAATAGCCATTCAAGGGCGGATTAAACCACTCAATCAATGCTGCTTCGATTTCTGGCAGCAACTCTGGCGCATTTACTGTTAGCCAAGCGATCCGTACCCCATCCATATTTTCTAAGTAACATTGGCGATGGTGTCGCGTCCATCGCTGTTGCAGATTAACGGAGCGCCCTACATACTGCATGTTTCCTAGTGAGTCTAGGGCAAAGTATATAGCTGGTACTGGTGGTAAGGTGGTGCGATCGCAGAGAGCAACACTGGGAAGGGCAGTTAAATCAATTGATTCAGGATTAATCATTTCCAGCATCCTTGAGCAAATCAAAACGAACTCCCTTTTTCTTAGCTTGCTCAACTTCTCTCTTGGCTAGAGATTCCAGGTAGGCGCTAACACTATGTCCTTCCATAGCAGCCAAAACACGAATCTGGCGAACAAGTTCGCCATCCATATAGCTGCTGACTTTCATTTTATCGGTAGCCAACGTCATGCCTAGTAACTCTAGTATCTCAAGTATCACTTATTTATTTTAATGTCAGATAGTTACACTAACTACACTTGACCTATTAACTCTAGTGGAGCTACTATAATTATATCAAAGGCGGTCAGCCGCAGATTGGACCCCAAAGCTGAACCGCCTCTACTCCCTAATAGGCAGGAGAACCTAAATGCTAGCTCAAGATCAGCTTCAATCCCAAGCCCTAGCTGCCATTACTTGGAAAGAGCAACAGTTTCAGTCCAAGCCAGAAGCCAATCCTCCTCAGAGGGCGATCGCCACCCTTGACACCCCACCAGAGGCCGATCATACTCCGACAAAATCCCAGGCGATCACTCCAGGAAACCTTAAGAAGTTTCGACGCGGTTACGGGGATCATGCAGCCCAAGTCGCTCAACAGCTTAAGGGAATCATAGTGACGAGCGCTGAGGGGATTCTGCAAAAGGCGAAGCTGATCTTAGACACGAAACTGCATTTGAACCGAAAGGAGTGGGGGGTGTGGCTGCGGGAAATGCTGGGCTGGTTTGGCAATGAGGCAACGCCATATCTGCAAATCGCAAAAATGTTCAAAGACTTCGAGCCTGCTGTTTTCCGCGAATTAGAGCCATTTACGATTTTAAAGTTACGCACCAAAAAATATGCTCCTATTGTGGCAAGACTGCGGGAGGAACTAGCGATCACATCCTACGTGGTACAAAACTTGATTAAAGAAGTAATTCCAAAGCAGTCTAGACAAAAGAAGGCAGCGCCTAATTATGGCGAGGCCGTTTTGAAGCAGCGCTTAAATGCAGAGGATGGGACTTTTTACTTCACGTTGAACGCCAATTTAGGTGATAAGCCTGGTTCCTGGTTGGAGGGAAAGCTAGAGAATTGCACAGTCGGGCAGGTGCTGGAGCAGGCGGCAGCATTAGAGCAGCAAGTTGAGGAGCGCCACGCTATGCAAGAAGTGCTAGATGCCCAAATCGAGCAGCGGGTTCGCAACCGCGTAGAAATAGCTGAATTCGCTTTGAAGCAGGAAATAGCAGAGTTAAAGGCACAATTGTTGGAGTCTGCTAGAAACTCCTTGGGATTAGTGGACGACCTCACTGCTAGCACCGGACTCCAGGATGCCGTTGTACCAGAAGCGATAGAGGAATCCACCGTTAGCACCGGACTCCACTCAGCCCGAACATCAGAGCTAGTAGAGGAAACCGGACTTAAACTATCTTCTGATCATCAGGTGGCTGCTTCGTCTGAGCAGCTAAATGAAGATCCTGATATACAGGTGGCGGAACTTGCTCTAGAACAGCCGAGGGAGCATGAGTCCGCTCCGGCTAAAGCTACTGACTGCTCAGAACCAGTAGCAGAGACAACTCACCCTCAACCATCTGATAACTCTACTGCCTCTTTGCAACTCATAACGCCACCTTGGAATACGATTAAGCAGCTCCGAAATGCTGAAAGCTACATCCATCAAATAGACGCACAGATCAAGGATTTCACTTCAAAATTAGCCTCTTCCGGCTTGGATAGAGCTATTGAGCGAGAACTCAAAGGTCTACTAGCAAATCGGCAGAAGTTGCGTTCCACTAAGGTCTCTCAAGTAGTATCTTTGGTTGACAGCAAAGGCATCCCGGCAAACTATAACCAATTGCTTGAACAAGGCCGAGTCGTTTTAGACTCCGAGTATGCATCCGTCTTGCTACTACAAGCTAACTCTTGGGTAGAAGTAATGCTGGTTGTTGGATGCGATCGCACTCAGTTAGTAAAAGCTGTGACCGACGACTGGACAATGGAGTCAAAATTAAATCTGGTTCAACTGCTGTCGTCAAATCTAGAAACTGAACCAAACGCTCTAAGTCAAATCGATTGGATTCCCGAAGTTCTGAGAGATAAAGCTCTGTCAACCCTATCGTTCAAAATCAGAAGAATAGGTGGCCCTGATAATTTAGTAGATGAACCAAAGCTCGAATACATTCCTTGCAACTTTGTCTCGTTAAAGTATCCCGGCACTAAGCATGAACGATGGGTGTTCAAAGATAGCAACGACAACAACCATCCCGTTTTTGGTCGGGACGAGATTGAAATAGAAAAGTTTTAACTTGGTGCAAAATGTGCTGTTAACAGTCAGTTCAGACGATTGATTTAATCAACTGTAAGAGTGTTACCCAGATTTTAGAGAAACAAGGTTTAGCACGAGTGCAGGGCAAACGCATCTAAAATTAACAAAACTAAATGGACAAAAAGCCTAGCTTATGTATTTAACGCAAAAACAAGGATTTTCGTTAATCTGATTATTTTATCCGTAGACGGAAGGTAAAAATTATCATGGTATTGAGTCTCAATAAATAGCATCTAATGCAAAAAAACTATATTTTATTGAGAATCAAGCATCTTTATTGACAAGATGTGTTTGCCCTGAGCACGAGTGATTGTGCGAGTGCCTCTCTCTTTTCCTGTCTAGTCATCATGTCTTTTATGATGTCTTCTGACTTGACCTTAGTTATGCTTATCATCTAAATTTTCTTCATGCAGCAACCTAAAGTTTTTCTCCTCAAGCTTAAAATTCGTCGAGTAAAAAGCTTGGCTTTTCCTATTTTTGTTTTGACCCCAAGAGCGCCACGCGAACGCCGTAAATTAGTTCGTGTCGCTACAAAGAACTTGCTAAAAACCCTTCAAGAATGTAGCTTCTAATATTCTTCATGCACAACAAAATCAAACTGTACCTACTCCAAAAATGGTTGCAACTTGCTGTCATTTTGTTGGCTAGTGCGATCGCCACGCCTATTAGAGCTCAGCCAGTTCCGCCGACGTTAATACCACCACCGCGTCCTGAAACTGTACCTCTGCCAATACGCCCAACTGCTCCCTCACCGCTACCATCTAATAATCTACTCCAACCATCGACCCCATCAACTACTGGGTCAGAATTACTTCCAAGTACAATCAAAAGTACAATTATAATCAAGCAGTTCAGATTCATTGGTAACACAGTATTCAGCTCCCAAAAATTAGCGCACGAGCTCATCCCCTTTACTGACCGGCCTATCACCTTTGCCGAGTTACTTCAGGCTCGTAACGTCATAACTGCTCTTTACATCAAAAACGGGTATATTGCTTCTGGTGCTTTGATCCCGGTTGACCAAAAACTCCAAAAAGGTATTCTTACCATTCAAGTAGTCGAAGGGAAATTAGAAGCAATTAAGGTTACTGGGGTTCGGCGGCTAAATCGCAATTATGTGCGATCACGCTTAAGGCTAGCAACCTCAGCGCCATTAAATCGCAACCGCTTGATAGAGGCGTTGCAACTACTGCAACTTAATCCCCTGATCAAGAATATTTCGGCTAATCTAGCTGCTGGGACACGACCGAATACGAGTGTGCTAGAAGTTCAAGTAACAGAGGCCAAACCTTTTAGCACTCAACTGATACTTGACAATAACCGACCCACTAGTGTTGGTAGCTTCGAGCGCGGAATCCAGCTTAACCATGCGAACTTGCTGGGAATAGGGGATGGCTTGAGTGTGGGGTATACCAACAGTGATGGCACCAACAACTTGAATGCAGGTTACAGCCTGCCATTCAACCCCCGAAACGGCACCTTAAGCTTGAATTATGGGAGAACTTGGAGTCGTGTGATTATAAAACCCTTCAGCCGCCTAAACATAGACGTTAATTATTCCTCCTACGACTTGACGATGCGTCAACCAATAGTTCAAACCCCTAACACAGACTTTGCATTAGGTGTTACTGGCTCACGCCGGGAAAGCAATACCTCCTTTTTGGGCAGTCGTGAGTTAGGGCAATTAATTACACCAGGCGCTGACAATCGGGGACGTACTCGGATTTCCTCAATCAGGTTTTTCCAGGAGTGGACAAGAAGGAACAGCCGCTCAGTTCTCGCTGCTCGGTCACAATTCAGCCTTGGAGTAGGAGCGATAGATGCTACCATCCATAGAACTGGCCCTGATAGCCGCTTTTTCTCTTGGCAAGGCCAGGGGCAATGGGCCCGTCTTCTGGCTCCAGATACTTTGCTCGTTATTCGTGGCGATCTTCAACTGGCGAGTAGACAACTAGTGCCTTTGGAACAATTTGGCCTTGGTGGGATTGAAACCGTCATAGGATATCCAGAATACTACCTTATAACCGATAATGCAGCATTTGGCTCCGTTGAACTTCGGTTGCCGATATTTCGCCTTCCTAAGCAAGCAACAGTCTTCCAGCTCGTTCCTTTTGTCAATGCTGCGCGTGGGTGGGATATTTTAGGGTCTCGTTCCTCGGAACAATCATCCACTAGTTCCACTCGGGCTCAAACTTTGCTATCGGTCGGACTGGGGCTGCGGTTGCAACTCGGTAATAATCTCACAGCTCGTTTCGATTGGGGTCGGCCTTTGATTAACAATAATTTTAGGAAAAGAACATGGCAAGAAAACGGTTTCTATTTCAGTTTGCAGTACAATCCATTTTGAGACTTCCTCAAATGGGCAAGAGGATTCACGCTAGTTTAACTTTCTTAAGTTTGTGCTTAGGCACAGCTTTTTTGGCTTTATATTTAAGTACAGGAATATCATCTGTTGCGGCACGGATGCCTGTAGTCAATCCGATTATTATCCAAGCTCTACCTAATGCTTTACAGCTGGTTCAGCAAGGTAGAGAACGATATGACGCAGGACAGTTCTCCCAGGCGGCAACAGTTTGGCAACAGGCGATGTCAGCCTTTAAAACCCAAGGAGATGTGCTGAATCAAGCCATGATATTGAGCAATCTCTCTTCGGCTTATCAGCAACTTGGACAGTGGCCTCAAGCAACCACAGCGATCACGTCCAGCCTTAACCTGTTACAGACACCCCAGCATGGGGACGCATCTAAAGAACGATTGAGAATCCTTGCCCAAGCCTTAAATACCCAGGGAAGTTTGCAATTAGCAATGGGAGAATCTGAGAAAGCCTTGGAGACCTGGCAGCAAGCCACTACATCTTACAAGAAAGCAGGCTTGACAACTGGGATTATCGGTAGCTTGCTTAATCAAGCGCAGGCTGAACAGTCAATGGGTCTTTATCTTAAGGCGAAGGATACGCTAATTGAAGTAACACAAGACCTAACCTCCCAACCAGACTCTCTTGTGAAAACGAAGGCACTGCTCAGTTTGGGCAACACTTTACGAATCATTGGCGATCTAGGCGAATCTCGGAAAGATTTGCAGCAGAGCCTGGAAATCGCACAGAAACTAAACTCTCCGTCAGATATCGGTGCGGCCCTCCTTAGCTTGGGTAATACAGCATATTTTCAGCAAGATCACCAAGCCGCACTGATGTTCTTTCAGCAGGCAGTAGATGTATCTACTTCTCCAATAGCGCGCACCCAGGCAAAACTAAACCAACTAAACTTATTGTCAGAAACTAAGTCGTGGTCAGAGGCTCAAGCCTTATGGCCTCAAATCCAATCAGAGATAGGTGAGTTGCCTCCCAGTCGTTCAGTGGTCTATGCGCGAATTAACCTGGCTCAGAGTCTCACTCGCTTAAGACAGGCAAGCAGTCCTAAGCCTACCCCCTCATGGCTAGACATCGAGCAGCTTTTGTCTACAGCTGTCGAGCAAGCTAAAAATCTACAAGATCAGAGAGCACAAGCCTATGCACTCGGTTATTTGGGTGGAATTTACGAGCAAACGACTCAGTGGTCGAATGCTCAAAAACTTACTCAGCAAGCCCTAATCTTAGCTCAGGCTATTAATGCCCCAGATATTGGCTACCGCTGGCAGTGGCAGTTAGGGCGATTACTGAAGGCTCAGGGAGATACTACTGGGGCGATCGCATCTTACACCGGAGCAGTTGAGAATCTCAAATCTCTGCGAAATAACTTAGTTGGCATTGACCCAGATATTCAGTTTTCTTTCAGAGAGCAGGTTGAACCAATCTATCGGCAATTGGTTGATTTACTTTTGCAGCAAGAACCTAGTCAACAGAACCTTATTGAAGCCAGAAACGTAGTCGAATCTCTCCAATTAGCTGAACTGAACAACTTTTTGAGGGCTGCTTGTTTGAAGGAGGAAGCTATCAACCTTGACGAAGTTGTAGATCGGCAAGACCCAACGGCAGCAGTTATATATCCGATTATCTTACCAGATAGATTAGACGTAATCCTCAAGCTGCCGAAACAAAAAGAACTTCGTCACTACAAAACTGCTGTAACTCAGAGTGAAGTGGAGAGGTTATCAGAGGAGTTACGGGAAAAAATTACTAAACCTGACACGGTTCTAGAGACTAAATCTTTGTCCAAGGAGATATATGATTGGTTAATCCGACCGGCTGAAGTAGATTTAGCTAAATCTCAAGTAAAAACTTTGGTGTTTGTATTGGATGGTTCGTTACGCAATATACCAATGGCTGCTCTCTGGGATGGTGGGCAGTACCTTGTTCAAAAGTATGCAATTGCTTTAACCCCAGGTTTGCAGTTGCTACCTCCCAAAGCTGTAGAACAGGTACATTTAAAATCCCTAACTGCAGGACTAACTGAAGCAAGTTATGGGTTTCCTGCACTACCACATGTGGAAACTGAACTGAACCAAATTAAATCTAAGATTCCTGGCACGGAGCTGCTTAACGAGAAATTTACCATCAAGGCCATACAAACAAAAATCGACTCAACTGAATTCCCTATAGTTCACATTGCAACTCATGGGCAGTTCAGCTCTCGATCTGATCAAACTTTTATCCTTGCGTATGATGGACGAATTGATGTCAACAAATTGAATGCCTTCCTCCAAAACCCAGGTCAAAGCACAAACAATTCACTCGAATTACTTGTCCTGAGCGCCTGCCAGACAGCTGCCGGAGATAAGAGGGCAGCGCTGGGACTGGCTGGGTTTGCTATACGGGCAGGGGCGCATAGCACCCTCGCTTCTTTATGGAGTCTAAATGATGCCTCTGTCCCAGTCTTTATGGGTGAGTTTTACGATAGCTTGACTAAAAAACATTCAACAAAAGCAGAAGCACTTCGTCAAGCCCAACTGGAGCTGCTGGCGAAGTACGAATATCATTTTCCGATGTTCTGGGCCTCTTATGTTTTGGTCGGGAACTGGCGATGAACTACCCCGCCGTGTAGA
>JAABUZ0100002754.1_pt1 | contig 28164 bp, 22 predicted proteins | sample 5562091 | NCBI WGS metagenome assembly JAABUZ01 (sample SAMN12813069, study PRJNA571459) | rock metagenome | isolation source: Antarctica rocks | place: Antarctica: Victoria Land, Linnaeus Terrace sud | collected 2015-12-21 | reverse complement strand
TACGGGCTGTGGTGAGCGTGCGGGTGGCACGCCGATCTCCCGGGAGTCGGCCAGGTGATCGGCGTTCCACGGGGCGAGCGCGCAGCCGGCCGGCCGTGGGACGAGCCCGCAGCCGGCCGGCCGTGGGACGAGCCCGCAGCCGGCCGGCCGTGGGACGAGCCCGCAGCCGGCCGGCCGTGGGCCGGGCCTGCGCACCCCCGGCGAGATGCGCCGTCCGCCCCCGGTACGGTGCGGGGGTCGTACGACCTGCGGTAGAACGACAACGAGGGGATCCCCGGTGAGCGTGCTCGACGACATCGTCGCCGGGGTGCGGGAGGACCTGGTCGGCCGGCAGGTGGTCACCCCGCTGGAGGCGCTGAAGGTGCGGGCTGCGATTCAGCCGCCGGCCCTGGACGGCGCGGCAGCCCTTCGCCAGCCCGGGGTGGCGGTCATCGCCGAGGTCAAGCGGAGCAGCCCGAGCAAGGGCGCGCTGGCCGACATCGCCGACCCGGCCGGCCTGGCCGAGGACTACGACGCCGGCGGTGCGAGCGTGATCAGCGTCCTCACCGAGCGGCGCTGCTTCGGCGGGAGCCTGGAGGACTTCGACGCCGTACGCGCGCGGGTCGAGCGTCCCCTGCTGCGCAAGGACTTCGTGGTGTCGGGCTACCAGGTGTGGGAGGCGCGGGCGCACGGCGCCGACCTCGTCCTGCTCATCGTCGCGGCCCTGGAGCAGAACGCGCTGGTGTCCCTGGTCGAGCGGGTGGAGTCGCTCGGCATGACCCCGCTGGTCGAGGTGCACGACGCGCTCGAGCTGAGCCGGGCCCTGGACGCCGGCGCCCGGGTCGTCGGGGTCAACGCCCGCAACCTGCGCACGCTCGAGGTGGACCGCTCGGTGTTCGGTCGACTGTCGCCGACGATCCCCGGCGATGTCGTGAAGGTCGCCGAGTCGGGGGTGCGCGGTCCGCACGACCTGCTGGCCTACGCCTCGGTCGGGGCCGACGCGGTCCTGGTCGGCGAGGGGGTGGTCACCGGCGGCAACCCCCGGCAGGCCGTGGCGGACCTCGTCGCGGCTGGAGCACACCCGAGCGCGAGGCACCAGGCATGAGCAGTCACCACAAACCTGCGCGACCGGCCCGACGCACGAGCCGGCACCGGCCGTGACCCAGCCGGACAGCAGCGGTCATTTCGGCCCGTACGGCGGCCGTTTCGTGCCCGAGGCCCTCGTGGCGGCCCTGGACGAGCTGACCGCGGCGCATGCCGCTGCCAAGGTCGACCCGGTGTTCACCGGTGAGCTCGACCGCCTGCTCAGGACGTACGCCGGGCGGCCGACGCCGCTGACCGACGCGAAGCGGCTGAGCGAGCACGCGGGCGGCGCGCGCGTCCTGCTCAAGCGGGAAGATCTCGCGCACACCGGCAGCCACAAGATCAACAACGTGCTGGGCCAGGCGCTGCTGACCAAGCGGATGGGCAAGAAGCGCGTCATCGCCGAGACCGGCGCCGGGCAGCACGGGGTGGCGACCGCGACCGCCTGCGCGCTGTTCGGCTTCGACTGCACGGTCTACATGGGCGAGGAGGACACCCGCCGGCAGGCCCTCAACGTGGCGCGGATGCGCCTGCTGGGCGCCGAGGTCGTCCCGGTGAACAGCGGGACGAAGACCTTGAAGGACGCCACCAACGAGGCCATGCGTGACTGGGTCACCAACGTGGAGAGCACGCACTACGTGCTGGGCTCGGTCGTCGGACCGCACCCCTTCCCGATGCTGGTCCGGGACTTCCAGCGCATCATCGGCGTCGAGGCCCGGCAGCAGGTGCTCGAGCTCGTCGGGCGGCTGCCGGACGCGGTGGTGGCCTGCGTCGGCGGCGGCAGCAATGCGATCGGTCTGTTCCACGCCTTCCTTGCCGACGAGGCAGTCGCCCTGATCGGGGCCGAGGCCGGCGGGGACGGCGTCGAGACCGGCCGACACGCCGCGCCGCTCACCGCCGGTACTCCCGGTGTGCTGCACGGTGCCCGCAGCTACCTCATGCAGGACGCAGACGGTCAGACTTCGGCGACCACGAGCATCAGCGCGGGCCTGGACTACCCGGGGGTCGGCCCCGAGCACGCCTTCCTGCGCGACAGCGGTCGCGCGAGCTACACCGGGATCAGTGACCGCTGGGCCATGGCGTGCCTGGACCGGCTCGCCAAGAGCGAGGGCATCCTGTGCGCCATCGAGACGGCCCACGCCTTCGCGGGTGCCTGTGACTGGGGGCGGGCGCAGGTCGCCGCGGGTCGCGACGCCGGCGATCTGGTGCTGGTCGTCAACGTCTCGGGCCGCGGCGACAAGGACGTCGACACCGCTGCGCGCTTCTTCGGTCTCGTCACCGCCGAGGAGGTCGCCGAGTCCGAGCTCGTCCGGGCGGCCGACGGAGAGCAGCCGTGAGCGCGCTCGACGAGCTGTTCGCCCGGACCCGCGCCGAGGGCCGGGCCGCGCTGATCGGTTACCTCCCCGCCGGTTTCCCGTCGTACGACGGTGCGGTGGCCGCGATGGTGGCGATGGTCGAGGCGGGCGTCGACGCGGTCGAGGTCGGTATGCCCTACAGCGACCCGCTCATGGAGGGACCCGTCATCCAGGCGGCCCACAAGGCCTCGCTGGACAACGGGACGAGCACCCTGGACGTCCTGCGCACCGTCGAGGCGGTGGCCGCGACCGGCGCCCCGACGCTGGTCATGGGCTACTGGAACCCCGTGCACCACTACGGCTTCGAGCGCTGGGCCAAGGACCTCAAGGCGGCCGGCGGTGCGGGCGCCATCACGCCCGACCTCATCCCCGAGGAGGCGACGGTCTGGCTCGCGGCCACCCTCGAGCACGACCTCGCCCCGATCTTCCTGGTTGCGCCGAGCAGCACCGACGAGCGCATTTCGGTGGTGGGCCGGACCAACCGCGGCTTCATCTACGCGGCCTCGACCATGGGCGTCACCGGCGCACGCGGCACAGTCGGCGCCCGGGCGCAGGAGCTCGTCGCGCGGACGCGGGCGCAGACCGACCTGCCGGTGTGCGTCGGCCTGGGCGTCAGCAACGGCGAACAGGCCGCCGAGGTCGCGAGCTTCGCCGACGGGGTGATCGTCGGGTCCGCGCTGGTGACGGCGCTCCTGGACGTCGGTGTGGACGGCGTACGCCGGCTCGCCGCCGATCTCGCCGCCGGCGTCCGCCGCGTCCCGGTGAACCAGTCCCGGTGAACCAGTCCCGGTGAACCAGGCGTCGACCCGGTGCCGGTGGTTCGGTCCACGACGCGCGGCGCGATGAGCCGGCGACGCACCCGGCCTATCCTGAAGCGGTGAGCCCTCTCGCCTCCCTCCCGAGCCCGCCGTACGGGGTGGTGCACCTCGGGCCGCTGCCACTGCGGGCGTACGCCGCCTGCATCCTGCTGGGCGTACTCGCCGCCGTGGTGATCGCCGAGCGACGCTGGGTCGCCCGCGGGGGCCAGAAGGGCGTCGTCGCCGACATCGCCAGCATCGGCGTCCCCGTCGCGCTGGTGGGGGCCCGGCTCTACCACGTCATCACCAGCCCGGCGCGGTACCTCAAGGACCCGGTGGCTGCGCTCTACATCTGGCAGGGCGGGCTCGGCATCTGGGGTGGCGTGCTGGCCGGCGGGCTCGCAGCGGCGTACCTCCTGCGCAAGCGCGGGCTGTCGGTAGGGGCGTTCGCCGACGTCGTGGCTCCGGCCCTGCCGGTCGCGCAGGCCATCGGGCGCTTCGGGAACTACTTCAACCAGGAGCTGTTCGGCCGTCCGACGACGCTGCCGTGGGGTCTGCGCATCGACCCTGCGCACCGCCCGGTCGGCTACGGCCAGTACGCCACGTTCCACCCGACGTTCCTCTACGAGTCGTTGTGGGACCTCGGTGTCGCCGGTCTGGTGCTGTGGGCCGACCGTCGCTGGCGTCTGGGTGGCGGCCGGGCGTTCGCCCTCTACGTCGCCGCGTACTGCGTCGGACGGGGCTGGATCGAGGCGCTGCGCATCGACGACGCCAACCACCTGTTCGGCCTGCGGCTCAACGACTACGTGTCCGTCCTCGTGTTCGGCCTGGCCGTCGCCTTCCTCGTCGTACGCCGCGGAGCGGGTCCCGACGAGCGGGCGGACCTGCGCCCGGTCGACGTACCCTTGAGCGCATGAGCACCGAGGTCGGGCCCGCACCGCGCGCGGGCCATGACCACGAGCACGTCGACCACGGGCACCGGGACGTCTCGGGCGGCTGGCTGCGGCCGGCCGTCTTCGGCGCGATGGACGGTCTGGTCACCAACGTCTCACTCATCGCCGGCGTCGGCGGCAGCGGACAGAGCAGCCACGTGGTCGTCATCACCGGACTGGCCGGGCTCGTTGCCGGTGCCTTCAGCATGGCCACGGGGGAGTACATCTCGGTCGCGAGCCAGAACGAGTTGGTCCAGGCCGAGGTCGACGCCGAGCGCCTGGAGCTCGCGCGTGCCCCCAAAGCGGAGGCGGCGGAGTTGGCGGGGGTCTACCGGGCGCAGGGGATGGACGCCGAGACGGCGCAGCGCGCCGCCGAGCAGGTCAGCCGCAACCCCGAGACCGCCCTGCTCATCCACGCCCGCGAGGAGCTCGGGGTCGACCCCAACGACCTGCCGTCGCCCTACACCGCGGCGGGGGCGTCGTTCCTGTGCTTCGCGGTCGGGGCGCTGCTGCCGCTGCTGCCCTACCTGCTCGGCGCCGGCGCAGCATCTCTCACCCTCGCGCTCGCGCTCGGCGCAGTGGTGGCCTTTGTCGGAGGCACGATCGTCAGCCGGGTCACGAGCCGCGGACCGGTCTGGTCGGGACTGCGGCAGCTCGCGCTCGGCGGCCTGGCGGCGGCCTTCACCTATGGCGTCGGCCACCTGCTCGGCGCCACCGTCGGCTGAGGCGAGCTCAGGCACGCCGGACCGCGTGGTCCTCCGCTAGGCCACGGCGACGCGCTGCCGTACCGGCAGGTCCGCCGAGCGCAGATGCACCTCGACGGTCACCCAGCCGCCGTCGGAGCGCACGGCGATCTTCCCGGCGTAGACGTCGAGCAGCCGGCGTACGACGTACAGGCCCATGCCCAGGCCCTCGTGCGCCCGGGTCGAGCCGGCATCGGCCTGGGTGAACGGCTCGAACAAGCGGTTCACAGCAGCGAGGTCGAGCGGGCCGCCCTCGTTGCTCACGGCCATCCACACCCGGCCGGCGTCCTGCCCCCCTGCGATCAGCGGGACGGCGCCCGGTACGCCGTGCTGCTGGGCGTTGTCGACGAGGTTGGCGAGCACCTGATGGAGCGCATGCCGGTCGATCCGGGCGACCACGCCCGGCTCGATCACCACCGAGACCGGCGGGCTTTCGGGCCGCTCGGAGCTGGCCAGCATCGCGACCTCGGTGGCCACGGCGTGCACGTCGGCGACGGCGGCCGGATCGGCCGAGGTGGCCCGGGCTGCGGTCAGCATGTTCTCGAGCAGCCGGGACAGCCGCTCCTGCTGGTCGAGCACGCCGCGCAGCAGGAGCTCACGGCCGCACTCGTCGAGGCGGTCGCCGCGCTTGAGCAGCGTGAGCGCTGCCCCACGGATCCCGGTCAGCGGGGTGCGGAACTCGTGACTGACCGTGCCGATCAGGTCGGTGCGGATCCGCTCGGTCTCCTCCAGCCGGGCGCGCACGCTGTCGTGGCCCTCCCACAGCGCGGCCTGCAGACGCTGCTCGCCCCGCCGCGCGTGCTCCTCCGCCCGCCAGAACACCACGAGCACCGCGCACTCGGCGAGCACCGCGGCCCCCGTGGCCAGGGCCCAGCCACGAACGGACCGTTCCGCGAGGGGCTGGACGAGCACCCATGCGGCGACGAGGGCCAGGGCCGAGCCGTCCTGGTAGAGGGCGATGACCGCGACGGCCACGAAGACGTGCACCTGCGCCGCGGGCTGGCCCGCGTACAGGTGCATGAGAAGGGCCGAGCACCACAGCAGCCCGGCGCTTGCGGCCAGCGTGCGGGTGCGCTGGCGAAACGGCCCGTTCGCCACCGCCCAGGCCAGCAGGATGGGTGCGACCTGGAGCGCGGCCAGCCACGCTGCCTGGTCGGCCAGCAGGGCGAGCCCGAGCAGCACGGGTGCGTGGGTCAGGACGAGGGCGGCGACCAGCCGGTGCCGCCAGGCGAGGTCGTGCGCCGACAACGGAGCAGCACGGGTCCAGGAGGGGTGGGGCAGGGCCGGGCGCACCCCCTGAGCCTGCGGGGTGCGGGGCCGGTGCACCATCGTCAGATCGGGTCATGCCGTACGGCTCGGACGAGCCATCCCGGTGGCTCACGCACCCCGGTCGTGTAACCTCGGCGCAATCTGCAGCAGGGCCACCGACGTCCCGGGTGTGCAGCACAGCACGACGGTCGAGCACCCGACGGAAGGCCAGCGCACCATGACGACCAGCCCTGCGCCGAGCACGGTCCCCCTCCTCCCGCACGCCCCGGGGGCGCAGGGGCTGTACGACCCGGCGAACGAGCACGACGCGTGCGGGGTCGCCTTCGTCGTCGACATCGCCGGCCGCAGCACCCACGACCTCGTGGAGCAGGGGCTGCAGGCGCTGGTCAACATGGAGCACCGCGGCGCGAGCGGCCAGGAGCCCGCGTCCGGCGACGGTGCCGGGATCTTGGTGCAGGTGCCCGACGCGTTCTACCGGGCGGTGGCGCCCGCGGCTCTGCCCGAGGCCGGGACCTACGCCGTCGGCACGGCCTTCCTGCCCACCAACCCGCGTGAGGCCGTGGACGCCCAGCTCGCGGTCGAGCGGCTCGCCGGCGAGGAGGGCCTTCGCGTCCTGTGCTGGCGGGACCTGCCCGTGGACCCCCAGGGGGCGGGGGTGGGCCGCACGGCGGCTTCGGTCATGCCCGTGTTCCGCCAGGTGTTCCTCGCCGCCGGTGAGGAGCCCCTGTCGGCGTACGCCGTGGAGCGCCGGGCCTACGTCGTGCGCAAGCGCGTCGAGCACGAGACCGGGACCTACTTCCCGTCGCTGTCCACCCGGACCGTCGTCTACAAGGGGATGCTCACCACCGGGCAGCTGCAACCGTTCTTCCCCGACCTGTCCGACGAGCGGTTCGTCAGCGCCCTGATGTTGGTGCACAGCCGCTTCTCGACCAACACGTTCCCGAGCTGGCCGCTGGCGCACCCCTACCGCTACATCGCGCACAACGGCGAGATCAACACCGTCAAGGGCAATCGCAACTGGATGCTGGCCCGGGAAGCACTGCTGCGCGGCCCGGACGAGCTGCCCGACGACCTGTCCCGACTGTTCCCCGTATGCACACCCGGCGCCTCCGACAGCGCCACCTTCGACGAGGTGCTCGAGCTGCTGCACATGGCCGGCCGGTCCCTGCCGCACGCGGTGCTGATGATGGTGCCTGAGGCATGGGAGAACGCGCTGGACATGGACCCCGCCAAGCGGGCGTTCTATGAGTTCCACTCCGCGCTGATGGAGCCGTGGGACGGGCCGGCCTGCGTGACGTTCACCGACGGCTCGGTCATCGGGGCGGTGCTGGACCGCAACGGCCTGCGCCCCAGCCGGTGGTGGGAGACCGTGGACGGCCGGATCGTGCTCAGCAGCGAGGTCGGCGTGCTGGACATCCCCGCCGACCAGGTGGTCCGCAAGGGTCGCCTGCAACCCGGGAAGATGTTCCTCGTCGACACCGCCCAGGGCCGGGTCGTCGACGACGAGGAGATCAAGGCGGCCCTGGCCGCCGAGCACCCGTACGACGACTGGCTGCACGCCGGTCAGCTGCAGCTGGGCCAGCTCGCCCCGCGCACCCGCGTCGTCGCCTCGCACGAGTCGGTGCTGCGCCGCCAGCAGACCTTCGGCTACACCGAGGAGGAGGTGCGCATCCTGCTCGCCCCGATGGCCAGGAGCGGCCTCGAGCCGATCGGGTCGATGGGCACCGACACCCCGGTCGCGGTCCTGTCTGAACGGCCCCGCCTGCTGTTCGACTACTTCAGCCAGCTGTTCGCCCAGGTCACCAACCCGCCGCTGGATGCAATTCGCGAGGAGCTCGTCACCTCGCTTGCGGGCAGCATCGGTCCGGAGCAGAACCTGCTGGATCCCTCCGCGGCCTCGTGCCGCCAGATCGTGCTGCCGTTCCCGGTCCTGTCCAACGACGAGTTGGCGGCGATCGTGGGGGTCAACGACGACGGCGACATGCCGGGCTTCGCCGCCGTGACCGTGCACGGGCTCTACCCCGTACACGGTGGCGGGGAGGCCCTGCGCGACGCGCTGGACCGGGTCCGCCGCGAGGTCTCGACCGCCATTGCCGCGGGCGCCCGCATCATCGTGTTGTCCGACCGCGACTCCACCGAGGCCATGGCGCCGATCCCGTCGCTGCTGCTGACCAGTGCGGTCCATCACCACCTGATCCGCGACAAGACCCGTACCCGGGTGGGTCTGGTGCTGGAGGCCGGTGACGCCCGCGAGGTCCACCACATGGCGCTGCTGGTTGGCTACGGCGCGGCCGCGGTCAACCCCTACCTGGCGTTCGAGACGATCGAGGACCTGATCACCGACGGCGGCCTGACCGGCATCGCCGCCGAGCAGGCCGTGCGCAACTACGTCAAGGCCGCCGGCAAGGGCGTGCTCAAGGTGATGAGCAAGATGGGCATCAGCACCATCGCGAGCTACACCGGGGCGCAGGTCTTCGAGGCGCTCGGGCTCTCGCAGGAGCTCGTCGAGGAGTACTTCACCGGTACGACGTCCCGGCTCGGCGGCATCGGCCTGGAGGTCATCGCCGAGGAGACGGCGGCCCGGCACCGTCGTGCGTACCCGGTCAACGCCAGCGAGCGGGCCCACCGGCGCCTGGAGATCGGCGGGGAGTACCAGTGGCGCCGCGAGGGCGAGGTGCACCTGTTCAACCCCGAGACGGTCTTCGCGCTGCAGCACTCGACCCGCAACCGGCAGTTCGACGTCTTCCAGGACTACACCGCCAAGGTCGATGCCCTGTCGGCCAAGGCCGGCACGCTTCGCGGGCTGTTCCACCTGCGTGAGGGCCTGCGGCCGCCCGTGCCGCTGGAGGAGGTGGAGTCGGTCGGCGACATCTGCACGCGCTTCAACACCGGGGCGATGAGCCTGGGCTCGATCTCCAACGAGGCGCACGAGACCCTCGCCATCGCCATGAACCGCATCGGTGGCCGCAGCAACACCGGGGAGGGCGGCGAGGCCTCGGACCGCCTGCAGGACCCGCAGCGGCGCTCGGCCGTCAAGCAGGTCGCGAGCGGGCGCTTCGGCGTCACCAGCGAGTACCTCGTCAACGCCAGCGACATCCAGATCAAGATGGCGCAGGGCGCCAAGCCCGGCGAGGGCGGTCAGCTGCCCGGCCACAAGGTCTACCCGGCGATCGCGCGGGTGCGGCACTCGACGCCGGGCGTCGGGCTGATCAGCCCGCCGCCGCACCACGACATCTACTCCATCGAGGACCTCGCCCAGCTCATCCACGACCTGAAGAACGCAAACTGCACGGCCCGGGTGCACGTCAAGCTCGTGGCCGAGGTCGGCGTCGGCACGGTCGCCGCAGGCGTGAGCAAGGCGCACGCCGACGTCGTGCTCATCTCCGGCCATGACGGCGGCACGGGCGCCTCCCCGCTCACCTCGTTGAAGCACGCCGGGGCGCCCTGGGAGCTGGGGTTGGCCGAGACCCAGCAGACGCTGCTGCTCAACGGGTTGCGGGACCGCATCACGGTGCAGGTCGACGGGCAGCTCAAGACCGGCCGCGACGTCGTGATCGCGGCGCTGCTCGGCGCCGAAGAGTACGGCTTCGCCACGGCGCCCCTGGTCGTCAGCGGCTGCATCATGATGCGGGTCTGCCACCTGGACACCTGCCCGGTCGGCATCGCGACGCAGAACCCCGAGCTGCGCAAGCGCTTCAGCGGTACGCCGGAGTTCGTCGTCACCTTCTTCGAGTACATCGCGCAGCAGGTCCGCGAGATGCTGGCGGCGCTGGGCTTCCGCAGCCTGGAGGAGGCGATCGGCCACGCCGAGGTCCTGGACACCCGGCGGGCCGTGGAGCACTGGAAGGCCACGGGGCTGGACCTTGCGCCTGTACTGCACGTGCCGGACCTGCCGGCAGGCACGGCGCTGACCAGGCAGGTCGAGCAGGACCACGGCCTGGACGCGGCCCTGGACAACACGCTGCTGCAGCTGTGTGAGGGCGCGCTGGCCGACGGCACCAAGGTGTCGCTGGAGCTGCCGGTCCGCAACGTCAACCGCACGGTCGGCACGATGCTCGGCGCGGAGCTCACCCGGCGGCACGGCGGCGCCGGCCTGCCCGAGGGAACCATCGACCTCACGTTCACCGGCTCGGCCGGTCAGTCCTTCGGCGCCTTCCTCCCGCGTGGCATCACCCTGCGGCTGGAGGGCGACGCGAACGACTACGTCGGCAAGGGCCTGTCCGGCGGCCGGATCGTGGTGCGGCCCGACCGGGCGGCCACGTTCGCCGCAGCGGACAACATCATCGCGGGCAACGTCCTGCTCTATGGCGCGACCGCCGGGTCGCTGTTCGTCAGCGGTGTCGTCGGGGAGCGCTTCGCGGTCCGCAATTCCGGCGCCACCGCCGTCGCGGAGGGGGTGGGCGACCACGCCCTGGAGTACATGACCGGGGGCTGCGTGGCGATCCTCGGCCCGACCGGGCGCAACCTCGCGGCCGGCATGAGCGGCGGCACGGCATACGTCGCGGACCTGGACGAGCGCAAGGTCAACCGCGAGCTCGTGGAGCTCGAGCAGCTGGAGGACGGTGACCGCGAGACGCTGCGCCAGATGCTCGGCGACCACGTCCGGGAGACCGGCAGCCTGCTGGCGACCGGGCTGCTCGGCGACCTCGAGCGCTTCACGAAGGTGATGCCGCGCGACTACAAGAAGGTCATGCTCGCGATCGAGCAGGCCCCCCGCGAGGGCGTCGACGTCGACGAAGCCGTCATGGCTGCCACAGCACCAGCGAAGGGCTGACGACGATGGCCGATCCCCAAGGCTTTCTCAAGATCGACCGCAACCTGCCCACGCGCCGGCCGGTCGACGTACGCATCCAGGACTGGAAGGAGGTGTACGAGAGCTTCCCGCAGCCCGCCGCGCAGGCCCAGGCCGCCCGGTGCATGGACTGCGGCATCCCCTTCTGCCACAACGGCTGCCCGCTCGGCAACCTCATCCCGGAGTGGAACGACCTGGTCTACAAGGGCGACTGGCACGAGGCGATCGAGCGGCTGCACGCGACCAACAACTTCCCGGAGTTCACCGGCCGGCTCTGCCCCGCGCCCTGTGAGACCGCCTGCGTCCTCGGCATCAACGCCGACTCGGTCACCATCAAGCAGGTCGAGGTCGAGATCGCCGACCGGGCCTTCGAACAGGGCTGGGTCGCGCCTCAGCCGCCGCGGGAGCAGACCGGCCGCACGGTCGCCGTCATCGGCTCGGGGCCGGCCGGGCTGGCGGCGGCGCAGCAGCTGACCCGCGCCGGGCACGACGTCACCGTGCTCGAGCGCGCGGACCGCATCGGCGGCCTGCTGCGCTACGGCATCCCCGAGTTCAAGATGGAGAAGCGGGTCCTGGAGCGCCGGCTGGACCAGATGCGCGCCGAGGGCACGCGCTTCACGACGGGGGTCGATGTCGGCGTCGACCTCACCGTGGACGAGCTCCAGAGGTCCTACGACGCAGTGGTGCTCGCCGGCGGGTCGACCCTGGGACGCGACCTGGGCGTCGAGGGCCGGGACCTGGCGGGCATCCACTTCGCGATGGACTACCTCGTGCCCTCCAACCGGGTGCAGGAGGGCGACCTCCCGCTGGCCACGATCAGCGCCGAGGGCAGGCACGTCGTCATCATCGGGGGCGGTGACACCGGCGCGGACTGCCTCGGCACGGCCCACCGCCAGGGCGCGGCGTCGGTCACGCAGCTGGAGATCATGCCGGAGCCGCCGCGGAGCCGGGCGGCGTCCACGCCTTGGCCGACCTGGCCGCTGCTGTACCGCACCTCGAGCGCGCACGAGGAGGGCGGTGAGCGGGTCTTCAGCGTCAACACCGTCCGCTTCGTCGCCGGCGCCGACGGCGAGGTGCAGGGGCTCGAGGTCGTCGAGGTCGACCTGGTGCAGGGCCGGCCCGTGCCCCGCTCGGGCACTGAGCGGGTGCTGCCGGCTCAACTGGTCCTGCTGGCGATGGGCTTCACCGGACCGCAGCAGGAGGGGCTCGTGCGCGCGCTCGGCGTCGAGCTTGACGCCCGCGGCAACGTCGCCCGCGACGCCGGCTGGGCCAGCTCGACGCCCGGCATCTTCGTGGCCGGTGACATGGGCCGCGGTCAGTCGCTGGTGGTCTGGGCGATCGCCGAGGGCCGTTCGGTCGCAGCCGCCGTGGACCGGTTCCTGGGCGGGGGAACGACGCTTCCCGCGCCGGTGCTCCCGACGAGCCGGTGACCGCGTACCGCACCTAGGCTGAACTGGTGAAGCGCCGAGCGAAGATCGTCTGCACCCTGGGGCCAGCGACCCACTCCTACGAGGGCGTCCGGGCCCTGGTCTACGCCGGGATGGACGTGGCGCGGCTGAACTTCTCGCACGGCAGCCACACCGACCACGAGCAGGCCTACCGCTGGGTCAGGCAGGCCAGCGACGAGTCCGGGCGTGGCGTCGGCGTCCTCGTCGACCTGCAGGGGCCCAAGATCCGGCTTGGTGCGTTCGCCGCCGGGCCGGTGGTCTGGGCGACGGGGGAGACCGTCACGATCACGACCGAGGCCGTCCGGGGTACGCACGACCGCGTCTCGACCACGTTCGGCGGGCTGGCCGGGGACGTCAACGTCGGCGACCGGCTGCTCGTCGACGACGGCCGGGTTGGGCTGAAGGTCCTGGCAGTCGACGGCCCCGACGTACGTCTGTTGGTCACCGAGGGTGGCCCGGTGTCGAACCACAAGGGGCTGTCCCTGCCGGGGGTCGGCGTGAGTGTGCCCGCGATGTCGGACAAGGACGAGGCCGACCTGCGCTTCGGCCTGGGCTTGCGGGCCGACATGGTGGCGCTGTCGTTCGTGCGCTCGCCGCGGGACATCGACCGGGTGCACGAGATCATGGACGAGACCGGCTCATGCCTGCCGGTGCTCGCCAAAATCGAGAAGCCGCAGGCGGTGGACGCGCTCGACGCGATCGTCGAGGCTTTCGACGGCCTGATGGTCGCCAGGGGCGACCTTGGGGTCGAGATGCCGCTGGAGCGGGTCCCCCTGGTGCAGAAGCGGGCGATCCAGTGCGCCCGCGAGCTCGCCAAGCCGGTCATCGTCGCGACGCAGATGCTGGACTCGATGATCGGTGCCTCCCGACCCACCCGGGCGGAGGCCAGCGACGTGGCGAACGCCGTCCTGGACGGCGCCGACGCCCTGATGCTGTCCGGCGAGACCAGCGTCGGGGCCTACCCGATCGAGACCGTGGCCACCATGGGCCGCATCATCGTGGCCGCCGAGGAGGAGCTGGGGATGGTTCCCCGGGTCCAGCGCGAGCCGACGTCGGTCGGCGGCGCCATCGCCTTCTCGGCCGCGGTCGTCGGCCGGACGGTCGGTGCCAGCGCGCTCGTCGCCTTCACCCAGAGCGGCGACACGGCGCGGCGTCTGGCCGAGCACCGTTCGCCGATCCCGCTGTTGGCCTTCACGCCCGAACCGGCCGTACGCAGCCAGCTCGCCCTGGTCTGGGGCGTCGAGACCTTCCTGGTGCCTACGGTGCAGCACACCGACGAGATGGTCCTGCAGGTGGAGCGGGCGATGCTGGACCTGGGCCGGATGCAGCCGGGCGAACTCGTCACCATCGTGGCCGGCAGCCCACCGTCGACGTCGGGGTCCACCAACGCGATGCGGGTGCACCGCGTCGGCGGCTACGTCGCCTCACCCAGTACGTAGTCCCGGTCAGCGCACCCCGACATAGAGGTAGCGCGGTGCCCGCACGTGCATCGTCGACCAGGTCCGCAGCCCGCTCATGTTGTACTGCTCGATCTGGGCCGAGCCGTCGCTGTACACGCGGCTGACGACGGCGACGTGGCCGTACCCACCGGCCGTGAGCGTGCCGTTGGGCCGAGAGGATCCGTAGGCGTACCAGGCGGACCGCTCGTAGCTGTTCCACTGCGCCACGGCTCCGACGACGGGTCGGGACGACACCGGGTAGTGGAAGTAGCGGGCCGTGTTGTCCCAGTGGTAGGCGCTGCCCCAGTGCTGAACGGAGTTGCGCAGGGGGTGACCGTGCTGGGCGAGCCGGAAGGCCGCGAAGCTGACGCACTGCCGCTTCGTGAAGCCCCACGGATCCGCCCCCTGCGTGGTGTCGGTCCGGTAGGCGTAGTTGTCGCTCGCCGAGGCCGGCGTGGCCGAGGTGAGCAGCGGAGCGGCAAGGGCGCCCAGCAGCGCGGCGACGGTCGTGCAACGGCGGAATGATGTTCACGGTGGCTTCTCCTGGCTCGGGGGGACACCCCTTTCATCGGCGGCCGCGACAAGCCGTCTTGAGGATTGGCGGTGACCAGTTCCGGCGAGCCGTCACACCAGCGCATCGGCGGTCTGTCGAGCACCGGTGGCCCTGCGCTCCTGCGCCCGGCCGTAGTACCAGCCCTGCCCGAGATCGACCCCGAGGTCGCGGGCGGCGGCGGCCTGCTCGGCGGTCTCGACGCACTCGGCCAGCACCAGTCCGCCGTACGCATGGGTGATGTCGACGACCGCTGCCACCACAGCCGTACTGGTCGGCTCGGGCAGGCGCTGCACGATCTCCTTGTCCAGCTTGACCACGTCGGGCCGCAGGCGCACGAGCAGGTTCAGCGAGGAGTAACCGGCGCCCAGGTCGTCCAGCGCGACCTTGCACCCCCGCTCCCGGTAGTAGGCGAACACGTCCGAGAGGTGGTCGAGGTCCTTGACCTGTTCGCTCTCGGTCACCTCGAAGACCAGCTGGTCCAGCCGAAGCCCGGCGAGCTCGGCGGCCTGCTCGGTCGTACGCAGGCAGACCTGCGGCCGGTAGATGGTCGTGGGAAGGAAGTTCACGAACAACAGGCCGTCGCCCAGCGACCCGGCCGCGCCCCGTAGGGCAGTCGTGCGGCCGATCCGGTCCAGGACGTGGGTCCAGCCGGCCCGCTCGGCAGCGGCGAACATCGCTGCCGGCAGGACCGGCCCCTCCGCGCCCTGCGCCCGGAGCAGAGCTTCGTAGCCGACCACGGTCGGCTCGGCGGCGCCCAGTGTCACGATCGGCTGGTACACCGACCGGAAGGCCGTCCGCTCCTGGGCGGCAGCGGCAGCAGGTCGGCGTGCTCGACCCGCGCGTCCAGCTGCGCGAGGGTGGGCGCGGTGAGGGCGAGCGCCAGCAGCGCATCCCCCTGCTCGTCCTGCACCAGGACGGCCCGGATCTCCTCCGCTTCAGGTGCGGACATCCCCCGACGCGCTGCGGCCACGAGCGCGGCAGCATCCGGCGTACGTGCTTCGAGCAGGCCCGGCGCGCGTTCGGTGACCGAGGCGCCCGCTTCCCGCAGCACCGACCGCAGGGCGCTGAGGTGGTGGCCCACCCCCGTGGCCAGCAGGAGCCGACCGCCCTGCCCGGAAGACGTCGGTCGGACGCAGGAGCAGCCGAGGCAGCTGGACACAGGCTTCTCCTTGAGGTGCATCCCCTTGTACGAGGGGTTACCCGGTGTGTCGGAACGCCCGGGACCCGCCTTGAGCCGCGACGCCGATCACATCCACCGGCGTGCGGGAACCGCCGAGGCAAGCACCGCCTGGCGGAGCACCGGGCCAGGGCGGGGATCGGCGCCCCGGTGGTGCCCCCGGTGGGATTCGAACCCACACTGTCGGGTGTTTGAGACCCGTGCGTCTGCCGGTTGCGCGACGGGGGCGAACGGCCTGCGCAAGCCTACGGCGGTAGCGTTGTCCCGATGCAGACATCGTCCGGTTCCCACCGCCGTGTCCTGCTGGCAGAGGACGAAGCCCTCATCCGCCTCGATCTCAAGGAGATGCTGGAGGAGGAGGGCTTCGAGGTCTGCGCCGAGGCCTCGGACGGCGTCTCCGCCGTGCGCCTGGCCCACGAGCTGCGTCCGGACCTGTGCATTCTGGACGTAAAGATGCCGGTGCTGGACGGGATCTCGGCGGCCGAGCAGATCGTCGGCGCGCGCCTCGCCCCGGTCGTCATCCTCACGGCGTTCAGCCAGCCAGACCTGGTGGAGCGGGCCAGCCAGGCGGGCGCGATGGCGTACCTGGTGAAGCCGTTCCAGAGCAAGGACCTGCTGCCGACGATCGAGATGGCGATGTCGCGCTTCACCGAGCTGCGGGCTCTGGAGGCCGAGGTGCAGGACCTGTCCGGGCGGCTCGAGGCCCGCAAGCTCATCGACCGGGCCAAGTCGATCCTGCAGACCGCCCACGCGATGGCCGAACCGGACGCGTTCCGCTGGATCCAGCGCCGGTCCATGGACCAGCGGCGGTCGATGCGCGCGGTGGCGCAGGACGTCGTCGACGGGGTCGCCGCTCCCTCGACGGACCCGACACTGCCCTGACCGCCCCGGTCCCGAAGGTCGCCCTCGCCCCTTCGCCCGCGCCTCTGGTTCCCACTGCCCTTCGCCGCCCCGCCCCTTGCGTCGCTCCGCCCTCGGCGTACCCCTTGTTGGCCGCCGATCAAGGCAATAGGCCCATGATCAGCAAGGTGATCAGGGGTCTTTCGCCTTGATCGGTGAGGAGAGAGGCGGCCGGAGGGGGAGGCGGCCGGAGGGGGAGGCGGGGAGCGCGAGGGCGGCCGGGTTCGAGGCATCGCGTACGGCCAGCCGGGCGAGCTACGGGGCCGGTTCGTCGTCCTCGCCGAGGTAGACCCGGCGTACGCGGTCATCGCCGAGCAGCTCCGAGCAGAGCCCGCTCATGGCGATCGTGCCGGTCTCCAGGACGTAGCCGCGGGCGGCCAACCGCAGTGCCTGGGCCGCGTTCTGCTCGACGAGCAGGATCGTGACGCCGTCGTCGTTGATCTCCCCGATGATGCGGAAGATGGTCTGCACAACCAAGGGAGCGAGGCCCATCGACGGCTCATCGAGCAGCAGCACGCGAGGCCGACCCATGAGCGCGCGCCCGATCGCGAGCATCTGCTGCTCGCCGCCGGACAGGGTGCCGCCGTCTTGGGACCGCCGCTCGGCCAGCCGCGGGAACAGGTCGAACACACGGTCCCGGTCGGGCTTGAGGTGCTTGCGGTCGCGGTAGGCGCCCATCTCGAGGTTCTCCGCCACCGTCATCCGCGGGAACACCCGCCGACCCTCGGGGACGTGGCCGATGCCCATACCGGCGACCTCGTGGGCGGGAACACCGCGCAGCGGCCGGCCGTCGAGCACCACAGTGCCCCGGTACGGCTTGAGCAGCCCACTGATAGTGCGCAGCGTGGTCGTCTTGCCGGCCCCGTTGGCCCCGAGCAGGGTGACGATCTCGCCTTCGTCCACGGTGAGGGAGGTGCCCTTGAGCGCCTCCACCGCGCCGTACCGCACGACGACGTCGTCGAGCTCGAGCAGGCTCATGCACTGGCCTCCTGGTCGCCCTCGGGGCTCGCGCTGCCGAGGTAGGCCTCGACCACGGCCGGGTCGCGCTGGACCTGCTCGGGACGGCCGCCGGCGATGACCCTGCCGAAGTTCAGCACCGTCACCTGTTCGGCCACGCTCATCACCAGGCGCATGTCGTGCTCGATCAGCAGCACGCTGACCCCTGTCTCGGCGACCCGTCTGATGAGCGCCTCGAGGTCACGCTTCTCGAGCGGGTTGGTACCGGCGGCGGGCTCGTCCAGCAGGAGCAGGGAGGGGCGCGTCCCGAGGGCCCTGGCGATCTCGAGGCGTCGCTGATCGCCGTACGGCAGGCCGGCGCTCACTTCGTGCACCCGGTGCGGAAGTCCGACGAACTCGAGCAGCCGGACCGCCTCGGCCACGCTCTCGCGGTCGTCGCGGGTGGAGCGGGGCAGCCGCAGCATGGCCGATAGGGCGCCGGAGTGCTGGCGGGACTCCACGCCGACCTGGACGTTCTCCAGGGCGGTGAGCGCGGGGAACAGCCGGATGTTCTGAAACGTCCGGGCGACACCGAGCGAGGTGATCCGGTGCGGGTTCTTGCCGATCAGCTGGACCCGGGAGCCGCCGTCGGGGGTGAAGTAGACCTGGCCCTGCTGGGGCTTGTACGCGCCGGTCAGGCAGTTGAACAGCGAGGTCTTCCCGGCCCCGTTCGGCCCGATGACGGCGCTGACGGTGCCGCGGGGGATGGTCAGCGAGACGTCGTCGAGGCTGATCAGGCCGCCGAAGCGCAGGGTAAGCCCCTCGGCCTGCAGCACCGGCCCGGTCATGCCGACACCTTGCCGGAAGCGAGCGAGTCGGCGCGGCCCACGCCCGTCTCGGACAGCTTGATCTCGCGCGAGCGCCGTCGCGAGGGCACCAGGCCCTGCGGCCGGAACACCATCATGATCATGATGACCGCGCCGAAGTAGATGAACCGGTCGGCGTCCGGGACCTGGAAGCCGATCAACGGGAGCGGGTCGCGCAGGAAGTACGCCAGGCCCTGCAGCACGACCGCACCCAGGACGGCGCCGAAGATGTTGCCCATGCCGCCAAAGATGACCACGGTCAGTACCAGGATCGAGGCCTGCAGACTGAAGGTCTCAGGGTTGAAGAACTGCCGGGTGGCGTACAGCACCCCGGCGAAGCCCGAGGTGGACGCGCCGATCGCGAAGGCCGTCAGCTTGTAGCGCAGCGTCGGTACGCCGCTGGCCTCGGCCGCGACCTCGTCCTCGCGGATGGCGGCCAGCGCGCGACCGACCCGGGAGCGCTCGAGCCGGCTGAACGCGATCATCACCAGGACGACGATCGCCAGCAGCAGGTAGTAGTACGGCAGCGGATCACTGCTCCACTCGTACGAAAGCCCACCGAGGTGGACCGACAGCTTCGGGACGCCGAAGGCGCCGCGGGAGCCGTTGGTGAGGCCGTCGCTGTTGCGCGCGAGGATCTGCACGATCTCCCCGAAGCCCAAGGTGACGATCGCCAGGTAGTCACCCCGCAACCGCAGGGTGGGGCCGCCGAGGATGATCCCGGCCAGCGACGCGATCACCAGGGCGATCGGGAAGACGAAGAACGGGTTCAGCAGGAACGGCGAGTGCACCGGCAGCGGGTGGTTGACCTGCCCGTTCACCACCGACTGGGTGAAGTAGGCCGTGGCGTAGGCACCGATGGCGTAGAAGGCGATGTAGCCCAAGTCGAGCAGGCCGGCGTAGCCGACGACGACGTTCAGGCCGAGCGCGAGCAGCGCGTAGATCCCGACGTCCAGGAACAGCGAACCCTGCGCGGCCGGTGACAGTCCGAGCGGCACGAAGATCGCCGCGAGCAGCATCAGCGAGTACGACGTGGGGCGCGCGCCCCGCCGGGTGAGCACCAGCGAGCCGGCCGAGCGCAGCGATGCCACGGGCGAGGACCGCACGAAGGACCGCCCGGACGCCTGGCCCGAGGCCGGAGTCCTGCCCGGGGCGCGCGTGCGTCCCGCCACCGTGATCAGGGCGAACAGGGCCACGGCGAACAGCAGGAAGCCGACCGCCCTCGGCGCCAGCAGCGAGTCCGACAGGCCCTGCAGCGGGCTGGCCGAGCTGCCGTCCGGCCCGGTGACGAGGGCGGCGACGGCGGCCAGGAAGACGCAGGCCCCAAAGCGACGCAGGTCCTCGGCGCCGAGCCGGCGACGCGTCGGTGCAGGAGCCGTGGTCATGCCGCCCTCCCGAGGCGCTCGCCGAGCAGGCCGCTCGGTCGGACGAGCAGGATTGCGACGAGCACGAGGAACGCGACCACGTCGGTGTAGCTGGGGCCCAGGAAGAACTGGCCGTAGTTCTCCACCAGGCCCAGCACGATCCCGCCGAGCACGGCGCCGCGGACGTTGCCGATCCCGCCCAGCACCGCGGCGGTGAAGGCCTTCACCCCCGGGATGAACCCCATGGTGAACGAGGCGTTGAACTTCATCGCGTAGAGGAACCCGCCCGCGCCGGCGAGCAGGCCGCCCAGCACGAAGGTCAGCACGATCACCCGCTCGACGTCGACTCCCATGAGGCTGGCGGTGTCGGCGTCCTGCGCCACGGCGCGGATGCCCTGGCCGAGCTTGGTGCCGGACACGATCCGGTCGAGCACCAGCAGCATGGCGAGGGCGACCAGGAAGACCACCAGGTCCAGGCGGGACACCCGGGCGCCGAACACCGAGAACACCTCGCTGCGGTAGGCGAACAGGTCGTGCGGCAGGTTGACCGAGTCGCGGCCGAACTCCTTGCCGGCCAGGTTCGAGGCGAACAGCGACGCCCCGATCGCGCTGATCAGGTAGGCCAGCTTGGGCGCGCCCCGCCGCCGCAGGGGCCTGTAGGCCGTCCGCTCCAGGGCGTACGCCGCCAGGCCGCCGCACAGCGCACCCAGCACGAGCCCGGCCGCCACGAGCCCGATCGAGGCGGCGGCACTGCTCGGGCCCCCACCCGGCATCAGGGCTCGTACGGCGAACAGGCCGCCGAACGAGCCGAGCATGAACACCTCGCTGTGCGCGAAGTTGATCAGCTGCAGCACGCCGTACACCAGGGTGTAGCCCAAGGCGATGACGGCGTAGATGGCCCCGATCTGCAGGCCGGTGACGGTCAGCTGCCAGAACTGGTCGAAAAAGCTCACGCGCGTGCTCCTGACGACCGGCGGTGGCGGAGCGCTTGGCCCCGCCACCGCATCAAGGGGAAGGAGGAGCTACTTGTCCAGGTCCGCGGTGGTGCCCAGCACGGAGCGCTCGCCCTTGGCGACCTTGTAGACGAAAATAATGCTCTGGGTGACCTCGCCGGTCTCGGTGAACTTGATCTGCTTGGTGATGCCGGTGAAGTCCACCTTCTTGAACGCCGCCGCGACCTTCATCCGGTCGCTCGCGTCGTTGCCCAGGCCCTTGAGCACCGAGATGATCGCGTTGGTGGCGTCGTAGGCCTCGGGGGAGTACGTCCCCGGCTTGGCCCCTCCGTTGATGGCCTTGAACGACGTCAGGAAGGCAGCCGCCTTCGGGTCGGTGTTGGCGTCGCCGCAGGGGCAGGTGAGGTAGACGCCCTCGGCGTTGTCCGCGCCCGCGGCGGCGATGAACTTGTCGTCGTTGGAGCCGTCACCGGACAAGATCTTGCCGGCGAAGCCCTTGCCCTTCAGGGCGCGGACCAGCAGGCCGAACTCGGCGTAGTACCCGGAGTAGTAGAGCGCGTCGGGCTTGGCCGCCACGATCTTGTCGGCCTCGGCGGTGTAGTCCTTGGTCGGCGGGATGCCGTCGTGGGTGACCTTGGCGCCGTTGGTCGTGGCCTGCTTCTCGATGACCGTGGAGAGCCCCGTGCCGTACTCGCTCTTGTCGTCCAGGCTGAAGACCGTCTTGGCCTTGAGGGCCTTGGTCATGTAGTTGGCGGCCTCCTGGCCCTGGGCGTCGTCCGGCGGGACGACCCGGAAGAACGTCGAGAAGCCCAGCGAGGTCAGCTTGGGGTTGGTGGCCGAGGGGCTCACCGACAGCAGGCTGGCCTGGGTGAAGGCCGGCTCGGCCGCCTTGGTGGCGCCGGAGAACATCGGCCCGACGACGCCGACGACGCTCTTGTCGTCGATCAGGCGCTGAGCCGCCGTCGCGCCCTGCTCGGGCTTGCCGATGTCGTCGCTGGAGCTGAGCTTCAGGGTGAAGGGCAGATCACCCTTCTTGTTGGCCTCCTCGACGGCGGTCTTGACGCCGTCCTGACCATTGATGCCGAGCTGGGCGTTGTCGCCGGACAACGGACCCTGGAAGCCGATCGTGATCGTCTTCTTGCCCCCGGCGGCCGACGAGCCGCCCTTGCTGCTGCTGCTGCCGCCGCACGCGGACAGGGCCAAGGAGCCGACGACAAGAAGGGCGACGCTTGAGGTGGTACGTCGGAGCTGCACGCGGTTCTCCTCGAGTTGGACGGCGCCGCCCCTGTCAGAGCGCACGCTGTGGGGCGAACGCTAGGCGGGCCGGGTGCCGGGGAGGTTACGGCGCGCCGCACGATCCCGTCGGGCAGTTGCCGATCATCGTTGCCCAACCGTGTCCCCAGCTCGGACAACCGGACTCGACGGACATCCTGCAAGTGAAAGGGAGGGCCCGGAAGCTGCCTTTGGCTCCGCCCAGGTCTTCCCCGACCCTGGACGTTCTCTACTCGGCAGCCCCCGGACCCCGCCATTGGCCGAACCCTAGACCTGGGGTCGAGAGCGCGTCAACGCAGTGCGGTGACCGCGGCGGTCAGCAAGGGTGCGACGAGCAGGGCGAGCAGCAGGTCCCCCACGGGCACCGCCTTGACCGCGAGCAGTCGCAGCCCGACGCCCAGCAGAAGCACACCGCTGGCGGCGGTGACGGCGGCGATCAGGGCCGCGGGCAGCAGAGCGCCGAGCAGCGCGCCGAACACCGTCAGGCTGCCCTGCACGACCAGCACCGACACCGCCGACGCCGCCACCCCCCAGCCCAGGCTGGCAGCGAAGGCCAGGGAGGCGAAGCCGTCCAGGGTGCTCTTGAGGGCGAGCTGGTCGATGCCCCTGCCCAGTCCGTCCGACAGCGGTCCCAGGACGGCGAGCGGTCCGATGCAGAACACCAGCGACGCGGTGACGAAGCCCTCGACGAACCGGGCCCGCCCACCGCCCGCACCGCGCGCGAGGCGGCGCTGCAGCCCGGCCCCGGCCTGCTCCAGCCGGTCCTCGACCCGCAGCAAGGACCCGACGATGCCCCCGACCAGCAGCGCACCGAGCACCACCAGCAGCGTGCCGCCGCTCGACACGGCCCTGGCGTACGCCGGGTCGTCCAGCCCCTGGCGCACGTTGAGGCCGCCGATGACCAGCGTGACCAGTCCCAGGGCGTCGGTGACGGTGCTCCGGGTGCGGTCGGGCAGCCGGCCGCCCAGGGCGACGCCCGCCGCCGAGCCCACCAGCACGGTCGCCACGTTGAGCGCCGTACCTGCTCCGGGCACCACCCTGCGGCCTTCCCTTCACGATGAGTGACAGTAGGGTTCTGCTGCCCGCGGGAGCCTAGGTCCTGCGGCGCCGACCTTCGGGGAGAGCGTGTGGTCTGGACCTCAGCCGCTTGCGTGCGCGTACGGGCGGCGACGGCTGCTGACCTGCCTGCCCTGCTCGCCTTCGGCGTGGAGCTCCGCGACCAGCTGCTCCCGGTCGACGGCTGTGTCCGCAACCGGACCGCGGTGAGCCGGCCCGCGCTGGAGGACCGGTACGTCGAGGCGTTGGCCGACCCCGCGCGCCAGCTCGTGCTCGCCGTCGGCGGCAAGGACGGCGCCGCGGAGGAGCCGCTCGGGATGGCCCTGTTCACCGTCGCCCCGACGAACGCACTGCTGGACCTGCCGGCCGTGCACATGAGTCACGCGCTCGTGTCCGATCGCCACCGGCGGCGCGGCGCGGGCAAAGCCCTGGTCGCGGCCGCCACCGCGTACGCCGAGGAGCGCGGTCTGGACCAGCTCGTGGTCTCGGTACACCCCGGATCACGCGAGGCGAACCGCTTCTACGCGCGCCTGGGCTTCGCTCCGCTTGCGGTACGGCGGGTCGCGCCCGTCGCCGTCGTACGCCGTCAGCTGTCCCTGGCCGAGCGCACCGTCGACAGCGTCGCCCGCCGTCGACCCCGGCGCGCGATGCGCACGGTGCCGGCCCTGCCGCTCGGTCCCGCGGAGGACGTCGACCGCTCCTAGAGTGGACGACGTGGCAGCTCACCCGGTCCCCGACGCGCACCCTGCCGGCCAGGAGCCGGCGCGGCACCGCCTGCTGCTGCTGGACGGCCACTCCCTGGCCTACCGCGCCTTCTTCGCCCTGCCCGTCGAGAACTTCTCGACCACGACGGGCCAGCCCACCAACGCGGTCTACGGCTTCACCGCCATGCTCATCAACGTCCTGCGCGACGAGGCCCCCACCCATGTCGCGGTCGCCTTCGACGTGAGCCGGAGCACCTTCCGGCATGAGGCGTACGCCGAGTATAAGGCCGGCCGGGCCGAGACCCCGAACGACTTCAAGGGCCAGGTCTCGCTCGTGCGCGAGGTCCTGGACGCGCTGCGCATCCCGATCGTGACCGCGGAGGGCTACGAGGCCGACGACGTCATCGCGACCCTGGCCACCCAGGCGGCTGCGGACGGCATGGACGTGCTGATCGTGACCGGTGACCGGGACGCCTTCCAGCTCGTCGATGAGCGGGTGACCGTCTTGTACAACAGCCGGGGAGTGTCGGACATGCGGCGGATGACACCCGAGGCGGTGCAGGACAAGTACGGCCTGACGCCTGCGCAGTACCCCGAGTTCGCGGCGCTGCGCGGCGATCCCAGCGACAACCTGCCCGGGATCCCGGGACTGGGGGAGAAGACCGCAACCAAGCTCATCCAGCAGTACGGCGATGTGGCGCACCTGGTGGACCACGTCGATGAGGTCAAGGGCAAGGTCGGCGACAACCTGCGCGCCGGCCTCGCGTCGGTGGTGCGCAACCGCCAGCTCACCGAGCTGGTGCGCGACGTGGTCCTGGACGCCCATCCGAGCGAGCTCCGCCTGGGGCAGTGGGACCGCGACGAGGTGCACGAGGTCTTCGACGCGCTGCAGTTCCGGGTCCTGCGCGAGCGGCTGTACGCCACGCTGTCGGCCGTCGAGCCCGAGGCCGAGCTGGGCTTCGACGCCGGCTTCCGCGTCCTTCGACCGGGCGAGGTCGCGGGCTTCCTCGCCGGCCTGCCCCGCGGGGTCCGCGTGGGCGTGCACGTGCGCGGCAGCTGGGGGCGCGGCACAGGAGACGCGTCGGCGCTGGCCCTGGCCTGCGTCTCGCCGAAGGCGAGCAAGGAGGGGACCTCGCCGGAGGCGAGCAACGAGGGGACCTCGCCGGAGGTCGGCCCCGCTCGCGCCGACGACGCGGCCTTCCTCGTGCTCGAGGAGCTCACGCCAGACGACGACGCGGCGCTGGCCGGCTGGCTCGCCGATACAGGCGTCGAGAAGGCGATGCACGACGCCAAGGGACCGCTGCTGGCGTTGCGCGCTCGCGGATGGGAGGTCGGCGGGCTGACCAGCGACAGCGCCCTGGCCGCCTACCTCGCGCTGCCGGGCCAGGGTGTGTTCGACCTGGCCGACCTGGCGCTGCGGTACCTGCGGCGGGAGCTGCGGGCGGAGACGGCACCCGACGGCCAGCTCAGCTTCGACGGCGAGCAGGAGCAGGTCGGCGCGCAGGACGCGGTCGTCCGGGCCCGCGCCGTGGCCGACCTGGCGGTTGCGCTGGACGCCGACCTCGTGCGGCGCGGTGGCACCGCTCTGCTGCGTGACCTGGAGCTCCCGCTGGTCGCGGTGCTCGCCGACTGTGAGCGCACCGGGATCGCCGCCGACGTCGAGCACCTGCAGGCCCTGGAGGACCGGCTGCGCGACCAGGTGAAGCTGTCGGCCGAGGAGGCGTACGCGACCGTTGGCCACGAGTTCCACCTCGGCTCACCCAAGCAGCTGCAGGCCCTGCTGTTCGACGAGCTCGGGCTGCCGAAGACCAAGAAGATCAAGACGGGCTACACCACCGACGCCGACGCCCTGCAGAACCTGATCGGCACGCACCCCGTCATCGATGCGCTGCTGCTGCACCGCGAGATCACCCGGCTGCTGATGGTGGTGGACAAGCAGCTGCTGCCGACCGTCGCCGACGACGGTCGCATCCACACGACGTTCAAGCAGATGGTCGCAGCCACCGGGCGACTGTCGAGCGACAACCCGAACCTGCAGAACGTGCCGATCCGCACCGCCCAGGGCCGGGAGATCCGGCAGGGCTTCATCCCCGGCGAGGGCTTCGAGTCGTTGATGACCGCCGACTACAGCCAGATCGAGATGCGCATCATGGCCCACCTTTCGGAGGACGCCGGCCTGCTGGAGGCGTTCAGCACAGGGGAGGACCTGCACACCTTCGTGGCCTCGCGGGCCTTCGGCGTACCTGTCGAGCAGGTCGACCCGGAGCTGCGGCGGCGGGTCAAGGCCATGTCGTACGGCCTGGCGTACGGGCTCTCGGCCTTCGGGCTCGCGGCCCAGCTGCGGATCTCCACGGAGGAGGCCAAGGAGCAGATGACGGCCTACTTCGAGCGGTTCGGCGGCGTGCGGGACTACCTGCGCAACGTCGTGGAGCAGGCTCGCAAGGACGGCTACACCTCGACGATCCTCGACCGCCGCCGCTACCTGCCCGACCTCACCAGCGACAACGGGCAGCGCCGGTCCATGGCCGAGCGGATGGCCCTGAACGCCCCGATCCAAGGCAGCGCCGCCGACATCATCAAGCTGGCCATGCTGGGCGTCTCGCGCTCGCTGCGCGCAGCCGGGATGCGCTCCCGACTGCTTCTGCAGGTCCACGACGAGCTGGTCCTGGAGGTTGCGCCCGGCGAGCGCGAGGACCTCGAGGACCTCCTGCGCCGGGAGATGGGGCAGGCCTATCCCCTGTCGGTGCCGTTGGACGTCAGCGTCGGCGTCGGCCGTACCTGGGACGACGCAGGCCACTAGCCAAGCTTCCGGCTCAGCGGCAGTCGGGCTCGGCGCTGAGCACCGTTGAGCGCGGGTGCGTCGGGTCGGCCCCGCCGACGTACGCGCCGGTCGAAGTGCCGACCGGCAGGGTGCTCGGGATCGACCTCGCTCCGCGGATCGTCGAGGGCACCCGTCAGGACGTCCGCGCTGGTGTTGTTCTTCCTGCCCGACCCAGGGCAGCGGTCCGCGCGTGGGCCGAGCTGCTGGTCGAGGGGGGCAGGTTGGGGTGCAGGTGCGGTACACCCTGGGCCGGCGCTGCTGAGGCCGCGCAGCCCCGGCAGCACGCAGCCTTGCACCGGGGCGGCAGGGGAGTCGAGGGGGTGGGTGGTGCGGGCTCAGTGGCCCTTGGGTGGTCGGTCGTACCAAGGTCGGCTGTGGTGGTGCTGCCATCGGTAGGTGCCGTCGGCGAGCTTGAGGAGGTGGAAGGCGGCGTGTTTGGCGCGGTGGTGGTGCCGGCAGAGCGCTTGCAGGTTGTGGTCGTCGGTGGTTCCGGTGGGCCAGGGTTGGCGGTGGTCCAGGTCGCAGCTGCGGGCGTCCCTGGTGCAGCCGGGGAACACGCAGGTGCGGTCGCGGGCCTGGATGAACCGTCGCAGCCGGCCGGGGATGCGGTAGGCGGCGGTGTTCGGTTGGGTCAGGTCGATCGGTTGCTGGGCTGCCTGTGCAGCGGCTGAGCTGGCAAACCGGTTGTCGCCCATCGCGGTTGGAGTGCGGCCCGGCACCTCGTCGGGCTGGGGGATGTGGGTGTGTTCGTCGACGGTGATGACGTGGCCGTCGCGGTTGTCGACGGCGACGCGTTGCACGCCGCGGGTGTGGTGGAGCAGGTCGCGGGCGGTGCTGGGCAGGATGGGGCCGAAGCCGGGTACCTCGGCGAGTTCGAGTTCGCCGCCTTGGCTGGTGCTGTAGGGCACGACGACTGCGGCGGTCCAGTGCTCGGGCCGGTCGTGGCCGCCGGTGAGCAGGTCGATGAACATGTCGAACATGCGCTCGTCGTGGCTGCGTTCGTCGCGGGGCTGAGGATGGGCGGTGGTGGCCTCGAGCGAGGCTTTGACAGCAGCGATCTGGGCCAGTGGCCCAGTGGCGATAAGGGTGGCTTCGCCGTCGGTGCCCGGGTGGAAGCTGACCCGCCGTTCCCGGATGCGGGCCTGGCGGCGGCGCTCGGCGGCGCCCAGGTCGATCAGCAGCACGGTGCGTTGCACCAGCCGGACGAGCTCTCCTGGGGTCTGGCCGTGCAGCTTGGCCAAGACGACGGCGACGACCGCGGCTTGCTGCAGTTGGGTCAACGGGGTCTTGCCGAGCTCACCGATGATGGCCCGGACGTGGCGCTCGGTGAGCAGGTCGCGTTGGAGGGCTTCGAGCAGGGCGGGTAGGCCGGTGACGGTCAGGGCCAGGCCGAGCAGGTTCTGGGCGGTGACCGGACAGACCTGCAGGAGCAGGGCGACCTGGTCGGCGAGGAACTCCGCGTCGGGCTCCGGTGCGTCGTGGTGCAGCTCGGTCAGCAGCTGGCACAGCTGGGCGAACGAGGCGTTCATCGTGCGTTGCAGGGCTGCGACCTGCTCGAGCTGGGCGTCAGCCAGGAAGAGCGATGAGGACTCGAACACGTGTCCTGCATCTCTGCTTGAGTGCAGTAACTTCTTCCGCGTGACGGAGAAGTTGCGCCCGGTGGGCGGTCAGGATTATCCGAGGACCTACCAGGAGTTCCGGTCCTGGTTCCCGGACGACGCCACC